>Ga0256407_10000329_pt1 | contig 117493 bp, 95 predicted proteins | sample RumenRJG_04DNA_FD_193489 | JGI IMG/M metagenome (GOLD analysis project Ga0256407, IMG submission 193489) | Bovine rumen microbial communities from Lethbridge, Alberta, Canada - RJG_04 | ecosystem: Host-associated > Mammals > Digestive system > Stomach > Rumen | place: Canada: Alberta... | reverse complement strand
TCGGTGGCCGGTCCGGTCATATAGACCAGGTTATTTTCCCGATCCCAGCGGATAACCAGGTCTCCGCCGAGAAGATGTACAGTGACGGTATCCTCGGTATATCCGTGGAGAATGCAGGCGACCGCTACGGCGCAGGCACCGGTGCCGCAGGCCAGCGTCTCGCCGGAACCCCGCTCCCAGACCCGCATTCTGACGTGGGTGCGGTCAAGGACCTTCACAAACTCGGTGTTGGTGCGGTCCGGAAACCGGGGATGATTCTCAAAGGATGGCCCGATGAGGGGCAGGTCCAGCGCTGCCGGGTCCTCCACAAAGATGACGGCGTGGGGATTGCCCATGGAAATGCCGGTGAAGGTGACGTCCATGCCGCCGGCGGACAGGGGCTCATCCAGTTCCGAGGTCTGCACCGGGGCGCCCATGTTGACGGTGGCCGAGGTGACGCGGCCTTCCGAAACCTCCATATGGAGCTGCTTGATTCCGGCCAGCGTCTCGATGGAGATGTCGGGCCGGTCCACGATGCCGTGGTCGTAGGCGTACTTTCCGACGCAGCGGATGCCGTTGCCGCACATCTCGCCGCGGGAGCCGTCGGCGTTGTACATGGCCATCTCGCAGTCTGCCTTATCGGACGGATTGATCATGATGAGACCGTCGCCGCCGATGCCGAAGTGACGGTCGGCCACGCGGATGGCGGCGGCGGAGGGATCCGCAACCGTCTCCTCAAAGCCGTTGACATAGACATAGTCGTTGCCGCAGCCATGCATTTTTGTGAATTTCAAGGGAAGGACCTCCTTTCAGGCCGGAGAGCAGCCCTGCGGTCAGTTCAGAGCGCGCAGCTGCTCGCTGAGTTCATTGCCCAGCGTGATGCTTCCGACATAGTCCACGGTGCCGACCATGTATACCTCGCCGTCATCCCGGATCTCCACTTCCAGCACGCCGCCGGGCATGTGCACATACATGCTGCGGTCCGCCAGACCCATCCGGTAGGCGGCACATGCGGCAGCGCAGGCGTTGGAGCCGCCGGCCAGGGTGTAGCCGGTGCCGCGCTCCCAGATCTCAATCTGGATATTGGTGCGGTCCAGAACATTCAGCAGCTGGGTATTCACCTTCTCCGGGAAATACTCGGCATTCTCGGAATGCTCGCCGATACGGCATACGATCTCTTTGGAAATCTCATTCATCCAGATGACGCAGTGGGGATTGCCCAGAGAGAGGCAGGTGGTCACATAGGGAATCTTTCCGAAGACCATGATCTGGTTCACCATCTCTCTGCGTTCGCCGGTCACCGGGATCTCGTCGCTCCAGAAGGAGGGCTGGCCCATGGAAACCTTGAGGCGGGTTCCCTCTTCATTCAGATATACGACATGTTCTTCCCCGGCGTCCGTGTCAAAGGAAAAAGTGGTTTTCTGAACATAGCCCTGATCCTTCAGATAGCGGGCGAAGATGGCCATGCCGTTGCCGCTGCGGGCCGCTTCGCTGCCGTCTGCGTTGTAAATCCGGACGTACATTTTTTCGCGGTCAAGGTAGGGGCCGACGAGCACGCCGTCCGCGCCGATGCCGAAATGGCGGTCGCAGAGGCGGGCGATGCCGGAAGGAGAAAGAACCGTCGGATTGCGGTTCGGGTCATAGACGAGATAGTCGTTGCCCATACACTGGTATTTGAAAGTGACAATCTGTTCCATAGTATAAGTCCCCCTATACAGATATATTCATGATTCTATTATATCGAATCAGAAAAGAAAATACCACAGCAAATGTTTTCATGAAAGAACATGGCAAATGAGGGGGACCCCTTGTATTTTAAAAGCGGATTTAGTATAATGGGACAAAATGTTGAACATTTATAATTCACTTTTAAGGAGGATATTGTCATGGTTAAAGTTGCGATTAACGGTTTCGGTCGTATCGGTCGTCTTGCTTTCAGACAGATGTTTGAGGCTGAGGGTTATGAAGTTGTTGCTATCAACGATCTTACCAGCCCGAAGATGCTTGCTCACCTTCTGAAGTATGATACCGCACAGGGCGGCTTCGCCGGCAAGTTCGGCGAGGGCAAGCACACTGTAGAAGCTACCGAAACCGGCATCATCGTTGATGGTAAGGAAATCACCATCTATAAAGAGGCAGATGCAAAGAACCTTCCGTGGGGAGAGATTGGTGTTGACGTAGTTCTGGAGTGCACCGGCTTCTACACCTCCAAAGAGAAGGCTTCTGCTCACATCGCAGCAGGCGCGAAGAAGGTTGTCATCTCTGCTCCGGCAGGCAACGATCTTCCGACCATCGTATATAACGTTAACCACAAGGTACTGACCAAGGAAGATACCGTTATCTCCGCAGCATCCTGCACCACCAACTGCCTCGCTCCGATGGCAAAGGCTCTGAATGACTATGCTCCGATCCAGTCCGGTATCATGAGCACCATTCACGCTTACACCGGCGACCAGATGATCCTTGACGGACCGCAGAGAAAGGGTGACCTCAGAAGATCCAGAGCAGGCGCTCAGAACATCGTTCCGAACAGCACCGGCGCTGCAAAGGCTATCGGTCTTGTTATTCCGGAACTGAACGGCAAGCTCATCGGCTCCGCTCAGCGTGTTCCGACCCCGACCGGTTCCACCACCATCCTGATCGCAGTTGTCAAGAAGGCCGGCGTTACCAAGGAAGCGATCAATGCAGCCATGAAGGCAGCAGCTACCGAGTCCTTCGGATACACCGAGGATGAGATCGTTTCCTCCGATGTTATCGGCATGAAGTTCGGTTCCCTCTTCGATGCAACCCAGACTATGGTTTCCCAGATTGCGGATGACCTCTATCAGGTACAGGTTGTTTCCTGGTATGACAACGAGAACAGCTATACCTCTCAGATGGTTCGCACAATCAAGTACTTCAGCGAGCTTGCATAATTGACAATCTGCTTGTAATTAACGGATGACAGCCAGGGTCCGGCCTTTACAGGGCCGGGCCCTGGTTTATTTTTGGAGGTTTAATCATGGGACTGAATAAGAAATCTGTGGATGATATCAATGTGAAGGGCAAGAGAGTTCTCTGCCGCTGCGACTTTAACGTTCCGTTGAAGGAAGGAAAGATCACCGACGAAAACCGCCTTGTGGCAGCACTTCCGACCATTAAGAAGCTGATTGCCGACGGCGGAAAGGTTATTCTCTGCTCTCACCTCGGAAAGCCGAAGGGCGAGCCGAAGCCGGAACTTTCCCTTGCACCGGTGGCAGCAAGACTGTCTGAGCTTCTCGGCCAGGAAGTAAAGTTTGCCGCAGATCCGGAAGTGGTGGGACCGAATGCGAAGGCAGCGGTAGAAGCCATGAAGGACGGCGATGTCATTCTCCTGGAGAATACCCGCTACAGAGCAGAAGAGACCAAGAACGGAGAGGCATTCTCCAAAGATCTGGCATCCATCTGCGATGTATTTGTCAACGACGCGTTCGGTACCGCACACCGGGCACACTGCTCCAACGTGGGTGTAACCCAGTTTGTGGACACCGCAGTAGTCGGCTATCTGATGCAGAAAGAAATTGAGTTCCTGGGCAATGCCGTAGAAAACCCGGTACGTCCCTTTGTTGCCATCCTCGGCGGCGCCAAGGTAGCGGACAAGCTGAATGTTATCTCCAATCTGCTGGAGAAGTGCGATACCCTGATCATCGGCGGCGGCATGGCCTACACCTTTATCAAGGCACAGGGCTGCGAGATCGGTACCTCCCTCTGCGATGACAGCAAGCTGGACTACTGCAAGGAGATGCTGGAGAAGGCACAGAAGCTGGGCAAGAAGCTGGTGCTTCCGGTGGATACCGTTGTGACCGATCATTTCCCGGATCCCATCGACGGCGATATCGAGACCGCTGTTGTGGATTCCGATAAGATCCCGACTGACAAGATGGGCATGGATATCGGTCCGAAGACCAGAGAGCTCTACGCTGAGGCTGTCCGCACCGCGAAGACCGTGGTATGGAACGGACCGATGGGCGTATTTGAGAACCCGATCCTGGCAGAAGGAACCCGCTCCGTTGCAAAGGCTCTGGCAGACACCGATGCTACCACCATCATCGGCGGCGGCGACTCTGCAGCAGCTGTCAACCAGCTGGGCTTCGGCGACAAGATGACCCACATCTCCACTGGCGGCGGCGCGTCCCTGGAATTCCTTGAGGGCAAGGAGCTTCCGGGCGTTGTGGCAGCAAACGACAAGTAATATCTGAACAATGCATGAATCGGCGGGTGCTGTCCGGCGACAGCGCCCGGGATTTGAATAAACGAAGAAAGAGGATGATTACCATGGGAAGAAGAAAGATTGTAGCTGGCAACTGGAAGATGAACATGACTCCCTCTGAGGCAAAGGAACTGGTAGCACTGCTGGCTCCCCTTGTACAGAGCGATGACGTTGATGTAGTTTACTGCGTGCCGGCCATTGACATTATCCCGGTTGTTGAGGCAGTAAAGGGAACCAACGTGGAAGTCGGCGCAGAGAATCTCTATTTCGAGGAGAAGGGTGCCTACACCGGAGAGATTTCCCCGAACATGCTGGTAGATGCAGGCGTTAAGTACGTCATCATCGGTCACTCTGAGAGAAGAGAGTACTTCAAGGAGACCGACGCAGACATCAACAAGAAGGTGCTGAAGGCATTCGAGCACGGCCTTACCCCCATCGTATGCTGCGGCGAGACCCTGACCCAGAGAGAGCAGGGCATCACCATCGACTGGATCCGTCAGCAGGTGAAGATCGCATTCCAGGGAGTTACTCCGGAGCAGGCCAAGAAGGCAGTCATCGCCTATGAGCCCATCTGGGCCATCGGTACCGGCAAGACCGCTACCACCGAGCAGGCAGAGGAAGTCTGCTGCGCAATCCGTACCTGCATCTGCGAAGTATTCGGCAAGGAAGTTGCTGATGAGATCCGCGTACAGTACGGCGGTTCCGTCAACGCAGGCAACGCAGCCGAGCTGTTCGCACAGCCGGATATCGACGGCGGCTTAGTCGGCGGCGCTTCCCTGAAGGCTGACTTCGGAAAGATTGTCAACTACAAGTAAAATGTGTGGACTGCCGCATTTGTGCATATATTGCATCAAACAACTCTTCCGGGGACCGCTTGCGCTTAGCCCTCGCGCAGCGGCACTAAGGCTCGTGGAACACCTCGCCCAGTGCCGGCGCTGCGGGATGTCCCCTCCAGAGTATTTGATGCGTCATATGCATCTGCATGCGGCAGTCTTTGTCTATAGATAAGGAAAGTTGGTATGAACAAGAGACCTACAGTACTGATGATACTTGACGGCTTCGGCCTGAATGAGCGCACGGAGCACAATGCGATTGCTCTGGCAAACAAGCCGGTGCTGAATCAGCTGATGAAGGACGGCCCCTTTGTGAAGGGCTACGCCAGCGGTCTGGCGGTCGGCCTTCCCGACGGACAGATGGGCAACTCCGAGGTCGGCCACATGAACATGGGCGCCGGCCGGGTGGTATACCAGGAGCTGACCAGAATCTCCAAGGAGATCGCTGACGGCGACTTCTTCGAGAATCCGGAATTCCTGGCTGCAGCGGAAAACTGCAAAAAGAACGGGTCCTCCCTGCATCTGTTCGGACTAATCGGCCCCGGCGGCGTGCACAGCCACTCGGAGCATCTCTACGGGCTTCTGGAGTTCGCAAAGCGCCAGGGCCTCACAAAAGTCTATGTCCACTGCTTCCTGGACGGCAGAGATACGCCGCCCACTTCCGCAAAGGGATATGTGGCAGAGCTGGAAGAGAAGATGAAGGAGATCGGCGTTGGTGAAGTTGCTTCCGTGATGGGACGCTACTATGCCATGGACCGTGACAAGAACTATGACCGCGTGGTGAAGGCCTGGGATGTACTCACCAAAGGCGAGGGCGTATCTGCACAGAGCGCCACCGGCGGCATCCAGGCATCCTATGACAGCGAAGTGACCGATGAGTTTGTCATCCCCTTCTATGTGGAGAAGGATGGTAAGCCCACCGCCACCATCCAGGACGGCGATTCCGTGATCTTCTTCAATTTCCGCCCCGACCGGGCAAGAGAGATCACCCACGCCTTCTGCGATGATGAATTTGATTTCTTCCCGAGAGAAAAGAGACCGGATATTGTCTATGTCTGCTTTACGGATTACGATCCGCTGATCCCCCACAAGCTGGTGGCGTTCAAAAAGCAGGAGCTGAAGAACACCTTTGGCGAATACCTGGCAGCCCACAAGATGACCCAGTGCCGCATCGCGGAGACAGAGAAGTACGCTCACGTCACCTTCTTCTTCAACGGCGGCGTGGAAGAGCCGAACCCCGGCGAGGATCGGGTGCTGGTTCCCTCCCCGAAGGAGGTTCCCACCTATGATCTGAAGCCTCAGATGAGTGCGCCGCAGGTTTGTGACAAGCTCTGCGAGGCCATCCGCTCCGGCAAGTATGATGTCATCATCATCAACTTCGCGAACCCCGACATGGTGGGACACACCGGCGTGGAAGAGGCAGCCATCAAGGCCATCGAGGCAGTGGATGCCTGCGTCGGCCGTGCCGTCGAAGCCATCCGCGAGGTGAACGGACAGATGTTCATCTGCGCAGACCACGGCAACGCCGATGAGATGGTGGATTATGAGACCGGCCGCCCGATGACAGCCCACACCACCAATCCGGTGCCCTTCATTCTGGTCAATGCAGACCCGTCCTACGGCTTAAAAGAGGGCGGAAGACTCTGCGATATCGTGCCTACTCTGATTGAATTGATGGGTATGGAGAAGCCGGCGGAGATGACAGGAGAATCCCTGCTGATCAAGAAATAATGGTAAGGACTCGGACTCGAGTCCTGAACTTTAAAGAAATACAGCACAGAAGCGGACCAGGGCGGCCTTATGGCCGTCCGGATCCGCTTCTGTGATCTCAGGCTCGCTGTAAGACTGCTTCTGCGGCGCGGGAGGAGAAAAATGCAAGATAGCGCCGCAAATCCAGAACAGGGCAGAGTCAGAGAGCAGTCCTGAGGGAAGAAAATGCGGCGCCGGAAGAGAAAAATGTAGGATGGCGCCGCAAATCCAGGACAGGGCAGAGTCAGAGAGCAGTCCTGGAGGAAGATAATGCGGCGCGGGAGGAGAAAAAAGCAAGATGGCGCCGCAAATCCAGGACGGGGCAGAGTCAGAGAGCAGTCCTGGAGGAAGATAATGCGGCGCCGGAACGAGAAAATCGTTCACAGCGCCGCATTTTCTTTCCGGTCCGGGCAGGTCCGGGCAGGTTCGGGCAGTCTACTCCATCTCCTTCAGCAGAAGATGCTCTTCGAATTCCTGCCGGTCAATCAGTATCTTTCCATCGGAAGACAGCCGCAGTGTCTTCGCCAGTTTTTCCTCCGGCAGTTCCTGGATGAATTCTCTGGGGAGCTTCAGGGATTTGACCATATCCTGCGAGGGATATGTCATCTCTATCATGGCATCCGCGGGAAGATATTCCAGGATGCGGCTTAAGTTTGTCACAAAAAGATGATCCAGGATTCCGGCGCATGCCGTCCGATAGAAGGGAAGCAGCTTTTCCGTCTCCCCGAACACCATGCTTTCATCCTCCGCGCTGAACAGCCCCACCCGGAAGCGATCTTCCGGCGTCCGGCAGTCTGCCGCCAGGATGCTGAAGATGTGATAGTGGAGGGGTTCGAAGTGATAGATATATAAATCAATGGAGATGGGAAGCCCGGCCAGCAGGCGCTCGATGATGCCGTGGTCCAGGGCGATGCACTCTCTGAGGTCCTGCTCTGCGGTGGTGATGGTGCTCTTATCTGCCTGCATGGGTGCCTCCTTCCTTCAATTTCTGATATCTTTTGTACATTCCTTCGGTCACATGCAAATACGTCTGAATTACCTTCAGTGTAACAAATCACAGCCTTTTTTTCCATAACGAAGTCAAAGAGGGTGTGATATCTTTTTCGGAAAGAAGGCAGCAGACTTTTGTATAAAACCTATTGAAATAATAGGTAATATGCGATATATTTATCATATAATATCGTCCGGAAAGACAGCAGCGGAACAATGATATCCGACGGAAAGGGAAAAGGAGAGGAGCAATGGGAAGAATCCACGCCATCTGCATCAGTGAGAAGAAGGGGACGCAGAAACATGAAGTTTCCTCGGCGAAGCTTGTGGAAAGCTGGGGAATCGAGGGGGATGCCCACGCGGGAACATGGCACCGCCAGGTGAGTCTTCTGGGTCTCGGCCAGATAGAAGAATTCCGCAGACGGGGAGCAAAGGTGGAGTTCGGCGCTTTCGGGGAAAATCTGGTGGTGGAGGGATATCACTTCCGGGAGCTTCCGGTGGGAACCAGATTTCAGGCAGGAGAGGCAATCCTGGAGATGACCCAGATCGGCAAGGAATGTCACAGCCACTGCGCCATCTATCACGCCATGGGAGACTGCATCATGCCCCGGGAGGGGGTATTTGCAAGGGTTCTCCGGGGCGGCGTGATCCGGACCGGAGATGAGCTGGTGCTTCTGGAGAAGGCTCCGGACTGAACCTTAGCCCTTCTTAAAAGGCAGGAAGATTCCCGACGGAAAAGGATGAACAACAGTCATAACGAAAAAAACATGCGGCGGTACGTTTCTGTGGTATACTTAGACAAGTATTTACCCGGGGAGGTACCGTTTTTATGTTCCGCATGCTGTTTTCATACTTCATACCCCACAGGCGTCTGTTTCTTCTGGATATGTTCTGCGCCGTCATGGTGGCGGTGATTGACCTGGCATTTCCGCTGGTATCCAGATATGCCATGTACCAGATGCTGCCGAATCAGCTGTACCGTGCCTTCTTTACGGTGATGCTTGTTATGGCCCTCTGCTATGTGCTCCGCTATGTCTTTCAGTTCACCATGATTTACTGGGGACATACCTTCGGCGCGAGAGTGGAGACGGACATTCGGACGTCCCTCTTCAAGCATCTCCAGGAGCTGGATTTTGACTTTTATGACGCCAACCGGACAGGCATGATCATGAGCCGCCTCACCGGCGATCTGTTCTCCATCACAGAACTGGCCCATCACGGACCGGAGGATCTGGCGGTGGCCCTTCTCACCATCACCGGAGCCCTTATCTGCATGTTTTCCATTGAGTGGCGCCTTGCCCTGGTGATTGCACTGATTCTTCCCATCTCTGTTCTGGTGGTGATACGGAACCGGCGCAGGATGTCGGAGACATCGGTGAATAACAAAAAGCGCCTCGCGGAGATCAGCGCGGATATCGAGTCCGGGGTTTCCGGGGTGCGGACGTCCAAGGCATTTGCCAATGAACAGGTGGATTATGACCGCTTTATGAAGTCCAATCTGGCCTACCGGGACGCGAAGAGCGATTATTACCGGGCCATGGCCCATTTCCAGGGATCCCAGGAATTCTTCATGACGATTCTGCCGCTGGCGGTCATCACCTTCGGCGGCTGGCTGATTATGCGGGATCAGATGAACTACATCGACCTGATCACCTTTACCCTGTTTGTCAACAGCTTCATCACGCCCATCCGGAAGCTGGCCCAGTTTGCCGAGGTGTTTACCGACGGCACGGCAGGCCTTGCCCGGTTTAAGGATGTGATGGATATGAAGCCTGCTGTGGTGGAGAAGAAGGATGCGCCCGCTCTCGTTGTGGAGAAGGGAGAGATTGTGGTGGATGATGTCTCCTTTGCCTACAATGAGGTCCGGGAGGTCTTAAATCACGTGAGCCTGACCGTAAAGAGCGGCGAGACGGTGGCGGTGGTGGGACAGTCCGGCGGCGGAAAAACCACCCTGTGCCAGCTGATCCCGCGGTTTTACGATGTGACGGCGGGAGCCATCCGCATCGACGGCACGGATATCCGGGATGTGTCGAAGCATTCTCTCCGGGCCAATATCGGCATCGTGCAGCAGGATGTCTTTATCTTCGCGGATACTATCCTGGAAAATATCCGCTACGGCCGTCCGGAGGCCGGCTTCGGCGAGGTAGTGGAGGCCGCGAAACGGGCGGAAATCTACGATGACATCATGCGGATGCCGAAGCAGTTTGATACCTTTGTGGGGGAGCGGGGTGTGAAGCTTTCCGGCGGACAGAAGCAGAGAATTTCGATTGCACGTATCTTCCTGAAGAATCCGAAGATCCTGATCCTGGATGAGGCCACCTCGGCGCTGGATACCATCACGGAGCAGAAGATTCAGAAGAGCTTCGATGACCTGGCCGTGGGCCGCACCACGCTGGTGATCGCCCACCGGCTCGCCACGGTGCGGAATGCGGACCGGATTGTGCTCGTTGAGGACGGAAAAATCCTCGAGCAGGGAACCCATCAGGAGCTTTTAGAGAAGAACGGCGGATACGCAAAGCTTTACAATACCCAGAAGCTGTTTGAGGGAGAGAAGAAATAGCGGGGGACGATATATGGGATATATCAGGGGAGTAAACCTGGGAAACTGGCTTGTGCTGGAAAAATGGATGGACCCGGCCGTGTTTGCCGGGACGGAGGCCGAGGATGAGGCCTGGCTTTCCAGACTGCTGGACAGCGAAGAGCTGAAAAAGAGGATAAAGAAGCACCGGGATACCTATGTCACGGAAGAGGATTTTAAGAGGATCGCCGATCTGGGACTGAATCTGGTCCGGATTCCCGTGCCCTATTATCTCTTCGGGGACCGGCATGCCGACGGAACCTCGGACGGGTTTTCCCGTCACATGGGATGCGTGCGCTGGCTGGACAGAGCCATGGACTGGGCGGAGAAATACGGCCTGCAGGTCCTCATCGACCTGCACACCACGCCGGGCAACCAGAACGGGTTTGACAACGGCGGCATCATCGGCGTCTGCAAGTGGCATACCCAGAAGGAAGAGGTGCAGTACGTGCTGCGGGTCCTGATGGGGATCTGCAGGCGGTACGGGAACAGGGAGGGCCTCTTCGGCGTGGAGGTGGTCAATGAGCCTATCAGCCTTTCCGCCTACCTCAGCGCCCCCACCACAGGAAAAGCCATGGATCAGTCCGAGGCGGAGGGGTCCATGTTTGTGCCCATGGCATTTCTCAGACCCTTCTACCGGGCGGCCTACCGCCTCATGCGGAAATATCTGCCGGAGGACAAGGCCATCGTGTTCCACGACGGCTTCCGGCTGTCCAGATGGCAGAATTTCTTCCGGAAAAACGGGATGAAGAATGTGTGGCTGGACGCACACATTTACCTCTGGGCCATGGAGCGGGTGGTCCATATCCACAGGCCCTTTGTGTACCGGCTGTATATGGCTGCGGAGAAGCTGAGACTCCGGCTGGCCGCCCGGCATGTGAATATCCTGGTGGGCGAGTGGAGCCTGTGCAACCGGTGGGCCGCGGACCTGAGCCTGGTGGCTGAGGAAGAGAATCCCGGAGGGGCCGTATTATCCGGCACATCCGGGGATAACGGCGAGGCGTTTCCCGGACCGGAGAGAGCGAAGCTCTATGCTTCCGCGCCAAGGTTTTCCCTGGCGAAGGCACTGCGCAAGTCCCGGCGGACGATTGAAAAAATTCTGAACGGGACGGAGGCAGGAAAATTATCCGAAGAGAGGTACCGCAGGGTTCTGGAGGAGCAGAAGCGCCGTTTCCTGGAGGTGGCAGAGATGCAGCTGGATACCTGGAAAGAGGCGGACGGATGGATCTACTGGAACTGGCAGCTGGAAAAAGACGGACAGCTCCCGCCGGATGAATACTGGAAGGAAAGCTGGGATTTCCGGAAATGTCTGGAACACGGATGGATTACGGAAGAACAGATTCATAATTAAAGATACAGCAGGAGGAAAATGCTATGCCGATGGTGAGTATCATCGTCCCGGTATATAACGCAGAGAAGGTAATCAGCAGATGCGTGGACAGCATTCTGCAGCAGGATTATCAGGATTTTGAGCTCATTCTCATGAATGACGGTTCGAAGGACGGCACAAAGGAGATTCTGGACCGGTATGCCCAATCCGACCACCGGGTCCGGGTGATTCACAAAGAGAATTCCGGCGTGTCCGATACCCGGAATCAGGCGCTGGATCTGGCCCGGGGCAAGTACATCCAGTTTGCGGATGCGGATGACTGGATTACCAGGGACTGCACCAAGCTCTTTGTGCGGACGGCGGAGGAAAATGACTGCGATATGGTGATTGCCGACTTCTACCGGGTGGTGGGAGAGCGCACCGCCCACAAGGGAGATATCGATGTGTCGGGCGTGATGACAAGAGAAGCCTACGGCGACTATATGATGAAGAACCCGGCGGATTATTACTACGGGGTCATATGGAACAAGCTCTTCCGCAGGGATATCATCGAGGAATTCCATCTCCGGATGGATCCCCAGCTTGCCTGGTGTGAGGATTTCATCTTCGGCATGGAGTACGTGCTGCACTGCGAGCGGATCATGGCGCTGCATGTACCGGTCTATTATTATGTCAAGACGGAAGGATCCCTGGTGCAGCAGGGGCTGCATGTTTCCAGCATCGTGCAGATGAAGCTGAATGTGGTCGCGTATTACCGGAATTTCTACCGGAATCTGTATACCCCGGAGGAGTACCGCAGGAGACAGCCGGAGATCATGCGCTTTCTCGTGGACTATTCCAAGGATGACATGGTGCTTCCGGCGATCCCGGGGACAAAGTCGAAAAAGCTGGGGCGGGAGAGAGTGATCCCGCTGGCATCCCGGAACATGGGAAACAGTATTTTCACCGGCCTCTATTACATGCAGAAGGAGATTGACGGCTATCTGGAATCGGAGGGCATGCGGCTTGGACTGGACCTTAAGGAAATGAAGGTGATCCTGTACCTGAAGTACGCCGGGGAACAGCAGAAGCTCCGGCAGATAGAGGATTTCACCGGACTTTCCACCGTAGCCATGATGGCGGTTCTCCAGAAGCTTGCCATGCGGCAGCTGGTGCATCTGGAGGTGCACAGCGACGGCGTGAAGGTGAGCCTGGACGGCGGAAGCGAGGCGGGGAAGGTCTGCGATGCCATCACACAGGCGGAAAATGATTTCCGCGACGCAAGACTGGCTGCGGTTCCCGAGGAAAAGCGGGAGCAGATTGCGGAGGCGTACCGCATCCTGCAGGAAGCGTTCCGCTGCAGTGAAGAACAGAATCCGGGAGGAAAGGAATGAACCACACTTTTTTTGCAACCCTTTCGAGAATGAAATATATCGACCGCTGGGCCCTCATGCGGAATTCCCGCAGGGAGAATCTCAGCGAGCACTGTCTGGAGGTGGCGATGATTGCCCACGCTCTGTGCACCATCGGCAATATCCGCTACGGGCACGCCATGGAGGCGGAGAAGGCGGCCCTCATCGGCATTTACCATGACGCCTCGGAGATTATCACCGGCGATATGCCCACCCCGGTCAAATACTATAACCCGGACATCCGGGAGGCGTACAAAGAGGTGGAGCGCATCGCAGAGGCAAAGCTCTTAAACCGGCTGCCGGAGGACCTCCGGCCGGCCTATGAGGAGATCTTCCGGGCCGGCTCCGACGGGGAAGAAAAGTATATGCGGCGCCTGGTGAAGGCGGCAGACAAGATCTCTGCATACCTCAAGTGCATCGAGGAGGAGCAGGCGGGCAATACGGAATTCCGGACGGCGAAGGAGACCATATGGAAGGCGGTACTTGCCATGCAGGAGGAGCTTCCCGAGGTCAGGGATTTCTGTGAGGAATTCCTGCCGTCCTACGGAAAAACGCTGGATGAGCTGGCGTAAAATCACCTTCCCTTGACGAAACGGTTTTCGAGTGCTAAACTTTACCCGTAGGTTAGTTAACACTAACTATCTTTTGATGAAAGATTCGGGTGACAGACAGTGAAGGAGATTGTGCGGGTTTCGGGACTTACGAAGGACTATCCCCTGGGAGAGGTGACGGTTCATGCCCTGCGGGGCGTGGACTTTTCCATCTATAACGGGGAGATGGTGGTAATCCTGGGCCCTTCCGGATCCGGAAAGAGCACCACCATGAATCTCCTGGGGGGAATTGAGACGGCCACCTCTGGGGAGATATGGTACTGCGGGGAGAAGCTTCAGTGGAACGACAAAAGGAAGCTTACGGAATACCGGCGGAACCATGTGGGTTTCATTTTCCAGTTTTATAACCTGCTGCCGGGACTGACGGCCCTGGAAAATATCGCCCTCTCGGCGGAGCTGGGAAGAGACCCGCTGGATGCGGAGGAGCTGCTTTTTAAGGTGGGGCTTGCCGACCGGCGGAACCATTTCCCAAACCGGCTTTCCGGCGGGGAACAGCAGAGAGTGGCCATCGCCCGGGCCCTGTGCAAGAATCCGGACCTTCTTCTCTGCGACGAGCCCACGGGGGCTCTGGACAGCCGCACCGGGGTGCAGGTGCTGTCTCTTATCTGTGATTTCTGCAGGGAGTACCGGAAGCCGGTGGTGATGGTGACCCACAACCGGACCATCGCCGAGATGGCGGACCGGGTGTTTTACTTCAAGGATGGCATCATCGAGCGGACGGAGGAGGTGGCGCACCCGAAGCGTCCGGAGGAGATTGTCTGGTAGGCGGGGGGCAGCTTTGTGAGATTATTTCGGAAGAATGTGATGCGGCTGGCCCTTCGGAATAAGGGAGCGGTGTTCGGCAGCATCCTGATCATCGGCATCGGGATCTTCATTCTGGTTTCCATGCTGGATACGCTGCGGAATCTGGACGAGCAGCTGGCCGCTTTTTATGAGAAGCAGCACATGGCGGACATTTTCGCCGAGGTGGAGGGGATCCCGGAGGAGGAGCTTCTGCGCCTTGCGGATATCCCGGGAATCGCCTCCGCGGACGGAAAGACGGCAATGGATGTGCGCCTTATCTCGGATCGGACCGAGGGGATGGTGACGGTACACCTGATGTCCGTTTCGGAGGACCAGAGGCTCAATGTGCCGATACTCTCGGACCGCATGGAGGCGGACACACTCTATCTGGGAAAACGGATGGAGGAGGTCTACGGATTTGCCCGGGGGGAAATGCTCCGGGTTCTGGTGGAGGGAGAGCCCTGCCGGCTGTCCTTCGGGGGGACCTGCGCTCTGCCGGATTATGTATATACGGTCCCGCCCTGGGGGGCCATGGTGCCGGACGGGGCGGCCTACGATATCGCCTGCATCTCCCGGGAGACCATGCGGAAGCTTTGCGGGAGCGATAACCGGACAGAGCTGTCCTTTTTGCTGGAGGAGGGATTCGCCTATGAGGATGTGAGAAGGCAGCTGGTCTCGGAGCTTTCCCCCTGGGGGCTTAAGTCCCTTGTGAAGCAGGAGGACCAGGCCAGCTTTTCCATGGTCAGGGGGGAGTTCGGGGAGCTGACCTCCACGGGGACGATCCTTCCGGCCATCTTCATGATGATATCGGTGTTCATGCTGTATGTGGTCATGAAGAAGATGATTGACCGGGACCAGAGCATCCTGGGCACCATGAAGGCCTTCGGCATGACCGACGGGGAAATGCTGTCGGCCTATCTTCTGGAGGGTCTTCTTATCGGAGTTCTGGGGGCAGCCATAGGTGCGGCCACAGCAGGGATTCTCGGGCGGTATATGTTCGCCCTCTATGTGGAATTCTTTAACCTGCCGGACCCGGTTTATCACGATTATGCAGAAAGCCGGCTCCTGGGCCTGGGCCTGGCGGCAGGGACAAGCTGCCTTGCGGTCTTTCTGGGCGTTAGGAATGTGCTGGGTATTACCCCCGCCATGGCCATGCGGCCGAGGGCGGCGGAGGCGGGAAACTATTTTGAACTGCCGGAGCAGATGAGACGCCGCATGAGTGCCACGGGGCGGATGGCAGCCAGGTCCCTTCTGAGGAACCCCTTCCGGGGATTCCTCATGGTGCTGGCGGTGGCATTTCCCTTTGCCCTTTCCTCGGTTTTGTTATCCTTTCCGCTGGTGGTGGAGGAGATGCTGGATGCAGAGTTTCATGTCATCGAAGACTATGACATGCAGGTCTCTCTGGATCATGACGTATCACCGCTGGCTGCGGCCGGAGCGGCGGGCGAGCTGCCCCATGTGACGGCGGCGGAGGGGGTGCTGGTGACGGAGGCGGAGCTCTCCTCGGAAGGCCATACGGAGTATGCGCTGCTCCACGGACTGAACAGAAACTCGGACCTCTGGCGGATTGCGGACAATAAGGGGCATATCTATGAACCGCCGGGGGAGGGAATGATCCTCAATCAGGGTGTGGCCGAAAAGCTTCACGTAAAGGCCGGGGATTCGGTGTGGGTCTATCTGGGCGGCGCGATGCCGGAGAAGCGTCGGGTGACCGTATCTGCCGTGATCGAGGAGCCCTTCGGGGAGGGAGCTTACCTGGATATTATGGAGTTTCCGTCAGTCCTCGGGATTTCTCCCGCGGCCAACACGGCGATTCTTCGCTGCGGGGAAGCCCATGCGGCGGAGGTGACGGAGAAGCTTTCGGAATCTCCCCGGGTCACCTGGCTGGTGAACATGAAGCAGGCCCGGAAGAACTATGCGGACATGATGGGCAGCATGATGATCATGATGGATGCCTTTGCCCTGATGTCTGTGGCAGCAGGGGGGATCCTTATCTACAACATATCCATGATGAATGTGCGGGACCGGATGAATGAGCTGGTGACGCTTTCGGTGCTGGGGGCATCGGAGTTCGAGATCGGCGGTATGCTTCTGCGGGAGCACGCCGTGCTCTTTGTGCTGGGAATTCTTGCGGGCTTTCCCGGGAATCTGGCGGTGCGCCGGCTCCTGGAAAAGCTGATGCTTTCGGATACTTACCGGGTGAGCCTTAGGGCGTATCCTTCCCCCTGTATCCGCGCATTCCTGTTCTGCCTCATCACCCTGGCCGCGGCCTGGGTCATGGAGCAGAGAATGATCCGAAGAATGGACCTTACAGAAGCACTGAAGGGGAGAGAGTGATGCCGGAATCGGAGGAGAAGAGAGAAACATTGCAGAATACGATGAAAGATACGCAGAAGAAGTCTCCTGCGGAGAAGTTTTCCGCGGAGAGTTTGCAGCGATTCTGGAAAGAGAAGCTGACGCCCAGAAAGAGGATTCTTCTGGCAGCGGTGCCGGTGCTGATTCTCGGCTGTCTTATCGCAGCGGGCAGCGGCATAAAGACGGAGACGGCCCGGGCGGTCCGAAAGACGGTGGAGGATTCGGCCAGCGAGGAGGGAGTTATCTCCTCCGGGGAGGAAAAGGCTGTCCTTTCGGAGGTTTCGGGACCTGTGGCGGAGATTCTGGTATCGGAGAATGACCGGGTGAAGGCGGGGCAGGTGCTGTACCGCATCGACCCCGTCCTGTATGACTTCGAAGAGCAGGCGGCCGAGAGCGCCGTCCGGGCCCTGGAGGCCCAGATGGACCGGGCAAAAATCGGCCAGGTCATGACCACATCCCCCGCGGAATATATGGACGGGCTGGGGAAGGAGCTGGAGGCGGCCAAGTCCGCCCTGCAGGCGGCGCAGTCTGCCTGGGAGGGCATGCAGGTGCTGGCAGCCGGCGGCGATGTGGCAAGGCTGGAGCTGCAGCAGGCGGAGGCGGAGTACCGCAGCGCCGAGAGCGCATACCGCCAGGCGCAGGAGCGGTATCAGGAAAGCAGAACGCTCATGGAGAAGCTGGAGCAGGAGGGGATCACCGGCGACAAGCTGAATGATACCTTTTTTGAGAGCGAGAACGGGATGCTGGAGGCCGAGCTGGAGGGCAGCCGCACGAAACTTCTGCAGCTGAAGGACCGGATAGCCAGATGTGAGGTGAAGGCCGGCGAGGACGGCATCATCACATCGCTTCCCATAAAGCAGGTGTCGGCAGTCCGGGAGGGGATGGAGACCGTCTGCATCCGGCCGGCAGAAGAGTTATGCGTGGAGGCGGACGTGCTGACCTCGGTGGTTCCCTGGCTCTCTGCAGGCACGCCCTGTGAAATCACCGTCAGCAGAAAGGGGCAGGATGAGAAGATTCCTGGCCATATCACGGAGATCTATGATTTTGCCTCCGCCGGAACCTCGGCTCTGGGACTCTCGGAATACCGGGTGCACGTGAAGGCAGTCCCCGATGACCCGGAGGGCCTTTCGGGAAAGGAGGGATACGGCGTAACCCTGCGCTTTCTCCTCTATCAGGGGGAGGATGTGCTGACCGTCCCGGCGGATGCCCTGTTTGAGGAGGACGGGAAGCAGTACGTCTACCTGGTGCAGGGGCACCGGGCCGTGAAGACGGAGATTTCCTCGGAATACCAGACCGGAACCGATGCCGTCATCACCGGCGGGCTCTCCGAGAACGATACCGTCATAGCCAGGGCGGATGCCGAGGGTATTCATGACGGGGTGCGGGTGCGCTGAGCCCGCACTTTTTTTGAGCGATAAGGCCGGAAAGTGGCAGCCGTGCTTGCACGAGCGGACAATTTCCGGCCAACGGACATCGAGCGGCCAGGCCGCGAGATGCCCGCTTCGCGTCGGATGGGCAGGCTAAAGATGCCCATCCGATGCTTTTGCAAAGGGGAAATTGATGGTATACTGTCTGCATTATGACAGAGCAGTAATCCTGAAACAGATAGTGGAGATACTGCAGAAGGGAAACGAAAACGATGGCGGAACAGACAGGATTTTTTCAGAAGGTGATCGATGAGAGAGACGGGGGCAATGCCTTCGGCCGCATGATCGGCATAAAGACCGTGGAGGTCCGGGAGGGATACTGCCGGATGGAGATGGAGATCATGCCGGAGCTTCTGAATCCCATCGGCTCCATCCACGGCGGCTGCCTCTATACCTTCGCCGACTGCGCCGCCGGCGGGGCTTCCTGGTCCTACGGCGAGCGGATGACCACCATGAGCTCAGACTTCCATTTTCTCCGGCCCGGCATCGGGGTGACGAAGGTCATCGCCGAGGGAAATGTCATCAAGCACGGCCGGAAGGTGACGGTGGTGAATGTCTCGGTTATGGACCAGGACAGGAAAGAACTGTGTGCCGGCCTGTTCTCCTATATGGGAATCGGCGTTCCGGTGGATATCACATGAAATAAGCGGCAGTTTACACTGTGCAGGGCAAATTGTCAATTAAGTGTTTCATTTTTTCGGGATGATCTGCTACAATAGGGGGAGGAAATGCGGGAAATCTGTCGGCGGCAGACCCGTTTTCCATGACATGATGTGAAAGACCGGAGAATCCCGAGACGGAGGCGCAAATGATGAATACGATTATTATCGGCATTGCAGGCGGAACAGGAAGCGGAAAAACCACACTGGCGGACAAGCTGGTGAACAGCTTCGGCAGGGAAGAAGTGTCGATTCTGCGCCATGACGCCTACTACAAGCGTCATGACAACATGACATTCGAAGAGCGGTGCAAGCTGAATTACGACCAACCAGATGCCTTCGACAACGACCTTCTGGTGGAGCATATCCTGGACCTGAAGGAAGGAAAGAGCATCGAGATGCCGGTCTATGACTATACGATCCACAACCGGTCGGACGAGACCATCACGGTGGAACCGGCCCCGGTGGTTATCCTGGAAGGAATTCTCATCTTCGCGGAGCCGACCCTCTGCGACCTGATGGACATCAAGGTGTTTGTAGACACCGACGCCGATGTCCGCATCCTCCGCAGAATCATCCGGGATGTGAATGAGAGAGGGCGTTCCCTCGACAACATCATCCGCCAGTATCTGACCACGGTAAAGCCGATGCATGAGCAGTTCGTGGAGCCCAGCAAGCGGCGGGCCGACCTGATCATTCCCGAGGGCGGACGCAATGAAGTCGCGCTCGACATGCTGATTCACCGGATCCGGGTGCATCTGAAAAGATAACAGAAAAACAGTCAGGGAGCTGCCGCGGTAGCTCCCTGTGTGAATCCGGATTATTTTGAAGAGATGAAGTTTTCTGCCCGGTCTGCCAGAAGTCCGATGATCACCGGCACCGCTACGCCGAACAGGATGTAGGCGGGACCCAGCTCATACCGGAAGGCTACCGGGAAGGCGGAGAGGTTTTCCGGCACCGCGCCGGGAACCAGCCGGAAGTATGCATAGTCCAGCAGCTTGAATACGGTAAAGTGTATCGCCATGATATCGAAGGAATGTCGTCCGATGACCGCCAGAGTGCGGGCAGCAGGGCGGCATTTTTCGATGAGGTTTCCCAGGCAGAGGGCATGGTAAATGCCGAGAAGGGTCACGGGATAGTAGAGAAGCCCCGGAATCTTCAGGCTCACCAGGTCGATGAGGATGCCCTGGGTGTTCAGGAAGTGCATGAGAGCACCGGAGAGAAGCCAGCCGTACCAGGTGGTGTATTTCCGAAAGCCGGGAAGATACAGGCGCATCAGCCAGGCCGCAAAGTAGACCGGTATTACCGTCAGGGCCGCCTGCATGTTGTAGGCTGCGCCCGTGCCCCGCATGGTGAGAAAGGCGCCGGCAAGTCCTAACAGGCAGGCAAAGAGGCCGGTGAGGATAACGATTGTTTTATCCGGGAGCGTCATGCCTGCCGGACGGTCCGCATCCGGTCCGACGGATGTCCGGGGCATCTCTTTTGCGGACAGAGCCTGCACCTTCCGGGCCGCCTTGACGCATCCCGCAAAGAGGGCAGAGCTCACGGCCCAGACGGGCACAAACCAGAGGGCGCCCTGCATCTGCTCGGTGGTCTGCAGCGTGAAGGAATGAAGCCACTTTGCCAGCATCGTTGTGTGATTATAAAGCTCCGTATCGGCGATGAGGCCCCGGGTCAGAAGGAAGTTGTGAATAAACACAAAGCCCGCTGCATAAACAACAAACCGCACCCAGCAGGAAGAAATCCTGCGGGCAAAGAGGCGGAAGGGATCCGGGTATTTTGCCGCATCAAAAAGAAAGCCGCTGATAAAGAAAAACAGGGCTACATGAAACAGATATACAAATGCACCGCCGAAATACCCGGTGTGTCCCAGGACGATGGCGATGATGCCGATGCCGCGGACCACGTCCCAGTAAAGGGAGCGGGAGGCGCCATCTGAATTGGTCGGTGAATGGGGCATAATGAAACTCCGCATTGAGAATCCGGTCGGATTCTGATATAATCTGAACCATATTATACAACCAATACCGTACTTTCGGCAATTGCGAAAGAGACAGGAGGAAATGAAATGAAGAAGTACGAGTGCGATCCCTGCGGTTATGTCTATGATCCGGCAGAGGGTGATCCGGAGAACGGCATCGCTCCGGGCACTGCCTTTGAGGATCTTCCGGAAGACTGGGTATGTCCGATCTGCGGCGCGGGCAAGGAAGAGTTCAAGCCGGTGGACTGATATTCTGACATGTTTTTGACAAAAAGGGAGTCGGATTCCGGCTCTTTTTTTGTGCCTTCCGGGCAGAGGCGGTATGAAAAGCATGCATCAATACCGTCTGTCACCTGCATCGAAATAACTTATGTACTTATTTTAAAACAATAATTGTTTAAATATTGTCAATCCGTAATGGGAGTGTTAGAATTTACCTGACTAAATTTATAAATCACCGGGGGCGTGCGCCCCTGGCGATATAAAGATGAGGGTATTTTTTAACTGATTAACAGGAGGAAAAGCATGTTTCGGATTGTAAGAGCAGAGAAGCTTGCCGAGCGTATCTTTCTGACAGAGGTGGAAGCTCCCCGTGTTGCGCATTCCTGCGAGCCGGGTGAGTTCGTCATCGTCAGACTTGGCGAAGATGGAGAGAGAATTCCTTTCACCATCTGTGATTTTGACAGAGAGAAGGGCACCATCACTCTGGTATTCCAGGTGGTAGGCGCATCTTCCGAGAAGATGAGCCACCTGAAGGTGGGCGACTGCTACACTGACGTGGTAGGCCCGCTGGGCAATCCTTCCGATTTTGTCAAAGAGGATCTTGATGAAGTTAAGAAGCGCAGATACCTGTTTGTGGCCGGCGGCGTAGGCGCTGCTCCGGTATATCCGCAGGTTAAGTGGCTGAAGCAGCACGGCATTGACTGTGATGTTATCGTCGGCGCAAAGAACAAGGATCTCCTGATCCTCGAGGAAGAGATGAAGGAGGTTGCAGGCAATCTCTACATCACCACCGATGACGGTTCCTATGGCTTCCACGGTATGGTTACCGCGCAGCTGGAGGAGCTGGTAAAGCAGGGCAAGCAGTACGATGTCTGCGTTGCCATCGGCCCGATGATCATGATGAAGTTTACGGTTCTCACCACAAAGAAGCTGGGAATCCCGACCATCGTCAGCCTGAACCCGATCATGGTGGACGGCACCGGTATGTGCGGCGCCTGTCGTGTAACCGTAGGCGGCAAGGTGAAGTTCGCCTGCGTTGACGGACCGGAGTTCGACGGATTTGAGGTTGACTTTGATGAAGCCATGAAACGTCAGCAGATCTACAAGACCTGGGAAGGCAGACAGATGCTGAAGCTCCAGGAGGGTGATACGCATCACGGCGGCTGCGGTCAGTGCGGAGGTGACAAGTAATGGAAGCGAAGAGAGATTTAATGAAGAAAGTCCCGGTCCGTGAGCAGGAGCCGCTGGTCCGTGCCCGGAATTTTGAAGAAGTCTGCTACGGTTACAATGATGAAGAGGCAAAGGCTGAGGCAGAGAGATGCCTTGGCTGCAAGAATGCCAAGTGCGTCGGCGGATGTCCCGTAGGCATCAATATCCCGGCGTTCATCCAGCAGATCAAGCTGGGAAATATCCAGGAAGCCGGCAAGGTTATTGCCCAGTCCTCCTGCCTGCCGTCTGTCTGCGGTCGTGTGTGCCCGCAGGAGACCCAGTGCGAAGGTGTCTGCGTCCGCGGCATCAAGGGCGAGGCTGTTTCCATCGGCAAGCTGGAGAGATATGTTGCAGATACCGTAAGAGCTATGGGCGGCGAGTCCGCTGAGGTTGCTCCGGCCAACGGCAAGAAGGTTGCTGTTATCGGTGCCGGCCCGTCCGGACTTTCCTGCGCAGGCGACCTGGCCAAGCTGGGTTACGATGTCACCATCTTCGAAGCACTCCATCAGCCGGGCGGCGTTCTTACCTACGGCATTCCGGAGTTCCGTCTTCCGAAGCAGAGAGTTGTGCTTCCGGAGATCGAGAGCGTAAAGAAGCTGGGCGTAAAGATCGAGACCGACGTAGTTATCGGCAAGTCCATCACCATCGATGAGCTGTTCGAGGAGGAAGGCTTCCAGGCAGCATTCATCGGCAGCGGCGCCGGACTTCCCCGGTTTATGGGAATCCCGGGCGAGAACGCCAACGGCGTATTCTCCGCCAATGAGTTCCTGACCAGAAGCAACCTGATGAGAGCATACAGCGGCAGCGTGGATACTCCGATCATGATTCCGAAAAAGGCTGTTGTTGTCGGCGGCGGAAACGTGGCTATGGACGCGGCAAGAACCGCACTCCGTCTGGGCGCTGAGGTTCATGTCGTATACAGAAGAGGCATGGAAGAGCTTCCGGCCCGTGTGGAGGAAGTACACCACGCCAAGGAAGAGGGCATCATCTTTGACCTTCTGACCAATCCGACTCAGGTCCTTGTGGACGAGAACGGATGGGTCAAGGGCATCACCTGCATCCGCATGGAGCTGGGTGAGCCGGATGCTTCCGGCAGAAGATCCCCGGTGGAAATCCCCGGTTCCGAGTTCGATATCGAGTGCGATGCGGTCATCATGTCCCTCGGTACTTCCCCGAACCCGCTGATCTCCAAGACCACCAAGGGCCTGGACATCAACCGCAGAAAGTGCATTATCGCTGAGGAAGAGACCGGCCAGACCAGCCGCGAGGGCGTATTCGCCGGCGGTGATGCAGTTACCGGTGCAGCTACCGTTATTCTGGCCATGCAGGCCGGCAGAGCGGGTGCCGCAGGTATCCACAAGTATCTGAGCGAGAAGTAACTTCTGCTGAAAGATAATTGTCGAAAAATTCTTTTACAGAAAGATAATTTATTCGAATAATACTGCAGTTGTACTTGAATAACCAATATTATATATGATATTCTGATAACAGCATAGAGATCCCGGTTCAGGCAGGGATCCTGTGCTGTTATTCTTTTTTTCCGACAGCCTGCGAATATAGGAGAGAGGAGTTTCATCATGTGGTTAGACAATGATTGCTGCAAGAAGATCGGAATATTTCTCGGAGGCGTACTGTTCGGAACAGCAGGCATTAAGATTCTTTCAAGCCGGGATGCCAAGAACTGCTATGTGCAGGCCACTGCCGCCGCGCTGCGCGCGAAGGAAACCGTACTGGATACGGCGCAGTGCGTACAGGAGAATGCCGAAGACATCGTAGCCTCCGCAAAACGGGTGAATGAAGACCGGGCCGCAGCTGAGCTTATCAGCGATGAGGGCACGGATAAAGAAACGGCCGCGGATATTAAGGCGGACGAAGCCAAATGAAAATCATCATAAAGAATGAGATACGGGGGCGTATCCGTTTCTGTCTGCAGAAGAAGCGATATACTGCAGAGGAAGCGGACACGCTTCAGTTTTATCTGCAGTCCCTTCCGGGAGTAACCGCCGTGAAGGTCTACGAACGCACCGGCAGCGCGGCCGTATGTTATACCGGTGCAAGAGAAGACCTGGTGCGGGGAATTCTCGCCTTTTCCTTTGACAAACCGGAATACCGGGCGCTGGTGCCCGAGCATACCGGAAGAGCCCTGGCAAATCAATACCGGGAAAAGATCATCACAGAGGTGGTGAGCCATTTTGCATGCAGGCTGTTTCTGCCGAAGCCCTTCCGCTTCTGCAGGATGATGATCCGGGCAGCGGGATTCATGCGGGCGGGGGCCGGGTGCCTCCGGCGCGGAAAACTGGAGGTGCCGGTGCTGGATGCCGCGGCCATCGCGGTTTCTATCCTGCGGAAGGACTATAAAACCGCCTCTTCCGTCATGTTCCTGCTGAAGATCGGCGACACCCTGGAGGAGTGGACTCATAAAAAGTCGGTGGAGGATCTGGCCAGAAGCATGTCCCTGGCGGACCGGAAGTGCTGGCTTGTGGGAGATGGGGAGAGAGAGATCCTGGTCAATGTTAACGACGTGCATCCGGGAGATGTCATCGCCGTACACACCGGTACGGTGATCCCGCTGGACGGAAAGGTGATTTCCGGGGAGGCGACGGTAAACCAGGCTTCTCTGACGGGAGAGGGAATTCCCGTGCGGAAGGATGCGGGGGCCTATGTGTATGCAGGGACCGCCATCGAGGAGGGAGAACTCCGCATTCAGGTGGAGCATGCAAAGGGAGCCACAAGGTACGAAAAAATCATCCGGATGATAGAGGAATCCCAGAAGCTGAGGACCGGCGTCGAGAGCCGGGCAGAGTCTCTGGCGGACCGGCTGGTTCCGTGGAGTCTCGGAGGAACGGTGCTTACCTGGCTTCTCACGCAAAATGCGCAGAAGGCCCTTTCCATTCTGATGGTGGACTTCTCCTGCGCCCTGAAGCTTTCCATGCCGGTGACGGTACTGTCAGCCATGCGGGAGTGCCAGGAACATCAGCTCACGGTAAAGGGCGGAAAGTATCTGGAGCTGCTTGCAGAGGCCGATACCATTGTCTTCGACAAGACAGGAACTCTCACCAGAGCCTGCCCCTCCGTGGCGGATATCATACCCTTCGGCGGAAGGGACAGAGATGAGATGCTGCGGATCGCCGCCTGCCTGGAGGAGCATTTCCCCCACTCCATCGCCAACGCGGTGGTTGCGGAGGCTGCCCGCCGGGGACTCAGCCACGACGAGATGCACCGGGAGGTCCAGTATGTGGTGGCTCACGGCATCGCATCCCTGATAGACGGGGAAAAGGCAGTCATCGGAAGCAGCCACTTTGTATTTGAAGACGAGCAGTGCAGGATTCCGGAGGGCGAGGAAGAGAAGTTCCAAAGCATTCCCGGTGAATATTCCCAGCTGTATCTGGCCATCGGCGGCGTTCTCGCGGCAGTGATCTGCATCAGCGACCCCATGCGTCCGGAGGTGCCTGATGTAATAAGGAGGCTCAGGGACGCGGGATTCTCCAATATCGTCATGATGACCGGCGACAGCCGGCATACTGCGGCGGCCATCGCCGCGAAGGCCGGGGTGGATGACTTCCGGGCGGAGGTGCTGCCGGAGGATAAGGCTGCCTATATTGAGGAGCAGAAGGCGAAGGGACACAGGGTTATCATGATCGGAGACGGAGTAAATGATTCCCCGGCGCTTTCCGCTGCGGACGTGGGCATCGCCATCAGCGAGGGAGCCCAGCTGGCAAGAGAGATCGCCGACATCACCGTGTCGGAGGACAATCTGTACAGACTTGTTTTACTGAAAGAAATTTCCAATGCATTGTTCCGAAGGGTTTCCTTCAACTACCGTTTTGTGATAGGATATAATATGGGACTGATTCTTCTGGGGCTGTTCGGTATCCTGCCGCCGGGAGTTTCAGCACTTCTGCACAATACGTCAACCCTTGGCATTGGTCTGCATTCCATGACCAATCTGCTTCCGGAGGAGGAAACATGCGAGAGAATTTCGGAAAAGAGATCCCAAAGCTTGGCTTCGGCCTGATGCGCCTTCCGGTTCTGGAAGGGACGCAGGACATTGATATCGAGCAGACCAAAAAGATGGTGGATATCTTCATGAACGCCGGATTCACCTACTTTGACACCGCCTTTACCTACGGAGGCGGCGCTTCGGAGAGGGCGGCGAAGGAAGCCCTGGTGGACCGCTATCCCAGAGAGAGCTTTCAGCTGGCGACAAAGCTCTTTGCCCACGCCGCAAAATCGGAGGAAGAGGCAAAGCAGCAGCTTATCACCAGCCTGGAGCGGACCGGCGCGGGCTATATTGATTTCTACCTGCTTCACGACCTGGAAGTGGACACCATCGAAACCTATGAAAAGTGGCATCTCTGGGATTATGTGAAGGAGATGAAGGAGAAAGGGCTGATTAAGCATTACGGCTTCTCCTTCCACGCAAAGCCGGAAAATCTGGATGAGGTTCTGACAAAGCATCCTGATGCGGAGTTTGTCCAGCTGCAGATTAACTATGCGGACTGGGAGGAGGCAAGGGTGGAATCCCGCGCCTGCTATGAGATTGCAAGAAAGCATAAGAAACCCATCGTGGTCATGGAGCCGGTGAAGGGCGGCATGCTGTCCGACCCGCCGGAGGCTGTGGCGAAGATTCTGAAGGCGGCAGATCCCAAAACTTCCGCCGCATCCTGGGCCATCCGTTTTGCGGCATCCCAGGAGGGGGTTCTCACGGTGCTGAGCGGCATGTCGAATCTTGCCCAGATGGAGGACAATGTCTCCTTCATGAAGGACTTCAAACCTCTGGATGAAGAGGAGATGAAGGTGATTGCGGCCGCGAGGGCGGAACTTATGAAGATTGATTCCATCCAGTGTACCGGCTGCAAGTACTGTATGGCCGGATGTCCGATGAACATCAACATTCCGGGAACCTTCCGGGCGATGAACGCTATCAAGGTCTTCGGGGATGAGAAGATGGCCCGGGGCAATTACAGCTTTGCCGTGAGTCTGACCGGAGGAAAAGCTTCTGACTGCATCGCCTGCGGCCAGTGTGAAGGCGTATGTCCGCAGCATCTGCCGATTATTCAGCTGCTTGGGGACTGCGCTGAGATATTTGACTGATGCGGCGGGGGAATACCGGAACCTCCCCGCGGAACTGAACTGAGAGAAAAGAATTACATGCGGGGCTGCTGCATGGCGCATTTCTGCGCCCGTGCGGCGGCCCTGTAAGGGATTAAGGAAGAAAGCATGACGGGAACACTTTGCACCAGCGGAAAAGCAATACTGAAGAAGGGCGAAGGCCGGACCATCAAGGCCGGCGGCGCCTGGGTCTTTGACAATGAGATAGCGCGCACGGAGGGGACATTCGCCGACGGTGAGATCATCGCCGTGGAGGATTTTGACGGATATTTTATGGGCTGGGGGTTTTACAACAGCGCATCAAAGATCCGGATCCGGATGCTTGCCCGCCGCAGGGAAGAGCCCATCGATGAAGGGTTTATCAGACAGCGGGTAAGAGATGCCTGGAATTACAGAAAGCAGGTCATCGACACCTCCTCCTGCCGGGTGATCTTCGGGGAGGCAGACTGGCTGCCGGGCCTGGTGGTGGATAAGTATGAGGATATCCTGGTGGTGGAATCCCTGGCGCTGGGCATCGACCGCCTGAAGCTCATGATTCTGGACGAGCTGAAGGCAGCCCTGGCGGAAGACGGGATAAAGGTCCGGGGCATCTATGAGCGCTCGGAGGCGCCGGTCCGGAAGAAAGAGGGCATGCAGCCCCATAAAGGCTTCATCGGGCCGGAGTTTGACCCGAATGTGGAGATCACAGAGAACGGCGTCCGCTATCTGGTCAATGTTGCCGAAGGCCAGAAGACCGGCTTTTTCCTGGACCAGAAGCTCAACCGTCTTGCCATGCAGAGGCTCTGCCATGGAAAGCGGGTGCTGGACTGCTTTACCCATATGGGAACATTTGCCCTGAATGCAGGCTATGCCGGGGCATCCGAGGTGACGGGACTGGACATCTCCGCCTATGCGGTGGAGCAGGCCCGGGCCAATGCGGTGCGCAATCACCTGGAGGACCGGGTACACTTCCGGTGCGCGGATGTGCTGGATGAGCTGCCGAAGCTCAATGAGGCGGGAGAGAAGTACGATGTGGTGATTCTGGACCCGCCGGCATTTACCAAATCCAGGGAGGCCACGAAGAACGCCATCCGGGGCTACCGGGAGATTAATATCCGGGGACTCCGGCTTGTGGAGGACGGCGGATACTTTGCCTCCTGCTCCTGTTCCCACTTTATGACAGAGGAACTTCTGGCCAAGACCATCGCCGAGGCGGCCCGCACGGCCCACAAGCGCCTCCGGCAGGTGGAATTCCGGACCCAGGCGCCGGATCATCCGATTCTCTGGGGAGCAGACGATTCCTATTATCTGAAGTTTTTCATATTCCAGGTGCGCGAGGAGCGCTGAATCTATGAAAGCCAGAATTACCGATATTCACTGCACCCAGTGCGGTGCGCCGGCAGCCTTTGATATCCGGCGGCAGCTATATCTCTGCAGCTACTGCGGCGGTACCGTGGAGCCGGGAGAGGCCGTCCGGGAAAAGGAAGGCTTCCGGAAGATGCAGGCCGACCGCATCCGGAACGAGGTGGCACAGTACAGTCTTGTGAAGACCTCCTGCAGCGGCTGCGGCGCCGAAGTGGTGCTGGAAGAGGGCGAGGCGCTGGGAAGCTGCGCCTTCTGCGGAAGAAGTCTGGTGCGGAGCAAATACCTGAAGTCAAGAGGCCTTCCGGAGTACATTATCCCCTTCCGTCTCACGGAGGAGGAGGCGAAGAAGGCCCTTTCTGCCTGGTGTGAAGAGAATGGGCAGAAAGCGGAGGCAAAGAGCCTTAAGCCTCTGATCGGGGAACTTGCGGGATACTATCTTCCCTATGAGCTGGTCCGGGGACCGGTGCATATGACAACCGTCAGAATGGACGGCGGCGGCAGGTATCCCTGCGAGGGATATCTGGATGATATCTTTGTCAATCGCTCAAAACAGCTGGACAACCTTCTTCTGGACGGCATGGAGCCCTTCGATACGGAGGATATGGCTGCCTTTGACTGCTCCATGATTGCCGGACAGCGGGTAAAAACTTCGGATCTGGACGATAAGGTCCTGGAAGGGCGCGTCCGGGAGGAGACGCAGGAATCCTACGGGCCGGCGGTCCGGAAGGTGCTGGAGACAAAGGCCGTGGATGTGCAGGCGGATGTGAAGAACACCCTGCGGCTTCCGGTGCTGCTGCCGGTGTATTACATCAGCAGGGGCAATGTGCTGGCGGCGGTGAACGGACAGACCGGCAAGGTCAGCGTCCGGGCGGAGAAGGCATCTCATTACTATTTCCTTCCCTGGTGGTTTAAGGCGATTCTCGCCACGGCTGCCGCGTTCCTTCTGATATGCGGAGGCCTTCATCTGGGCGGAATGACCCTGCGGGAGAGTCTGGTTATCTCCGGTATGGTGGGCTTTGTCCTGCTGATCGTCATGCTCTGCATGTACAGCGATACCACAAAGAACCGTTTTTCGGTGGAGGCGGGATATAAGATATTTACTTCGGGGGAGAAGGGATATGTCCGTGATGAGACGGGCGTCCTCAGAGAAAACCGGATTCCGGAGCGCAGAAATGCGGAGCCCATGTTTTTCCGGAAACTGGACGGCGTCCTGCGGCAGGTGGTCTACCGTTTTACCACGCCGGGAAGAGTGTTTAAGATGGCGGCCCTCGCCTTTATCGCTCTGTTCCTGCCGGTGATTGTCGCACTGTTCCTGAACGGATTCAATTTCCGCGGCCTCAATCTGGCCGGTTCCGCGGCCTGGTTCTGCATCGCCGTGCCCATCGTGCCGGTCTATGTTGTAAAGTTCGGCATCGTGGACCTTTACGAGCGGCCGCTGGTGTATACCATTGATGAAAACGGAACAAAAAAGCGGTGGAGAAAGAGAACGGAGCCCATAGATAAAAAAGGAACGATCCTTGCCGTTCTACGGGCGCTGATCATCCCGCCGGTATCCCTGGCCGTGTGGTTCGGGATTGCATCATTCCTTGCCATGTGTTACCTCACAGCCTTCGGTTTTGGGGATTAAATAAGCATCTGGTGCCCGGAAGCAGAGTCTTGTCCGGGACCCGGAAAACAACATTTTAAAGGCAGCAGGACTGCAGATATGTCACATTCCATAGCGGAATTGAGAAATCTGCAGCCCTGCTGCCTTATCTTTCTGGCTCTTAGATCATCGGCAGGATGCGGACGTGGGGATCACGGCAGCAGATGCTCTGCCGTGCTGTTTTCCTGAAGCGGCACCCGCAGGTATTCCACGTCGGTCTGTCGGTAGGCGATGCGCCATCCGATGTCGTCCTCCGGGGAGCGCTCGACCGTCGCGATCAGGACATAAGCGGCATCTCCGACGGCCTCCGAGGCCTGGATAATCCTGTCGCCGCCGTCGTAGGGGTCCTTCTCAATGAAGCCCGGAATCAGGCGGGTGGCGCCCAGGGGGCTGTCGTACCAGACAAGGTCGCCCGTATAGAAATCGGAGAGCTCTACCTCGCCGCCGAGCTTATCTGCGGCCATTACCTCACCGGGACCGGTGAGAAGAATCTTCGGCGGATTGTCGGGATCGCTCCGCTCATTCTCGCCTTCCAGGGGCTTAAGTGCGAGAGAGTCTTCTTTATCCAGGGTTCCCTTCATGCAGGCGAAGTCTGCCAGGAAGTGTCCGGTTCCTTCATACCAGCCGAGCATCAGATAAAAGTCTTCCCCGTCCGGGACAAACTGCTTTATCTCGGCCCAGGATCTGCCTTCCCCGGCCGGGACAAGGCCCAGGCAGAGAAACTTCTCCGTTTCTCCGTCAAACTCCCACACAGAATCCTTACCCTCTCCGTGGCAGAGCCAGATGGTTTTCGGACCGACCATGCCGCAGAACTCCACGCTGGAGAAATCCTCCGCCTGGACAGATGCAATCACCTCGGCATCCTTGATCACCGAGAGAATCTCCGTGCCTCCGTTTCCTTCGGCGGACCAGAAGGCGGCATAGTGTCCGTCTTCGGAGACGCCTTCGATGAGGCCGGGGCCGAATTCTTCGACCGCTCCTGCACCGTCGGGATAGAAGAAGCTGTGGGACAGGCCGTCCCGGACGCCGGTCAGATAGAAGCCATCGGTGCCGTACCACAGGGGACCATAGCCCTTCTCATCGTAGAAGCGGCTGGTTTCCCCGGTTTCTTCATCATAATACCAGATGGATGTCTGGTTTTCTTCTGCAGTTGTCAGGAAATCACCGAAGAGGGCGATTTCCGGCAGGCCGCCGTTTGCGTAGTTCCGGAAGTAGACCCGGTGTCCCACGCGGACGAAGTTTCCGCCGTTATTCTCCACATCCCGGCCCTCTGTGCCGGCAGGGGAGTCCTGATTATCTGCGGCAGCCCCCTTGGGCACGGCCGGAGAGTCGGTTCCGGCATCCTCTGCCGCATCTGCCTTATCTGCTGTGCCGGCTCCATCCGTCGCCGGTTCTGCCGTCTCATCGGTTTTGCCGGATTCTGCTTCGGAAGACTGCTCCGCGGCTGCAGCCGCGGTTTCTGTCTTAGCGGGAGCAGTTGCGGCGTCTTTCCCGCCGCAGCCGGCGAGAAGGAGAAGAGTAAAGGCGGCAATCCACCATTTTTTCATAATGTTAAGTCCTTCCTTTCTGTAAAACTGTCAGGTCCGGGGCTGGAAGACCTTCCCGCCGGAGACACTTTTCTCTTAATTATTATACAGATATGCAGCGGGAGATTCTATGTACAAAAGAATGAATTCTGTACAGAAACCGGGTCTCCGGTATTACAAAAAGATGACGAAAAACCGTCAGAATGCGGGAAAACTTGACATTTAACACTTTTGTAATATAATGGAAACATGTTAAGAAGTGCTTTCAATACCGATAATAAGCGAGGTTTTGATATGAATTTCAAACATTCCATACTGGCTGCGGCAGCAGTTGCGATGGCTATCTGCTGCAGTGTCCCCGCATATGCGGAAGAGGCAGCACAGGGACCGGCGCTGGAGATTGCCGGCGGGTATGTCGCACCGAAGGCTGAGGCGGAGAAGAGTGTTCCGCAGAAGGTTTCGCTGGGCGATATCAAGGCAGAGTATCTCGGCGAGTTCCGATCTACCGCCTACTGCGCATCGGAGACCGGTTCTGACATGACGGCATCCGGCCTGCATGCGAAGTCCGGCCATACCCTCTCGGCTGACTGGAGCGTTCTTCCGAAGGGAACCCGGGTATACATTGACGGCGTTATCTATACCGTGGAGGACAACGGCGTCTGGGGCAACTCCGTGGATATTTTCTTTGATTCCTATCAGGAGTGCGTCAATTACGGATTACGGCATGTCAGTGTTTACAAGGTTGTTGAGTAAAACAGAAAAAGAGAGCGACCGCTGCAGCGTGTGGAGTTGAAACTCCCGGCTGCAGCGGATTTTTTTTGCAAAACCTGTTGACAAAATCTCTGGGGGGTAATATAGTATGTTCAGTAGATGTTAGCACTCCACATTATCGAGTGCTAACAAGAACAAAGCGAATGCTGCACAAGCAGCAGGAGGAACCATGGAACTGGATGAGAGAAAGATAAAGATTCTGAAAACAATTATCCAGACCTACCTCGAGACCGGAGAACCGGTAGGTTCCCGAACCATCTCGAGGGATTCGGATTTGAAGCTCAGTTCCGCCACCATCCGCAATGAGATGTCGGACCTGGAGCAGATGGGGTATATCATACAGCCCCATACATCGTCAGGCCGGATTCCTTCGGATAAGGGATACCGGTTTTACGTGGATGAGATTGTAAAGGAAAAGGATGAAGCGCTGAAGGAAAAGAATGCTCCTTCCACCGCACTGGTCATCGACCGGGTGGACCGGCTGGAAGACATGCTCCGCCAGATGGCCAAGATTCTTGCGATGAGCACGAATTACGCCACCATGATCAGCGGCCCGAAGACCGACCGGACAAAGCTCAAGTTTGTGCAGCTTTCCCGGGTCGAGACCGGAAAGCTCCTGATTGTCACGGTGCTCGAAGGCGGCATCATCAAGAATTCCATTGTAAATACAGGGGTTGCACTCACCGATGAGGAAATCCTGAACATGAATATTCTTCTGAATAATCATCTGACGGGACTTACCATGGAGGAGATCAACCTGGATGTCATCAGTGCGATGAAGCAGGAGGCCGGGGATCAGAGAGAAGTGGTGGACATGGTCCTCAACGAGGTGGCCAATGCCATCCGGGCAAAGGAAGAAGACCTCCGGATTTACACAGAAGGAGCCACAAATATATTCAAGTATCCGGAGCTGTCCGACAGCCGGCAGGCCAGTGAGATTCTGAGCACCCTGGAAAAGAAGGATGAGCTCAGAGATTTCATGGTAGATACCGGCGAACCGGATTCCGAGGGCAACAAACACGGGATTCAGGTGTACATCGGTTCCGAGACCCAGGTACAGTCCATGAAGGACTGCAGCGTGGTTACCGCCAATTATGATCTGGGCGACGGGCTGCGCGGCACCATCGGCATCATCGGTCCGAAACGAATGGATTACGAGAAGGTCGTCGGAACACTGAAGGAACTGATGGATCAGGTCCAGACAACGTTCCGGGACGGCAAAAAGAAGTAAAAGGAGTACCAGGCAGTGGATAACACAAAAGAGAGAGAACAGAATACCGCGGAAGAGACTTCTGAGGTTCTGAAGACGGAAGAGGCAGCGGAGGAGAATAGAGAAGAGACCAAAGCTCCCGAAGACGCCGGAACGGAAGCAGCGGAAGAAGAAGCGGCTGCAGAAGAAGCGGCGGCAGAGACGGCTGCAGAAGAAGCGGCCGAAGAGGAGAAGGAGAAGGAAACCGCAAAGGAGCTGTTCCATCACGAGAAGAAAGACCCGAAGGATGAAAAGATTGCGGAGCTGACGGACCGGATGCAGCGCACCATGGCGGAGTTCGATAATTTCCGCAAGCGCACCGAGAAGGAAAAGGCAGCCATGTACGAGATCGGGGCAAAGGATATCATCGAGAAGATTCTCCCGGTCCTGGACAATTTTGAGCGCGGTCTTACTACCGTTCCCGAAGAGGAGAAGGAGAATCCCTTCGTCCAGGGAATGGATAAGATATATAAGCAGTTTGTAAAGACGCTGGAAGACATCGGCGTTAAGCCGATGGACGCAGCCGGAAAGCCTTTTGACCCGAACTTCCACAACGCCGTAATGCATGTGGAAGATGAGGAGCTCGGCGAGAACATCGTCGCCGAGGAACTGCAGAAGGGCTACACCTACCGCGACAGCGTGGTCAGACCGGCGATGGTCAAGGTAGCCAACTGAATTATGAATTATGACTCCTGCCTCGGGGCAGGCAGATAAGGAGGAAAAGATTATGAGCAAGATTATCGGTATCGATTTAGGTACAACCAATAGCTGTGTAGCAGTCATGGAGGGCGGCAAGCCCACCGTTATCGCGAATACGGAAGGTATCCGCACCACCCCGTCTGTTGTGGCATTTACCAAGAACGGCGAGAGACTGGTCGGCGAGCCGGCAAAGCGTCAGGCCGTTACCAACGCAGACCGCACCGTATCTTCCATCAAGAGACACATGGGCAGCGACTACAAGGTAGCCATCGACGGCAAGAACTACACACCGCAGGAAATTTCCGCCATGATTCTTCAGAAGCTGAAGGCAGATGCCGAGAGCTATCTGGGCGAGAAGGTAACCGAGGCGGTTATCACCGTACCGGCTTATTTCAACGACGCACAGCGTCAGGCAACCAAGGACGCAGGCAAGATCGCAGGCCTTGAGGTTAAGAGAATCATCAACGAGCCGACAGCCGCAGCTCTGGCTTACGGCCTGGACAATGAAAAAGAGCAGAAGATCATGGTATACGACCTGGGCGGCGGTACCTTCGATGTCTCCATCATCGAGATCGGCGACGGCGTTATCGAGGTTCTGGCAACCAATGGCGATACCAGACTGGGCGGCGATGACTTTGATAACCGCGTAACCCAGTGGATGATCGACGAGTTCAAGAAGACCGAGGGCGTAGACCTTTCCGGCGATAAGATGGCTCTGCAGAGACTGAAGGAAGCAGCAGAGAAGGCGAAGAAGGAGCTGTCCAGCGCAACAACCACCAACATCAACCTTCCGTTCATCACTGCAACCGCAGACGGCCCGAAGCATCTGGATATGAACCTGACCAGAGCACAGTTCAATGAGCTGACCAAGGACCTGATTGAGAGAACCGCTATCCCGGTACAGAATGCTCTGAACGATGCAGGCATCACTGCAGCAGAGCTGGGCAAGGTTCTCCTGGTCGGCGGTTCCACCCGTATGCCGGCTGCACAGGAAAAGGTTAAGATGATCACCGGACATGAGCCTTCCAAGACTCTGAACCCGGATGAGTGCGTAGCCATCGGTGCTGCCATCCAGGGCGGCAAGCTGGCCGGCGATGCAGGTGCCGGAGATGTCCTTCTGCTGGATGTTACCCCGCTGTCTCTTTCCATCGAGACCCTGGGCGGCGTAGCAACCAAGCTGATTGAGAGAAATACCACCATCCCGACCAAGAAGAGCCAGGTATTCTCCACCGCAGAGGATAACCAGTCTGCAGTAGATATTCACGTAGTACAGGGTGAGAGACAGTTCGCACGGGACAACAAAACCCTGGGCACCTTCCGTCTGGACGGCATTCTGCCGGCAAGAAGAGGTGTTCCGAAGATCGAGGTTACCTTCGATATCGATGCCAACGGTATCGTGAACGTATCCGCGAAGGATCTTGGCACCGGCAAGGAGCAGCACATCACCATCACTTCCGGTTCCAACATGTCCGACTCCGATATCGAGAAGGCCGTGAAGGAAGCTGCCGAGTTTGAGGCACAGGATAAGAAGAGAAAAGAGGGCATCGATGCGAGAAATGAAGCAGATGCCATGGTATTCCAGACAGAGGATGCATTAAAGCAGGTTGGCGACAAGCTGGCTGACAGCGATAAGACCGCTGTAGAAGCAGACCTGCAGGCTCTGAAGGATGCGCTGGGCAAGGCACCGGCCGATCAGATGACCGATGCGCAGATTGACGAGATCAAGAGCGCAAAGGAGAAGCTGATGACCAGTGCACAGGCTCTGTTCACCAAGGTTTATGAGCAGGCCCAGGGTGCACAGCAGGCAGGCCCGGCTCCGGATATGGGAGCATCTGCCGGCGCAGGCGCACCGAACGATGACAATGTTGTCGACGGCGACTTCAAGGAAGTCTAATACGTTATAAAAGACAAAGCGTGATGGATGGCGGTTGACGGGAGGTCCCTCTCCGCCATCCAAAGCGCGTTATTCTGAAATAAGCAGCAGCAAGTGGGAGGATTTTGGACAATGCCTGAAAGCAAGAGAGATTATTACGAGGTATTGGGCGTTCCAAAGGATGCGGATGACGCGGCTCTGAAGAAAGCATACAGAGCTCTTGCGAAGAAATACCACCCGGATGTCAACCCCAGCGAGGAGGCGGCGGAGAAGTTCAAGGAAGCTTCCGAGGCCTATTCCGTGCTGAGCGACCCGGAGAAGAGAAAGATGTATGACCAGTTCGGCCATGCGGCCTTTGACGGCGGTGCCGGCGGAGGCGCAGGTGCCGGCGGCTTCGGCGGTTTCGACTTCAACAGCGCGGACATGGGAGATATCTTCGGCGATATCTTCGGCGATCTGTTCGGCGGCGGAAGAGCGAGAAGCACACGAAACGCCAATGCGCCGCAGCGGGGCGACAATGTGCGGACCAGCGTCCGCATCACCTTTGAGGAGGCCATCCGGGGCTGTGAGAAGGAGCTCACCCTGAATCTGAAGGAGACCTGCGCGAAGTGCCACGGCACGGGAGCAAAGCCGGGGAGCACCCCGCAGACCTGCCCGAAGTGCGGCGGCAAGGGAAGAATCGTCTATACGCAGCAGTCCTTCTTCGGCCAGGTTCAGAATGTCACAACCTGTCCGGACTGCGGCGGCACGGGCCAGTTTATCAAGGATAAGTGCCCGGACTGCTACGGTACGGGATATGTGACGAAGAAGAAGACCATCAAGGTCACCATTCCGGCCGGCATCGACAACGGTCAGAGTCTCCGCGACAGAGGAAACGGCGAGCCGGGCATCAACGGCGGTCCGAGAGGCGACCTGCTGGTGGAAGTGATTGTATCACCCCATCCGGTATTCCGCCGTCAGGATACCACCATCTTTTCCACGGTTCCGGTATCCTTTGCCACAGCGGCCCTGGGCGGACCGATCCGCATCAAGACCGTGGACGGCGAAGTGGAATATGAGGTGAAGCCGGGTACCCAGACAGACACCAAGGTACGTCTGAAGGGCAAGGGTGTTCCCTCCCTGCGGAATCCGCAGGTGCGGGGCGACCATTATGTCACCCTGGTGGTGCAGGTGCCGACGAAGATGACCGAGGCCCAGAAGGAGGCCCTCCGGAACTACGATGCCGCAATGAACGGCAGAGAGCCCGAAAAACCGAAGAAAAAGGGAATTTTCAAATAAAAAGAAGAGAGAAAGGCGCGGCATAAGTCTGCGCCTTTTCTTCATCCCCGAAGTGATGCAGCGTATCGGATTTGTTAAGAGAATCGTAGGAGTTGCGATGTTGACTATTCGAAATCGGTTCTGTAAAATGAAACCGTCTATGTGCAGCAGATAATTTTTTTTTATGGGGTATTTTGGAGGATAGATTAACCAATGGCGGAAGTTCAGGAAACAACTGCCCAGGCACAGGAGCAGAATGTGCAGAGCAGAGGAAGAAGCCGCGCGAGAAAACCAGGGGAGTCTGACGGCAGCGCCAGAAAGGTGCTGAAGGTTCTGGGATGTGTCGTGCTTGTCGGCGCACTGGGAGCCGGCGGAGCCTACGCGGCAGTGGCACAGAAGTATAATAACGTATTCCTTCCGGGAACCAGCATCAACGGCGTGGATGCGTCCGAAAAGTCGGTGGAGGAGGTCAAGAACCTCATCAACCAGGGCGCCACGGAGTACCGTCTTTCCCTCGAAGAGCGGGGCGGAAATACAGAGGAGATTGCGGGTGATGCCGTCGGAATTCAGACCGTGTTTGACGGCAGCATCGAGAAGCTTCTGGCAGAACAGAATAAGTATACATGGCTTTCGAGAAAGAAGAACCCGCAGTCATTTACCATCGATACGGTGATCGATTTTGACGAGTCGGCGCTCTACCGGGAGATCGGCGCCCTGTCCTGCATGGACCGGGCCAATCAGACCAGTCCGGAAAATGCCTATATCTCGGATTACATTAACGGCGAGGGCTATAAGGTGATCCCCGAGACCGAGGGGACGGCCATCGATGAGACAAAGCTTCAGGAAGCAGCCTACAATGCCATGCTGAACCTGCAGCCCGTTCTGGTTCTGGACGAGGCCGGGGTGTATAAAGAAGCAGCGGTGAAGCAGGACGACCCGGGACTCAACGCCACGGTGGAAAAGCTCAATAAAGCCTGCGTCATGAATATCACCTATAAGTTCGGCGATGAGACCGAGGTGCTCAACGGCGACAAGATCCATGAGTGGATCGGCTTCGATGAAGCGGGCAATGTCACCGTCAACGAGGCCATGGTCGCCGAGTATGTGAAGGATCTGGCTTCCCGCCGCGATACCTACGGCGGCGTCAAGCAGTTCAAGACCACCTCCGGAAGCACCGTCGAGGTTAAGGGCGGCACCTACGGCTGGCGCATCAATCAGAAGGATGAGACCGCACAGCTGATTTCGCTGATCCAGGCCGGGGATGATGTGGAGCGCGAACCCATCTACAAGCAGACGGCGGCGAGCCGCGAGAATTCCGGCATCGGCAACACCTATGTGGAGGTCAACCTGGGCGACCAGCACCTCTATTACTATAAGGACGGAAAGATTGCGCTGGAGTCCGATTTCGTATCCGGCAACACCTCCCGCGGCATGGGAACCCCCAACGGCGTATATTCCGTTGCCTACAAACAGAGGAACGCCACCCTCCGGGGACAGAACTACGCGACGCCGGTAAGCTACTGGATGCCCTTCAACAACGGTATCGGCTTCCACGACGCCAACTGGAGAGGTTCCTTCGGCGGAACCATCTATAAGACCAACGGTTCCCACGGATGCATCAATATGCCTCCCAGCAAGGCAAAGGAGCTCTACGGCATGATCGACCAGGGCTGCGTGGTGGTATGCTACGGCGCAACGGCCAACGGCAAGAGAAGCGCAGAAGCTGCGCCTGTGGCTGAAACGACCGCAGTTCCCGAGACCACGGCAGCACCCGAGACCACGGCAGCTGCGGCAGTAACGCCGGCAGGACCGGGCTCGGACAACAGCAATCCTGCAGCGGCGGGACCGGGAGCACAGACGACAGCTCCCGCGGCTCCGGCCACCGAGGCAGCTCCGCAGCCTGCAGCACCGGCAGCGGCTCCGGCAGCACCGCAGCCCGCAGCACCGGCAGCGGCCCCGGCAGCACCGGGCGGCGCATCCACCGATGCACCGGTGGCAGCACCGGACTCCGGAAACGTGGTTGTGGTTCCGGGCGGGGACCAGAGCAGCGTGGTTCAGCCGGGCACTCCCGCAGGGGAGGCGGCAGGCCCCGGAATGTAATGCAGACTGGTGCACAAAACCTGTTTACAGAACCGGATCGATATGTTATAATGTCCGAGTTGTAATACGCCGGTACGCAGTTTGCGCCTGCTCCAGACGTCTACTTCGTACAAGGTAAGTCTTTTAACATCCAGGAGGAAAAGTAACATGATTGCAAAAGAGAAAAAGGCAGAGATCATCGAAAAGTACGGCAGACAGGCAGGAGATACCGGTTCACCGGAAGTTCAGATCGCACTTCTGACCGAGAGAATCCGTGAGCTTACCGCTCATCTGCAGAGCAACAAGAAGGATCATCATTCCAGAAGAGGCCTTCTGAAGATGGTTGGTAAGAGAAGAGGACTTCTTGACTATCTGAAGAAGAAGGATCTCGAGGGTTACCGTGCACTGATCGAGAAGCTGGAACTCAGAAAGTAATTGTAATTGCACATGACGGGGCGGAGAGATTTCCTCTCTGCCCCTTTGTCGGTATACGGACAGTGCCGCATGAGACAGTGCCGGAGGGACGGATGCCGGGTGCAGGAAGAGGTCATGCAGGGAGAACTGCATGACTGAGGAAGAGAGAGACGAGAAGGAGAAAAGAATGTACAAGAGTTTTTCAATGGAGCTCGGCGGAAGAACGCTGACCGTTGATGTGGGCCGCGTCTGCGCACAGGCCAACGGCGCTGCGCTGATGCACTACGGCGATACCGTGGTTCTGTCCACCGCAACCGCTTCCGCAAAGCCGAGAGAGGGAATTGATTTCTTCCCGCTCAGCGTGGAGTATGAAGAGAAGATGTACGCCGTGGGCAAGTTCCCGGGCGGATTCAAAAAGCGTGAGGGCAAGGCCAGCGACAACGCGGTTCTGATTGACCGTGTTATCGACCGTCCGATGCGTCCTCTGTTCCCGAAGGATTTCCGCAACGATGTCCTTCTGGACAACCTGGTTCTGTGCGTGGATCCGGACTGCAGCCCGGAGTATACCGCCATGCTCGGTTCCGCCATCGCAACCTGCATTTCCGATATCCCCTTTGACGGTCCCTGCGCAACCACGCAGATCGGCATGATCGACGGCGAGTTCATCATCAACCCGACCAACGATCAGAAGCAGGTTTCCGACATGCAGCTGACCGTGGCATCCACCCGCGACAAGGTTATCATGATTGAGGCCGGCGCCAACGAGGTTCCGGAGCAGACCATGATCGATGCCATCTATGCGGCACACAGCGTAAACCAGGAGATCATCAAGTTTATCGACCGGATCGTTGCCGAGTGCGGCAAGGAGAAGATGGCTTACCAGAGCTTTGCTGTTCCGGAAGAGCTGATGAAGAAGATCCAGGAACTGGTTCCCTCCGAGGAGATGGAGAAGGCTGTCTTCACCGATGAGAAGCAGGTGAGAGAGGCCAATATCCAGGCTATCACCGATCGTCTGGCCAAGGAATTCGAGGACAACGAAGAGTGGCTCGGAAAGCTGGGCGAAGCGATCTATGCCTATGAGAAGAAGACTGTCCGCAAGATGATCCTCAAGGATCATAAGAGACCGGACGGCAGAGAGATTACCCAGATCCGTCCGCTGGCAGCAGAGATTGACCTTCTGCCGCGCGTGCACGGTTCCGCCATGTTCACCAGAGGCCAGACCCAGATCATGGATATCGTGACCCTGGCTCCGCTGTCTGATGTACAGAAGCTGGAAGGACTGGATGAGAATATCACCTACAAGAGATATCTCCACCAGTACAACTTCCCGTCCTACTCCGTCGGTGAGACCAAGCCCTCCAGAGGACCGGGCCGCCGCGAGATCGGACACGGCGCTCTTGCGGAGAGAGCCCTGATTCCGGTACTTCCCTCCGAGGAAGAGTTCCCCTACGCGATCCGTGCCGTATCGGAGACCATGGAATCCAACGGTTCCACCTCCCAGGCAAGTATCTGCGCGTCCTGCCTGGCCCTGATGGCAGCAGGCGTTCCGATCAAGTCCATGGTAGCAGGTATTTCCTGCGGTCTGGTAACCGGCGAGACCGATGATGACTACATCGTTCTGACCGATATCCAGGGTCTTGAGGACTTCTTCGGCGATATGGACTTCAAGGTCGGCGGTACCCACAAGGGAATCACCTCCATCCAGATGGATATCAAGATCCACGGTCTGACCAGACCCATCGTGGAGGAGGCTATCCGCAGAACCAGAGAGGCGAGACTCTACATCATGGACGAGGTTATGGCTCCGGTTATCTCCGAGCCGCGGAAAGAGCTGTCCAAGTTCGCTCCGAAGATTGACATGATGCAGATTGATCCGTCCAAGATCGGCGATGTCGTCGGCAAGCAGGGCAAGGTCATCAACAAGATCATCGAGGAGACCGGCGTCAAGATCGATATCGATGATGACGGCCGCGTATCTGTCTGCGGCACCGATCAGGCCATGATTGACAAGGCAAAGAGCATCATCCACAGCATCGTTGTGGAGATTGAGCCGGGCCAGGTTTACACCGGTACCGTTGTCAACATCATGAGCTTCGGCGCACAGGTACAGATTGCCCCGAACAAGAAGGGTCTGATCCACATCTCCAAGCTGGCTGACAAGCGCGTCGGCAAGGTAGAGGACGTGGTGAGCGTCGGCGATGAGGTTACCGTCAAGGTCATCGAGATTGACAAGATGGACAGAATCAACCTCAGCATGCGTCCGAGCGACCTCGGCACAGCAAATAAATAATGCCATTGCGGTTTTATCCGGCGGGTTCCTTCGGGGGCCCGCCTTTTTTTGATCGATAAGGCGGGCAGGCGGCCACCATGAGGCGGCCGGTGCGGCTGCGTGCAGAGCGGACAGATGTGCTTGCACAGATATGTCCGCGATGTACGCAGCCGCTGGCCGGCTGCGCATGCAGGCGGACATCTGCAGGCCAACGTACATCGAAGCGGCTTTGCCGCGAGATGTGCGCATTGCGCAGGATGGGCGGCAAAGCCTGCCCATCCGATATCGCGACCATTCCTGCCGATGACAACCATCGAAAAACGATTGCGAAATCATCGCCCCGATCGTATAATAATAAGAGTGCCCCGTGGGGTATGATTCTGCAAATTGTTTTTACAAATCAAAATGAAGAAAGGAAGTGAACGCAAGTGGAAGGCCGAAGTAGTAAGACGGATTCAGACGGCAGCTATCCTGAACCGCCGGCGGTGAATGCATTTCCCGGCGTTCACTGCCGCAGTATCTGACGATTAAGCTGTCTTTCTGTTTCTGAGATTACCACCCGGGTTTTATCAAGGGCAGTTCCTGCCGGAGCTGACATCACAGAAAGGAAAGATAGACATGGACAATGAAAACGAGAGAATCGAAGACGAACTGCTCCGCCTGGTCGAGGAAAAGAAGTTCCGCGAACTGAAGAGCAGGCTCGTTGAGATGAATGAGGTGGATATCGCCTCATTCATGGAAGAACTGGACTCGGAAAAGACAGTGGTCGTATTCCGCATGCTGCCGAAGGAGCTGGCGACGGACGTGTTCGCCGAGCTGGAGCCGGAACAGCAGCAGCAGATCGTGACAAGCATCACGGACTACGAGCTGGGCGCCATCATCAACGATCTGTACGTCGATGATGCGGTTGATATGCTGGAAGAGCTGCCGGCCAATGTCGTAAAGAGAGTCCTGAAGAACTCCAACCCGGAACAGAGAAAGCTTCTGAACCAGTTCCTGAAGTATCCGGAGGACAGCGCCGGAAGCGTCATGACGGCGGAGTTCGTCAATCTGAAAAAGAATATGACCGTGGCGGATGCCTTTGAGTATATCCGGCGCCACGGTGTGGACAAGGAGACGATTTACACCTGTTACGTCACCGACGATACCAGACGGCTGCAGGGCGTGGTTACCGTCAAGGACCTTCTGATGAGCTCCTATGAGACGAAGATTGATGACATTATGGATGACAATGTCATCAAGGTTACCACCACCGAGGATCAGGAGGAAGTGGCCAACCTCTTCAATGAGTATAACCTTCTGGCACTGCCGGTTGTGGACAATGAGGAGCGTCTGGTGGGTATTATCACCGTCGATGACGTCATGGACGTCATGGAGGCGGAGGCCACGGAGGATATCGAAAAGATGGCGGCTATCATCCCCAGTGAGAAGCCCTATCTGAAGACCGGTGTCCTGACCCTGGCGAGAAACCGCATCCCCTGGCTCCTGGTCCTTATGTTTTCCAGTATGATTACGGGAAATATCCTGCTGCGCTATGAGAATGCCTTCGCGGCGATACCGCTGCTGGTGACGTTTGTGCCGATGCTGATGGATACGGGAGGCAACTCCGGAAGCCAGGCCAGCACCATGATTATCCGTGGTATGGCGATCGGCGACATCGAGCTGTCGGACGTGGCAAAGGTCGTGTGGAAGGAACTCCGGGTCGGCATGCTCTGCGGCGCCGTGCTGGCTACGGCCAATTTCGTCCGGCTGATGATCCAGTACCCCGGCAATACGATGATCTGCCTGACCGTGGTGCTCAGCGTATTTTTTACCGTAATTATCGCCAAGACCATCGGCTGTTCGCTGCCGATCCTGGCAAAGGCGGTCCACCTGGACCCGGCTCTCATCGCTTCGCCGATGCTGACCACCATTGTGGATGCCGCAAGCCTGACCATATACTTTACCTTTGCCACCTGGATTCTCGGGCTGGCGACGTAAGGTCTGTCAATGTGAGAAAAGTTTCCGCCGCTTCGATGGCGGGAGTCTTTGAATATTAAATCATAAAGAAAAGAGTGACCAATCATGAACAAGATCAGAACGAGATACGCACCGAGCCCCACGGGGCGGATGCATGTGGGAAACCTCAGAACCGCGCTTTACGCCTACCTGATTGCCAAGCATGAGGGCGGCGATTACCTGCTCCGCATCGAGGATACGGACCAGGAACGTTATGTGGAAGGCGCCGAGGAGATCATCTACAATACCCTGAAGGGCACAGGGCTGATTCATGATGAGGGACCGGATATCGGTGGACCGGTAGGCCCCTACGTCCAGAGCGTGCGCCAGAAGGAAGGCATCTACATGAAGTATGCCAAAGAACTGGTGGACAAGGGCGAGGCTTATTACTGCTTCTGCACCCAGGAACGCCTGAATTCCCTGAAGCGGGTGGTGAACGGTGAGGAGATCATGACCTACGACAAGCACTGCCTGCATCTTTCCAAAGAGGAGATTGAGGCAAATCTTGCCGCGGGAATGCCCTTCGTCATCCGGCAGAACAACCCGCAGGAAGGCAGTACCACCTTCCATGACGAGCTGTACGGAGATATCACGGTGGACAACGCGGAGCTGGACGACATGGTTCTGATCAAGTCCGACGGGTTCCCCACCTATAACTTCGCCAACGTGGTGGACGACCATCTGATGGGCATCACCCACGTGGTCCGCGGCACGGAGTACCTGTCCTCCTCCCCGAAGTACAACCGTCTCTATGAGGCCTTCGGATGGGAGATTCCGGCTTATATTCACTGCCCGACCATCACCAACGAAGAGCACAAGAAGCTGTCCAAGAGAAGCGGCCACTCCTCCTATGAGGATCTGATTGAGCAGGGCTTTATCCCGGAGGCTGTGGTGAACTTCGTGGCACTCCTGGGCTGGTCTCCGTCGGATAACCGGGAGATCTTCAGCCTGAAGGAGCTGGTGGAGGCCTTCGACTACCACAATATCAGCAAGGCCCCGGCGGTCTTTGACATGGTAAAGCTCCGCTGGATGAACAGCGAATATATGAAGGCCATGGACGACGAAAAGTTCTATGAGCAGGCGCTTCCCTACATGAAGGCCGTGATTCATAAGGATCTGGATTTCCACAAGATCGCAGCCATGGTGAAGACGAGAATCGAGGTATTCCCGGATATCGCGGAGCACATCGATTTCTTCGAGAAGCTGCCGGAATATGACACGGAGATGTATGTCCACAAGAAGATGAAGACCACGAAGGAGTCGTCTCTTGCACTTCTTGAGGATATCGTTCCGCTGCTGTCCGCACAGGAGGATTTCACCAACGATGCGCTGTTTGAGACGCTGAAGGCTTACGGTGCCGAGAAGGGCTATAAGACCGGCTATATCATGTGGCCGATCCGTACCGCCCTTTCCGGAAAACAGATGACGCCGGCCGGCGCCACCGAGATTCTCGATGTGCTGGGCAAGGAAGAGTCGCTGGCGAGAATTCAGAAGGGTATAGAGATGCTGAAAGGCTGATGAAGATGGGCTGCCGCAACCGCGAAGGATGCGGCAGTCCTTTTCTCAACAGGTATAGTGCATGGAATTCAGTGAAGTTCAGAGACGGGCCATCACCCACAGGGACGGCCCGATGATGGTCCTGGCGGGACCGGGCTCGGGGAAAACGACGGTCATTACCAGACGTGTGGAGTATCTCGTCCGGGAATGCAGCGTAAACCCGGGAGACATACTCGTGATTACCTTCACGAGAGCTGCAGCTTCTGAGATGCGGGAGCGGTGTGAAAAACTGGGAGGAAATGCGGCCCGCGTTTCCTTCGGCACCTTTCACGCCGTTTTTTTCCATATTCTGAAGCTGGCGTACCGGTTCACGGCGGATTCCATCATCCGGGAGGACCGGCAGCGGCAGCTGCTGCGGGAGATGGCAGAGCGGCACCATCTGGACCCGGAGGATATGGGAGAGCTGGTGAGCGCCCTGCTTGGCGAGATCAGCACGGTCAAGAGCGAGCAGATGAATCTGGCCCATTTTTATTCCGCCACCTGCGCCGACGAAGTGTTCCGGGAGATTTACCGGGAATATGACGAGGCGATGCGGCGGGAGGGACTGATCGACTTTGACGACATGATGGTGATGTGCCTGGAGCTGTTCCGGGAGCGGAAGGATATTCTGGCGGCCTGGCAGCGGCGGTACCGCTACATTCTGATCGATGAGTTCCAGGACATCAACCGGCTCCAGTATGAGATTATCCGCATGATGGCGCTGCCGGAGAACAATCTCTTTATCGTGGGAGATGATGACCAGTCCATCTACCGGTTCCGGGGCGCAAAGCCCGAGATCATGCTGGGATTCGAGCGGGATTATCCGGGAGCCGAACGGATCCTGCTGGACAGGAATTACCGCTGCACCGAGGAGATTGTCCGGGCCTCCCTTCGGCTTATCGGCCATAACAGCAAGCGGTTTGCGAAGGACATCACCTCCACGGGACGGCACGGAAAGCCGGTATCCACCCGGGTATTTGCCGATACCGCGGAAGAAACGGCGGCGATTGCAAAGGAGATCCGGGAGTATATCGCATCGGGCATAAGCCCGGAGGAGATTGCGGTTCTGTACCGCACCAATTCCGACCCCAGACTTCTGATGCAGCGGCTGATGGAATATAACCTTCCCTTCCGAGCCAAGGACCAGGTGCCGAATCTGTTCGACCACTGGATTGCCCGGGATATCCTGACCTACATCCGGATGGCGCAGGGAAGCCGGAGCAGAGAGGATTTCTTCCGCATCATGAACCGGCCGACGAGATATTTTTCCCGCCAGTGCGTTCCGGAGCGGGAGGTAAGCTTTGCTGACCTGCGAAGATTTTACCGGGACAGAGATTGGATGATCGAAAAGATTGACAATCTGGAGCACGACCTTCGGGCCCTCTCCCGGATGAGTCCCATCGCGGCGGTGAAGTATATACGGGAAATCATCGGCTATGACCGGTATCTGGAGGCCTTTGCCGAAGAGCACCGGATGAAGGCGGAGGAGCTGACCGAGATCGCGGACGAGCTTCAGGAGCATGCCTCCGCCCATAAAACGGTGGAGAGCTGGCAGGCGGCCATCGAAGCCCACGGAGAAGAGCTGAAGAAACAGGCGGCCAGAGGAAAAACCGGAGATCCGGCGGTGACCCTGGCGACGATGCACGGCGCCAAGGGCCTGGAATTTGAGGTGGTGTATCTCCTGGACTGCATGGAGGGGAATACGCCCTACCGGAAGGCGGCGCTGCCCGACGATATTGAGGAGGAGCGGAGGCTCTTCTATGTGGCGATGACCCGGGCGAAGACAAGACTCCACGTATGCGCCGCCAGGGAGAGGTACAAAAAGCCTGCGGAGCTTTCCAGGTTTGTCTACGAGTATCTGGGAAAACAGTAAAAAGGACGGAATAAAGGATGGCACGGATTCATATCTACTGCGGGGACGGAAAGGGAAAAAGCACGGCGGCTGCAGGTCTTTCGATACGCATGGCCGGACAGGGAAAACCGGTGGTATATGCCCGGTTTTTAAAAAGTGACGATTCCGGGGAAGTTCCGGTCCTCATGGGTGTGAAGGAAATTGAGCTTATCCCCTGTGAGAAAACCTTCGGGTTCACCTGGCAGATGGGAGAGGGTGAGAAGGAAGAGGCCCGCCGGTATTACGGGGAAATGTTCGAAAAAGCCTGTCAAAAAGCCTGCCTCCTGGCAGAAAACGGGAAAGAAGACCCGGGAGCTCTGCTGGTCCTCGATGAGATCTGTGCTGCGGTGAACGGAGGATTTGTGGAGGAATCTGCGCTCCTTATGTTTCTTGACGGGAAGCCGGAAGGCCTGGAGGTGGTGCTGACCGGAAGAAATCCCACGGAAGAGATGAGAAGGCGGGCAGACTATATCACCGAGATGCAGATGGTAAAGCATCCCTATACAGAAGGTCTCAGAGCCCGGCGGGGCGTGGAGTACTGATAGCGATTGCATTTTCCCACGGGGTCTGTTAGAGTTGATAGTGAAGTAAAACCGCCTGAGAGAAAGGATAATATCATGGCAAAAGAAAAAGAGATGGATATGGCAGTGGAGATGGAAGAGTTCGATCCGGAGCAGGTGGATACGGTGACGGTCAGCCTGGACGACGGAAGAGAGCTGGAGTGCGTGGTTCTCGCCATCTATGAGGCGGGGGACGGTCAGTACATCGCCCTGCTTCCGGAGGATGAGGTGGACGAGGAGGAGAGCACCGTCTTTTTATACCGCTATTATGAGGATGAGAGCGGAGAGCCGCAGCTGGACAATATCGGCAGCGACGAGGAATACAAGATGGCATCCAACGCCTTCAACCAGATCCTGAACGATGCCGGATACGATGACATCGTGGATGAGGAAGAGCTGGCAAAGATGCAGTAATACCGGATATCAGAGTCTTCAGGGAGTCATCTGATATCAGGCGACAGGAGGTGGACACGCTTTGAAAGGAAAGGCCGGTAAGTTTTTCTTTTATCTGATCCCGGTGGTGTTAATCGCTGTGATCATCGTCTCGGGAACCATGTTTCTGAAGGACTATATGGAATACAAGAGGGCGGGGGATGAATATGAATCCCTGGAGGCCCTGATGGAGGAGCCGGAGACGGAGACTGTGACAACCGGGGATACGCCGGGGGACGCCTACGGCTATGTGCCCCTTCACATCAATTATGACGAGCTTCTGGCGGTGAATGAGGACTTTGCGGCCGTGATTCATATTCCGGTGCTGGATATCCGCTATCCGATGGTTGCCAGCAAGGACAATGAGGATTACCTGCATGTGACCTTCGAGAAACAGAAAAACTTTGCCGGATGCATCTTCCTGGACTGCAATGCCGCGAAGGATTTCTCCGACTGGAATACCTTTGTGTTCGGCCACAACATGAAGAACGGCTCCATGTTCGGCCACCTGAAGGATTTTCTGAAGGATGAGACTCTCTGCGACAAGTATCCCTACATCTGGGTGTATACGCCCCAGAAGGCCCTGAAATACCGGATTTTCTCGTACTATACCGCCTATTATACCAGTGACTCCTATGAGGGCTTTTACGGCAGCGAGGGGTATGACGACTATATAAGCCGTATCCGGTCCCGGTCCGTTTATCAGCCGAAAGACCTGTCGGAGGTGGATTTCGGGAAGCGGCCGCAGCTGATCTCCCTCTCCACCTGTTCGGGCAACCAGCATGTGGAGCGGTTCCTGGTTCACGGTGCACTGGTGGAGGAGTAATCTATGTCCCTTCGTTTCATTATCGGCGGTTCCGGGTCCGGAAAGACCCGGCGCCTTTACGACGAGCTGATTCGGGATGCGGCAGCGCATCCCGAAAAGCAGTATTTTGCCATTGTCCCCGAGCAGTTTACCATGCAGACCCAGAAGGATATCGTGGATCTGCATCCGAACCACGGGGTCATGAATATCGATATCGTGAGCTTTGAGCGCCTGGCATACCGTATCTTTGAAGAACTTGCGGTGCCGGCGCTCTCTGTGCTTGACGACATGGGAAAAGCCATGGTGATCCGGCGGACCGCGGCGAAGGAGGATCTTATCCTCTTCGGAAGACAGCTGGATAAGCCGGGCTTCGTGGAGGAGCTGAAGAGTCAGCTCTCCGAGTTCCTGCAGTACGGCATCACGGAGGAAAAACTTGCGGCCATGGCCGAGGGCGAAAAGAGCCCGATGCTGCGGGCGAAGCTTTCGGATATGCTGACGATCCTCAGGGGCTTCCGGGCCTACACGGAGCAGGAGGGGTTTATCGCCAGAGAGGAGCTCCTGGAGAGGCTCTGCCGCGTGCTCCCGAGCTCCCGGATGGTCCGGGGCTCGGTCATCACCCTCGATGGCTTTACGGGCTTTACGCCGGTTCAGTACCATCTGCTGGAGATACTCCTGGGGATGGCGGAGCAGGTGACGGTCACGGTGACCATGGATCCGGAGGAGAATCCCTACCGGCGGGGCGAAGAGCAGGAGCTGTTTTGTCTGAGCCGGGAGACGGTCTGCCGGCTGGTGGACTTAAGCTCCCTTTCCGGGGCCGGAAGAGGGGAAGATGTGCTTTTAAGCGGGCGGCCCTATCACCGGTTTAAGGACTGCCCGGAGCTGCAGTTTGCGGAAAAAGAGCTGTTCCGTCACCGGGGAAATGTATACGCTGCCGATGCGGCTTCCCCGAAAAACGGAAACGGGATCACCTTTGTCCGCACCGCATCTCCCGCCGAGGAGGTGTCGGTGATTGCGGCGGAGGTCAACCGTCTGGTGAAATCCCGCGGCCTCCGGTACCGGGATATCGCCGTGATCACCGGGGATCTCAGCGTATACCGGGGGGAGTTTGCCCACCAGTTTGAGGCGGGGCAGATCCCCTATTTCATCGATTCCAAGAAGAGCATTCTGGAAAATCCGGCCACGGACCTGGTGCGGTCGGCGCTGGATGTTATGGAAAAGGATTTTTCCTACGAGGCGGTGTTCCGGTATCTGAAATCCGGCTTTGTCCTGTCGGATGCGGAGGGACTCTATCTCCTGGAAAACTATGTGATGGCCCTCGGCATCCGGGGATATCGGCGCTGGAATGAGCCCTGGGAGAGAACCTGGCCCGGCGCGGATCTCATCGATCTGAACCGGCTGAACGGGATCCGGGAAGAGGTGATAAAGCCCTTTGCCGCCCTGAAGGAGGTCTCCGGAAAGCGGGGGGCCGCAGTCCGGGAGCGGACGAAGGCCCTTCTGGCCTTTCTGGAGGAGCTGGACCTGGAGGATAAACTCTTCCAGCGGGCGGAGGAACTCCGGGAGGCCGGCGATCCGGTTCTGGCCTCGGAGTACGATCAGGTCTATGGTCTCATCACGGACCTTCTGGATCGGACGGAGGCTCTTCTGGGCGAGGAGAAGGTCTCCCGCGCCGCCTACGCGGATATTCTCGATGCGGGCTTCGGGGAGATCAAGATCGGCCTGATTCCCGCCGTGTTTGACCGGGTGGTCATCGGCGATATTACCCGGACCAGACTGAATGGCATCAAGGTGCTGTTCTTTGCCGGGCTCAATGACGGCGTGGTGCCGAAGGCCTCCGGGGGCGGCGGCATTCTGTCGGACCAGGAGCGCAGGCGCCTTAGAGAGCAGAATGTGGAGCTGGCGCCCACCCTCCGGGAGGACGGGTTTTTGCAGCGGTTTTATCTCTATCTGGCCATGACGAAGCCCTCGGAGCGGCTGTACCTCTCCTGGCATGCCTCGTCGGCGGACGGGAAGGTGACGCCCCAGTCCTCGCTGGTGGGGCAGGTGATGCGGCTCTTCCCGGAGAAAAAGGTGATGCGGCCCGACAGCATGCATCTGGCCCTCTGGTCCGAGGCAGCAGGCCTTAGGATTCTCTCCGCCGGGTTCGGGAAGCTGGCAGAGGATGCCGGAACCGACGGCGGAAGGATGATGGAGCTTTACCGCTACTATGGGAGCCGGAAGGACCACAGAACGGCAGACAGCCTGAAAAAGGCGGCCTTTTTCCGCTATACGGACAAGGGCATCGGCAAGGCAGCGGCAAAGGCCCTCTACGGACCGGTTATCCGCGGAAGCGTAACCCGGCTGGAAAACTATGCCCAGTGTGCCTACGCTCATTTCCTGCGCTACGGACTGGACCTCAGAGAACGAAGGGAGTATGAGGTGCAGGCGGCGGACCTGGGAAATATCTATCATGATGCCATCGAGCGATTCTTCGCGGAGGCGGCAAAGCGGGGCGTTCCGGTGCAGAATCTGACGGATCATGAGCGCAGAGCCCTGGTGGAATACTGCGTCCGGGAAGCCGGCGAGGGCTACGGGAATGCGATCCTGGAGAGCTCGGCGAGAAACCGGTATCTGCTTTCCCGGATCACCCGGATCACGGACCGGAGTGCCTGGGCCCTCACGGAGCAGCTGCGGGCGGGAGACTTTGTGCCCGATGCCTTCGAGCTGCCCTTTACCCCCGGAGACAACCTCCGCTCCATGAAGATTGCCCTTCCGGAGGATTCGGGAGTGTGGCTGCAGGGACGTCTGGACCGGGTGGACATCTCGGAGTCGCCGGAGGAGGTCTTTGTCCGCGTCATTGACTATAAGACGGGAAAGACGGGCTTTGACCTGGAAAAGATTTATTACGGACTGCAGCTGCAGCTGGTGGTATACATGCAGGCTGCGCTGGAGAAGTATGCCCGAAGATATCCCGCAAAAAAGGTGCGGCCGGCCGGACTGTTCTATTACCGGATGGATGACCCGATGGCGGATGCGGCCCTCCGGGAGGATCCGCAGAAGCTTTCGGAGACACTGCAGGATGCCCTGGTGATGTCGGGACTGGCGAACCGGGACGGGAAAGTTCTCCGGCGGATGGACCGGCGGATTGTCACGGGAAGCGGCCAGACCGCGTCTTCCATCGTCATGCCGGTTGCGGTCAAGGGGGGAGAGCTGACGTCCAGGTCCTCTGTCGCCGATGAGCACCAGCTGGCGCTGCTGACCGGTCATGTGGATTCTCTCATCCGGCAGGATGCCGTAGAGATTCTCTCCGGAAAGATTACGGTGAATCCCTGCCGCAGAGGTACGGACATCAATTCCTGCAGGTACTGTCCTTATCACGCCGTCTGCGGCTTTGATACAGGAAATAACGGCTACCGGTACCGCAGGCTCACAGAGCTTAAGCCGGATGAGATATGGACGCGGCTTGGGCAGAAGGAACAGGAGAAAGGGGGAAAAACGGATGGCTCTCAGATGGACGGCGGATCAGCAGAAGGTCATTGATGCGAGAAACTGCAGCATGCTGGTGTCCGCTGCGGCCGGCAGCGGCAAGACGGCAGTCCTGGTGGAGCGGATCATCCGGAGGATCCTGGACCGGGAGCACCCGGCGGATATCGAGCGCATGCTGGTGATGACATTTACCAGGGCGGCGGCCTCCGAGATCAGGGAGCGGATCCGGGCTGCCATCGAGAGGGAGCTTATCGCAGACCCGGGCAATGCCCATCTGGAGCGGCAGGCCGTGATGGCCCAGTACGCCCAGATTACCACCATCGACAGCTTCTGCCTCTATATTCTGCGGGAATACTTTGACCGGATTGACCTGGACCCGGCATTCCGGGTGGCCGATGAGGGCGAAGTGCTCTTACTTCGTCGGGATGTGATGAAGGAGCTTCTGGAGGATCGCTATGCGGCGGGCGAAGAGGACTTTCTGGCCTTTGCGGAGACATTTGCCCCCGGAAAAACCGATGATGGCATCGCCGACCTGATTTTTCGGGTCTATGAATTCTCCCAGAGCAATCCCTGGCCGGCGGAATGGCTTTTAGAGAGCCGCCGGGAGATGACGGAGATTGGGAATGGGGAGGAAGAGACAGCCTGGCTTTCCTTTCTCCGGGAAGATACGGCGCGGCAGGCTAAAGAGCTTGCCGGGCTTCTTAAGAATGTCCTTCCTATCTGTCAGGATGCGGACGGGCCCTGGCCCTACACGCCGGTGATAGAGAAGGAGGCGGCTGACCTGGAGCGCCTGGCGCTGGCGGATGGCTATCGGGAGATGGCAAGTGCAGCGGCAGACATGGACTGGGAGAAAATGCCGACCATCGGGAAAAAGATGGCGGAATCCATCGACGGGGCAAAAAAGAAGCTGGTCTATGAAACCCGCACCCAGGTAAAGAAGTCCGCCCAGAAGCTTGTGGAGACGTATTTTGCCCTGACGCCGGAGGCAGCAGAGGAGGATATGCGCTTCATGGCCGGCCATGTGCTGGAGCTTCTGTCGCTTACGGAGGAGTTCACGGAGCGGTTTGACCGGAAAAAGCGGGAAAAGAATATCGTGGATTTCGGCGACCTGGAGCATATGGCCCTTACGATCCTCTCCCGGGAGGGGGAGGAAGAGGGCAATCTTCATCCGGCCGGTCCGGTGGCGGATGAGCTCTCGGAGATGTTCGACGAGATCCTGGTGGATGAGTACCAGGACAGCAACCTGGTGCAGGAGCAGCTGATCCGTTATCTCTCCGGCGAGCGCTTCGGGCGGCCGGATGTGGTGATGGTCGGCGATGTGAAACAGAGTATCTATAAGTTCCGCCTGGCGAGGCCGGACCTGTTTCTGGAGAAGTACAAAAGCTACGGGAAGGAGGAGAGTCACCGGCTCATCGGACTGGAGCAGAATTTCCGCAGCCGGAATGAGGTCCTGTCCTGCACCAACGACGTCTTCTTTCAGATTATGACGGAAGGCCTGGGAGGCGTGCAGTATACGGAAAAAACGGCCCTCCACCCCGGCGCTTCCTATCCGGAGGATACAGAGGGGAGAATGGCAGCGGAGCTTCTGCTGCTGGACCTTTCTAAGGATGCGTCTGTAAATGCGGACGATGAGAGAGCGGAGCTCACAAAACGGGAGCTGGAGGCCGGAATGATCGCCCGGGAGATTCTGCGGATAACCGACCCGAAAACCGGGCTTATGCTATGGGATGCGGGGGAGAAGCACTTCCGGCTCTGTGAGTACCGGGATATCGTGATTCTTCTCCGGACTGCCGACGGATGGGCGGAGGAGTTTGCCGAGGTTCTGATGCGGCAGGGGATCCCCGCCTTTGCGGAGACCGGCGGCGGATATTTCAGCACTCTGGAGGTGGAGACCATCCTGAATCTGCTGGCGGTTATCGACAATCCGATGCAGGATATTCCGCTGGCCGCCGTGCTGCGGGCGCCCTTCTGCGGTCTGGAGGATTACGAGCTTGCGCAGATAAAGGCCTTCGAAAAACAGACAGCGGAGGAAGATGCAAGAGGCGGCAGAGGGCTTTACGGCGCCGTGAGCGCATATCTTGCGCATCACAGAGAGGATTCGGCCGATAAGACGGCTGAGAAGCTTGGAGCTTCCATGGCGCTTATCGACGAGCTCCGGAGGGCAGCGGCAGTTCTTCCCATGCATGCGCTGCTGTACCGCATATACGACCGGACGGGATATTATCTCTATGCCTCCGCCCTGCCGGGCGGCGAGGTGCGCCGGGCGAATCTGGACATGCTAGTGGAGAAGGCGTCCGCCTATGAGGAAACCAGCTACCGGGGCGTATTCCACTTTATCCGCTATATCGGAGAGCTGAAGAAGTACAACAAGGACTTCGGGGAGGCTCAGGCGGATGAGAGCCACGCGGGTGCCGTGCGGCTGATGACCATCCACAAGAGCAAGGGACTGGAGTTCCCGGTGGTGTTCGCGGCAGGCCTGGCCAAGCAGTTCAATAAGCAGGATCTCCGGGGAAGTGTCCTGGTGGATGCGGACCTGGGCATCGGCACGGATTTTATCGACAGCACACAGCGGCTTAGGGGTTCAACCCTCAAAAAGAATGTGATGAAGTCGCGGATGGAGGCAGAGCAGCTGGGCGAGGAGCTCCGGGTGCTCTATGTCGCCATGACCCGGGCGAAGGAGAAGCTGTATCTGACGGCGGCTCTTTCGGACCCCATGGCCCAGATGGAAAAAAGGACGGCCCTCATCCCGCCGTCAGGGCAGGTGCCGGGAACACTGCTGAAGGGTGCAGCCTGCATGCTGGACTGGATTTTCATGAGCATGGCCCGGGGGGCGGAGCACCTGAAGGTCCATGTCACATCGCCCGCAGGGCTGGTGCAGGATACTGCCAGGGGCCTCCGGGACCTGGCGGAGGCGGAAGAGGCGCTGGAGAAGGCGAAAGCCTCCGGAGCGGGAGACCCAGGATACCGGGCTCTTCTTGAGAAGGCCGGAGAGTTTTCCTACGCCCACAGTGCAGATACGCTTCTGAACATCAAGATGAGCGTCTCCGGCCTGAAGGAAAAGCACCTGGAGGAGGACGAGGAAGCCCTGCTGCTTGCGGCAGCCAGGATGGAAGAGGCTGCAGAGCATGAGACGGAGCAGGAGACGGAGGATGCAGCAAAAGGAACGGCCAGGGGAAAGCGAAAGCACGCCTGGGACAGCAAAGGAGGCGCCGAGCGCGGAACCGCCTACCACAGGCTCTTAAGCCTTCTCCCCTTTGCGGAGATGGGACCGGAGGCGGATATTTCCGGGATTCTTCCCGGGGTCCTGGAGGAGCTTGTGCGGACGGGCGCATTTTCCGACAGGGAAAAGGAACTGGTGCGTCTCCGGGATATCTGCGCCTTCCTGGAAAGTCCCCTGGGCGTCCGGGCGAGAGCGGCGGCAGCCGGAGGAAAGCTTAAAAGAGAGCAGCAGTTTGTCATCGGCCTGCCCGCCAGAGAGGTGGGAGACTGGGATTCCGACGAGCTGGTGGTGATCCAGGGTATCATCGACGCCTTCTTTGAGGAGGAGGACGGCCTGGTACTCTACGATTACAAGACGGACCGGGTGGATACGCCGGAGGAGCTTCGTGAGCGCTACAGCGTGCAGCTGGACTTTTATGAGCGGGCCCTTGCGCAGATTACCGGAAAGCCGGTGAAGGAGAGATATCTCTACTCCTTCCGGTTCGGCATGATCCCCGCCTAGGGCAGTCATGAAAAGATATAATAACTATATGCGGAAATGGATTGTTAAATTGTTGTCATTATATTGCATTTCCTGCAGTTTTTGGTACAATGACCGTGACAATTGAATAATGAGAGGAGTCGTGGCCGTTTCACGTTATCAAAAATACGGTACGGCTGCGAAATATTACGAAAAGAGAGGATATCTATTATGAAAAAGCATCTTCTTTCGGGTATGGCAGCGATCCTCATGTCTGCGGCACTCTGCGCATGCGGAGGCGGCAAGACAGCGGAAAGCACGGAAGCTCCGGCAGCTTCTGCTCAGGCAGAAACGACGGAAGCAGCGTCAACCGACGGTAATACTCCCTCAGAAGAAACACCCGTTGCAGGCGGACGCGTTGTGTTTGGCATGACGCAGGACCTGAAAAGTCTTGACCCCCATATTGATACGGACGCAGGAACGAGAGACGTGGTTTTCAATTTGTACGAAGGGCTTGTAAAGCCCGCTTCGACCGGCGATATGATCCCGGCAGTTGCCAGTGATTATGATATCTCCGAGGATGCGAAGGTCTATACCTTCACCCTCCGGGACGGCATCACATTCCACGACGGCACACCGGTTACAGTCGAAGACGTCAAATACTCACTCGATCGATATGCGGAGAATCAGGGCGGATCCTCCGCATTTTCTATTGTCTCTTCCGTAGAAACACCGGATGACAAGACTGTGGTGGTGACTCTTTCTGAGAGTAATTCCGAGTTCCTTCCGAACATGGATGTGGCCATCATTCCGAAGGCCAATGAAGACCCGGTGGGCAATCCCATCGGAACCGGTCCCTTTAAGTTTGCATCTTACACTCCCGGCGAGAACCTGATTCTTCAGAAGTATGACGGTTACTGGCAGGAGGGACTCCCGAAGCTGGATGAGGTGGAGTTCAAGTTTGTGCCGAACGTGGAGACCGAGTTTATGGATCTGCAGGCGGGCACCATCGACATCATGCGCTACATGACCGAAGCGCAGGTGAAGGCCCTGGGCAGCGACAGCGATTATAACATCGTGGAAGGCAGCATGAACCTGGTGCAGGGCATGTTCCTGTCCTCCAGCTATGAGCCCCTTGCCGATGCGAGGGTACGCCAGGCCATCTGCTATGCGGTGGACAGAGACGCCATCAACCAGTTCATCTTTGCAGGCAAGAGCCACATTGTCGGATCTCACATGATCCCGGCCCTTTCCAGCATCTATGAGCCGGCCTGCGAGACAGTCTACAGTCCTGATCCGAAGGAAGCGCAGCGGCTTCTGGCTGAGGCAGGTTATCCGGACGGATTTGACCTGGTTATCACCGTGCCGAGCTCCTACTCCCAGCATGTGGATACAGCCCAGATCATTGCCGAGCAGCTCAAGGCTGTGGGCATCAATGCGACCCTGAATCAGGTGGAATGGACGACCTGGCTTGACGATGTATACCGGGGCGGCAATTTCCAGGCAACCGTCATCGGCTTTGACGGTACGCTCGCACCCAGCAACTGGCTGAAGAAGTATACCTCCGATGCCAGCAACAACTTCGTACACTACAGCAATCCGGAATACGACAAGACCTTCGCGGAGGCCTATGCCGAGGTGGATGAGGCGAAGAAGGCGGAACTCTACAAGAAGTGCCAGATGATCCTGGCCGAGGATGCCGCTTCCGTCTACATTCAGGATCCGGTCAACCTGGTGGCGGTAAACAAGAAGTTTGCCGGCTACACCTCCTATCCGACAGCAGCCGAGGATATGAGCGTGATTTACCAGGTCAGCAAGTAATAACAGCCGATAAAACCAAGCAGCGAAAACAGGACGGGATATGAAAAATATTGTCAGAAAAATTGTAACTCTCATTATCACATTGTTATGTATCTCGTTCCTTTCTTTCGCTGCTTTCTCTGTTATTCCGGGTGACGCGGCCCTGTCGAAGCTGGGCAAGGACGCGACTATCGAACAGATTGAAGCGCTGCGGGAAGAGATGGGATTTAATGATCCGCTTCCCGCGCGCTACAGCAAGTGGCTTTCATCTGCCATGCAGGGGGATTTCGGCGAGTCTTACCGTTATACGGGCACCAGCGTGAAGACGCTGATCGCAAGACGGCTCCCGATAACTGTACTTCTCGCGGGCATCTCGCTCGTTATTATTGTGGTGATTTCCGTGCCGCTGGGGATTCTCAGCGCGCGGTATTCCGGAAAATGGGTGGATGTTCTGACTGCCCAGGTTTCCCAGGTTCTGATGGCTGTACCGGCCTTTTTCCTGGGAATTCTTCTGACGTACTTTTTCGGACTGGTGCTGAAGTTTTTCAAACCGGGTGCCTTCGTGCAGCCCTCCGATGATTTCCGCGCCTCTGTCCATTATCTCTTTTACGCCGCTCTGGCCATCGCCCTGCCCAAGATCGCGATGGTGGTGCGGTTTCTCAGAAACTCCGTTATCTCCGAACTGAAGAAGGATTACGTCCGCACGGCGTATTCGAAGGGCAATGATGAGAATCGTGTCCTTTATAAGCATGTCTTGAAGAATGCGCTCATTCCCGTGGTAACCTTTGTAGCCATGGTTATCGCCGAGATTCTGGCGGGCAGCATCGTGGTGGAGCAGGTATTTTCCGTTCCCGGCATTGGCCGGCTTCTGGTCAGCTCCATCTCCAACCGGGACTATCCGGTGGTGCAGGCGCTGGTGCTGTATATTACTTCTGTGGTCGTGATTCTGAATTTTGTCGTGGATGTGCTCTATGAGCTGCTGGATCCGCGGGTGCGCGTATAAGGCGGGAGGAATGGAGCAATGAAAAAGAAAAACTGGAATCTGATTATCGGTCTTATCATCACGGGCATCTTCCTGGCCATGGCCATCATCGGCCGGTTCTGGACGCCCTACAGTACCACCGCCATGAGCGCCATGGAGATGAACCAGGCACCGTCCCTTGCCCACTGGATGGGCACGGATAATTTCGGCAGGGACATCTTCAGCCGCGTCATGAACGGCAGCGGCAGCACATTTATTATCGCGGTATGCACCGTCACCTTCGGATGTATCGTCGGCACCATCGTGGGTGCGCTGACCGGTTATTACGGAGGTCTCTTTGACAATATCATCATGCGGCTGAATGATATTCTGCTGTCATTTCCCAGTATTCTGCTGGCCCTGATCTTCATCAGTTTTCTCGGCCCCGGCAGCTACAACATCATCGTCGCCCTGGGCATTCTGTTTGTGCCCAGCTTTGCCCGCATCGTCCGAAGCGAGGTCATCCGGGCGAAGGAGCTGGATTTTGTGAAGAGCGCCCGGATCATGGGCGTCGGCAGGATGCGGATCATTTTCCGGCATATTCTGCCGAATGCCAGGGTCAGCATCCTGACTTCCGCGGCCATCGGCTTTAACAACGCCGTGCTGGCGGAGGCCAGCATGAGCTACCTTTCTCTCGGCGTACAGCCCCCGGAGCCCAGTCTCGGACGCATGCTTTCCGAGTCCCAGGCCTATATGTTCAATACCCCGTGGTATTCCATATTCCCGGGCATCACGATTATCTTCATTATTCTGGGCTTCAGCCTCCTGGCGGAGGGGCTCAGGGCGATGCAGGATTAGTCCGGACGGGAAGGAGAGAATGATGGGAGCACTGGTGGAAGTAAAGGATCTTACGGTGAGTTTCCCGGACGCGTCCGGAAGAAGAAATGCCGTGAGTCATATGAGTTTTGAGATCCAGCCCGGCGATATCGTGGGCGTGGTGGGAGAGTCCGGTTCGGGAAAGTCCATGACGGCTCTGTCCATTATGGGGCTTCTGCCCCGGGATGCCCGGGTGGATTCGGGCGAGATCATTTTCCAGGAAAAGGATCTCCTGAAGATGGAGATGAGCGACCGGCGGAAGCTTATGGGCAATGAGATGTCCATGGTGTTCCAGGAACCCATGACCAGCCTGAATCCTGTTCTCCGGGTGGGAGATCAGATTGCGGAAAACCTGCAGCTGCACACCAAACTCAGCGATGAGGAGATCCATGAGAAGGTGCTGGAGGAACTCCGGGCTGTGGGTCTGACGGATGCTGAAAAGGATTACCGGAAGTATCCCCATGAGATGTCCGGCGGGCAGCGGCAGAGGGCCATGCTGGCCCTGGCGGCCATCTGCAATCCGAAGCTGATTATCGCCGATGAGCCGACAACGGCTCTGGATGTGGTGGTGCAGGAGCAGATTCTGAAGCTTCTGCGGAAAGTCAACCGGGAAAAGGGCGTGGCCATCCTGTTTATATCCCACAACCTGAATGTCATCCGCAGAGTCTGCGAGAAGGTTCTGGTAGTATACCGCGGCGAGATCGTGGAGCAGGGCCCGGTGGAAAAGGTCATGTACCATCCGGAGCACGAGTATACAAAGCATCTGGTGGCGCAGATTCCCAAGCGGGATGTGTCCGGCGCCAAGACGGATGTGATTCTCAGTCTGGACCGTCTGAATGTCTTTTATGACGTGCGGGGCGGAATCTTTAAACCGGCGTCCAAGAAGCATGTTCTGCATGATATCACCTTCACCCTTCACGAGTCGGAGATTCTCGGCATCGTGGGAGAGAGCGGATGCGGAAAGTCCACCCTGTCGAAGGCGATCCTCGGCCTGCACGAGAATTATACCGGAATGATAGAGGTGAAAGAGGGACTCCGTCCCCAGATGGTGTTCCAGGACCCCTACGGGTCCCTGAACCCGGCCAGGAAGATCGGCTGGATCATGGAGGAGCCGCTGAGAGTCCGGGGAATCACCGACGCTTCTGAGCGGAAGAAGATGGTACATGACATGCTGGAGGACATCGGCCTGGATGAGAGCTTTGCGGACCGTTATCCGTCGGAGCTTTCGGGAGGACAGCGCCAGCGTATCAGCATCGGAACGGCGCTTCTCATGGATTCGAAGTTCCTCATCGCCGATGAACCGGTTTCCGCCCTGGATGTGACGGTGCAGTCGCAGATTGTGGAGCTTCTGCTGGATCTTCACGAGAAGAAGCAGATTGCCATCATGTTTATCAGCCATGACCTGGACCTGGTCCGCCGCATATGCCGCCGGACCCTGGTTATCTACCGCGGGGAGATCGTGGAGGCGGGCCGCTCCGAAGATGTCTACATGCAGCCGGTGCACCCCTACACCAAATCCCTGCTGGCGGCCACAAAGGATGATGACGACGACACGGAGGCCATGTCCGCCCTTCCCGTGAAGGTGCCGGATGACTATCCGGGCTGTCCCTTCTATCCGCGCTGCAAGGAGCGGATGAAGAAATGCGCCAGCTCCAAGCCCGTGCTGGAGAACATCGAAAACCGGCATGTGGCCAAGTGCTTCCGCATCGCCCAGGGCACCGATTCGCAGACGGAGTAAGCCGGCGGCGTGCGATAGCTTGTTGGCGATGGCTTACCGGGCAGAACAGATCAAACCATTCGGAATTGGCGGTCGGATCGGATGTTTCGGGACGGCGTGCGGCAGCCTGCCGGGGAGAACCGATCAAACCATTGAGAATTGGCGGTCGGATCGGACGTTTCGGGATGGTATGAGTCAGTCTGCCGGGCAGAACCAATCAAACCATTCAGAATTGGCGGTCGGATCGGACATTTTGGGACGGCATGCGGCAGCCTGCCGGGGAAAAACAGATCAAACTCTTCGGAAACGTCAGTGGGATCTGAATTTTCGTTCTGCACCCGGATAGGACAATGGCATCACATAGCAAAACATCAGATCAAACGAGCGTGTTTGGAAGAAAAGATCCGAATTCTGCTCCAGATCGGGCCATCAACAAAGAAATCAGGCGGATCTTTTCTGTAAAAAGTACAGAGAAGATCCGCTTTTTGCGCGATACGACCGGAGAGCGGCCGCCGTGCTTGCACGAGCGTACATTCGACGGTCAACGTACATCGAAGCGGCTGTGCCGCAAGATGAGCGTATCGCGCCGGATGGGCGGTTTTCGCCCGGCCATCCGGTTCGGAATATGATATCATGTAAGAGAGGGGCAGCCTGAAGAGGAAAGCCTGATAGAAGAGAGTCGGAAAGAGGGGGGCGGCGATGAGATACAGCAGAACGCTTATGCTGAAGGATGGCAGGGAATGCTGCCTGAGAAACGGAACAAAGGAAGATGGCGGGGCAGTCCTTGAAAACTTCCGGCTTGTCCATGAACAGACGGACTTTCTCCTGTCGTATCCGGAGGAGCTGTCGATGACACCGGAACAGGAAGGCGAGTTTCTGGAAAAGGCGGCGGAGAGCGAGAACTCTGCAGAGCTGCTGGCGGAGGTGGAAGGCCGAATCGCCGGGCTGGCCGGTCTCCATGCGGTCGGGGAGAGAAAAAAGCTCCGGCACCGGGCAGAGCTGGGCATAAGCCTGGACAGAAGCTTCTGGGGACTGGGCATAGGACGTTCTCTCCTGGATGCCTGCATCGAATGTGCGGAGAATGCCGGATACCGGCAGCTGGAGCTGAGTGTTGTCTCCGGGAATGAGCGGGCCATAGAGCTCTACCGGAAGGCAGGATTTGCCGAATACGGGAGAAACCCGAAAGGCTTTTTGACCCGCACGGGAGAATATCAGGAACTCGTCCTGATGCGGCGGGAGCTGCGGGAGAGATGATCCGGCAGGCAGCTGCCTCTGCTGCGGAATGCATATCTCACCAGCCGGCGGAGAAGCATCTTCCTGGTGAGAACAAATCAAGCCAATTATATTGCAAAAAGAAAAAACTGCTCACCGGCCGTCGTGTTTATGGCAAGTTGGTGAGCAGTTTTACTTTTAATTCGACGCCTTCCCCTGCAGTCTCTCCAGGTCCCGGAAGAATTCCGGATAGGAGATGCCTGCGCAGCCGGCATCGCGGATTCCGGTGGTTCCTTCCGCTGCCAGGGCAGCGACGGCAAGACTCATGGCAACCCGGTGGTCGCCGTGGCTGTCTGTCTCCGCGCCGTGAAGAGGGCTTCCGCCCCGGATGATCATGCCATCTTCCGTGGGCGTGATGTCTGCCCCCATGGCAGAGAGGACCTCCGTCATGACAGCGATGCGGTCCGTTTCTTTAACGCGGAGCTCTGCGGCATCCCGGATGGTGGTGGTGCCTTCCGCAAAGCAGGCGAGAGCGGCAATCACCGGCAGCTCGTCGATGAGGGCGGGGATCTCGTCTCCGCCGATTTCCGTTCCCTGAAGGGCGGGAGTGTACCGGACCAGGATGTCCGCGACGGGCTCACCGGAAACCTCGCGTCTGTTCAGAAGCTCCAAAGATGCGCCCATGCGGCGAAGGACAGAAAGAATGCCTGCGCGGGTGGGATTGATTCCCACGTTTTTCACCAGGAGTTCCGATCCCGGCACCAGAAGGCCGGCGCAGAGGAAATAGGCGGCGGAGGAGATATCGCCGGGCACGCGGATCTGCTGCCCGAAGAGTTCGTCAGCAGGCGAAATCGTTACGGTGAGGCCTTCCCGTTGAAGCCCTGCGCCGAAGCCGGCGAGCATCCGCTCCGTGTGGTCCCGGGAAAGGGCAGGCTCGGTGACGGAGGTTTTGCCGTCGGCAAAGAGCCCTGCCAGGAGAATCGAAGACTTTACCTGGGCGGAGGCCACGGGGGAGGTGCAGGAGATTCCCCGGAGGCTTCCTCCGGAAACCGCAAAGGGGAGGCAGTCATTGCCCCGCTCGCAGACAAAGGATGCCCCCATCTGTGTGAGGGGAGTGATAATCCGCTTCATGGGCCGCTTCTGGATGAGTGTATCTCCGGTAAGGCGGGAGGTGAAGGGCTGGCCGGCCAGGATGCCGGAGAGAAGCCTTGCGGTGGTGCCGCTGTCGCCCGCATCCAGGATGTCAGCAGGGGCAGACAGGCCGTGAAGCCCCTTTCCCCGGACCAGAACACGCATGCCGTCCGCAGAAGGGCAGAGGTCAATGTCAATTCCCAGCTGCCGGAAGCAGGAGATGGTGGAGAGACAGTCGGCGCCGGCCAGAAAGCCGTCGATTTCGGTAAGCCCCCGGGCGATGGCACCGAACATCACGCTTCGGTGGGAAATGGATTTGTCGCCGGGGATGGCCAGCTCTCCCCGCAGGGGAGAGGCGTGGGCAATTTTCATGGTATCTGACATGATTCGGGTATCCTTTTTGAGATTCTATCTGTTCTTACGCTGTGGAAATCAGGATGTGCCCGCGCGTTTCTTCTCCGACTGCACGGAGAGCCGGAAGTTAAAGTCTTCCAGCCGCTCTATGGCGTGATCCATGCTCTTTTTGTCGTAAAAGCTGATGCGCAGCGCATATTCATCCATATCGCGGGCATTGTTGATGCCGATGTTCCGGATGTTGATGGCGGAGGCGGCGAGGATGGAGGAAATGATGGCGATGGCGCCGGGTTCGTCCTTCACATCCACAAAGAAGGAGTAGGACGGGGTGAGAGACCCCTTCCTGGTGCTGGCAAAGCTGTTCCGGTAATCCCGGGATTTGGTGAAAAGGTCATAGACTGCGCCTTCGGTGCCATTGTCCAGGTCCTTCCGGATGGCTGCAAGGGAGTCCATATAGAGGTCCAGCATCTCCATGATGGGGCCCCGGTTGGTCATGCAGATCTGCTCCCACATGACGGGAGAGGAGGAGGCAATGCGGGTGATATCCTTGAAACCGCCCGCGGCCATGCGCTTCATGTGCTGCCCCTCATCGTCATTGTCATGGACAAGATTCACGAGGGCGGCAGCGATGAGATGGGGCAGATGGCTGATGGCTGCGACGATCCGGTCATGGTCCTGCGGGTTGATCAGAAGGGGAATCGCCCCGAGATGACCTGCGATCTCCACGATGCGGTCCACCGATTCCGTGGGAACTTCGCTGGTGGGCGTGATGATGTAGTAGGCATTTTCCAGCAGGTGGTCCGTGGAATACTCATAGCCGGATTTCTCCGAACCGGCCATGGGATGGCCTCCGACAAAACAGGACTCCATGCCGAGGGCGCGGACCGTTTCGTGGATGGCCGATTTGGTGCTTCCCACATCGGAGACGACCGCGCCTTCCTTCAGGAAGGGGCGGATCTTCTGCAGGTATTCCGAGATATATTCGACAGGAGTGCAGAGAAGGATGACATCGCATTCCGAAAGACGTTCGTCGACATCGTCCAGGATTTCATCCACAATTCTGTCTCTGCGGGCCTGCTCCAGTTTGCTTCTGGTACGCATGTATGCGAGGATCCGGAAGGCCGGATCGGAGCGCTTCAGGCCCCGGGCGATGGATCCGCCGATCAGTCCGAATCCGATAAATCCGATGGTAAATGCTTTCATAAGGATCTCCTCCTTTTTGTTCGTGTCCCATTTTAATGCGTTCCGGGGACGGTGTCAACGATTTTATGCTTTAAACCATTAAATATAAAAAGTTGTGGCATTACGCTGTATTTTCGGCCTGTATGAGGGAATGGTTGTGACACTTTTACCCTAAAGTGCTTGAATTGATCATTGTTTTATCGTAAAATATGAACAGCGGTTTACTAAAACCTACAGGAGGAAGTCAAATGAATGTTTACAGCACACAACAGATTCGTAATGTGATCCTGCTTGGCCACGGCGGCGCAGGCAAGACAACGGTAGCTGAAGCACTGGCACATGTTACCGGCATCACCAAGAGACTTGGAAGCGTTCCGGAAGGGAATACGATCAGCGATTATGATAAAGAAGAAATCAAGAGACAGTTTTCCATTTCGACTTCCGTGATCCCGCTGGAGTTCAAGGGTGAAAACGGAGCTCTTAAAATTAATATCCTGGATACTCCGGGTTATTTTGATTTTGTCGGCGAAGTGGAAGAGGCAGCCAGCGTAGCAGATGCAGCCGTTATCGTCGTAAACTGCAAGGCAGGCATCCAGCCGGGTACCATCAAGGCATGGGATATGTGCGAGGAGTACAACCTTCCGCGCGTGATCTTCGTGACCAACATGGATGATAACCAGGCCAGCTTCCGTGAGCTCCTTCTCAAGCTGGAGAAGCAGTTCGGAAGAAAGATCGCTCCGTTCCAGGTTCCGATCCGTGAGAACGAGCAGTTCGTCGGCTTCGCCAACGTCGTAAAGATGAAGGGCCGCCGCTTCACCAAGCTCTCTGATTATGAAGAGTGCGAGATTCCGGATTATGTCATGAAGAACCTGTCCATCGCGAGAGACGCTCTGATCGAGGCTGTTGCGGAGACAGATGAGGCATATATGGAGCGCTACTTCGCAGGTGAGGAATTCACCACCGAAGAGATTCAGGCAGCACTTCGCCAGTTCGTATGCACCGGCGAGATGGTTCCGGTTATCATGGGTTCCGGCGTGAACTGCCAGGGATTCAATTTCCTGCTTCATGTCATCGATCGTTACCTGCCGGGTCCGGATCACTTCGAGTGCGTCGGTAAGGATCTCTCCACCGGTGAGATGTTCTCCGCGAAGTTCAATGAAGAAGCATCCAGAACCGCGAAGGTATGGAAGACCGTTGTGGACCCGTTCATCGGCCGCTACTCCCTGCTGAAGGTTGTAACCGGTACGCTGAAGCCGGATACCACCATCTACAACGTTACCAAGGATGCCGAGGAGAAGATCCAGAAGCTGTATGTGCTCCGCGGCAAGGAAGCCATCGAGGTTCCGGAGATTCATGCCGGCGATATCGGCGCTCTGGCAAAGCTGTCTGTGACCGAGACCGGCGATACCATGGCTGTACGGAATGCTCCGGTACAGTATGACCCGCCGAAGATCTCCACACCGTACACCTACATGGCATATGCTGCAAAGACCAAGGGCGATGAGGATAAGATTTCCAACGCTCTGAGCCGTCTGATGGAAGAGGATCTGACCCTGAAGGTGGTCAATGATACCGAGAACCGTCAGTCCCTGCTTTACGGCATCGGCGATCAGCAGCTGGAGGTTGTTGTCAGCAAGCTGAAAGAGAGATATAAGGTTGAAGTCGAACTGAGCAAGCCGAAGTTCGCATTCCGTGAGACCATCCGCAAGAAGGTGGAGAAGCCCGGAAGATATAAGAAGCAGTCCGGCGGCCACGGCCAGTTCGGTGATGTCAAGATGGAGTTCTCCCCGTCCGGCGATCTCGAGACACCTTATGTATTCGAAGAGCAGGTATTCGGCGGCGCCGTTCCGAAGAACTACTTCCCGGCAGTTGAGAAGGGTATCGCTGAGTGCGTACAGAAGGGCCCCCTGGCCGGTTATCCGGTAGTCGGCTTAAAGGCAGTGCTTCTCGACGGTTCCTACCATCCGGTAGACTCCTCCGAGCTTGCATTCAAGATGGCTGCAACCCTGGCATTCAAGGCTGCCTTCATGGAGGCAAATCCGGTTCTCCTTGAGCCCATCGCATCCCTGAAGGTTAAGGCTCCGGATCAGTTCACCGGCGATATCATGGGTGACCTGAACCGCAGAAGGGGCCGCGTGCTCGGTATGGAATCCGACCACAAGGGCGGCACCACTGTTTCCGCGGATATTCCGATCTCCGAGCTGTTCGGATACGGAACGGACCTCCGCGCCATGACCGGCGGTCTCGGCGTGTTCGAGTATAAGTTTGACCGTTATGAGCAGGCACCGGGCGACATCCAGAAGAAGGAAGTCGAGGCTCGTGCAGCGGAGATGGAGGATTAATCTGCTCTCTGCAGAAATCATCCGTTTCGGACAATTGCATAGAATATCTTTTCCCGCAGAACCTTCGGGCTCTGCGGGAATTTTGTTTATGTGTGGAAAAAAGAAGGGATCTGTTTGATAAATAAAAGTAAAAAATCTTTATGAGTCTGAAATATTAAGATGATTCCGAATAAAAGTCTGATATAACATAGAATCATGGTATTGCTAGTATAATTGCATGTTTTTTTACGACTTCTTAACAGCCGGCTCATGAAGGTATGAAGAGATAATATATATAGAAATCGATTTCGACACATTTTATTCTTACATTGGACATAGATTCGTGCTATAATTTAAAGGAATAAAGAAAGGAAGTGTAAAATGATGCAGAAAGGAGATTTTGTAGTTCACAAGAGCGGAAAAGTGTGTCAGATTGATGCCGCAGAGACCATGGATCTTACGGGAAGCCCGAAGATGTATTTCGTCCTCATCCCCGTGAGAGATAAGACGGAGCGGATTTATGTTCCGGCAGAGAACGCGGAAATCCTTCTGCGTCCGGCCATATCCCGGGAAGAGGCGATGGAACTGATTAAGAGCATTCAGAGTATTGAACCCCTTCAGATCCAGAACGAGCGGCAGCGGGAACAGGAGTACAGGAGCGCCTTCTATACGCAGAACTATGTGAACATGGTACGCATTGCGAAGGACCTGCATCGGAGAAAAGAACACCGGATTGCCATTGGAAAAACCCTGCCTTCCAGGGATGCACAGATGATGACGATGGTTGAGAAAGCCTTTGAGGAAGGAATGTCCGTCGCCCTCGGCGTAGCGCCGGAGGAAGTGAAGGACATTATCGTGAAGAGCATGTGATCGGCCAGAGCCGCAGTATTCCCGTGGAATCGGGATACTGCGGCTTTTCTCTTTATTTTCTTTTCATTCCTATGGAGATATGTTATAATACTGTTTCGGTATTATAAATACAGGAGAGGGTTACAGTTATGAAATACAATTTCAAACGAATCGAACCGAAGTGGCAGAAGGCATGGGATGACGCCGGTGTATTCAAAGCCGTGGATTTCAGTGAAAAACCGAAGTTTTACGGACTGGTGGAGTTCCCCTATCCTTCCGGAGCAGGCATGCATGTAGGACACATCAAGGCCTATTCCAGTATCGAAGTTATTTCCCGCAAGAGAAGAATGCAGGGCTACAACGTCCTGTTCCCCATCGGATTTGATTCCTTTGGACTTCCGACGGAAAACTACGCCATCAAGACCAATACCCACCCGCACATCATCACCGTGCGCAATGTGGAGCATTTCAAGGATCAGATGAAGAGTGTGGGCTTCTCCTTTGACTGGAGCAGAGAGATCTCCACGTCTCTTCCGGATTATTACAAGTGGACCCAGTGGATTTTCCTGAAGCTGTTCGAGAACGGCCTGGTGTTCCGAGCAAAGACTCTGGTGAACTACTGCCCGCACTGCAAGGTGGTTCTCTCCAATGAGGACTCCCAGGGTGGAAAGTGCGATATCTGCCACAGCGAAGTGGTACAGCTGCCGAAGGATGTCTGGTATCTCCGGATTACCCAGTATGCGGACAAGCTTCTGGACGGACTCGACGAAGTGGATTATCCGGACAGCATCAAGCAGCAGGAGGTCAGCTGGATCGGCAAGTCCACCGGCGCCTTCGTGGACTTTGCCGTGGACGGCACAGACGAGAAGCTGGAGATCTATACCACCAGACCGGACACGCTGTTCGGCGTAACCTTCATGGTTGTGGCGCCGGAGCATCCGCTGCTGGATAAGTATAAGGACCGCATTTCCAACTGGGACAAGGTGGAAGCCTACCGGGAGGAGTGCGCCAAGAAGTCGGAGTTCGAGCGTACCCAGCTGGTCAAGGACAAGACCGGCGTGCGCATCGAGGGCCTGGATGCGGTGAATCCGTTAAACGGCAAGAAGATCCCGCTGTTTATCGCGGATTACGTTATGATGGGCTACGGTACCGGCGCCATCATGGCAGTACCGGCACACGATCAGAGAGACTATGATTTCGCCAAGACCTTCGGACTGGATATTATCCAGGTCATCGAGGGCGGCGATATCTCCAAGGAAGCATATGCCGGCGACGGCGTGATGATCAATTCCGATTTCCTGAACGGTTATACCAACAAGAAGGATTCCATTGCCCGGGTGCTGGATGAGCTGGAGAAGATGGGCATCGGCCACAGAGGCGTACAGTACAAGATGAAGGACTGGGCCTTCAACCGCCAGCGCTACTGGGGTGAGCCGATTCCGCTGATTCACTGCGAGAAGTGCGGAACCGTGGGCGTTCCCTACGAGGAGCTGCCGCTGACTCTGCCGGATGTGGAAAACTTCGAACCCGGACAGGACGGTCAGTCTCCGCTGGCCCGCATTGAGTCCTTCGTGAACTGCACCTGCCCGAAGTGCGGCGGCCCCGCAAAGCGGGAGACGGATACCATGCCCCAGTGGGCCGGTTCCTCCTGGTATTTCCTGCGCTTTGTGGACCCGAACAATGACAAGGCATTTGCCGACAGGGACAAGATCAATTACTGGATGCCGGTCGACTGGTACAACGGCGGTATGGAGCATGTAACCCGCCATCTGCTGTATTCCAGATTCTGGCACCACTTCCTCTATGATATCGGCGAGGTGAATACACCGGAGCCCTATGCAAAGCGTTCCTACCAGGGACTGATTCTCGGACCGGACGGCGACAAGATGTCCAAGTCCAAGGGCAATGTTGTGGACCCGATGGATATCGTGGAGGCCTACGGCGCAGATACCCTGCGTACCTACGTCATGTTCATGGGAGATTATACTTCCGCGACACCCTGGAGCGAGGATACGGTGAAGGGCTGCAAGCGGTTCCTGGACCGTGTTGCCGCACTGACGGATATCGCCACGGCCACGGAGGAGAACCCGGAGATCGAATCCAAGGTTCACAAGACCATCAAGAAGGTTTCCGAGGATATCGAGAGCATGAAGTTCAACACCGCCATCGCGGCGATGATGACGCTGATCAATGACTTCGGCAAGGCCGGCGCCATCACAAAGACAGACCTTCTGAACTTCATCAAGCTCTTAAGCCCCTTTGCACCGCACCTGGCGGAAGAGATGTGGGCGGAACTCGGACAGGAAGGCTTCATCGCTACGGCAGAGTGGCCGGCCTGGGATGAGGAGAAGACGAAGGATGCCACCGTGGAGATCGGCGTGCAGGTTAACGGAAAGGTGAGAGGCACCATCCGGATTCCGGCGGACTGCGGCAGAGACGAAGCGCTGGCAGCAGGAAAGGCAGACCCGAATGTACAGAAGTTCATCGAGGGCAAGACCGTGGTGAAGGAAGTTTACGTTCCGGGAAGAATCCTGAATATTGTAGTGAAGTAATACTGCATTCATGCAGTAAGATATCGACCGGCGGGGCATTCGCAGCATTATGCGGCAGTCCCGCCGGTTTGCGCAATACGGTCGGACATCGGGCGGCTCTGCTCTGAGGTGCCCGATGCCATGGATAAGATTATGGAACGCTCCTATATCGCAATTGACCTGAAATCATTTTACGCCTCCGTGGAGTGCAACGAGCGGGGGCTGGACCCGCTGGACACAAACCTGGTGGTGGCGGATGCGAGCCGGACAGAGAAGACCATCTGCCTGGCTGTTTCGCCTGCCCTGAAGTCCTGGGGGATTCCGGGAAGACCCAGACTTTTTCAGGTGGTGCAGAAGGTGAAGGAGATCAACGCAGACCGGAGACGGAATGCGCCGGCGAAGACATTTTCCCATACTTCTGTGAGCGACCGGGAGATTCGCTCCGATAATTCCTGCGAGCTGGGATACATCGCGGCGCCGCCCCGGATGCGGCTCTATATGGAGTACAGCACGAGGATCTACCAGATCTATCTGCGCTTCGTTTCCGAGGAGGATATTCACGTCTATTCCATCGACGAGGTGTTCATCGATGTGACCGACTATCTGCATATCTATAAGGCGACGCCCCATGAACTGGCCCTCCGGATGATCCGGACGGTTCTGGCGGAGACCGGCATCACCGCCACCGCCGGCATCGGAACAAACCTTTATCTTGCCAAGATCGCCATGGACATCACGGCCAAGCATATGGCGCCGGACAAAGACGGGGTCCGCATCGCGGAGCTGGATGAGATGAGCTACCGCAGAACGCTGTGGAATCACCGGCCGCTGACGGATTTCTGGCGGGTGGGCCGGGGGTATGCGAGAAAGCTGGCGCAGCACGGCCTCTATACGATGGGGGATATTGCCAGGTGTTCCGAGGGAGCGGAGACGGATTATTACAATGAAGAGCTTCTGTACAGCCTGTTCGGCGTAAACGCGGAGCTTCTGATTGACCATGCCTGGGGGTGGGAGCCCTGTACCATCGCCGATATCCGGGCCTATAAGCCGGAATCCAACTCCATAAGCTCCGGGCAGGTTCTGAAGGAACCCTATGACTTTAAAAAGGCCCGGATGGTGGTGCGGGAGATGACCGACCTTCTGGTGTTAGAACTGGTGGATAAGGGGCTGACCACAGACCAGGTGGTTCTGACCGTGGGATATGATATCCTGAATCTGCAGGATCCGGAGCTGCGAAAGAAGGTAAAGATTCCGATTGAACTGGATTTTTACGGCAGGGAAGCACCCAAACGGGCCCACGGTTCGGAGAACCTTCCGCGCAGAACCTCCTCGGGACGGGTGATCACGGATGCCATGCTGCGCCTTTATGACCGGATTGTGGAGAAGGAGCTGCTGATCCGGCGGATGTATGTGGTGGCAAACCACGTGGAGCCGGAGATGCGGGAGGAAAAGGAAGAGAAGCCCTTATACGAGCAGCTGGATATGTTCACGGATTATGAGGCGCTGGAGCGGGAAAAGAAGGCGGAAGAGGAGAAGCTGGAACGGGAGCGCCGCCTGCAGAAAGCGGTTCTTGCCATTCAGAAAAAGTTCGGAAAAAACGCCCTGCTGAAGGGGACAAATCTCCAGGAGGGCGCAACAGCGATTGAGAGAAACGGACAGGTAGGAGGCCATAAGGGATGAAAGAAGACACCTACGAGGATATCATCCATCTGCCCCATCATGTCTCAAAGCGGCATCCGCAGATGCCGGTGGGGGACCGGGCGGCTCAGTTTTCGCCTTTCGCGGCACTGACCGGGTACGGGGACGCCGTGAAGAAGACGGCGGAAAAAAACGAGCAGCAGGTGGCCCGGGAGATTCAGCGGCTTCCGGAACCGGATACGATGCCGTAGTTCTTCCAGCGGCCGCTGCGGTACCGGAGTACCACCAGAAGGCAGGCCAGCGTCCAGGCCGGCGGCATGCTGACAAAGTAGCAGCGGTAGCCCACCGCGGTTCCGGCCAGGATAAAGGACAGGGAGAGACGCACCGCCAGGTTCAGGAAGGTGGTGACGGTGGGCGTTTTTACGTCGCCGGCGCCCTGCAGGAAACCGTTGGTGATGTTGGTAATGGTGCTCATCCAGATAAAGAGCATCAGGAGATCCAGGTGTTCGCAGGCCCGCTTCAGGGATTCCCCGGTGATGCCGAAGATGCTCAGAAGTTCACGGTCAAACAGGAATACAAGAATGCAGAGTACGGCGCAGATGCCCACGCCCATCCCGATGGTGGCCCGGTATCCGCGCCGCGCCCGATCGTAGAGACCGGCGCCGATGTTCTGGCCCGTAAAGCTGGAAATGGCCACATTGAAGCTGTTGGAGGAAATGTGGGCATACTGTTCGATCTTCAGCATGGCGGCATATCCCTCGATGCTGGCGGTGCCGAAGGAATTGATGAGCCGCTGGAGAATCAGGAAACAGGTGGAATTGACCATGGTCTGCAGCGCGATGGGAATGCTGAGCTTTGCGAGAAGACCGGCGTAGGCGCCGAATTCTTCGGGACGGAGGTTCTTCGGGAGATATCCCGGCAGCACCCGGTTCATATAGATCATGCTGGCGATGGCCGCGCCTGCCTCGGAGACAACCGTGGCGATGGCGGCGCCGGCGACGCCCATGTGAAGGCTTACCACGCAGATAAGGTCTAAAAGGATGTTCAGCAGCGCCGAGACGAGGAGAAATACCATGGCGCCGCGGGAATCCCCGTGGGCCCGGAGAATGCCGTAGGTAACATTATAGAGGAGCAGGAATATGGTCCCGGCCCCGTAGATCAGAAAGTAGGTGCGGCTGTCGGCCTGCATGTGCTCCGGAGCCCGGAGAAATCCGACAATCAGCGGATCGGCGATGAGGAACGCCAGAAGGAGCAGGGAGAGCGCCACCAGAAAGCAGAGCAGGTAGGCGGCACGGATGGTCTTGTGAATTTCCTGTTTTTTCCCGGCGCCGTAAAACTGGGCCACCGCGATATTTACGCCGTTGCCGAGAGCCGTGCAGACCGCGGTGAGAAGCCAGACCATGGAAAAGACCAGTCCCACGGCACCCAGCGCTGCGGAACCGACAAAATTTCCCAGGATGACACTGTCTGCAAAGTTGTAGGTTACCTGAAGGAGATTCGCTCCCATAATCGGAAGTGAAAAAACAAGAATTGTTTTCCATTCGCTTCCCGAGGTCATATTTTTCTGCATGATGAAACGCCTTCCTATAAAAACACTCTGTATCATATCTCATCGAAATTGTTTTATCAATATAGAAAAAAGGGAGAATGAATCATACTTGACCAATTGCACCGCGAAGGTTAGAATGTTATGCGTATTATTCTGCGCGGGCATAAAAACGCCCGGCGGACAGAATCGGCGCGGCAGATGCCGCGGGGCGCAGAAAGGAGTTTCCATGACAGGAGAACTTGGAAAGCTGGCAGTACCGGCGGCAGGCGCCGCAGCCGCAGCCGCGGGTCTTCTGTATCTGCGCTCGGAATACGAAAAAGAACACTTTGTGACGGAACGCTATGAGATACGGTCGCCGAAGATTCATCAGCCGAAACGGCTGGTCTTTCTGACGGACCTCCATGAGAAAAGCTTCAGCAGGGACAACCGCCTGCTGCGGGAGGAACTGTCGCGGATTGATCCCGATTTTGTTCTCGCGGGAGGGGACCTGGTGACCTGTCCGAAGGACCGGGAGGAATATGCGGTTTCCCTTTCGCTTATGCGGTTTTTAGCCGAGCGCTGGCCGGTATATTATGCGCCGGGGAATCACGAGGACCGGATGCGCACGAGGAATACGGACTATTTTTCCGAGCTGGAAAAGGCCGGCGTCACATTCCTGGAAAATGAGAGCGCAGAGGCGGCGGAGGATATCCGCATCACCGGCGTGCGGTTAGACCATGTATATTACCGGACCCGGTTCCGGATTCCCGTGCTCTCGCCGGGATACCTGAAGGAGACGGTGGGAGAGGCCGATATGGAGCGGTTTCAGATTCTGCTTCTCCATTCGCCCCAGTTTTTTGAAGACTGCGCAGCCTGGGGGGCGGACCTTACGCTGTCCGGCCATTTTCACGGCGGGACCATCCGGCTGCCATACCTCGGGGGGCTCATGACGCCCCAGTATCAGTTTTTCCGCAGAGAATGCGCCGGACGCTTCGAAAAAGACGGGAAAACCATGATCGTGGGGCGGGGACTGGGAACCCATTCCGTCAACATCCGTCTGAACGATCGTCCGCAGATTGTGGTGGTAAACCTTCTGCCCGACGGGACAAAGAAAGAATGATATATGGAAATATCCTATAAGCTGGAGAATTTTGAGGGACCCCTTGATCTTCTCCTGAAACTGATAGAGAAGAATAAAGTGAGTATCTTTGACATCCCCATCGAGGTGATCACGGACCAGTATCTTGACTACGTCCGCAGGATGGAATTTCAGGATCTGGACCTGCTCAGCGATTTCCTGGTGATGGCGGCGACGCTCCTGGACATCAAGTCCCGGATGCTTCTGCCCGCGGAGGAAGAGGAAGAAGAGGAGGAGGGCGATCCCAGGGCCGACCTGGTACAGCGCCTCCTGGAATACAAGATGTACAAGTACATCTCCCGAGAGCTGGAGGAGTACGAGGAGAAGGCGGAGCGGGTCTTTTACCGCGAACCCCGGATTCCGAGGGAAGTGGCAAAGTACGAGCCGCCGGTGAATCTGGATGAGGTTCTGGCAGGACTTACGAAGGACCAGCTGCATGCCATCTTCAAGGCCGTCATGCGCAGAAGCGCCATGCGGATTGACCCGGTCCGCAGCGGGTTCGGCACCATCCGCCGGGAGCCGGTGAGCCTGGAGGAGACCGTAGCTTCCGTGATGCAGTACGCCCGCACAAGGCGGCACTTCAGCTTCCGCCAGGTGATCCGGGAAAAACACGACCGGGTGCATGTGGTGGTGGCCTTTCTGGCAGTGCTGGAGCTGATGAAAATCGGCAAGATCCGGCTGACCCAGGAATCCCTGTTTGACGATATGAACATTGAGACCATAGAGCCGGAGGGAGAAACCGGAGAGGTGAAGCTGGAAGGACTGGAGGACTTTGATGGAGAGTGATCTCAGGAATATAGCGGAAGCGGTGCTGTTTACCATGGGAAAGTCCGTGGATCTGTCCCAGCTTGCCGCTGCCATGGGCGTATCGAAGGATACGGCGGAAAAGACGGTCCTTGCGCTGCAGAAGGAATATGATGAGGAAATGCGGGGAATCCAGATTATCCGGCTGAACGACCGGTTTCAGATGTGCACCCGCGAAACCTATTATGAGAACCTGATCCAGGTGATGAAGGCGCCGAAGAAGCAGACGCTGACGGAGATCCAGCAGGAGACCCTCTCGATTGTGGCCTACAAGCAGCCCGTGACCAGGCTGGAGATTGAAAAGATCCGCGGCGTCAAATCGGACCACGCCATCAGCAAGCTTTTGGAATATGACCTGATCTACGAGGTGGGGCGTCTGGATGCGCCGGGACGGCCGGCACTGTTTGCTACGACGGAGGAATTTCTCCGGAGGTTCGGAATCGGCAGCAAAAAGGACCTGCCGGAGGTGAGCGCCGAGAAGACAGCGGAGTTTAAGCTGGAAGCGGCCCGGGAGGTCAATCTGGATGAACCCCGGGAGGAGAAGGCGGAGGATCCGCAGGAGAATGTGCCCGACGGGGCGATGAAGGAGATGCCGGATGGAGATTAAAGTCCATTATCTTTCGGAGGAAATCGAGGAACTCCGCTATATTGACGGAAAGTCGGACTGGATTGACCTGCGGGCTGCCAGGAATATTTCCCTGAAGAAGGGGGAATTCTGTCTTATTCCGCTGGGAATTGCCGTGGAGCTTCCCGCGGGATATGAGGCCCATATCGTGCCGCGGAGCAGTACCTTCAAGAATTTCGGCATCATCCAGACCAACAGCATGGGAATCATCGATGAGACCTACTGCGGGAACGGGGATCAGTGGCATTTTCCGGCCTATGCGCTCCGGGATACGGAGATTCATGTCAACGACAGGATCTGCCAGTTCCGGATTATGGAGCATCAGCCGGCGCTTACCTTCGTGAAGACAGAACGCCTTGCGGGACAGGACCGGGGAGGCTTCGGGAGCACGGGAAAAAACTGAGATTTGAGGAAAATGTTATGCTCATGAGACTGAAAAGAGCAGCTCTTGTGCTGCTTTCTGCAGCAGTCCTTCTGTGCAGCGCCGGCTGCGGGCTGCCGAAGGAAGCCAGGGAGGCGAAGGCCCGGGGACAGGAACTGCTTTCATCCGGCGATTATGCCGGCGCGGCGGAGGCCTTCGGGACCGCCCTGGAGGATACGGGACACGCGTCCAAAAAGCACGTGCGGGATCTTCTGGAATGGCGGGCGGATTCGGAGTTCTGTGCCGGAGATTACGGGGCGGCAAAGGCTACCTGGACCCGCCTTTTGGAGGAATACGGAGAAAAGGCAGAATATACTTATTACCTGGCGGCTTCGGAGGCCGGACTGGGGGAAGCTTCCCAGGCCCTTGCCGATTACCGGAGCGCAAGAGATATGGACCGGAAGCATGCTTCCTTTGAGACGCCGGGGTGCGTCACTGCTTTCCGGATGACGGGGCAGGCCCTGTCGGATGCCGGGATGACCACCGAGGCGGCGGAGCTGTGCAACGAAGAATTTTCGGCAGGTGCCGAACACCCGGAGGTTTACAACCGGGCGGGCATGTGCTGTATGGCGGAGAAAAACTATGAGAAGGCCCGGGAAATGTTCGAGAAGGGCCTGGAGAAGCGGGCCTCCGGCGATACGGAGGCGGCCGCTGCAGCACAGGAAATCAGCGAGAAGGAGCTGGCCGTAAATCTGGCAGTGCTGGCGGAATATACGGGAGATTATGCCGGAGCCCTGGAGGCGTTTAAAGATTACCGGGACAGATACGGCGCCGATGAGACAGTGGATCGGGAGATTATGTTTCTGGAGAGCCGGGTTCAGAATCCCGCGGGAGAATAGGATTATATATGGCAGATTTGATAGAGGTGGAAGAGCGCAGAGAAAAGGTGGTGCTGTTTGCGGCGGCGAGAGCGGCCGGCGACGGCACGGAGGATTCGCTGGATGAGCTGGCGGAGCTCTGCGATACGGCCGGCGCCGAGGTGGTCGGAAGACTGATCCAGAACCTGGACAGTGTAAGCTCCGCCACCTATCTCGGCAAGGGCAAGGTGGAAGAGCTGCGCGAGCTCGCCGAAGAGCGGGGAGCGGACGGCGTCGTCTGCGATGACGAGCTTTCCCCGGCACAGCTGCGAAATCTGGAGGATGCGCTGGGCATGAAGGTCATGGACCGCACCATGGTGATCCTGGATATCTTCGCTGCCCATGCGGTGACCAGCGAAGGCAAGATTCAGGTGGAGCTGGCCCAGTTAAAGTACCGGTCCATCCGGCTGGCCGGATTCCGGGATTACCTGTCAAGACAGGGCGGCGGCATCGGAACGAGAGGCCCCGGCGAGAAAAAGCTGGAGGTGGACCGCCGGCGCATTCACGAGCGCATCGGCCAGCTGAAGGCAGAGTTACGGGATGTGGACCGGCACCGGGAAGTGACAAGAAAGCAGAGAAAGCAGGATTTTGCTCTTTCGGCCGCCATTGTGGGATATACCAATGCGGGAAAATCCACTCTGCTGAACGCCCTGACCGGAGCGGGAATTCTGGCGGAGGACAAGCTGTTTGCGACGCTGGATCCCACCACCCGAAGCATGGAGCTGCCGGGAGGGCAGACGGTGCTTCTGACGGATACCGTCGGTTTTATAAGAAAACTGCCTCACAACCTGATTGAGGCGTTCCGCAGTACCCTGGAGGAGGCCCGCTACAGCGATATCATCATTCACGTGGCGGACTGCACCAACCCGCGGATGGAGACCCAGATGCATGTGGTCTACGAGACACTGCGGGAACTGGAGATTGGAGACCGCCCTGTGGTGACGGTATTCAATAAATGCGACAAGCCGGAGGCACCTTCCGTGCTCCGGGATCTGAAAGCGGACTATACCGTGCATATTTCGGCAAAAACCGGACAGGGGCTGGAGGAGCTGAAAGATGTGCTGGCAATGATTATCCGCAGCAGAAGAATTTACCTGGAACAGGTTTACGGGTACCAGGATGCAGGCATCATACAGAAGATCCGGAAGTATGGACAGCTTCTTACGGAAGAATACCGTGAGGACGGAATCCATGTGACGGCGTATGTGCCCGCAGAGCTGTACCGGGACCTGATCCGGTAGAGATAAATGTCCGGCGGAAGCCGGACAAGTAAGATAAGGAGGAGTGAAAAAGCTTATGAACAGAGAAAAATTCTCAACCCGTCTCGGCTTTATCCTGATTTCTGCAGGCTGCGCCATCGGACTGGGAAACGTGTGGCGTTTCCCGTATATCGTCGGTGCTTACGGAGGCGCGGCCTTCGTGCTGATCTATCTGGCCTGCCTGCTGGGCCTGGGCCTTCCGGTTATCGTCATGGAGTTTGCGGTAGGCCGCGGAAGCCAGAGAAGTATTGCCCAGTCCTTTGATGTGCTGGAGCCGAAGGGTACAAAGTGGCATGTGTACAAATGGTTTGGCATGGCCGGCAACTATCTGCTGATGATGTACTACACCACCATCACCGGATGGATTCTGCTGTATTTCGTCAAGATGCTGAAGGGAGACTTCGCAGGCCTGGACCCGGAAGGCGTCGGCGCCGAATTCGGCGGCATGCTGGGCCAGCCGGGACTCATGATTGTGTTCCTGGTTATCGCTGTGGGACTGGGATTCTTTATCTGCTCCCTGGGTCTGCAGGACGGTGTGGAAAAGATCACCAAGGTGATGATGCTCTGCCTGCTGTTCCTGATGATTATCCTGGCAGTGCATTCCCTGTTCCTGGAGGGCGGAAAGCCGGGCCTGGACTTCTATCTGAAGCCTGATTTTTCCAAGATTCAGGAGGCAGGTCTGGGCGAGGTAGTATTTGCCGCGCTGGGACAGTCCTTCTTTACCCTGAGCATCGGTATCGGATCCATGGCTATCTTCGGCAGCTACATCGACAAGGACCGGAGCCTCACCGGCGAGGCGCTGAATGTCCTGATTCTCGATACCTTCGTGGCCCTGATGGCCGGCCTCGTCATTTTCCCGGCATGCTTTGCCTACGGTATTGAGCCGGGCCAGGGACCGAGCCTGATTTTCATCACCCTGCCCAACGTATTCAACAACATGGCTATGGGCCGCTTCTGGGGTACCCTGTTCTTCCTGTTCATGTCCTTTGCGGCCATGTCCACGGTAGTGGCAGTGTTCCAGAATATCATGAGCTTCGCCATGGATATCACCGGCTGCAGCGCCAAAAAGGCCGCGGCGGTGAATCTTCCCATCGTGCTTATCCTTTCCCTTCCCTGCCTTCTGGGATTCAACGTACTGTCCTGGATTCAGCCGCTGGGAGAGGGAACCGGCATTCTCGACCTGGAGGACTTCATCGTCAGCAACAACCTTCTGCCGCTGGGAAGCCTGATTTACCTGCTGTTCTGCACCAGCCGCTACGGATGGGGCTTCAAGAACTTCCTGGCGGAAGCCAATGAAGGAAAGGGCATCAAGTTCCCGGCAGGACTCCGGGTGTATGTATCCTTTATTATCCCGCTCATCCTGCTGGTGATCTTCGTGCAGGGATATATCTCTTTCTTCGGCTGATAACGCCATTCTGCAGCAAAAATACGGAGTTTTCCCAAGGGACCGGCGCCTGTGCGCCGGTCCTTTGTTTTTGTTTTTATACAACAATCAGAGGAAGAAAGGGGGATATTTCATTGTTAAATGACAGCGGATATGGTATACTAGCAGGCGGTAAATTTGCCGTACTATGCCCGTCAGTCAGTCTCAGATGGGGGATGGCAGGGGTATGCGGCTTAAAAAAATCTACAGAAAGAAGGTTTAACTGATGGGTTTGGCTACATTTATTGGCGGCGTTCATCCGTTTGAGGGAAAAGAACTTTCTCAGGACAGACCGATCAAGCTCCTTGCACCGGAAAAGGGAGAGGAAATGGTATTTCCGCTTTCCCAGCACATCGGTGCTCCGGCAAAACCCCTCGTTCAGGAGGGTGACCGGGTGCTGAAGGGGCAGATCATCGCTGAGCCCGGCGGATTTATCTCCGCAAACGTACTGAGCTCCGTCTCCGGCAAGGTGAAAAAGATTGAGCCGAGACTGGTTGCCAATGGCGCGATGGTGAATTCCATCATCGTCGAGAATGACGGCGAAGAGGCAGCGATCGAGCATTTCGGAGAGGATCGTGATTACACAAAGCTCTCCAAGGAAGAGATCGTGCAGATCGTCAAGGATGCCGGTATCACCGGACTTGGCGGCGCAGGCTTCCCGACCCACGTCAAGCTGGCTCCGAAGAATCCGGACGCGATTGACTATGTTATCGTCAACGGCGCGGAGTGCGAGCCTTATCTGACCAGCGACTACCGTCTGATGATGGAGCGGCCGGAGCAGATTGTGGGCGGACTGAAGGTCATGCTGTCCCTGTTTGACAATGCCAAGGGCGTAATCGGTATCGAGAACAATAAGCCGGAGGCCATTGCAAAGCTTAAGAACCTGGTGAAGGATGAGCCGAGAATTGAGGTCTGCGAGCTTCTGACCAAGTATCCGCAGGGCGGTGAGCGTACGCTGATCAAGGCGGTAACCGGCCGTGAGATTAACTCCGGAAAGCTGCCGGCAGATGCGGGATGTATTGTGGACAACACCGATACGGTCGTGTCCATCTACAACGCGGTCTGCAAGACCACACCGCTGATCCGCAAGATCATTACCGTGACCGGCGATGCCATCACCACTCCGCAGAACTTTGAGGTCCGCCTCGGCACCAACTACCAGAGACTGGTGGATGCAGCCGACGGATTCCGCAAACAGCCGGAGAAGATGCTTTCCGGCGGACCGATGATGGGCCAGGCTCTGTTCTCCATTGATTTCCCGGTAGCAAAGACTTCTTCCGCGCTTACCACATTTACAAAGGACGAGGTTGCCGCAAACGCGCCGAGCGCATGCATCCGCTGCGGAAAGTGCGTTGACGTATGTCCGGAGCACCTGGTTCCGCAGATGATGATGACTGCCTCCGAGCGTCAGGATATGGAACGGTTCCAGCAGTTAAACGGCATGGAGTGCGTAGAGTGCGGCTCCTGTGCTTATATCTGCCCGGCACACCGTCCTCTGACACAAGCATTCAAGCAGATGCGCAAGGCCGTAGCTGCAGCACGCAGGAAGAAGTAGGAGGGATGAAGCAATGGAAAAACTGTTAAATGTATCGTCATCGCCTCATGTGCGGAGCAAGGTTTCTACACAGTCCCTGATGCTGGATGTCATCATTGCCATGATTCCGGCCAGCGTATTCGGCGTATGGCATTTCGGTATGAACGCGGCTCTGGTGCTTATCGCAACCGTCGCAGCCTGTGTTCTTTCCGAGTTCTGTTATGAAAAACTGATGAAGAAGCCGGTTACCATCTACGACCTGAGTGCGGTCGTCACCGGCATGATTCTCGCGCTGAACATGCCCCCGCAGATTCCGGTATGGGTACCGGTGATGGGCGGCGTATTCGCCATTATCGTTATCAAGCAGCTTTACGGCGGCCTGGGACAGAACTTCATGAACCCGGCCCTGGGCGCAAGATGCTTCCTGCTGATTTCCTTTGCGGGAATGATGAACAACTTCTCCGCACCGGCCATCGGCTTTGACAGCATCTCCGGCGCAACCCCGCTGGCAGCCATGAGAGCGGGAGAGTCCACATACTCCCTGGCACAGCTCATCGTCGGAAACATCCCCGGCACCATCGGCGAGGTTTCTTCCGTGGCACTTATCATCGGCGGCATCTACATGATCGTGCGTAAGGTCATCAATCCGAAGATTCCGTGCATCTACATCGGCACCTTCTTCGTATTTGCCCTGGTGTTCAGCGGCTTCAACTTCAACTATGCCCTGTATGAGGTCTTCGCAGGCGGCCTGATCTTCGGTGCCTTCTTCATGGCAACCGACTATGTCACCAGCCCGATCACCCCGATGGGTCAGATCTGGTACGGCGTGATTCTCGGTGTGATTACCGGAATCTTCCGTCTCTGGGGTGCTTCTCCGGAGGGTGTTTCCTACGCCATCATCCTTTCGAACCTTCTGGTTCCGCTGATTGAGCGCGTAACCCTGCCGCAGGCATTCGGTATCGAAAAAGTGAAAAAGGAGGCGAAGAAGTCATGAATAAGGGTATCATCAAAGACACAGTCATCCTTTTTATCATTACTTTAATCGCAGGAATCTGCCTGGGCGGCGTGCATGAGATTACCGCAGAGCCGATCCGCCAGGCGCAGATCGCAGCGGCCACCGCCACCTATCAGGAGGTTTTCCCGGAAGCGGCAAGCTTTGAGGACGTGGCCGGTGCCGAAGAGATGATTGCGAACGCAGCTGCAGACATCGCAGCACAGGGCTTCGGCAATGTCAGCGTCGATGACGTGAAGATTGCCAAGGATGCCTCCGGCAGCGACATCGGCTATCTCGTCATGGCAACCTCCAAGGATGGTTACAAGGGAGATATCCAGGTAGCCGTCGGCGTGGATTCTGAGAACAAGATCACCAACGTCGGATTCCTCTCTATCGATGAGACCCCGGGTCTGGGCATGAAGGCCAAGGAGCCGGAGTTCAAGGGACAGTACAGCGGCAAGGCAGCAGAGAAGCTGAACGTCGTCAAGACCGCTCCCACAGGAGATGACCAGATTCAGGCCATCAGCGGTGCGACCTACAGTTCCAACGCAACCACAGGCGCAGTTAATGCTGCTGTTTATTTCGCAGAGAACTGCATCAAGTAAGGGAGGGACTGAGTTATGAATAAGTATACGGAAAGAATATATAACGGTATCTGGAAGGAAAACCCGACCCTGGTACAGATGCTTGGTCTCTGCCCGACTCTGGCGGTTTCCACTTCTGCCATCAACGGCGTCGGCATGGGTCTTTCCTCCACCGTTGTTCTGGTTCTGGCAAATATCCTGATTTCGGCCCTGCGTCACATCATTCCCGACCGGGTCCGCCTGCCAGCAGAGATCGTTGTTGTTGCATCCTTCGTTACCCTGGTTGACATGCTGATGGAAGGTTTCACCCCGGCACTCTATGAGTCCCTGGGTATCTACATTCCGCTGATCGTTGTTAACTGCATCATCCTCGGCCGTGCAGAGGCATACGCCATGAAGAACGGTCCGGTGGAGTCCGCATTTGACGGCATCGGCATGGGCCTCGGATTCACCATCGCCCTGACCATTCTCGGCGCTATCCGCGAGCTTCTCGGCGCAGGCAGCGTATTCGGCGTAAAGGTGATGCCGGCGGCATTTACCCCCATCTCCATCTTCATCCTTGCACCCGGTGCATTCTTCGTTATCGCAGTGCTCACCGCTCTTCAGAACAAGATGAAGGCTCCGAGCGCAACTAATGTCCGCGAGGACGGCATGACCGGAGACAGCATGGCTGTCATCGGCTTTGCGAAGAAGCATGACAACACCGCAGCATAAAGGAGGAAGAGAACAATGACTGAATTATTGATTATTGCGATCAGCTCCGCGCTGGTCTCTAACGTAGTCCTGAGCCAGTTCCTCGGTATCTGCTCCTTCGTCGGTGTATCCAAGAGCCTGAAGAACTCCGCCGGTATGGGCGGCGCCGTTATCTTCGTTATCAGCATCGCCTCCATCGTGGCGAACCTGCTCTACACCTTCATTCTTGCTCCGCTGGGACTGGATTATCTGAAGACGATCGTGTTCATCCTCGTTATCGCGGCTCTGGTACAGATCGTTGAGATGTTCATGAAGAAGACGATGGTTGGCCTGTATGAGGCGCTGGGTGTATACCTTCCGCTGATTACCACCAACTGCGCCGTGCTCGGTGTCGCTATCAACAACGTACAGTATGAGTATGGCTTTATCGCAAGCCTGATCAATGGTGTGGGTACCGCTGTCGGTTACTTCATCGCCATCTGCCTCCTTGCGGGAATCCGTGAGCGGCTGGAAGGAAATGACATTCCGTACAGCTTCCAGGGAATGCCGATTGTACTTGTCACTGCGGGCCTGATGGCTATCGCATTTTTCGGATTTTCCGGACTGCTGTAAAAGGAGGAGACGAGTATGAATCTGGTTATTATTTCCGCAGCAGTTGTAGCGGCCGTCGGTATCGTCGTCGGTATCGGTCTGGGACTGTTCGGTGAAAAATTCAAAGTAGAAGTTGATGAGAAAGAAGCAGCTGTCCGCGAAGCCCTTCCGGGCAACAACTGCGGCGCCTGCGGATTTGCGGGATGCGACGCTATGGCAAAGGCTATCGCCCAGGGCAAGGCTCCGGTCAACGGATGTCCGGTCGGCGGCGAGGGCTGTGCAAAGGCCATCGGCGATATCATGGGCGTGGCAGCGGAAGCGGCCGACAAGAAGGTTGCCTATGTGCGCTGCAAGGGTACCTGTGATGCCGCAAAGGTACAGTATAACTATCAGGGAATCAAGGACTGCCGTATGGCAGGTTCCGTTCCGGGTGCCGGCGACAAGGCCTGCTCCTACGGATGTATGGGTTATGGTTCCTGCGTATCTGCCTGCGATTTCGATGCCATCCACGTGGTGAACGGCGTTGCAGTCGTTGACAAGGAGAAGTGCAAGGCCTGCGGCAAGTGTATCGCAGCCTGCCCGCAGAACCTGATCACCATGGTTTCCTACAAGCAGCAGACCTTCGTACAGTGCCGCAACAAGGACAGAGGTCCGGCGGTCAAGAAGGTATGCGACAACGGATGTATCGGCTGCTCTCTCTGCACCAAGCAGTGTAAGTTCGACGCCATCTCCATGGACGGCGGCGTAGCAGTCATCGATGAGTCCAAGTGCAAGAACTGCGGTCTGTGCGCAGCTGTCTGCCCGGCCAAGGTCATCGAGCACCCGAAGGCTGAACAGCTCCGGGAGGCTATGGCCAAGAAGAAGGCTGCAGACGCGGCAAAGAAGAAGGCAGAGATGGAAGCTGCCAAGAAGGCTGCAGAAGAAGCCAAGGCAGCAGCTCCGGCCAAGGAAGAAGCTCCGAAGGCTGAGGCTCCGAAGGCGGAAGCATAAGTTTACGGAAGAGTGAATAAAGAAGAGCGGCGTGTCACACCGAAGGGGGGCACGCCGCTTTTGTTTTTCTTTTGTGCGGCCATGAGCCATACAGGATACAGGGAGAATGCAGTTCAGAAAGGCTGTGATAGGCCGGATGAGATGTATTTTCTGGTATTCCCAAATGGATCGTCCCGAGGTTTGCCGGCTTTTCCGGGAAATATACAGCCTGGACGGTCATGCAGAAGTGGTGTGAGATGTAAACAGTGGGAAACCGATTGAAGTCAGGTAAAAAATACATCTTATTATAGGGAAGCGATGGGGGATGAGATGTATTCGAGAAAAAGATGAGCGAAGGGGAGAATTTGCCGCGCCGCCGGCGCGGCGGAAGCAAGCGCGGCCGCTGGGCGGCCGCAGAGTGCGTCCCGCAGCGAAACCAGAAACAAAAAACCAGCATCTGCAGACTCGAACTGCTGCGCAGTTCTCGTTGCAGCTGACCAGAGGCGCTCCGCGCCTTGGAAAACAAAAACCAGCATCCCCAGCTCGAAATACTGCGTATTTCTCGCTGTGGCTGACCAGAGGCGCTCCGCGCCTTGGCCACAGTCTAAAACCAAAGAAACCTGCCCCTGTGAGCAAGCTCTGCTGCGTCTCGCACCGTGGCCAGCATGCCCAGCTCGAAATACTGCGTATTTCTCGCTGCGCCTGACCAGGGTCCCTTCGGGCCCTGGTCAGGTCATAAAATCAAAGAAAAAATCCGGTTCATGAGCAAGCTCCTGACCGGATTTTTTCTTCGCTTTTATGCCATGCTGGTTTTTTTACACATTAAACCTAAATACAACCACATCGCCGTCCTGCATGACGTATTCTTTGCCTTCCATGCGGACGAGGCCTTTTTCTCTGGCGGCGGCGTAGGTTTTGTTTTCAAGAAGGTCTTTCCAGTTGATGACTTCGGCTTTGATGAAGCCCCGCTCGAAGTCGGAGTGGATCTTGCCGGCAGCCTGGGGAGCTTTGGTTCCCCGGGTGATGGTCCAGGCGCGGGTTTCTTTCTCGCCGGCGGTGAGGAAGCTCATGAGGTTTAAGAGCTTATAGCTGGCAGCGATAAGCTTGTCGAGACCGGATTCTTCGACGCCCAGGTCAGCCAGGAATTCTTTCTTTTCTTCATCGTCCAGCTCGGCGATCTCCTGCTCGATCTGGGCGCTGATGACGAAGACTTCGCTGCCGTTTTCTGCGGCGAATTTCCGTACGGCCTGTACGTGCTCATTGGAAGCACCGTCGTCGGCCAGATCGTCCTCGGCCACGTTGGCGGCGAAGATAACCGGCTTCCAGGTCAGAAGATCCAGAGTGTTGATGAAGGCGCGCTCGTCGTCGTTCTCCGGCTCGTAGCTCTTGGCAAGATTGCCGTTCTCCAGGTGGGTGTAGAGGTTCTGCAGGGTCTGCAGCTCACCGGCGAGGGATTTGTCAGCCATGGCGGAACGCTTGGTCTTGGAGATGCGGCGCTCCAGAACTTCCATATCGGCGAAAACAAGCTCCAGATTGATGGTCTCGATGTCGCGGAGCGGGTCTACGCTGCCGTCGACGTGAATGACGTTGGGGTCCTCAAAGCAGCGGACCACATGAACGATGGCGTCGCACTCGCGGATATTTGCCAGGAACTGGTTGCCCAGACCTTCGCCCTTGGAAGCGCCCTTGACGAGGCCGGCGATGTCGACGAACTCGATGACCGCCGGGGTCAGCTTCTGGGACTGGAAGAGGTCGGCCAGCTGGGTCAGACGCTCATCGGGAACCGCCACGATGCCCACGTTCGGGTCGATGGTGCAGAAGGGGTAGTTGGCAGATTCTGCGCCTGCCTTGGTCAGAGAATTAAAAAGGGTACTTTTTCCCACGTTGGGAAGCCCTACGATACCTAATTTCATTCTTGTTTCATCTCCTGATTCATACATTCTGCCTCTCCGGGACATAACCGGGGGAGGTTGTGACATACAAACCAATCTTAATGCAATCAGGCGGTATTTTCAATGCCTTTATGCAGTGCTATACTGAAAAAAATAAAACAAATCAGCCCAAGGAGGTATCTTATGTTTTTACTGCATGTAACCTTTGAGGTAAAAGAAGGAAAGAGAGAGGAGCTGCTGAAGAAGCTTTCGGAGCTTCAGGTAGCGGAGAAGACCCGGAAGGAGAAGGGCAATTATGACTATACCTACTTCCTGCCGGTGGATGGAAGAAATATCGTCTTCCTGACGGAACTCTGGGAGTCGAGAGAAGACCAGCAGATCCATCTGCAGTCGGAACACATTAAGGCCTGGGCAGCAGTCAAGGGCGACTATGTGGAGAATACGACGCTGAAGATGTACGACGGAGCCGCGGAAGTCGACTGATGAGCTAATTCTGTGTCCCGGGTGAACCGGGTGGGGAACAGACAATAGAATAGGAATGTTTTTCTGTAAACAGGGAGCCTTCTGTGGGGAAGGCTTCCTGTTTTGGTATCTGATGAGGCAGGAGAGAGGGCCTGACGTGGAATTATCATATTATATCATAAGAGCAAAAATATGAGATTATTTCTTCTGCTTTACTGCGCACTATATATGAAGACGCTTACAGTTTGGTGCGTTCGTGCAATAGGCAATTTTATTTTACATACTATTTTCCGAATAATTGAGTTTTGATGCGTTCGCGCAGAGCTGCCGCCAGGGCAGCTGCAGGCATTTTTCACATCAGAATATTCCTCTGTTCGTATTTGGTGTGTACTGCAATGACATTTTTATATTTTTTTTCTGAAATCCATGTTTAGGAGGGGGAGAAAGCTGTGCATGAACGCACCAGAAGAGGGAAGCCTTTACTTTTGGAGCGTAAAATTTTTCCGGGTTTTGCATGAACGCACCAGATATTGAAACAATGTATTCTGGTGCGCAATATTCCCTGCCCGGCCGCGGGCGCATGCCGGCCGCAGCGCTGTCCAGGAGCCCCGCCGCCCGGCGGGCCCCTGCGCGGCATCGAAAATCGAAGATTCTGAACAGAAGCTTACACAAATATGAATATATGTTCGAAATCGGCATTTCCAGTTTATTTTTTCCTCAGATTTTTTTTAAAAATCCTTGCGAAATCATGTGGCCTGTAATAGAATAATGGTACAGAGTGGTGGAAAGTGGTGGAAAATGGTTTTAAATGGTACCCGTCAGACGAAAGAGTGTCTCTGATGGGCTCTTTTCATCGAAACAGGTAACCCGAACAGTTGGAGAACAGGCGGTATTAGAATGTTAGGTCAGTACGATCACACGATCGACGCAAAAGGAAGAATAATAATACCGGCCAAGTTCCGAGAGCAGATGGGGGATGACTTTGTCATCACCAAGGGACTCGACCACCAGCTGTTTGTGTATGCACCCGATGAGTGGAATCTCTTCGAGGCAAAGCTCAGAGCACTTCCCATCAGCAATCCGCAGGCACGAAAGCTTTCCAGGTTTTTCCTGGTGGGCGCATCCGACGTAACCGTTGACAAACAGGGACGAATCACCCTGCCGATGCAGCTGAGAGAGTTTGCCGGCATTACAAGGGACGTGCTTCTCGCAGGTGTAGGAAACCACCTGGAGATCTGGAATCCGGACAGATACAATGAGCTGAATACCTATGAAGATATGGATGAAGTCGCGATGAGTCTGGAGGGTTTCAACATTTAGTCAGTCAAAGGAGCGGCGAACGTGGAATTCAGTCATAAATCCGTACTGCTGGAAGAGACCGTAGACGGTCTTCATATCAGAGAAGACGGCGTCTATGTCGATGGAACTCTCGGCGGCGGAGGCCATGCTTCGGAGGTTCTGAGGCGCCTGGGAGAGAAGGGACGCCTTATCGGGATTGACCAGGACGCCGACGCCATCGCTGCGGCGACAGAGCGGCTGAAGGAGTTCGGTGACCGCGCTGTTATCGTCAGAGATAATTACGTTAATATAGAAGAGGTTCTTAAGAATCTCGGAATCGCCCGGGTCGACGGCATTTACCTGGATCTCGGAGTTTCCTCCTTCCAGTTTGACAGTGCGGAGCGGGGGTTTTCCTACCGGGAAGATGCACCGCTGGATATGCGCATGGACCGGAGAAATGACAGAACGGCCGCGGATATCGTGAACGGGTACAGCGAGAGTGAGCTGTACCGGATGATTCGGGATTACGGGGAAGACCCGTTTGCCAAGAACATTGCAAAACATATCGTGCAGGCGCGGGAGGAGAAGCCCATAGAGACGACGCTTCAGCTGGCAGAGGTGATTAAGGGGGCCATACCGGCGAAAATTCGTGCCAAGAAGGGACATCCCGCCAAGCAGACCTTTCAGGCCATCCGCATCGAACTGAACAGGGAACTGGAGGTTCTTGAGGACAGTCTGGAGCGGATGATAGATTTACTGAATCCGGGAGGACGGCTCTCGGTCATCACATTTCATTCTCTGGAGGATAGGATCGTCAAGAACGTCTTCCGGACCTGCCAGGACCCATGCATCTGCCCGCCGGAGTTTCCGGTCTGTGTATGCGGCAGAAAGAGCAAGGGGCAGGTGGTGACCAAAAAACCGATTCTTCCGACGGATAAAGAGACAGAAGAGAATCCGAGAGCAAAGAGTGCGAAACTCAGGGTGTTTGAAAAAGCAGAGCAGCAGGATTAAAGGGCAGTATTAAAGGGGTGGATGAGTATGACAGCAAGGCAGCGTTACACAGGCAGTGCGTCCTATTATGTGGACGGCAATACTGTCCGGAGGATTAACGCAAATACCTATCGCGCAGTACAGCGCGAGGAGCGTATCGCAGAGCAGAAAAAACGGCGGGAGAGAATGGAACGCCGTCATACGGTGCGCAGAAATCAGGAAAAAGCGCTGTCCATGGATCTCGGCTACGTGTTTGCCTTGGCGGCGGCCGGACTGGTTACCCTGTTTCTGTGCCTGAACTACATTCAGATGCAGTCGGCCATCACCACAAGAATGAACCACATTGAGAAGCTGGAGCTGCAGCTGGAGCACACCAAGGCAGAGAACGATGAGCTGCAGACAAGAATTGACACATACGTCGATCTGGATTATGTTAAGTATGTTGCAACAGCTGAGATGGGAATGGTTTATGCGAACCAGAGCCAGATACTGTTATACGATAAGACAGAAAGCGAGTATGTGAGACAAAATGAAGACATCCCGGAACATTAAGAATAAGCAGACGTTCCGCAGATATATGCAGGAAAAGCTGGCATTGACCGTAACGGTTATAATGCTGGCTTTACTTGCGCTTGTGGGAGTGCTGTATTTTCAGATCAAGAACCAGGGGGCGGAATACAACCAGATTGTTCTGAGCCACCAGGACTATGAGAGCCGGACGATTCCTTACAAGCGGGGCAACATCATTGACCGCAACGGTACATATCTCGCCACCAGCCAGAAGGTCTACAACCTGATCCTCGATCCCCGCCAGATTCTGAATACGGAGGATGACTACAACTATCTGGAGCCGACTCTGGACGCCCTGTCCATCTGCTTCGGCTACGACAAGGAGGCGCTCCGGGAGCTGATCAACCGGAAGTCCAACAGCTCCTATGTGGTTTATGAAAAGAAGCTGTCGGCGGATGTCAAGGATGCCTTCGAGAACTACCAGTCGGAAAAGAATGATGAGTATATCAAGGCCCCGGTGGAAGAGGGCGGACGAAACCGCATCGTCGGCGTCTGGTTTGAAGATGAATATAAGAGATTCTATCCCTACAACGAGCTGGCCTGCAATGTCATCGGCTTTGCGCTGCGGGATAATAATGCATCGGGCGGCGTCGAGCAGTATTACAATGATGATCTGACCGGCGTCAACGGCCGGGAATTCGGATATCTCAATGATGAGTACAACCCGGAACGCACGGTAAAACAGGCGGTGAACGGCAACACAGTGCAGCTTACCATCGATGTCAACGTCCAGAAGATCGTGGAGCGGTATCTGAATGAGTGGCAGGCGACGGTGGGAAGCAAGGTCGCGGCCTGCATCGTGATGGATCCGAGAAACGGCGAGATCCTCGCCATGGATACCACCACCCGGTTTAACCTGAACGATCCTTACGATCTTTCCATGTATTATTCTCCGGAGGCCATCGCGGCGATGGAAGCTTCCGATGACACCAACGCGAAGACCGAGGCATGGTACGCCATGTGGCGGAATTTCTGCGTAAATGATACCTATGAGCCCGGTTCTCCCCAGAAGCCCTTTACCGTGGCAGGCGCCATGGAGGAGGGAACCATCAGCGGATATGAGTCCTATGTGTGCGGCGGAAAGCTGAACATCGGCGGATGGGATATCCGCTGCGTGGCAAGAAGCGGACACGGCCCCCTGGATGTCACCCAGGGACTGATGAAGTCTTGCAACGTGGTTATGATGAACATCAATGCAGCCCAGGGCGCGGAGAAGTTCCTGAAATATCAGAAAATCTTCGGGTTCGGCGAGAAGACCGGCATCGACCTGCCCGGCGAGGCGGACACCTCGGGACTGGTCTACACCGCGGAGTCCATGGATTCCGCCTCCCTTGCCACCAACTCCTTCGGCCAGAACTACAACTGCACGATGATCCAGATGGCTTCCGCCTTCTGCTCGCTGATCAATGGCGGCTCCTACTATCAGCCCCATGTGATGAAGCAGGTACTGAATGAGCAGGGTGCCGTTATCCGGAAAAATGATGCGAGACTGGTCCGGGAGACCGTGTCGGAGAATACCTCCGCGTTCATCCGGAACGCCCTTTATCAGACGGTATCCGGCGTGGGCGGAACGGCCGGTGCGGCGCAGGTGCCCGGATATGAGATCGGCGGAAAGACCGGAACGGCGCAGAAGCAGCCCCGATCCGCGAAAAACTACCTGGTGTCCTTTATCGGCTTTGCGCCGGCATTTGACCCGCAGGTGGTCTGCTATGTAGTAGTCGATACGCCGAACCTTCCGGGAGAAGAGCAGGCCCACTCCACCTTCGCCAGCGGGATTTTTGCAAAGATTATGACAGAGGCGCTGCCCTATCTGAATGTGTTCCCGGCCGGCCAGGCGACCCTTCCCGTGGATGATGCACTGGCGCAGCAGAACGAGGGAATCATTGTCAATGAAACAGAGCCGGAAGTTCAGGTTCCGGAGACCATGGAAGACGGTTCCCCGGTGCCTCCGCCGGTATCCTTTGATGAGGAGTTTATTGATTCCGGACAGGAGGATTATAACTATCCGGATGCGATGCCCACAGGACTGGGAATGGAAGAACCCATAGAAGAGACACAGGAAAATGCAGACGCCGAGAGCGGCGCAAAAGAAGCGGTGCTTCAGGCAGAATAACAGAGCAGGCGGAGAATTCCGCAGACAGCACAGATAACAGAATAAAACATAAAAAAGAGTACAGACCATTGACGGACGAAAGATGCGTACCGCCGCGGTCTGTACTTTTTTGCATTTATTCCGGCTGTTTCCAGCGGGAGGCAAAATCGGTAATCGTGTGAACAATCGGCGAGGAGGTGTCCCTGCGCCAGGCGATGCCTACGGTTTTTATAATTTCGTCCGTAATCCGCACTTCCGTAACACCCTCGATGGTGCGGGAACGGAACTCCTCCGAGGGCAGGATGGCGATGCCCAGACCGCCCTGGACCATGTAGGCTGGAACAAGAACGGCGTTGCACAGCAGTTTGACATCACAGTTCCGGGCAGCATCCATCACTCCTCCGCATTCGGCACCATCGCAGGACTGGAAAATGCAAACTACGGCACCAAGTTCGGTACTGTCTTCAAGACAGCCGAGGGTGAGCCCTACTCTCCGTGCTGGGCAGACGTAGCTAAAGCTTACGGCGTGGACGCTGTCCGCGTAGAGAGCGCAGAAGAGTTCCTTCCGGCTATGAAGAAGGCCGTGGAGATGAACAAGGCCGGCAAGCCCTACCTGGTAGAGGCTCCGATGGAGAACATCGTTGTTCCGACACCGGGCTGCTTGAACATCAACGATATCTACAGCCCGAACCAGTACGTCAGCGAAGGTAAGCTGGTGGAGAAGGAAGACGGCAAGTGGGTTGCTCCGAACCACGCAAAGAGCCACAAGGCAAAATAATAAAACCTGTGTCTGACCTGACACCCATAATTACAGTGCCGCGGCACGTCGCAAGACGTGCCGCGGATTTTTCTATAGACAGCATATGAGATTTTGATTGTGATTTTAAACATTTTTATAACCCCCCTGAGGTTGACTTCCCAAACAGAACGCGTATACTTTGAAGAGTATGGCTTTTATAAGGTTTTATAAATGCCGTTTCCTGTTGAGTTGCCAAATAGGTTATTGACTGACGGAGATGATTGCATGCTGGTTTTCTTTTTGCTTCTCTGGATTGTTCTGAACGGCAGGATTACGCCGGAAATTCTTATTATCGGCTGTCTGATCGCGGGCGCAGGGCTCCTTTTTGCCCGCAGGGCGACAGGCTACACACTTCAGACGGACATCCGTATCTGCAGGAATATTCCCGTATTTCTGATTTATATTCTGCGCCTGATCTGGGAGGTACTGAAGGCCTCGGTGATGGTCATGACGGTAGTTTTCAATCCTTTTGAAAAACCGGAGCCGGTTATCGTGGAATTTCATTCCGGACTGGAGACCGAGCTGCAGAATGTGCTTCTGGCCAATTCCATTACGCTGACGCCGGGAACGTACACATTGTTCCAGGAGGGAGATCACTTTGTGATCCACTGCCTGCGGCGGGAGTATGCGGATGGCATGGGAGATTCCGCTTTTATCAGATATCTGAAGATGCTCAGATGACGGCGGAGGAATGTGAGGAAAACAATGACGATTGATATGGCATATCGCTCTCTGTATACGGGTGTGCTGGTGGTTCTGGCAGCGTTCATCGGCCTCGTGCTCATAGCAGCGGCGGTTAAAAAGACAGCCACGGACAGAATTCTCTGCATCAACATGGTGGGAACCATGGTGATTGTCTCACTGGCAATTCTGTCCCAGATGCTGGATGAACCCTATCTGCTGGATGTATCGCTGATCTATACCATGATCAGCTTTATTACGGTGCTGATGCTGGCACTGACATTTATCCCGGCGAGACCCAGGCGGAGCATATTTGAGCAGTTTTCACGGAAGAATACTTCAGACGGGGCCGGAGGGGAGAAGATATCATGACACTGGAATGGATACGCTTTTATCTCACCGCGGCTCTGATAGGCATGGGCCTTCTCGGGTTCGGCGCCGCCGTTCTGGGCGTCTACCGGTTCGGATTTGTCATGAACCGGATGCATTCCAGCGGTATCGGTGATACCTTCGGCCTGTTTTTTATCATGCTGGGGCTTGGAGTTTACGAGGGAATCTCGCTGGAAATGCTGAAGATGGTGCTGCTGGTGACGTTCATGTGGTTCAGCTCGCCGGTATCCACCCATTTCCTCGGTCAGGTGGAGTATTATACCAATCCCCATCTGTACCAGAAGGTGGAGCGACTGGGAGGAGAACACGGACTGAAGAACGGAATGCAGGATTCTGCGGCGGCCGGGAGCGAGGAGAGAGGAGGAGAGGACAGATGAGCTGGACAGACATTCTGACGATGGTTCTGCTGGTGCTTTTGATTCTCTGCGCCATCTTTGTAAATCTGACAGGGAGTCTTCTGCAGGCCTCTGTTCTTTTCATGGCTTACAGTTCCATCATGTGCATTGTGTGGGTACTGATTGAGTCTCCGGACCTGGCGATCACGGAGGCAGCCGTCGGCGCCGGTATCAGCGGAACTCTGTTCCTGATGACGCTTAGAAAGATTCACGCCATGGAACAGGAGCTGAAAGGGGATGAGGAGTCATGAGCAGCAAGTTCGAACAGTGGATGGACGGCGAGACGGATGATCTGCTGCTCCATATGACGGACACCGCGGAGGTGCCGGACAGCGGCCGTGCGGACAGAAAGAAACGGCTGGATGAGCTGCGCCGGGAGGTGGATGAATCCGCCCGCGGACAGAGGGTTATCGCAAAAGAGCGGGCTGCCTTCTACCGTATTTATACCATTGTGGCCGTGACAAGCTGCATTGCCCTGGTGGGCGTTCTGCTGTTTATTGTCGCCTATCTTCCGCGGCACGGAGTGCAGAATCCGCAGACGCTTCCGGTGGTCACGCGCTATGTGACAAAGGGACTGGAGGAGACGGGCGCCATCAACGTGGTCAGCGGCATGATTCTCGACTACCGCGCCTTTGATACGCTGGGAGAGTCCCATGTGCTCTTTACCGCGCTTATCTGCGTTATGATTCTGCTGCGGCTGGATACGAAGAATATGCGTCCTGTCAATGAGGATTATAATGAAATCCGCTGGGACAGATACCATGAGGTGTACAGCGATTCGGTGCTGCACCGGGTCGGCATGGTGCTGGTGCCCTGCATCATGCTTTACGGCGTGTATATTCTGCTGAACGGACAGAATTCGCCCGGCGGCGGCTTCTCCGGCGGTGCAGTCCTGGGAGCGGGGATGATGATTTATGCCATCGCCTTCGGTTTTGCCAGTGCGGACCGCATCATTACCAGGAAGGTATCCTCCTGGCTTACCTTCTGTGCACTGTCCTTCTACAGTTTTGCCAAGGGATACGTATTCTTCACCGGTGCAAACGGCTTGGAGAATCATATTCCCAAGGGAACTCCCGGGGCTATCTTAAGCGGCGGTCTGATTCTTCCGCTGGATATCGCGGTGGGTCTGGTGGTCGCCTGCACCATGTACGGTTTTTACAGTCTGTTCCGGAGGGGGAGTATCGGAGATGATAAGTAATCTGCTGGCGAATTATCTGGAAGCGGGAGCCATTATCCTGTTTGGAATCGGATTTACCATGCTTCTGTTTCACAGAAATCTTTTCAAAAAACTGATTGGCATGAATATCATGGACACGGGGACCTTTCTGTTTCTGGCGGCCATGGGTTATATCCAGGGAAGAAAGCCCCCGATTATCACAAACGGCATTCAGAGTACGGACGCTTATATCAACCCCGTACCCGCGGGCCTGGTCCTCACAGGGATCGTGGTATCCGTGTCGGTGACGGCGATTATGCTGTCTCTGACCATCCGGCTTTATCACCGGTATCATACGCTGAATCTGGACGACATCTATCTGCTTTCGCTTCATGAGACGGAGGACAGGTAACGTGGACTTTATTACGAATTTTCCGCTTTTCACGATTGTGCTGAGCCTGTTTTCCAGTGTGCTCTGCACGATGTTTTCCGGAAAAGCGGCGAGAAACTATACGATATTTTTTGAGGTTTTCCTGCTGGGGCTGACCGGAGCCGTTCTCTGGTATACTGCCGTGACGGGATGTTCCTTCACCTATACGATGGGAGAGTTTCCCGCACCCTGGGGCAATGAGATCCGGGCGGGCGTTCTGGAAGCACTGATGGGAGAGGTCTTCCTGGGCATTATTTTCTGCTCGGTGCTGGCTGGACGGCGCTTCATCGATGAGGATATGGATGAGAGCAAGGTCAATCTCTACTATACCCTGATCAATCTGATGACGGCTGCGACCATGGCCATGCTGTGGACCAATGATATTTTTACCGGATATGTATTTCTGGAGATCCTGACGCTCAGCAGCTGCGGCGTGCTGATTGTCCGTGAGCTGGGACGTACCACACTGGCAGCCGTCCGGTATATGATTCTGAACCTGCTGGGTTCCGGTCTGTACCTTCTGGGCGTGGTGCTTCTGTATGATATTACGGGCCATCTTCTGATGATTCCGATGCAGGAGCAGATAGCGCTGCTGTCGCAGAATCCCGACAACTTTATGATTATCACGCTGGCGGTCGGAATCCTGACCATCGGACTCGGCATAAAAAGCGGACTGTTTCCATTTTATTTCTGGATGCCCGATACCTACGGCGCAGCGACGCCGACCTCCGGCTCTGTCATGAGCGCGGTGGTTTCCAAGTGCTATATTTTCCTGCTGTTCAAGATTTACTGGAGAGTGGTCGGCATTGAGGTGTTTGAACAGATGCCGCTGAAGAACATTCTTCTGGTGCTGGGCATCGCCGGCGTCGTGATGGGGTCGGTGCAGGCCCTTCACGCGGAGAGTGCCAACCGGATGGTGGCATTTTCCTCCGCAGCCCAGATTGGATATATCTATATGGGAATCGGCATCGGGGGAATCGCCGGGTATACGGCGGCCATGTTCCATATCCTTGCCCATGCGGTGACCAAATCGGCGCTGTTTCTTACGATTCCCCGGCTTTCCGAGGTATCGGGGCAGAGCATGAGGTTCAAGCATCTGCAGGGAAGCGGATTAAGAAACCGGGAGGCCGGACTGGTATTTCTGATGGGAGCCCTTTCCATGATAGGAATTCCGCTGTTCGCCGGCTTCTCCACAAAGCTGTTCTTCGGAATGGCAGCGGTCTATTCCGGCAGCGATGTGCGGCTGATTCTCGTGATGGTGGCTCTGGCGGTAAGTTCAGTGCTGAATGCCCTGTATTTTCTCCGGACGGTCATCCGTGTTTTCACCCGTTCCGAGAACGAGATGATTCACTCGGTGCGGGGCGCGCAGCATGCGGAGCCGGGCATCTGGCATTACCGGATGCCGATGGTTCTTCTGATTGGCGCCAATCTGTCCATGGGAATGGTTTCCTGGTTTTATATCCGTCTGATACAGAACGGACTGTCAATGTTCGGATAGCAAGGAGGATAGCAAGATGTCTCTGATTATCGCGATTCTGTTTCCGGCAATTGCCGGCATCATCGTGTCGGTATTCAGACCCCGGGAAAAGGTGCGGAATACCTGTTATACGGTGATTGTACTCCTGGCGGACGTGCTCTGTATCCTGGCGCTCCGCTCCGGAGAGCACATCACCTTCCTCACGCTGTCTGAGAATCTTCACATGGCGTTTGCACCGGACAGGCTCGGTACGGTATTCCTTGCGGCGGTTATGATCCTGTACACGGCCGTATGCTTTTATTCCTTTGAGTATATGAAGATGGAAGAGAGGGTGGAAATGTTTTTCACCTTCTACTTTCTGTCGTTTACGGCGCTGATTGCCGTATGCCTGGCCTCGAACCTTCTGACGCTTTATTTCTGCTTCGAGATGCTGACCCTTCTGTCCATGCCGATGGTGCTTCATGAGCTGACAAAGGATGCGGTTTCGGCGGGCTTAAAGTATCTGTTCTATTCCATCGCAGGCGCCCTGATGGGACTTCTCGCCGTCTTCTTTGTGTATTATTTCACCTCCGGGAACGCGGAGTTTGTGAAAGGCGGCTTTCTCGATCCGGCAAAGATTGCAGGCAGAGAGAACATTATGCTCATCGGGACCATGATCGGCATCAGCGGATTCGGCACGAAGGCGGGACTGTATCCCATGCACGGATGGCTGCCGACGGCCCATCCCATCGCCCCTGCGCCGGCGTCCTCGCTGCTGTCCGGTATTATCGCCAAGGCCGGCGTTATCGCCGTGATCCGCCTGGTTTACTATTCCGTGGGAACGGATCTTATCCGGGGCACCTGGGTACAGTACGCATGGATGACACTGGCAATGCTGACCATCTTCATGGGTTCCATGATGGCTTACCGGGAACACAATCTGAAAAAACGGCTGGCTTATTCCACCGTCAGCCAGATTTCATACATTCTGCTGTCCCTTTCCTTTCTCTCGGAGGAGGGCATGCAGGGTGCGCTTCTTCATGTGCTGAGCCACGCATCCTCCAAGGGATGCCTGTTCCTCTGCGCGGGCGTGCTTATCTATAAGCTGGGGAAGAGAAGAGTCGAAGAGCTTAAGGGCGTGGGAAAGCTTATGCCTGTCACCATGCTGTGCTTTACTGTCGCTTCCCTTTCGCTGGTGGGCATTCCGCCCATGGGCGGGTTCCTCAGCAAGTGGGTGATTGCCCAGGCGTCCCTTCACAACGGCCTGGGGCTGTATGCCGTTCTTCCCCCGGTGATTCTTCTGATTTCCGCCCTGCTCACCGCCGGATATCTTCTCACGGTGGTGGTGGACGCCTTCTTCCCGGGCGGCGGATTTGAGACGGAAGAGAAGGCCGGAAGCGCGGAACCTTCGCCGCTTATGACGGTTCCGATGATCTGCCTCTGCGTTGTCGCCCTGGCGGTCGGCATCTTCGGCGGCAATGTGCACTTGGGAGGGTAATAAGTTGAGTCCTTTGTTTTTACTGGTTCCGATTCTTGTGCCGATTATCGGCGGAACCGGGATTGTCCTGCCGGGCTTTCACGAGGACCGGCCAAGAGAGATTTATGCGGAGGCGGTATGCTGCCTGACATCCGTTCTGGTCTGGATTGCCCTGCTATTCGGAAGAAGAGAGCGGATTGAACTTTACGCGTTTACAAGGGGATTTTCCATTGACCTGACGATGGACGGCCTTTCCATGCTGTTTGCCGGAATGGTGTCCGTCATGTGGCCTGTTGTGCTGCTGTACGCCTTCGAATACCTGAAGCATTCGAGGTTTAAGAATGTATTCTTTGCCTTTTATGTCATGACCTACGGCATTACCCTGGGAATTGCCTTTTCCGGCAACATGACGACCCTGTATGTGTTTTATGAGATGCTGACGCTGGTAACCCTTCCTCTGGTGACCCATTACGGAAATCATGAGAGCATGTACGCCGGGCGAATCTATGCGGCGTATACCATTGGCGGTGCTTCCCTGTCCTTCTTTACGATGGTGCTGACAACCCTGAACAGCGGAGGAGCCAATTTCGAGTACGGCGGCTGCCTGACCGCGGCCCCCGGCGACCCGATGCTTCTTCTGGCATTCCTGTTCGGCTTTTTCGGTTTCGGCACCAAGGCGGCGCTGTTCCCGCTGTCCCGGTGGCTTCCGCTGGCCTCCGTCGCACCTACGCCGGTGACGGCCCTTCTGCACGCGGTGGCGGTGGTAAATTCCGGCGTCTTTGCGGTCATGCGGATGGCATGGTACGTCTACGGACCGGATTACGTGGGGGGAACCGATGTGCAGCATATCTGCCTGGTGACGGCGGCATTTACCCTTGTATATGCGGCCTTTATGGCGCTCCGCGCAAGGCATTTCAAGAGAAGACTGGCCTGGTCGACGGTCAGCAACCTTTCCTACATGCTGTTCGGCGTGCTGCTGATGACACCGGACGGCTTTAAGGGCGGTCTGGCCCATATGCTTTTTCACGGGATCATCAAGATGTGTCTCTTCCTGTGTGCGGGAGCCTTCATGCACCAGACGGCGAATGAATATCTGTATGAGATGAACGGCATCGGAAAGAGGATGCCGGTGACATTTGCCTGCTATACCCTGGGAGCGCTTTCACTGGCGGGCATTCCCCTGTTCTGCGGCTTCGTGTCAAAGTGGAATCTGCTGCTGGCGGCGGCAAGGCCCGGGACCGTCTGGGGAATGATGGGCATGATCGCGCTGATCATCGCAGCATTTCTCTGTGCGATGTATACGCTGACCGTGGCAGCCCGCGCCTTTTTCCCGATGCAGGGAACCGACCACTACGGCGAGGGCTCCGATGTGACGGAAGCAGGCGTCCGGATGACGTTCCCGATTGTATTCTTTACCGTGATTAATGTTCTGTTTGGAGTGTATCCCGAACCGGTGCTGCGCCTTGTGACGGCCATCGCCGGCGGGAGTCTCTGATGGGAGAAGCTATGCTGATTGGTTTTATCGTGTTTCTGCCTTTTCTCTGGGCGGTGCTGTCCGCCCTCATCGGCAGAAGAGAAGAGGAGGACCCCGAGGCGGGGAACCGGAGAGATGTATTCTGTATTCTTGCCTGCGGTCTGGAGCTTGTTCTGGTGCTGTTTCTTCCGCGCACGCAGCCGGAGTTTATGATATCCGGGATTCTGACCGGAAATCTCACCTTCACAACGGACGGATTCCGCATCGTCTACGCGGCGGTCACTGCCGTGATGTGGTTTTTTACCACGGCGTTTGCGAAGGAGTATTTTCTCCATGAGCGGGAGAATCTGAACCGCTACTGGTTTTTCGTGCTGGTGACACTGGGAGCTACGGAGGGCGTGATGCTTTCCGGAGACTTTATGACCAGCTTCGTTTTCTTCGAGATTCTCTCCTTTACCAGCTTTACCTGGGTCATTCATGAGGAGACGAAGGAAGCGATTCGCGCAGGCTATACCTACCTGTTTATTGCGGTGATCGGCGGCCTGATTCTGTTTATGGGTCTGGCGATGCTCAATTATACGGCGAAAACCCTGTCCTTTGCGGAGCTTCCCGCGGCGGTGAGAGAGGCCGACCAGCGGATGGTGCTCGCCTCCGGTATCTGCATCCTTCTGGGATTCGGCGCCAAGGCCGGCATGTTCCCGCTTCATATCTGGCTGCCCAAGGCACATCCGGTGGCACCGTCGCCGGCATCGGCCCTGCTCTCGGGCATTCTCACCAAGGTGGGCGTGTACGGTATCCTGATGACTTCCCTGGAGGTGCTTTCCGGAAACCGCACCTTCGGCCTGCTGGTTCTGGTGCTGGGGCTTATCACCATGGTGCTGGGCGCGGTGCTGGCCCTGTTCTCCGTCAATCTCAAGCGGACGCTGGCCTGCTCCTCCATGTCCCAGATTGGCTTTATCCTGACGGGGATCTCCATGACGATTCTCTTGACCGAGGCAGACTTCGGGGAGGGCAGAATGCTTGCCCTGGCGGGAACCATGCTTCATATGGTGAACCATTCCCTGATCAAGCTGACGCTGTTTATGGCGGCCGGCGTGGTGGTGATGAATCTCCGTGCGCTGACCCTTGACGATATCCGGGGATGGGGCAGAAACAAGCAGGTGCTGAAGGCGGCATTTGCCCTGGGCGCCCTGGGTATCAGCGGCGTTCCCTTCTTTAACGGCTATATCTCCAAGACGCTTCTCCATGAGGGAATTGTGGAGGGGATTCATCACTGTGCGGGGCTTTCCGGATACCTGCACATCGCGGAATGGGTATTCCTGTTCTCCGGCGGAATTACCTTCTGCTACATGCTGAAAATCTTTATCGCCGTCTTCATGGAAGAAAACCGCGACCGCGAAAGGCAGCAGGCCTTCGACCGGCAGACTTCCTGCATGAATCCGCTGAGTATGGCGGCCATCGGGATTTCTTCCCTGGCCATGCCCATCCTCGGCCAGCCGGCCGTGATGCTCCGGCTTGCGGCATATATGACATCGGAACCGGAAATCCTGGAATTTAAGGCCTTTACGGCGGTCAATCTGAAGGGCGGCTTTATCTCCCTGGGAATCGGAGCCATCCTGTATCTGACCATCGTGCGTCACGTTCTGCTTCGTCAGAATTCCTATGTGAATCTCTGGCCGGCGTGGCTTGACCTGGAAAATATTCTCTACCGGCCCGCGCTCCTTCTGGTCCTTCCGGAGATCGGCGGAAGAATCGCCGCCGTGTTCGGACAGAACAGGATCCTTGCGCCTTTCGGAAAGCGATTTCTGGAAGAGCCGGCGGGGAAGACCGCGGAGCTTCTGGGAGAAAACCGGATACTCAGCCGGCTGGCGGACAGTGTGATGTTTGCCGCCTCCTTTATCGGCCGGCTCCTGGTGGACGGCATGGATGCCTTTATTGTATTCATGCGTATGACGCTGGTGCGGGAGATGGGCGTACAGGGCCTGGAACCGAAGCATCACGGAAGACTGTGGGAATTCCGCATGGAGACGAAAGAGGCTGCGGTTCCCATCGCCAGAAACTTCACCTTCGCCCTGCTCATGACCTGCCTCGGCATCCTGCTTATTCTGGGGGCGCTCCTTTATTCTCTGTTATTATAAAAAAAGGGCTGTCGTATGTAACAGAATACACACGACAGCCATTTATGATCTGTCTTACTCGTTTAATCCGTACTTCTTGCCCATCTCTTTGATTCTCTCGACACCGATGAACTTGAGGTAGTCTTCAAATTCGATGAAGTTGCCGTCATAGCCTTCGTCGGTCTCGTTTTTCTTCAGATACTCAAAGTAGTGCATGATGGCGTAGGTCTGGGCGAAGAGGGAGCTGACCGGATAGGTCAGAAACTTGATGAAGGGGCAGTTCGGCGGCTGCTTCTGGTCCTCGATGAACAGGCCGGCCACACCGGCGTTCTCATACTCGCGGACGGTGCGGACCACGTTCAGGGCGTTGCCGAAGCCGCCTTCCGCATCTGCGAGGATCGGGATATCCACGGCGTCACACATGTTTTTCAGCATGGTGACGGACTCGTTGATGGCCAGCAGACCGGTGTCGGGCTGACCGAGGATGACGCCGTGCATGCCGTATCCGGTGGTTCCTATGATGTCAAAGCCCGTCGCCTCGATGGCTTTGGCACTCAGACAGTCGTAGCCGCAGGGAGCAACAAGATACTTGCGTTCCCAGAGAAGCTTGCGAAGTCTTTTTCTTACGTGACTCATATGCTTACCTCCTTAAGGAAAACTGGTTACGGTGTTATTTATTTTGCACTCATTTTCTCAATCAGATCAGCGGCAAGTCCTGCCTTCAGGATGTAGCTGTCGCCTTCCTTGTTCAGGATTCCCAGAAGCTTTCTGGAAAGCTCCATAACCTTCCGTACATCGATGCCGGTCTTTACGCCGGATTCTTCGCACATATTGATGACATCCTCGGTGCTGATGTTGCCAGCCGCGTTCGGAACGAAGGGGCAGCCGCCCAGGCCTGCGAAGGAGGAGTCAAACTTATGGTTACCGGCGGCGGAATGGAAGGCATCGGCAAGGATCACTTCTTCTGCTCCGAGAAGCTGACCACACTCCTTACCCTGTTCAAGTATGAGGGCGAGTTCCAGGCAGCACTTGACATGATGCAGGCCATCTTCAACGTAGGCGGCAAGGGTCACTCCTGCGGTATCTACAGCTGGGATGATTCCCACATCGATCGTCTGGCTTCCTGCGCACCGGTTTCCCGTATCATGGTTCGCCAGCCGAACAACCGCGGCAACTCCGGTTCCGCATTCAACGGCATGCCGCCGACATCTTCCATGTCCTGCGGTACCTGGGGCGGAAACATCATCACCGAGAACATCTCCCTCAGGCAGTACATGAACATCACCTGGGTTGCACGGCCGATTCTTGAGGATATGCCGGAGTCCAGAGTCCTTCTTGGAGAGTTCTATCACTCTGATTTCGACACCGAGAAGAAGACCGTCATTGATGACTGATTAGATTGAGCTGACATAATTTCCAATCGTTGATTGGGGAGCCGTCCGCGGGTTTCCGCGGGCGGCTTTTTAAATATTTTATTTCTCTTTTTCCGTTGTTTCCTGTACAATGGGGAGAAGAGAAGGAGGACGAATCGACATGAGTGAACAGACCTTTAAGGGCAGCAGTGAGTACGTGGCATCGGAGGAACTTCTTTCCGCCGTCAATATCGCAATGACGCTGCAGAAACCCCTTCTGCTGAAGGGAGAGCCCGGAACCGGAAAAACCATGCTGGCCCAGTCCGTGGCAAATGCTTTGGATGCGCCGCTGTATATCTGGAATATCAAGTCCACCACCAAGGCCCAGGACGGCCTCTATGTCTATGACGTGGTACAGCGTCTCTACGACAGCCAGTTCGGAGGAGAGGGCGTGGACAACATCGAAAAGTATGTGCACCTCGGACAGGTGGGTGAGGCATTTGAATGCGATAAGCGCTGTATTCTTCTCATCGACGAGGTTGACAAGGCGGACCTGGAGTTCCCCAACGATCTTCTGTGGGAGCTGGACCGGATGGAGTTTACCATTCCGCAGACCGGCCGCATAGTGAAGGCAAAGTTCCGCCCGATCATCATTATCACCTCCAACGCGGAGAAGGAGCTGCCGGATGCATTTCTCAGACGGTGCATTTTCCACTATATCGAATTCCCGGGGGAGGAGCTGATGCGCCGCATCATCGCCGTCCACTACCCGGATCTGGAGCAGAAGCTGTTAGATCAGACCATTGCGGCCTTCTACTGGATCAGGACCCTTCCGGCCATTCAGAAAAAGCCCAGCACCAGTGAGCTCATCGACTGGATCCGGGCGCTGATGTACAGCGGGATTCCCTATGAGGATATCATGACCAAAATCCCCTTTGCCGGGGTGCTTCTGAAGAAGAATGAAGACCTGAGCAGCCTGGAGCGCGCGAAGGCCCGCCGTGCCCAGGGATATTAATACGGGAGCAGGCGTATGTTTACTGAGTTTTTCTATTTTCTGCGGGCAAGAGGCATTCCGGTTTCCCTTCAGGAATGGCTGATGCTCTGCGAGGCCATGAAAAAGGGCCTGGCCGGCGCCAGCTTCAGCCGGTTTTACGACCTCTGCCGGGCGATTCTGGTGAAGAGCGAGGCGGACTACGATAAGTTTGACCGGGCCTTTCTGGAGTATTTCCATGCGGTGGCCGAGGCCTCGGACAAAATTCCGGACGCCATCCAGAACTGGCTGGATGAGCCCCACGCCACGCCGAACAACTATGACGAGGAGATTGCCCAGTTAAATGACCTGCTCACGCCGGAGGAGATCGAGAAGATGCTCCGGGAGCGCCTTGAAGAGCAGGATTCGGAGCACAACGGCGGAAGCTACTGGGTCGGTACCGGCGGCATGTCTGTGTTCGGAAATTCCGGCAACACGCCCCAGGGAATCCGGGTGGGCGGTCAGGGAAGATACCGCAGAGCCATCCGGGTGGCGGGAGAGCGGAGATTCCGGGATTTCACGCGGGATAAGGCGCTGGATGTGCGGCAGTTTCAGATTGCCCTCCGGTATCTCAGGCAGTATTCCAACCGGACGGACGAGGAGAAGACAGAGCTGAATGCGGAGAAGACAGCGGATGCGACGGCGGAGAATGCCGGCATGCTGGAGCTGGCCTGGGAGCGGCCGAGAAGAAACACCGTGAAGGTCGTGATGATGATGGATTCCGGCGGCAGCATGGACTATTATATCAGGCTCTGTTCCGCCCTGTTTCAGGCCGTCAGCAAGTCCAACCGCTTCAAGGACCTGAAGATTTACTATTTCCACAACTGCATTTACCAGAAGCTCTACACGGACCCCACCTGCCGGGACAGCAAAAGCATCCCCACCGACGTGGTGCTGAACACCCTGGACCGGGAATACAAGCTGATCATCGTGGGCGATGCGGAGATGGCCCCCTACGAGCTGTTCAGCCAGAGATACGTTCCCTCCAACGGGAAGAGCGGGCTGGAGTGGCTCAGAGAGGTGCGGGACCACTTTTCCCACTGCGTCTGGCTCAACCCCAGCGAGGGGGGCGGCTACTGGGACGTGCCCGAGAGCTATGCCACCATCAAGAAAGAATTCGACATGTATTACTTGACCGTGGACAACCTGGTGCTGGCCATGAAGAAATTAATATCTGCCAGATAGACAAAAAAAGAGCCGCTGCACAGTATTGATATGCTGTGCGGCGGTTCCTTTTCGGGTTTACTCGAGATCCTTCCACTCAAACCCAGGAATGAGTTCAGACCACTTGCTGATCCCCAGGGTCTTCTTGCACTGTTCGGAGACCTGCAGCGACTTTTTCCAGCCGCTGTCAATGTCCTTGAACACATAGTAGATGGGCTTTGCGTGATAGGAGACGATCATCTGGCTCTGGTTTTCATCGTTGTACTTCAGCCCGTAGGAGAGGCCTGCGGCCACTTCCTGGGGAGCGTCCACCTGGCGGTGGAGATTGTAGCATTCCACCTCGGGGATGCTGACGGCCATATAGTAGGAATAGGCAAATGCCGCCGCCTGTTCTCTGAGCTTCTGACCGGAAGGCGTGGTAGAGGAGAAGCCCTGTTCCGTCAGGGCGATGCGCCGCACCTGACCGCCGGCATTGAGAAGCTCCGGCGTCTTCATATAGTCGATCAGAACCTTGAGGTTGTAGTAGTTGAGGATGGGAGTGGACACATCCATCGTCAGGCCCTGGGCCCCGTCGTCCCAGAACATGGGCTCATACATGGGATAGGGATAGGGGTGATAGGCCAGTCCCCAGTCCATGGGGCCTTCCCGCTTCACCGTCTCGTTGAAGCAGTCCAGGAAATCCTTTCCCTTGTAGGTGGTCAGCCCGTTGGCCCAGCTGCCGTCATTCCAGTAGTAGGTCATGGAGAAGAACACGACGGACCCGGCGGTGCGGGAGCGGATTTCGTTGTAGAAGATACGGAATGCACGGGAAAACAGCTCGACATAAGGCTTAAGCTCCATTTCCCCGGCCCAGTTCCAGTACTGGTCATTGACCTCGTTGCCGATGACCCAGTTGGAGACCTTGCCGTGGCCGGTGAGTCCGCTGTAGCGGTCGGCAAGGAAGGCTGCCGTGGCGGCGATCCGTTTCTGGCCTTCCGGCGTATCGATGTTAAAAGCGTAATAGGCGCTGTTATTCTTCTCGGTGCCCGGACGAATCATCTCCGGGGAAAGATCGCTCCAGTTGTTGACCAGCACCACGGTGGTGACGACGCCGGCATCGGTGAGCTTCTGCACAGCCCGGTCATAGGCAGCGGCGATGGCACCGTTGAAATAATAGGTCTCCCCGTTGTACTGGAAGGGGAGATCATAGCCGGTGAGGATCCCCAGGGGGAGGCTCAGCTGGGCGCTCTTGATGCCCAGAGAGATGGCTTCATCAATCTCTCCCAGCTCTAGGGTCAGTCCCTTCTTGCCGGTGTATTTTACCGGAGTGTGGTCATAGGCCAGAACCTCGACACCGCAGGGGTAGGCGCGGTTGGAGATGATGCGGTATTTTAATCCGTCCCATACCGCAGCCACGTAGGAGCTGTTGGTGCTGTCTAAGGCAGTCCCCCGGTACAGGGGCACCGTGTACTGGTAAAAGGCCTGAGCGGGCCAGGATGCGAGATAATCCGAGCGGCCGGTCAGGTCCTTCTCATAGTTTTCGAGCCGGAACAGATATATCTTTCCGTCTGTATTTATCATCTGACAGTTGCTGCTGATGGTCATTACCGCATTCTGTCCGTCCCCGCTGATGATGCAGGCCGGAATGTCCGCCTCGGCAAGAATCACCGGCTCCGGCGGAAGCTGCACAGTTTCAGCCGCACTGCCGGAAGCATGTTCCGGAACCGTATCCGCATAGACAATCAGAGCACAGGCCGCTGCGATGGCGACACAGGTCACGATCATGACCACCCCGCGCAAGAGGCCTTCATAAACCTTCGAGTTCATAGCTGCCCTCCTCAATTGACTTCTCGTGACCTCAGTATAGCATTTCGGGATTTCGTAATTATTACTTTCTCATGACGATTTCGTGCGGATCTGCGGTACATTTTCTGACAGCAGGTTCAGAGAGAGGTTCTTTTGCGCGGACGGATGCGCCTTTTTTGACTTGCGGCGGGGGCGGCGGATGATTATAATGGGGATCAGAATTCTACGTGGGCCGGGGCGCAAGGCCCTTACGGCCGGGGAAGGAGAACATATGAGAACAGAGACGAAATGCATCGAAGCGGGATATACGCCGAAGAACGGGGAATCCAGAATGATCCCGATCATTCAGAGTACGACATTCAAGTATGACACCAGCGAAGATATGGGAAAACTCTTTGACCTGGAGGCTTCCGGCTACTTTTACACAAGACTTCAGAATCCGACCAACGATTATGTGGCGGCAAAGATCGCTGCCATGGAAGGCGGTACGGCCGGAATGCTGACCTCCTCCGGTCAGGCAGCCAACTTCTTTGCAATCTTCAATATAGCCAACTGCGGCGATCATATCGTATCCGCCAGCGCCATCTACGGCGGCACCTACAACCTCTTCAACGTAACCATGAAAAAGATGGGAATTGACTTTACCTTCGTGGATCCGGACTGCAGCGACGAGGAACTGGAGGCGGCCTTCCGTCCGAACACCAAGGCAGTATTCGGAGAGACCATCGCCAATCCGGCGCTGACCGTATTCGATATTGAGCGGTTTGCGAAGGCAGCCCACGCCCACGGCGTTCCGCTGATTGTGGATAATACGTTCGCCACCCCCATCAACTGCCGTCCCATCGAGTGGGGCTGTGATATCGTGACTCACTCCACCACCAAGTACATGGACGGACATGACGCGGCGGTCGGCGGCGCCATCGTAGACGGCGGAAACTTCGACTGGATGGCCCATGCGGACAAGTTCCCGGGTCTCACCACTCCGGATGAATCCTATCACGGCATCACCTACGCGGAAAAGTTCGGAAAGGGCGGTGCATTCATCACCAAGGCCACAGCCCAGCTGATGCGTGATTTCGGCTCTATCCAGGCGCCGATGAACGCCTATCTTCTGAATCTGGGCCTCGAGTCTCTGGCCTGCCGTATGCCCGTGCACTGCAGCAACGCCATGAAGGCGGCCGAATTCCTGCAGGCGAATGAAAAGGTAGCCTGGGTGAATTACCCGGGACTTCCGGGCAACAAGTACTATGACCTGGCAAAGAAGTACATGCCGAACGGAACCTGCGGCGTTATTTCCTTCGGCGTAAAGGGCGGAAGAGCTGCGGCAGAGAAGTTCATGAAGAATCTGAAGCTGGGAATCATCGCGACCCATGTGGCGGATGCACATACCTGCGTCCTTCATCCGGCTTCCTCCACCCACCGTCAGCTTTCGGACGAAGAGCTGGTGGCAGCAGGCGTCGGTCCGGACCTGATCCGTCTCTCCTGCGGTATCGAGCATGTGGATGATATCATCGAAGACCTGAAGCAGGCGCTGGACGCCATCTGATTATAAAGTTATAAAGAATTCCCTCCTCAGAAGGAGGAGGGAAGATTCGGAATCGAAAGACCGGATAATCCGGCGGGAAGCGTGTTTTTTCGTGCTTCCCGCCGTTTTCTGTCCACCTCAATCCATTCATCCAGGGTGAGGGGCGTATAGTCGGAATACATGCAGAAGCAGTTGATCATATTGGAGGGAATGCTGCGGCTCTCCCCCGTGCGGTAGGTGATGCGGGCAGCCTGCGTGATCTCCTGGAAGTACTCTATAAGCCGCTGGTCCTGGGTATCGTGCACGTGACCGTAGAGCATCCACACGTGGGAATTCCCCTGTTCATCCACCCGGTACTGGCCGTTATAGCAGAGGATGGGATAATGGCAGAGGATTACCTTGCGGCCGTCGTCCCGCAGCTCTGCATAGGGGCGGATCCACTTGAAGCGGGCCGCGTTGAAATCCTTTGCCTCCCCGAACCGGTCGTGGTTTCCGGAGATCAGGCACAGGATTCCGTTCAGGCGCGAGAGCACCTCGTTGGTTTCGGCGGCGCCTCCCCAGGAAAAGTCTCCCAGGATCACCACCTCGTCCCGGGGTCTTACCTTCTCGTTCCATTTCCGGATCATATATTCGTTTGAAGCCGTGACATCGGTAAATCCGCGGCAGTCCATGAGGTCATTCAGTTTATCGTGGAAAAAGTGACAGTCGGCGATATAGTAGCGCATGAGAGTTCCTCCGGTATGAGCAGGGCGGTGAAGAGACCGCCTCATGTTCCTTATGATACCACATTTTATCGCAGCGGGAGAAGACCTCCGGCTCTAAAGAGATAAATGTTAACCAAAGTTTTAAAACGGGTTGACATATCCGGAAGCAGGTGGTAACATACCATCATGCAGGGAAGAACGGTGAGAACGTTACTACCGGCGGTTATGAAAAAAGGGGAGGAAACAAATTCCATGAAGATTAACACAAAGAGTCTTGTCATCTGTGCCATGTTTGCGGCGCTGACATGTGCGGTGGCGCCCATCTCCATTCCGCTTCCGGGCGGCGTTCCCATCACGCTGCAGCAGGTATCCGTCATGCTGGCGGGGCTTCTTCTGGGAGCAAAGCTGGGGGCACTCAGTCAGCTGGTCTACGTTCTGCTCGGCGCCTTCGGCCTGCCGGTATTTGCGGGCTTCCACGGCGGCATGGGCAGCATTCTCGGACCGTCCGGCGGATTCCTGGTCGGTTATCCGTTCCTGGCGGCTGTCTGCGGCCTTATCTACTGGAAGTGGGGAAGACAGAGGAGCGGCGCTGCAAAGTACGGCGTAATGGCGCTGGCCATGGTTCTCGGCAATGCATTGCTCTATGTATTCGGCCTCGGATGGTTTATGCATGTGACCGGCAATACCCTGGGACAGGCTATGGTGCTGTGCATGCTGCCGTTTATTCCCGGCGATGTGCTTAAGATGGTGGCCGTAGGCGTCATTGTTCCGCAGCTGGAGAGAGCACTCCGCTCCGTGAATCTGGAGGCATTTGCCTGATAAAGACGGCATATCGGGAGTAGGACAGAATGGAAGAAACAAAGGACAGGGAGTATCTGGAGCAGGTCATCGGCACCGACTTCGGGGGGAGAACGGTGCGGGAATATCTGAAAGAAAAACTCCATTTTTCCGAACGGCTGATTGCGCGCATGAAATACCGGAAGGACGGCATTCTTCTCAACGGGGTGCGCTGCCGTACGACGGCTGTCCTCACGGACGGCGACAGGCTGAGACTTTCGGTCAGAGACCCGGAGAGCTCATCGGTGATCTGGATGAGACCGGAGGTTATCCTTGAACTGAATATTCTGTATGAAGATGCGGATCTTCTCGTGATCTTCAAACCGGAGGGGATGGTGTGCCACCCCTCCTTTGGTCATTTCCGGGACAGTCTCGCCAACCACGCCGCCTGTTATCTGGGGTGGGAAGGGACGTCCAGGGAGCTTCACCTGATCGGCCGCCTTGACAGGGACACCTGCGGGCTGGTTACGGTCGCAAAAAATGCCCAGGCTGCGGCGGACCTGTTCCGCCAGCAGAAGGAGGGCACCTACCTAAAGACCTACACGGTGCTGGCCGAGGGTATATTCCGGGAGAAGCAGGGGGTGGTTGACCTTCCGCTGGAGCCGGTGCCGGGCGTATTTATGCTGCGGAGAACGTCGTCTGAGGGAAAGCCCTGCAGAACCTTCTATGAGGTGCTCGGGGAAAAGGGAAACAGGACCCTTCTTCAGTGCAGGCTGGAACACGGGAGAACCCACCAGATCCGGGTACACATGGCATCCATCGGACATCCGCTGGCAGGGGATCTTCTGTACGGCCCCGGCGGTGCGTTTGAGGAGTACAAAAGGACCGGCAATCCGGCAGATATCCGCCGCATGAATCAGGCGGGAAGCGGGAGAGAGCCGCTGGGGCTCTGCGCCTCCGGGCTTTCGTTCCGGCAGCCCTTTACGGGGGAAGAGCTGCGCTTTCAGGCAAAGCTTCCGTCCTGGGCACGGAATGATTGACAGCATCAGAACATATGTTTGATTTATATCGGAAAATGTGATAAAATCGTAAGCAGGCGTTCTTTGACGAAGCCTGCTTTTTATACTATTATGAATAAGATATGGTAAGAAACGAATAAGAGAAGTATAAGAAACGAAAAGGATTCGGAGGAGTTTTCATGGCAGCAGCGAAATATGATGCGAACAGCATTACCGTCCTGGAAGGACTGGAGGCAGTCCGCAGACGACCCGGCATGTATATCGGAAGTCTCGGAAGCCGGGGACTCAACCACCTGATCTACGAGATCGTGGATAATTCGGTGGATGAGCATCTGGCAGGCGAGTGCACCACCATCTGGGTCACCCTGGAGGCGGACGGTTCCTGCACCGTGAAGGACAACGGGCGCGGCATACCGGTAGAGATGCACAAGAAGGGCGTGTCCGCGGAGCGTGTGGTTCTGTCTACGCTGCATGCCGGCGGTAAGTTTGACCACGATTCCTATAAGACCAGCGGCGGCCTGCACGGCGTCGGTTCCTCGGTGGTGAATGCTCTTTCCAGTAAGCTGGATATCACCATCTGCCGGGGCGGGCTGATGTATCATGACGCCTACGAGAAGGGCGTGCCCACAGTAAAGCTGGAAAAGGGACTTCTGCCGGTGATGGGGAAAACCAGAGAGCGGGGGACAACCATCAATTTCCTGCCGGATGATACTATCTTTGAAAAGACCTATTTTAAGGCAGAGTGGCTGAAGAGCCGCCTGCATGAGATTGCCTATCTCAACCCGGGACTCACCATCATTTACCGCAATAAGCGGAAGAATGAGGATGAGACCGTAGAATTCCACGAGCCCGGCGGCATCACCGCCTATGTGGAGGAGATCAGCCGGGGGAAAGAAGCGGTCAGCCCGCCGGTATATTTCCGGGGAGAGAGCGATGATATCGAGGTGGAGTGTGTCTTCCGCTTCGTGAATGAATTTGAAGAGAATCTCCTGGGCTTCTGCAACAATATCGCCACGGCGGAGGGCGGAACCCATCTGGTCGGGTTTAAGACCCGGTTCACCCAGCTCATCAATTCCTATGCCAGGGAGCTGGGAATCCTGAAGGAGAAGGATATGAACTTCACCGGCGCGGACACAAGAAACGGCATGATCGCCGTGGTTGCCGTAAAACATCCGGACCCGGTATTTGAAGGACAGACCAAGACAAAGCTGGCAAGCGCCGACGCCGCAAAGGCGGTGGCCTCCGTAACCGGAGACGAGCTGACCCTGTTCTTTGACCGGAACCTGGAGACGCTGAAGAATATTATCAGCTGCGCGGAATCCTCGGCAAAGATCCGCAAGAGCGCCGAGAAGGCAAAAACCAACATGCTCTCCAAGCCGAAGTTTTCCTTTGACAGCAACGGAAAGCTGGCCAACTGCGAGTCGAGAGATGCCGCAAAGTGTGAGATTTTCATCGTCGAGGGTGATTCCGCCGGCGGTTCCGCCAAGATGGGCAGAAACCGCCAGTTCCAGGCGATCCTTCCCATCCGCGGAAAGATCCTGAACGTGGAGAAGGCCCCCATCGACAAGGTGCTGGCCAACGCGGAGATCAAGACCATGATCAATGCCTTCGGCTGCGGTTTCTCGGAGGGCTACGGCAACGATTTTGATATCACGAAGCTCCGGTATGACAAGATTGTGCTGATGACGGATGCGGATGTGGACGGAAGCCACATCGACACCCTGCTGCTGACCTTCCTGTATCGCTTTATGCCGGACCTCATCCGGGAGGGACATGTCTATATTGCCATGCCGCCCCTTTATAAGGTGGTCCCGAAGAAGGGCGAAGGAGAGTATCTCTACGACGATATGGCGCTGGAGCAGTACCGCCGGGAGCACAAGGGGAATTTCACCCTGCAGCGGTTCAAGGGACTGGGCGAGATGGACCCGGATCAGCTGTGGGAAACTACCCTGAATCCCGAAAACCGGGTGCTGAAACGGGTGGAGATCGAGGACGGTCGCATGGCCTCCGAGGTTACCGAGATGCTGATGGGAAGCGATGTGCCGCCGCGCAGAAACTTTATTCACGACCACGCGGATGAGGCGGAGATCGACGCATAAGACGGGGGAAGTATGGCAGAGAAGATTATCACAACGGAATATTCGGAGGAAATGCAAAGAAGCTATCTGAATTATTCCATGAGCGTTATCACCGCCCGGGCGATCCCTGATGCCCGGGACGGCTTAAAGCCGGTGCAGCGCCGGGTTCTGTATGACATGGACCGCCTGCGCCTGGACTATGACAAGCCCCACAGGAAGTCGGCCCGTATCGTCGGCGATACCATGGGTAAGTATCATCCCCACGGAGACAGCTCCATCTATGAGACCCTGGTGGTCATGTCCCAGGAGTTCAAGAAGGGGATGGCCCTCGTGGACGGCCACGGCAACTTCGGTTCCATCGAGGGAGACGGCGCCGCAGCCATGCGTTATACCGAGGCGAGGCTTCAGAAGTTCACACAGGATGTGTATCTGAAGGATCTGGACAAGACGGTCCGCTTTATACCCAACTACGACGAGACGGAGCAGGAGCCGGAGGTTCTTCCGGTCCGCGTCCCGAACCTTCTGATCAACGGATCCGAGGGCATCGCCGTCGGCATGAGCACCAGCATTCCCACCCACAATCTGGGGGAGGTCATCGACACGGCGCTGGCCTTCGTTGACAACCAGCTGCTGACCGCGGGAGAGCTTCTCGGATACCTTCACGGACCGGATTTCCCCACCGGAGGAATCGTGGCAAATGCATCTGACCTGGAGGAGATCTATGCCACCGGCGTCGGAAAGCTCAGACTCCGGGCGAAGATGGAGGTGGAAGAGGGCAGAAGAAAGACGGATAAAGACCGTCTGGTCATCACCGAGATTCCCTATACCATGATCGGGGCGGGCATCAACAAGTGCCTGCAGGACATCGCGGACCTGGCGGAGGCGAAGCTTCTGCCGGACGTGACGGATATTTCCAACCAGTCCAGCAAGGAAGGAATCCGCATCGTTCTGGAGCTTCGGAAGGGCGCGGATACCGAGAAGATAAAGAATATTCTTTACAAGAAGACGAAGCTGGAGGACACCTTCGGCGTCAACATGCTGGCCATCTCCGGCGGCCGTCCGGAGACCATGACCCTTCCGGCAATTCTCAGAAGCTGGCTGGATTTCCAGTATGAGAACAACACAAGGAAGTATAAGCTTCTCCTGGAAAAGGAAGAAGAGAACAAGGAAGTCAAGGAAGGCCTGATCCGGGCGGTGGACTGCATCGACCTGATCATCGCCGTCCTCCGCGGGGCAAAGAGCCTGAAGGAAGCGAAGGCCTGCCTGACATCGGGCGATACCAAGGGTATCACATTCAAGGACCCGACGCTGGAAAAGGAGGCGAGAGGCTTCCATTTCACCGAGCGGCAGGCGGACGCCATTCTCCAGATGCGTCTGTACCGGCTGATTGGTCTGGAGCTGATCGCCCTGCAGAAGGAGTACCTGGAGTCGCTGCAGAAGATCCGGAAGTACAGCCGGATTCTGAAAAACCGCAGCTCCATG
>Ga0256407_10000327_pt1 | contig 117744 bp, 114 predicted proteins | sample RumenRJG_04DNA_FD_193489 | JGI IMG/M metagenome (GOLD analysis project Ga0256407, IMG submission 193489) | Bovine rumen microbial communities from Lethbridge, Alberta, Canada - RJG_04 | ecosystem: Host-associated > Mammals > Digestive system > Stomach > Rumen | place: Canada: Alberta... | reverse complement strand
TAGGCATTTTCGAAGAACCAGAGATGCCTTTGATTTTTGCCGGGAAAGGCAGGAGAAAAGTTCAGCTGGGGCGAGGAGGCGACGCAGGTTCTGGACCAAGGGGCATAGGCCCCGACTCCATGAACCTACGACGAAGCCCCAGCGTCGATTCCATCGGTAGATATCAGTTTGTAGGGGGAGACAAGGTTCGTTGGACGCGGTCAGGTTTCGTAGTGTATAATAAAAGATAGCAAAGACACTGAAGGAGGAAACCATCATGAGTAAAGCACTGGTCACCTATTTCTCGGCGTCGGGTGTGACGGCGAACAAGGGGCAGAAGATCGCGCAGAAAGTCGGCGCGGATACTTTTGAAATCAAACCGGCCGTGCCGTATACGTCTGCGGACCTGAACTGGCAGAACAAGCAGAGCCGGAGCAGCGTTGAGTGCAACGACCCGACCTGCCGTCCCGCCATGGCTGACGGTCCCATCGACCTGTCCGCTTATGACACGGTTTACATCGGCTATCCCATCTGGTGGTACACGGCACCAAACATTATCAACACGTTTATCGAAGAGAACCTCGACGGTCTGAAGGGCAAGAAGCTCATCCTCTTCAAGACCTCCGGCGGCAGCGGCATCGGCAAGTCGGTCTCCGACCTGCAGAGCAAATACCCTGAGCTGAGCTTCGAAGCAGAATGAGGAGAGCATATGAGTAACGAAAGGACCTTCCATCCGGGAGACCGGGTGCAGCACTTCAAACGGGAACTGGTGGACCCGAACACTACCCAGTATCTCTATCAGATCGTCGGGGTGGCGATCCACTCCGAGAGCAGAGAACCGCTCATGATTTATCAGGCGCTCTATGATGACTATCAGATGTACGCGCGGCCCTACGACATGTTTGTGTCGGAAGTGGACCGCGAGAAGTACCCGGACATCAAGCAGAAATACCGGTTCGAAAAGGTCAGTGACTGAGTCCCGGCACCTGCCGGGAAGACCGGCAACCCACAGGAGGAAATGATATGTATTCATCGTTTGCAAGCATGAGCAATTCGCCACTCATCTTCTGGTTCACCATCGGCATGCTGATCGCGGTGCCCATCGCCATGTTCATCATTGGCATCCGGGGCGTGCGGAAGGACAACCCAAACGACCAGCGTGCGGGCTATGCCATGCTGAAACTGGCGGGACTCTTGACCGCAGTCGTGCTGATCGCCGCGGTGTTCCTCATCGCCAACGGTGCTTTCAGCGCTCCGGCGGAAACGGCACTCATCCTGGCGGCGACGCTTTGAGCAAAACGACAGAAAAAGAAAAGAGAGACTCGAAAAAGAGTCTCTCTTTTTTTTTGGTTGATTTGTCTGCACCAGTCGGGCTCAAGCTCTGCCTCAGCCTTCTGCCGGAGCGTCTTTTTTCTTCTTGGCGTAGTCGCCGAGGAAGCGCATGTCTTCGCCTCTCTTGCGGCGGGCATAGTACTCGGCAGTGGCGGAGAACACGACATCGCCGGAGGAGTTCAGAGCGGTCTCGACGGAGTCCTGGATGACGCCGATGATGAAACCGACTTCGACGGCCTGCATCGCCACGTCGTTGGAGATGCCGAAGAACGAACACGCCATGGGGATGAGCAGCAGGGAACCGCCGGCCACACCGGAAGCGCCGCAGGCGGCGAGGGTGGACAGGAAGCTCAGCGCGATGGCGGTGGGGATAGAGACCTCCACGCCCATGGTCCGCGCGACGGACAGGGACATGATGGTAATAACGGCTGCGGCACCGTCCATGTTGATGGTGGCACCGAGGGGAATGGACACCGAGTAGAAGTCCTTCTCAAGGCCGAGCTTCTCGCAAGTGGCCATGTTGACCGGGATGTTCGCGGCGGAGCTGCGGGTGAAGAACGCGGTAAGGCCGGACTCCTTCAGGGCGGTCCAGGTCAGCGGGTACGGGTTCCGTCTCAGGAACAGGGAGGCGATGAACGGGTCGGTGACCAGCGTGACGAACAGCATGGAACCGACGAGTGCCGCAACGAGTTTCCCGTAGACGGTGAAGATGGCAAGGCCGTTCTCGGAGACCGCGTTGAAGACGAGGCCCATGACGCCGAACGGCGCGAGGAGGATGATCCAGGTGACGACCTTGTTGATCATGTCCGCGAGTTCCGCGATGAGCGCGTTGGTCTTCTCGGAACCGATCGCCTTCAGGGCAAGGCCGAAGAGGACCGCCCAGAAAAGGATGCCGATGTAGTTCGCGTTCGCGAGGGCGGACACAGGGTTCGTGACCATATTGTTTAGGAGGTTCGTCCAGACTTCGCCGACGCCGGTGGGAGCGGCCTGCTCCGCTGCGTCTCCGGTCAGTTTCATGGTGACCGGGAACAGGTACGAGGTGATGACGGCAACGATGGACGCGACGAACGTACTGGTCATGTAAAGGAAAATGACCGTGCGGAACCGGGAGCCGATGCCCGTGCTCGAGTTCGCGAGGGAGCTCATGATGAGCACGAAGACCAGGATGGGCGCGATGCCCTTCAAGGACCCGACGAAGATGGAGCCGAGCAGACCGATGACCGGCATGTTCGGGAACAGCAGACCCAGCGCGAGACCGATGACGAGGCCGATGAGGATCCGCAGGATGGCGTTCATGTCTTTCCATTTCTGGACGACAGTCTTGAGTGCGTTCACGGTAAAACCTACTTTCGCAAAGTGTAAAGTGTTTTTATCTTATCATACTTTACACTGTTTTTACAGAAAGAATCGGAAGAGTCGAACTGCTCCGCGGTAGTAGAGTTCTTCGGCACGTTCCATGGCTTCGGACAGCGGGATGCACCCGTCGACCGTCGTCAGGAGGGACTGGATGCCGCAGTCGTAGATCTTCTCGTAGTCTTTGCCGAGGCTGCCGCAGAGCGCGACGGCGGGAATGCCCTTCGCTTTGCAACGCTCGCCGACACCCTGCAGGACCTTTCCGAAGGCGCTCTGCCAGTCGGTCCGGCCTTCGCCGGTGACGACCAGGTCGACGCCTTCGAGGCGGTCGTCGAAGCCGATGAGGTCGAGCACCGTGTTGATGCCGGACTTCATCTCGGCGCCGCAGAACAGGAGGAGCGCCGCGCCAAGGCCGCCGGCCGCGCCGGTGCCCGGCGTCTCGTTCGGGTCGATCCCGAACTCCTCGATGAGGAGCCGTCGGTAGTTCTGCATGCCGTCTTCGAGAGCGGCCTGCATCTCGGGGGTGGCGCCCTTCTGGGCACCGAAGGTGTAGGTGGCGCCGTCCGGCCCGGTGAGCGGGTTCGTGACGTCGCACATGACGGTGATCTTCGCGTCTTTTACGCGGGGGTCCAGTCCGGAGCAGTCCATGCGCACGACCTTCGCGAGGTCTTCGCCCCGGCCGATGAGTTCGTTGCCGTCGGCATCGAAGAACTTCACGCCGAGGGCGGCCGCGAAGCCCATGCCGCCGTCGTTTGTGGCGGAGCCGCCGATGGCGATGGACAGGTCCGTGTACCCGGTGTCCAGCGCGGCTTTCACCATCTCGCCGGTGCCGTAGGTGGTGGCGAGGAGCGGGTTGCGCTGGTCTTCCGGGACGAGGGGCAGGCCGGAGGCGGCCGCCATCTCGAGGACGGCCTCCGTGCCGGAGAGCGCGCCGTACGAGGCGAACTGGTTCTCCATGAGCGGGCCGTGGACCGGGACCGTGACGAGTCTGCCGCCGCGGGCTTTGACGACCGCCTCGACGGTGCCTTCGCCACCGTCCGCCACGGGGACGCCGGAGCATTCGCACTCGCCGAAGACGTCGTGCGCGGCCTTCGTCAGAAGTTCGATGGTTTTTTCACTGGACAGCGTTCCCTTGAACGAGTCCGAGGCAAATAACAGTTTCATGTCGTGTTCTCCTTAGTGCAGGAACAGGGATAGAAAATCTCCAGAATGGCGGCGAGGATGCCCGCGACGAGGCCGAGGAGCAGGGACACTGCCATAATAGACAAAAACGGATGGATCTTGAATTTCGAGATCGCGACGATCATGATGACGATCGCGACCAGGAACGCAAGGATCATGGGAATGCCTGTCATAATAAAACCTCTCTTTTCTCCCCAAAACTCCGATGGGGACTTTGGCGGTTCTATTATAGCAAGCAAATCTTTACACCGTAAATAAACGCTTTATACAAGAAACAAATGTGAAATTCGTCAAAACTGACAGTTGCATTATTTAGGCTGGTGTAGTTGACCGGCCACAAGCATGCTGCTGCGGGAGGTGTTCAGGTGTGCATACATTGCGTATTTGGCGCCCCGAACATCGTGATGCGCGATCGCATGGACGATCTCCCGATGTTCCTCGATTGTCCTCAGGCGGAATTTGTCCCGGGTGAACCCGATGTTCAACTGGACTGACGATGCAACAATAGGCATCAGTTTTCGAATGATGGAATTGCCGGAACACTCTCCGATGATCTCGTGGAACCGGGCATCTTCCCGCAGATAGGGCTGGTTGTCGCGGATCAGGTCTTCGATCAGCCCGCATTGGCGGTAGAGTTCTTCAATCTGGCTTTCCGTCGCCCGCTCCGCGGCGATGGCGGCGATCTCGGGTTCCAGAAGGAGCCGGACTTCAAGCATGTCAAAGACCATGTCGTCGGTGATGTCCGTGAAAGAGAGCCCCAGCGGGTCCTCCGGAATGCCGTCTTTGAAGGAGATGAATGTTCCCGCACCCTGGCGTACGTCCAGGACGTTGCGGGAGACCAGTTCCCGGATCGCTTCCCGGATGGTCCCTCTGCCTACATGAAGCTGTTCCGCGAGTTCATACTCGTTGGGAAGTCGTTGCCCAGGTTGCAGATGCTCGTCCCGGATGAACTGGAGCAGGTTATTTACAGTTTGTTTGGTCTTGTTCTGGTTGTCTTGATTCATATCAGCACCCCCTGTAAAACCATCATACCGTAATTCTCGCTGGAAATCCACAAATTGGTATGATGAATTTTTGAAAATTTCAGAATTCATCTTGTGCAGGTGCCATAAGAATAATCCAGTATTGATGGGGAAAATGCCGTTTTTCGCGAACTATCTCAATTTTGTATTGACTTTCATATGGCCAAAAACATATGATGAGTTCGCCAAATGTGAACGTATCGAAATAGAGGGAGGAACCAATATGAAGAACCATCCGATCCGTAGAGGACTGGCCTTCGTGATGCTGCTCTGCTTCTGTCTGAGCGTTCTGACCGGTTGTCAAAATGCGCCCGGCGAGAACGAGCCGCTGATATTCCGAATGGCAGTCGTCGACGGAGAACAATCGCCGGTCTACCAGGGCGCCGTTGCCATGGCAGACGCAGTGGAGCGGGAGACCATGGGCCGCATCAAAGTGGTCGTGGTGTCCGGCGGTGCCCTTGGCGATGAACGTGGGTCGGTCGAATTATGCCAGAGCGGAGATATCGATATCGCCAGCGCGGCCAATTCGGTCCTGACTAACTTTATCCCGGAGATGAACATCCTCGATCAGCCGTATCTCTGGGAAACAGAAGAACAGGCTCACGCCGCAGTCGACGGCCCGGTCGGCGACCTGATCGAAGACGCGGCTTACCAAAAGCTCCATGTCCATGTGATCGGTTATCTGGAATCCGGATTCCGGGACACGTTTTCTAAAAAGCCCATCCGGTCCATCGCCGATTTCAAGGGGATCAAGATCCGTACGATGCAGAATTCCTACCATATGGCGGCGTTCTCGTCGTTCGGCGCAATGCCCACCGCCATGGCATACAGTGAGGTCTTCACCGCACTGCAGCAGGGAACGATCGATGCCTGCGAAAATGCCGTCAGTAACTGCCTGTCGAACGGATACTATGAGGTGACAAAGCATATCACGTTCACACACCATGCTTTCACTTATATCCCTGTCATGATGTCCGACACCGCCTGGAACCTGATCCCGGAAGACCTGAGGGATCCGTTTTTGAGAGGTTGCAATGAAGGGTATCAGACGGAGCGGAAACTGCTGAAAGAAGCCAACGAAGACGCGGTCCTCGAGCTGAAGAAAAAAGGCGTCGAGTTCCACGAGATCGATCGGACTGCCCTCAGACAGTCTTATGAAAAAGCTGCGGCAGCCGCCGGCTACCGGTTCGACCCGGCCTGGCAGGCCGCTGTCGACGAAGTCCTTTCCACCAGTCACGGAGGTGAGACGACATGAAAAAAGCATTGAACGCGCTGACGAACGTGGAAAAGGGGATCGTGATCCTCACGTTCAGCCTGATGGTCATCTGCTCGTTCCTTCAGGTCATCAACCGAAACTTTTTCAAACTGCCGATCGGGTGGTTCGATGAAGCATCCACTTACTGCATGATCTATATGGCACTGATCGGGACCGAACTTGGCCTGAGAGATGGTACTCAGATTGCGGTGACCGCTGTGGTCGACAAACTCAAAGGAGTTTCCCGGACCGTCGTCCGGTGCATCTCCAAGGCCGTGGTGCTCGTGTTCTCCGGAAGTGTTTTGTATAACGCGATTGAACTGGTGTCTCGCCAGGCGGCCACGGGACAGACTTCTCCCGCACTGCACCTCCCGATGACGGTGCCCTATGCCGCATTGGTGATCAGCTTTGCGATCATTGTGATCGTCCAGCTCGGAGAACTCGTCACACTCATCATGGAAGCGGTCAGGGAAGAAAACCCGGAAGAGGAGGCGAATGAAGCATGACGACTGCACTTCTTCTCTTTGGCACGATGGCCCTGTTCCTGGTCATCGGTGTGCCAATCGCCTTTGCCCTCGGCGCATCCGTCTGGTCGACGATCATGTTCAGTCCGGACTTTCTGGTCCACACGGACATTATCGCGCAGCGGATGTTCGGCGGTCTGGAAAGCACCTCCATCATGGCCATTCCATTCTTTGTACTTGCCGGTAACCTGATGACCAAAGGCGGCATTTCCCGCCGTCTGGTCGAGTTTGCCAACAGCATCGTTGGCGGAGTCCGGGGCGGCATGGCTCTGGCCCTGGTCCTGTCCTGCGCCTTCTTTGCCGCACTGTCCGGGTCTGCTCCCGCGACGGTCATCGCGATCGGCTCGATGCTCTATCCGGAAATGGTCAAAATGGGATATCCCAAAGACCGCACGTCGGGTCTTCTGGTCGTCTCCGGTGGCCTTGGCCCCATCATCCCGCCCAGCATCATCATGGTCGTCTTCTGTACGATCACGGGCGCGTCGGTTGGCGATATGTTCAAGTCGGGCCTGTTCATCGGTGTGGTGATAATGCTGGTCCTCATGGCGGTCGTATTGTTCATCGCCCAGAAAGAACAGTGGCCGAAAAGTGAGACCCGGCCGACCCTCAAGGAGTTCGGCAAGACCTTCGTGAGCGCGATCCCTGCGATCCTGCTTCCGGTCATCATCCTTGGCGGGATCTACTCCGGATATCTTACCCCGACCGAATCCGCGGCTGTTGCCGTTGTATGGGCGCTGATCGTCGGCCTCGGCATTTACAAAGAAGTCAAATGGAAAGACCTGCCGGGCATCATCCTCGACAGCGCGAAAGGGTCGGCCATGATCCTGTTCATCATCGCGACTTCGACCGCTTTCTCCTGGATCTTCGCTTACTCGGGCATTTCCGGTCAGCTGGTCCATGGGATCACGAATATGCATCTCAGCAGAGCACTGTTCTGTCTGGTCGTCGCGCTGATCCTTCTGGTGTTCGGCATGTTCCTGGAAGGAATCGCGACCTGTGTCCTGATGGTACCCATCCTGTGGCCCATCGCCGCTGCACTGGGTGTGGATGTCATCCATTTCGGTATGATCGTTTCCATCTCCAATGTCATCGGCACGATGACGCCTCCGGTCGCGGTCAACATCTTCTCTGCCGCGTCCGTTTCGAAGTTGAAGATCGGTGAGATCTCCAAGGGCGAGATCCCTTTCTTCATCGGATATCTGGCAGTGTTCCTGCCGGTCGTCCTGTTCCCGGAACTGGCGACGCTGCTGGTGTGACACCGTAACACGATAGAAAGGAAGTTTTATATATGATAAGTCAAAAAGAACGTATGGAGCGGTGGCGTTTCCAGTCTCCGGAAGAGCCCGGCTTCCATCCGGTCATCGTTCCGGACCGTGCGGAGTGCACGGAAACGAGGGTCTACCGGCTGAATCTTCAACGTGGAGAGACCTATGAACTCGAAACGAAAGACCTGGAAATGCACCCGGTGCTGATCCAGGGCCACGCGATCGTATCCGGACCGTTTGACAAAGAACTGGATATGGAACGATTCGATGCATGCTATTCCCCGGGAAATGAGACGCTTTTCTTCCGGGCGATCGACGACTGCATCTTTTACATCGCCGCTGCGGTCGATGAAGGATACGGAAAACCGTTTTTCCGAAAATTCGATCCGACCCTTCCCATCGGGGACATCCATCAGATCCACGGAGAAGGGGCAGGAAGACGTGAAGTCATGTTCACCCTGGCTCCGCAGGATGAGGCATCCCGTCTCCTTTGCGGACTCACCTGGTCCGGCGAAGGGACCTGGACCAGCTGGCCTCCGCACCAGCACGAAAAGGACCTCGAAGAAGTTTACTGCTATTTCGATATGCCCAAGCCGCGGTTCGGGTTCCATGTGAGCTATCTGGACAGCGGAGCTGTCGATGAGATGGTGGTGCATCCGGTCTGTTCCGGCACCATGGTGGAAGTCCCGGCCGGTTACCACCCGACGGTGGCAGCTCCGGGCGGTGTGAATGCTTACCTCTGGGTCATGGGTGCGCTGCGCCACAGCAGCAGACGGTACGATCTGGCGATCCCGGACCCGGCATATGATATCAAAAAAGGAGAATAACTCATGAATCTGAATGATCTTACAGGAAAGAAAGCAATCGTGACCGGCGCCGCGCAGGGCCTCAGCTATGGCATGGCCGAAGGTCTCATGGAGGCCGGCGCAGAGGTCTGCATCATGGACCTGAACCCGAAGGCGGAAGAGGTCGCAAAGGCATTTTGTGAGCGTGGCTTCCGCTGCAGCGCAGTCGTCGCGGACCTCTCGAAAGACGGGGTGCGGGAAGACGCGTTCCAGAAAGCAGTCGAGGCACTCGGCGGACACCTTGACATCCTCGTCAACGGTGCCGGTGTCCAGAGACGTCACCCCAGTGAAGAGTTCCCGCTGGAGGACTGGGACTTTGTGATCAACGTGAACCTCCGCAGCGTATTTGCTCTCTGCCAGCTGGCAGGACAGACGTTCCTGAAGCAGGGCAGCAAGGGCAAGATCGTGAACATCGCATCCATGCTCGCATTCTTCGGCGGTTATACGGTCCCGGCCTATGCCGCGTCGAAAGGCGGCGTCGCACAGCTGACGAAGGCCCTTTGCAACGAGTGGGCCGGAAAAGGGATCAACGTCAACGCGCTTGCTCCCGGCTATATGGCAACGGAGATGAACACGGCGCTGTTAGACCCCGCGAATCCCCGTTATGAGGCGATCACCAACCGCATCCCTGCCGGCGAGTGGGGAACTCCGGATGACATGAAGGGCCCGGTGGTCTGGCTCGCTTCGGATGCATCCGATTACATCAATGGCGCCGTCATCCCGGTCGATGGCGGTTATCTGGTACGCTGAGTAAGAAAGGAATCGTGCAATGAAAGTGATCATTACCGATTGCGACCATGACAGTATCGCGATCGAGCAGAAGGTCCTGGCGGATGCCGGGATGGAACTGAAACTCTGTCAGGCAGTAACGGAAGACGAAGTGATCGAACAGTGCCAGGGCGCCGAGATCTTCATCGTACAGTATGCAAAGATCTCGGACCGGGTCATGGAACACTGCCCTGACCTGCAATACATCGTTCGTTACGGAGTCGGTGTGGACTCTGTCGATGTCGAAGCGGCGACCCGTCGCGGCATCCAGGTCGGAAATGTGCCGGACTACGGTATGAACGAAGTGGCAGACCATGCAATCTCGCTGTCCCTTGCGCTTCTTCGAAAGATCGTCCTGATGAACGACCATACCAAGCAGAAGACCTGGGACTACACCGCATCCATTCCGATCCATCGCTTCAGCGAGATGACCGCCGGTGTCGTCGGTCTGGGCCGTATCGGACGGAACTATGCGCAGAAAATGCATGCTCTCGGTTTCCGCGTCATCGGGTACGATCCGTACTTCCAGCCGTCTGCGGAAACGGATGCCTATGTCCGCCCTGTGGCGATGGACGAACTCATCGCGGAATCGGATGTCATTTCGATCCATTGTCCTCTCAACGGCAATGAAAACCTGTTCTCGGCCGAGACCTTCCGGAAGATGAAGGACACGGCGGTCCTCATCAACGTGGCACGCGGCGGCATCATCAACGAAGAAGACCTGGAAGCTGCTCTTGAAAACGGTGAAATCGGCGGTGCTGGTCTCGACTGCATGATCGGTGAACCGGTCATGCCGGACGCGCCGCTGTTCTGTCATGAGAATGTCCTGGTAACGCCGCATATGGCCTGGTATTCCGAAGAAGCCGCATCGGAACTTAAACGAAAAGTTGCAGAAGAAGCGGTCCGGTTCGCCAATGGTGAGCCGATCCACTATCCCGTCAACCATGTTTGATGAGGGTGGAAAGGAAGATCAGTACCATGACACGTACAGAATTATATGATGCGATCGAACGCATCGGCCTTGTGCCGGTCATCAAGATCAGCGAGAAAGCGGATGCCTCCGGCCTGGCGAAAGCACTGACCGAAGGCGGCCTGCCTGCCGCGGAAGTCACCTTCCGGACCTCTGCCGCCCCTGAGGCTATCCGAAAGATGAAGGCGACCTGCCGGCAAATGATCGTGGGTGCCGGTACGGTGCTCTCGATGTCCCAGGTCGATGCCGCGGCAGATGCCGGCGCTGACTTCGTCGTCACGCCGGGTCTGGATCCGGAAATCGTTCGTTATTGCGGATTCAAAGAGATTCCGATCATTCCGGGCGTCAGCTCCGCCAGCGGGATCCAGGAGGCAATCTCGCTGGGCCTCAACGTCGTGAAGTTTTTCCCGGCAGAGCTCTCCGGCGGTCTGAAGGCGATCAAAGCCATGTCTGGGCCGTTTGGTTCCGTCCGTTTCATGCCGACCGGAGGCATCAATGCGTCGAACCTGAGAGACTATCTGAATGACCGGTCGATCCTGGCCTGCGGAGGGACCTGGATGGTCCCCGAAGAGGCGCTGGAAGCCGGTGACTTCGACACGATCCGGCATCTGACGGAGGAAGCGGTCCGGACCATGCTGGGGTTCCGCCTGGCTCATATCGGTATTAATAGTGAGGATGAGGCAGAGGCAAAGCAGACCGCACAGATGATCCAGAGCCTGTTCGCTTTCCAGCCCAACGAGAACCCGGGTTCGGTTTTCATGGATTCTTACTTTGAGATCATGAAAACTCCGTTCCTCGGAGAGAAGGGGCACATCGCCATCGCGACCAGCAGTGTCGAACGCGGGAAGTGCTATCTGGAGCGGAAGGGATTCCGCTTCCGGGAAGACAGCGCCGTTTTCCGTCCTGACGGAACGATGCAGGCTGTTTATCTGGAGCAGGAAGTTGCCGGTTTCGCGATCCATCTGGTCCGCGACCCGCAACTGGGCTGAAAAGGAGACGATAACTATGGGAAAATGCATCTTATTCGGGGAACCGATGGCGCTCCTCATTGCCGATGAAGTCGGCCCGCTGGAGCAGGTCGAGCATTTTACAAGAGCCATGTCCGGCGCGGAAGTGAATGTTTCGATCGGTCTGACCCGACTCGGACACTCGGTGGAATATCTGACCCGGCTGGGCGATGATCCTTTTGGTCACTACATCGCCAATGCGCTGCAGGACGCGGGCATCGGAACTTCCCTCATTTCCTTTGACCCGGTCTACCGGACCGGCATCCAGCTGAAGAACCGGGTGACGGATGGGTCCGACCCCTATGCGCCTTACTATCGGAAGGGGTCCGCCGCTTCCCATATCAGTAAAAAAGAAATCGATGAAATCGACCTTGACGGGGTAGACCTCATCCATGTCACAGGGATTCCGCCGGCTCTGTCGCAGACCGCGCGGGAGGCGACGTTCCGGCTGGTGGAGCGGGCGAAAGAGAAGGGCATCTTCCTGACGTTTGACCCGAATCTGCGTCCCGCACTCTGGGAGGACCTGGAAACCATGATCTCGGTCGTCAATCAGCTCGCTTCCATGGCAGATGTCGTGCTACCGGGCATCGCAGAATGCGAGACCCTCGCCGGAACAGCAGACCTGGAGGAAGCGGCCGACTTTTACCACCGGCTGGGAGTCCGTACTGTCGTCATCAAAGACGGTTCCAAAGGGGCTTTTATCTCGATGGAAGGAGAACCTTCCTGTCATGTGGAAGGATTCCACGTTGAGAAAGTGGTCGATACGGTCGGTGCCGGTGATGGTTTCGCCGTCGGTGTCCTGAGTGGTCTGCTGGAAGGCCTGCCCCTCAAGGACAGCGTCCGGCGCGGCAACGCCATCGGAGCGATCCAGGTCACCAGTATCAGCGACAATGCGGCGCTTCCGGAGCGGGACGCGTTGCAGGCATTTATGATGAAATAACCGAATGGGATTTTTTTAGATTTTCGTCTGGGGCAGGAAGTGTGAGACCGAGTGGTCGACGATGGCACCGACCTCTCCGACCAGTGCGGCGGGCGATTTGTCGAACCCGTTCTCGGTCCACAGGAGAATGACCTGTTTGGACCCGTGGGAGAGGAATGTGAAGAGCGCGTTGAGGTCTTCCTGAGGCAGGTTCGTGCCGAGTTCTCTCCAGTAGTTGATGACAGGTACCCGGGCCTCGACGGCGACAACGTCTGCACGGTCGCGGACGTCCTCTCCGGCAAGGACCTCGAGAAAGCCGCGAAGTCCATCGCCGACCGCGTCATCAGTATCGGCGACGCGAACAAGCCCGCAAGATCGTCCACGCCACCAGAGCCGGCCTCGAAGCCGCCTGGAACCTGTAATCGTAAATCGCCAACCAGCAAAAACAAAACAGCGTAACATAGCAAAAAGCTCCGGCCGCACGGTTCGGAGCTTTCTGCGGTTTATGTATGTACAACCAGCGGTTTAGGGAAGCAGCTGAGGTTGGCTTGTTACGCGCGGACTTCCAGGAGGTCGCGTCCGACAGAGACGACACCGGTCTGCCCAATAGTGGTTTTTTGGCGATTTATGGTATAATGTCCCCGGAAATATAATTGTGATCTTACCACTGAAAGGAGAAGACCGAAATGAAACTGAGATATCAGCCCTGGTTCCAGAAGGTGTATAACCACATCGCCCCCGGGTACCTCATCTTCCGTGCCGTGGACCTCGTCCTCGACAAGGCGCAGAACGAAAAAGAGATGCTCTACGACAAAGAGGGCGAGATCGAGGTCACGAAGGACATCCTGTACACGGCGAACCCGGATTGGGCGAAAGAGGGCAAACTCGACATCTACCGCAAGAAGTGCGACGGCCCTCAGCCGGTGCTGTTCTACACCCACGGTGGCGGGTTCGACGCGGGACGGAAATACCACCGCCGCGGCATGGCGACCTGGATGGCGAAGACCGGCATCTGCGTCGTGAACGTGGACTTTGGCCTGTCGCCCATCTTCACCTTCAAAGAGACCCTGCACATGATCACCGAAGCGGCGAACTGGGTCGTGGACCATGCGGATGAGTACAACTTCGACCTCTCGAAAGTCATGGTCGGCGGTGACTCCTCCGGTGGCTGGTGCGCGCTGTACCTGCTGGACCTCGCGACGAACGCGAACCTCCACGAGGAGCTTGGCATTCCGGCGCTCCGCATGAAACCCTCGGCCGCGTACCTCAACTGCGGCATGTTCGACCTGCGGAAAATGCTCCACACCTTCCCGGTGGCCCCGGTCTCCGGCGTCCTCACCTACGACACCATGGGCTACGGCAAACGGACCTTTGAGAAGAGCCCGGACAAGGAGCTCATCAGCCCGATCAACTACGTGAACGCGGACTTCCCGCGCACTCTGTTCCTGTCCTACTCGAAGTGGGATGCCCTCTGCTACGGCCAGACGCAGAACCTCATGAAACTCCTCGACAAGTATGGGGTACCGTATGAGGAATACCACAGCACCAACCCGCTCCAGAACCACTGCTTCATGTTCAACTGGGCGGAGGGTCAGTGCATGGAGAACAACACGCGCGTCTGGAACTTCATCAAGCGGTTCGTCGAGAGCTGAACCCACACGACAAACTAAGAAAAGGAGAAGTCCATGCTGATTCCGGTTTTGCCGCCGTTGGCGATCAAAGCCATATACGCCATACTGGTCGCCATCAACGTCGTCGCCTTCGTGGTGTATGGCATCGACAAGAAACGGGCCACCCATGATGAGTGGCGCATTCCTGAAGCGACACTCCTGACTCTGGCCGCTGCGTTCGGTGCCGTCGGCGCACTCTCCGGCATGTACACCTTTCGCCACAAGACCCGCAAGCCGAAGTTCGCCTTCGGCGTGCCGCTGCTGATGGCGGCCCAGCTGGCGGTGTTCTGGCTGCTGTTTCTCCGGTAAAAAACAAAGCTCTGAGTGTTGAACACTCAGAGCTTTTTCTATTATTACAGGTCCGGGCTGTCGAGGAACTTGCGGACCTCGCTACTTTGCCATGGGGTACGCTTCTTTCTATCTCTATGGTCTAACAATACCACAAAATTGTCAAAAAGAAAAAAACGAGTTCCCCGGAGTTTTTCGATACTTTACTTGAGCAAATAACGGGGCAGGATTAAAATAGAAAAGTAAAAATGAAACGCGGGGTAACTCCCGTAAAATGGAATATTGAATAAGGGGATATCGCAATGAAATGGAATAAGAAAATCCTGAGCGTTCTGCTGTCTGCGGTCATGGTGCTGTCTTTTGCACCGACGGCTATCCTGGCCGGGGCGAAGACACCCAAGGCAAAGACCGTTACTGTCCGAGCCGTGGAGGACCACTTCACGAGCAATGCTCACGATGAGGAATGGTCTTTTACCTATTCTGACGATTACTTCACGCAGAGCGGGTACAAGTTTCGGGACGATCTCGCACGGATGACGCTGGGTCTTGCAATGGCTTCCTTCTCGAGCCGCGATGCTATCAACGAGGGTGACCATTCCCGGGAGAACCAGAACTTCATCGCCCTCATGAAGCAAATCGGGTTCAAAAACCCGCAGAGCAACGGGGACATGCTGAAGCCGACGGCAAAGGACACGATCGGTGTCAACTGTGCTTACAAGAAACGTGCGGATGGCAGTACGCTCATCGCCATGGGAATCCGGGGCGATGTATACCGTTCGGAGTGGGGCGGAAACCTGCTGGTCGGTGCCACCGGCGACCATGCGAACTGGAGCCACTGCCGGGACAAGGCGCTGACGTTTCTGAAGAAGTATATCAAGGAGAACCATATTACGGGCCGCGTCAAGGTCTGGGTCTCGGGCTACAGTCGTTCCGCAGCGGTCACGAATCTGGTGGGCGGAAAACTCGACAATGGCTATGACCTCGGCGCCGCCACTCTCGCAGGAAAGGACCTCTACTGTTACACTTACGAGTGCCCCCGCGCTGTTTTGAAGAGCAAAGTCCAGGATGCGAAGTATGATAACATCCATAACGTTCTCAACGAGAACGACCCCATTACCTACGTGGTCCCGAAAGACTGGGGTTTTGTCCGCTACGGAAGGGACTACCTCTATCCGAGTAAGCGTACCTCCGGTGCGGACTATGCGGAACTGACGGCGAACGCTCAGGCGAAGATGAAGGAAATTCCGAACGAAGTCTTTGACCTCTACTGGCCGGATTTCTACGTGGGCTACTTCGGTATGCCGGACAACCAGCGTGAGTTCTATGACCGTCTTATGACGGCCATCGGAAGAGGCATGGTCTCCTCCCGGAAAGACTACGTGAACTCCGGTATGCAGCAGGTGCTCTCCGACGCGGTAAACGTCTGGTATTCCCGCCTCGACAAGGATATCTCCCTTGGCGATGCGCTGGATGGCTTCCTGAACAAAGTCCAAGAGAACGCCGGCAGCGTCATGACCGCCCTCGTTGCCGGAAAGGGCGAAGCGGTTCTCGGCCAGTATTTCGCGGAGGCGATGCGTGACGAAAACATTACGACCTACGACTGGTCTGAGATGAAGGCTGCCATCAGCCTTGTGGCGAAACGTGCCGGCCGTATGGCAGTAAAGTATCCCGCGGAGACCATGACGCTCCTTGCGAATCTTCTGACGCTCATCGCCGCTCATGACGTAGCGTCGAACATCGTCTGGATCTACACGATGCCGGACGGTTACCTGGCAAAACATGCTGAGTACAGCTGGAAATAAAGGAGAGCAATATGTCTATTCTGTCACAACTAAACAGTCCGGTCCTGTACCTCATCTGTGGCGGGATCATCCTGTTCGTAGCGCTGGTCTGCGTCCTGTTTCTGGTACGTGCGTACCGGGCGGGCCTCGCCATCGGCATGGACAAGACTAAGATGAAACGGACGATCACCTCAAGTGCCACCTTTGCGGTGCTGCCCAGTGTCGGCATCCTCCTCGGCGTCATTGCCTTGTCGGGAAGCCTCGGAACACCCTGGCCCTGGCTGCGGCTTTCGGTCATTGGCGCACTGCACTATGAAACCTCAGTCGCGGACGCTGCCGCTCAGGCAGTCGGTATCGGTCACCTGTCCGGCGCTGCCATGACGGCGAAGGCTTTCAGTACCATCGCTCTCCTCATGAGTGTGTGCATCATGTGGGGCATGATCTTTGCGACCATCTTCACGAAGAAATATACGAAGAAACTTGGCTCGGGTTCCTCCGACGGAGAAAAGAAGTCCGGCATCGCCGGTTTCGGCGACATGGCCATGACCGCCATGTTCATCGGCCTCATCTCGGCCTACATTGGCAGCTACCTCGGGGACTTCATCTCGAACGGCGGGTTGTTCTCCTTCGGCGGCTCCTGGCTGCCGCTGGCGGTCGTCGCGGTGTCTGCCCTCGCCATGGCCGGGTTCCTCTGGCTCAAAGAGAAAAAGAAGATGGACTGGGTCGACAACTTCTCTATTGCGGGCAGTATGCTCGTGGGAATGGTCGCAGCTATCTTCCTTGGGAAACTGTAAGGAGGCGATGATATGGAAGACAAGAAACAGACTTACTTTGAAAAATACGATAAGACTACGCACCTTCTCGGCAGGGTCGTCAGCATCATCACACTTGCTTTGCTCCTCGGCGCTCCTTTCGCCATCGGCGGATACCTCGGTGCCATGCCGGACCTCGGGGCGGTCGCGAAAGGCTTCCTGTCCATTGGCATCGTCTGGATGGTCTCGAGCATCGCAGAATATCTCATCTATACTCCGATGCTCGGCGCGGGCGGCAGCTACCTCGCGTTCATCACCGGCAACCTCATCAACATGAAGATCCCCTGCGCGATGAACGCCAAGGACCTTGTCGGTGCCAAGAGCGGCACCAAGGAGAACGAGATCATCTCGACATTGTCGATCGCCACTGCTTCGCTGGTAACGATCCTCGTTCTGGCACTGGGTGTTGCGCTGCTCATTCCTCTGCAACCCATCCTCCAGTCCCCGACGCTGCAGCCGGCCTTCGACTCCGTCGTCCCTGCTCTGTTTGGTGCTATGGCATACAAATATTTCCGTGGACACATGAAGATTGCAGTGTATCCGCTGGTCTTTATGAGCATTCTGTTCATGCTGCTGCCGTCGCTCGTGGCGAACACCAGCATGATGATCATCCCGTCGGGCGCTCTGGCCATTTTCGTGGCGTATCGCCTCTATAAGAAAGAAAGCGAGACAAAAGAATGAAAAAGTCTGTTGTGGCACTCGGCGCTGCCGGCGCGGCCATGAGCCCGCTGCTGTACGCGGTGGGGAAGACGCTGGCGACACCGCAGAAGGTGTCCGCCTACACGCCGGACCCGGACCCGGAGCGGGCCATGCTCTACGCACAGAAACTGTCGAAGATGATCCAGTACGAGACCGTCTCCGTCCCGGGCGAACTCCTTCGAGAGAAGTTCCTCGGGTTCCACAAGGTCCTTGAAGAGCTGTTCCCGCTGGTGCATGAGAACCTCGAAAAGACGGAGATCGACGGGAGCCTTTTGTACTACTGGAAGGGCAAAAGCTCCGAGAAACCCATCGTCCTCATGAGCCATCAGGACGTCGTTCCGGCGGAAGGGGAGTGGACCCACGACCCGTTCTCCGGTGACATCGACGACACATATGTCTGGGGACGCGGCGCGTCCGACACCAAGTGTACGGTCATGGCGTTCTTCCAGGCCGTCGAGGAACTGCTGGCGGAGGGCTACGTGCCGCCCCAGGACGTGTACCTCTCCTCCTCCAACACGGAAGAGTGGTCCGGCCCCGGCTGCCCCGCGCTGGTCAACGAACTGAAGCGCCGCGGGGTCAAGCCCTGGCTCGTCTGCGATGAGGGCGGCGCCATCATCAACGAACCCGTCGGCGGCATCCCCGGTAACTTCGCCATGATGGGCGTCTTTGAAAAGGGCAAGGGCGATGTACTGTTCACCGCCCGTTCCAGCGGCGGCCACGCCAGCGCGCCTCCGAAGAACTCTCCGGTCGCCCGCCTCGCCGCGTTCGTGAACGAGGTGGAGACAAAGAACCCTTATAAGAAGTATATGGCGCCGGAAGTCCAGGCTATGTTCGAACACCTGGCGCCCTACGCGAGCTTCCCGCTGCGCCTTCTCTTCGGCAACATGTGGCTGTTCAAGCCGCTGCTTCTGCAGGTGCTGCCCCTGTTCTCCAACCAGGCGGGCGCCATGTTGAAGACGACCATCGCCTTCACGAAACAGTCCGGCTCGGCGGCGTTCAACGTCCTGCCCCAGGAGGCCACCGTGGGCGCCAACATGCGGTTCATTCCGCACCAGGGCATGGAGGAGAGCCTCGGCATCATCCGGAAGATCGCCGAGAAGTACGACCTCGAGATGCAGGTCATGGACGGCGCGAACGACTATTCCCCGGCCCTCGACATAGAAGGCGAACCCTGGAAACGGGCGGTCGCCGCCGTCGAGAAGACGTTCCCCGGCCTGCCGTACTCTCCGTACGTCATGACCGGCGCCACCGACGCGCACTTCTACCAGGAGATCTGCGACTGCTGCATCCGTTTCGCCCCGGTCGTCTATGAACCGGAACAGATGAAGGGCATGCACGGCGTCGACGAGAACATCAAGTACAACTGCCTCCCCGGCGCGGTGGACTTCTACAAGAACCTGATCGGGTGAGAGGTCAGGCACCCAATTGAGGATGCACCCGAAGCCTCGGAAGGTGAATGAAACCCACCTGTTAACTAAAAGGACGTCTTACCAGACGTCCTTTTGTGGTATTGTAAAAGTGGCAAAAATCTTACGTGAAATAAGGAGCGGCTAGCGGCAACTCCGGACCTGGGAAGGAGAAAGATTATGGCAAAGAAACGCAAGCTCATCGACCACACCGAATGGGTGAAACTGAACGGTGACAAACAGAACATTCGCGTCTATACCTATGACAAGAAGGCGCCTGTCCTTCTGTTCCTGCACGGCGGCCCCGGCGTCTGCGACCGCCACTGGGTCCTCCACTACCAGAAGAAGCTGGCGGAGAACTACACCATGGTCTTCTGGGACCAGAGAGCTTCTGGAAAGAGCTACAAGTACTTCAAGACCAAGAAACAGGACCTCAGCGTAGAGCTGTACAAGAGTGACGCGAAGCAGCTGATCGATTACCTGTGCAAGAAGTTCAAGAAAGATAAGATCGTCGTCTTTGGCCACTCCTGGGGCACCGTCCTCGGCACGCCGGTGTGCTATGAGTACCCGGACCACATCGCCGCATATATCGGCCAGGGCCAGGTCGTCAACGGCGAGATGAACGAAGACCTCTCCTACAAGTTCGTCATGGAAGAGGCCGCCAAGGCCAAGGACAAGAAGGTCATCAAGGCTCTCAAAGACCACCCGCCGGTGAAAGGTGTCTACGACGACTATGCGATCATGAGGACTCAGCGCGATGCCCTCTCCAAGTACGGCGGCGAAGAGTGGAAGAACCGCGGCGGCATGGTCCAGACCCTGATCATCCCCTTCCTGAAGTTCGACGGATACCACATTTGGGACCTGCCGAAGTACGCGAAGGGCGCTCTGTACCTGACCGACATCCTCTGGCCGGACGTCATCTCCTGCGACTTCTTCAAGAGCGTCCCCGAACTGAAGATGCCGGTCCTCATGACCATCGGCTGCCACGACTACAACACGCCCTTCGAAGCGGCCCGTCAGTGGTACGACGTCCTGAAGGCTCCCCGCAAGGAATGGGTCTGGTTCGAAGACTCCGCCCACTCGCCCATCAAGGAAGAGCCCGACGCCTGGTACACCGCGGTCAAGACCTTCCTCGACAGCCTGGATCTGAAGTAAGTTCCAGCGTCAGGGACAAAGAACACCTGAATCTTCAAAAGGACGACCCTTTACGGTCGTCCTTTTTTCATGGTTTCCACTTTCAGTGTTATAATGGTTGCAGACTATACCTCCAAAGGAGCTTTGTTATGAATGAGACTACCAGACTTGTGCTGAAGATTCTGGCGACGGTCGCGCTCGTGGTCATCGTCTACATGGCGTTCTCGTACCTGGCGGCCGCTGTCATTGCGCATACGGCCTATGTGTTCGAGTGGTCGGACGTGCTCGTTCCCGTCCTGCTCGGGTTCGTCGCGGAGTACCGGGACATTACGCTGCTCGTGAAGAGCATCCGTGGCGGAAAGGACTGACGCCCTTGCGCAGGCAGAGGAAGGAAAAGCCGAAAAGTGCTATACAACGCGCTTTCTCGGAAGTTCAATGAGGGTGGAGTTAAGAAAAGACATCCATCAGTGTTCTCCTCGCCCTCATCTTCTGGGCGATCGACCGTCCGAAGAAAGACAACACAGACGAAAAATAACGAGTCGCTCTCGATCATATAAAAAGGACGTCCAAGCGGGCGTCCTTTTTCTTTTATTCTGTTGGCGATGCACCGCATAAGCTCAGTACGCTCAGCAACGGATGGCGCAGCTCGTTGATCATCTTCAGCAGCTCATCCTTGTCCTTGAAGGAGCTTCTGCCGACGAAGATGGCGTGGGAGTACTGGAGCTTCAGGTTGGTGCCCTTCGAGATCTCGACGAGGCGACTCCGGCGACCGTCATTTTGTGTAAAAAAGTGAGCGAAACAGACAGAAAGTTTTCCGCCGGTTTCGGTTCATACGAAGGTCAATTTCGTGTATACTAAATGAAGTGAAATAACCCCTCGGAAACGGAGAAGAAACCATGCTCAACCAGAAGACGACCACCATCTCGAAAGCGGGACTCGCGCTCCTGCTGGTCCTGGTCGTGGTGTACCATTTCTCCGTCTCCGCATACGCGGCGCTGCGCCCCGGCCCCCGCGAGGGCTTCTACGAGGACGACGGCATCGTGTACCTTTACGAAGCCGGCGTGCGCAGCACGAAGTCCGGCGAGTACAAGGCCGACGACGGCACCTACACGCTGAGTGAAGGCAAGGTGACCGCCGCCATCCTGAATGTACCGAAGGTCAACCAGCTACCGAAGTACCCGACCGGCTGTGAAGGCGCGTCTGCCGCAGCGGTCCTCCAGTTCTACGGCCTGGACGTCACTCTGGACGAGATGATCGACGCCATTCCGCGGGAGAACATCGAGTTCCGGGACGGCAAACGGTACGGCCCCTCCATCGAGGAGAAGTTCGTGGGCGACCCCAGCGGCGGCTATACCTCCAACAACCCGGGTTACGGCGCGTTCTCTCCGGTCGTGGCCAAGGCGATGAACAACGTGCTCGCGAAACATGAAAGCCAGAAGGTGGCTCTCAACATTACGGGCGCCACCACGGCGGACCTGTTCCGCAACCTGCGCAACGGCAACCCGATGGTCATCTGGGCCACCTACAACATGACGACTCCGGAGTACAAGAACTCCTGGTACATCAACGAGACCGGCGAGTACTTCTCGTACCCCCGCGGCACCCACGTCATGGTGCTCCGCGGCTATGACGAGAAGAACGTCTACATCATGGACCCGAACGGCGGCAGCTACAAGACCTTCACCCGCACCGCCTTCGAGAGCAAGTACGAACTCCTCGGCAACCAGGCTGTGGTGGTCCGCTGAACGGACACTTTTGCAGCCAGCAAAAAGAAACAAAACAGAGAACCGCTACCCGAACGGGCAGCGGTTCTCTTTATTTAGTGAAAGACAGGGGAAGTCTTCCTTCAAAGGTGTTACTTCTTGAACTCCGGCGTGAGTTTCTTCTTCTCGGGCTCCTTGCCCGGGACCTGACGGACCGCGTGGTCGTAGCAGTTGATGACGAGGTTGTCCTTGTCGATCATATGGAAGTTGTCTCTCTTCATCCGGCCGATAGTGAGGCTGTGGCCCCAGACATAACGGTGGACGGAGTCGGCGCCTTCCTTACCGGCTGCCACCGCAACCGCCGCGACTGGATATGACCGTTCGCCGGTCAAAATCGCCACCATAACGACCGTTCGCGGCGAATTTCGAACCGTTCGCCGGAAACCGCTTGACAGGCTCCCTGAAAAATGTTAAGCGTAAAGAGACCCCATTGTTCCGCAACAACAAATAGCTCTTCACCAATTTGGTGAAGAGCTATTTTTATTTTGCAACAGGAGGTCGATTATATGCAGCTATGGGTCCAGGAGATGCTTCGGCATTTGGAAGAGAACCAAACACTTCTGAAAGAAATTGATAAAGAGCTTCGGTATGCACCAAAGGGGGACTTGCAGATTTCTCATTACAGAGGTGCTGCCCGCTATTACCGAAACAGGAGAGCAGAAGGAAAAGGGAAAGAGTATCTGGGGCAGAAGAAAGCTGCTCTTCGCGATGGTCTCGCTCAGAAGGCATATGATCAGGAACTGCGAAAAGCGGTGGAACAGGAGCAGGAAATGATTCGGTCTGTGGAGCTTCAAGTTCCACCAACACCAATCGAGGTGTATGAAGCTTTACCGAAGGAGATTCGGTCTCTGGTAGAACCTCTTGTCCTGCCGGACGAAGAATACATAAGGCGCTGGTTAGAAGAAAAGAAGGAAAAAGCCTCAGGGGAAGACTATCGTTCCAGAATCGAAATCATCTACCATGACATCTACGAAAAGTATGACATCCCTTATGTCTATGAGCCCAGTCTTTATCTGGACGGATACGGGCCCGCAAGACCGGATTTTGTGGTCCTCAATGTCCGAACCAGGCAGACGCTTTATCATGAGCATTTTGGCATGATGGACAACGAAGAGTACCGTGCCAACAATATCCATAAGCTCCGCTGCTATCACAAGAATGGCTACTATGAAGGCATCAACTTCTTTGTGACCATGGAGAGCGATGGGAGAATGATTGACTATGAAGAAGCAGAGATGATCATCAAACGGTATTGCCTGTGATGAGCGTCTGGCTTCACTACAAAGAGTGCATTTGCAAGCGGTATGTGGTTGGTCAAACGGAGAGAAAAGCTCTGTTTGACCTGACTGGCTAAGGAATATGCTGAAAAATCGGTCAGACAGAGTCCGATTCTTCTGCACTGACCGATTCGGAAGTATGGCTTTTAGCATTGTCGGTCAAGCAAAGCCATTTGGGACTTCCTTGACCGACGTGTTCCTTATGGCTATTTCGCAAGTCGTTCAGCTCATGCCATTTTCACCGTTTCTGACCGATTATAGAGAGAACTTTTCTCCTGGCCAGGCAGGCGAGAAAGACTCAGATCACCTGCACCAGTGAGGAGCGCCTGTTTCAGGCATGAAAGTCGGTCCAGCAGAGCAAAAAAGGCTCTGCCGACCGACTTTCCCGGAAGTCACACTTTAGCCGTCGGTTCGGGAAAGCATATTCAGCTTTTCCCGACCGACTTCTCAGAAAACCATGAAATCAGAGAGGTAAATCCTGTTGACAATGCGCATAAAGTGCGCATATACTCAAGGAAGGAAAGCAAAGTGAATAGAAGAATCCTGATCAAGAAGCTGGAAGCCGCCGGGTTCGTCTTCTATGAGCATGGTGGCAGCCATGACAAGTACAAACGGGGAAAGGATATCGAGATCATTCCCCGTCATCGAGACATCAACGAGCGTACAGCAAAGAATATCCTGAAGAAATGGAACATAACCTGAAGGAGGTGGGCGCATGGAAATTACAAAACGTGCATACCCTGTGTTCATCAAGGAAGACGGGAAGCAGAGCCTGGTCTATATCCCGGACTGGGAGCTCTTTACGGAGGGAGACAGTGTGGCGGATGCCATTGCGATGGCACGGGACGCCATCGGCCTTGCCTGGGTGGACTGTGTGGGACATGAACCGGTCCCGTCATCGTATAATGACGCAAAGAAGAAAGCGAAGAAGCAGGCAGACGATGCCAACTTCCATTACTCAGACGGCATCCTGACCTATGTGGATGTCGACGTGGTCAAGTACAGTGAAAAACTGCGCAACCGAGCGGTGCGCAAAAACGTAACGCTCCCGTACTGGCTGAACGAAAAAGCAGAAGAAATGGGCATCAACTTTTCGAGAGTTCTACAGGATGCGTTGCTGCAGGCGGTCGAAGGCTGACAAGTCATAGAGACAAGCATAAATAAAGAAAGCAGAAAAGGACGACCGCTATGTGGTCGTCCTTTTTATATGTTGGTGTTTTCAGTGGGTGGGCTACGGGAGCTTACTGATTGTTCAGTGCGGTTTCCAGCAGGGAGACGAACGCAGAGCGAAAGGCTTCATCGTCCGCGGTAGTGCGCTTCTTCGCCCCACGGAGTTTGACGTGAGAGCCTTTGCGGCGGGCGTCTTTCGTGATCGCCCGTCGGGTCAGAAGGTCTTCGATGTTCGCTTCGGAGTAGACCTTGCCGAACGGCCCGATGCCGTACGCTTTCTTTGCCAGCACCATGGCCGCGAGCCCGTAGTCCTGCGTGACTACGATGTCTCCGGCGTCAGTGCTGTTCACTAGTGCGAAGTCGACCGCATCCGCTCCGGCACCAATGGTCTTCACCTCGGCATAGTCCGAGCGCAGCACGTGGTTCGTGTCCGTGTACAGCACGACCGGCACGCTCCGCCGCCGTGTTTCTTCCACGACGATCTCCGTGACCGGACAGGCGTCCGCGTCGACCAGAACTTTCATAGTATCTCTCCTTTGGGCGATCCACCCATTGTTATGCGAGCCCTCGCGCCAGCGCGTACAGCGCCGCGAGGAACACGAGGTTCCAGAGTGTGAACTCGGCGAAGTACCGCCCCTTCAGCGCATGGGAAGAAGCGGCGTACAGCCGGTACGTAATCAGGCTTGCCATGGAGGCGATCAGCGTCCCCAGTCCGCCGAGGTTCACACCGATCAGAAGGCCGGTGCCGTCCGTCGCGAACTTCGAGAGCAGCAGTGCGGCAGGCACGTTCGAAATGACCTGCGACGCCAGGATGCCGGTCTCCACTTCTCGGCCGCGCACGGCGTTCTCGAGGAACTCCCGCACGTCCGGCAGGCTCCCGACGTTGCCGATGAACACAAAGAAAAACACGAAGGTGAGGAGCAGCGAGTAGTCCACCATCCGCAGGAGCCGGTAGTTCTCGATGACCACGACGGCCAGTACCGCGACGAGCAGCACCCGCCAGTCGAGCACCCGTGCAACAGACAACAGGCACAACAGGAACAGCGCCGCGTAGACGAAGAACGTCTTTCGGTGGAACGAGTGGAAAGTGCTGCCCTCAGACAAAGAAGCCGCCCCGCCGGGCACCAGCACAAGGGTCAACACCACGAGCAGCACCAGGGACAGCGCCGTGTATGGCGCCATGGTGCGGAAGAACGTGCCGAGGGAGAGGTCATACTGACTGTAAAGGTACAGGTTTTGCGGGTTGCCGATGGGCGTCAGCATACTGCCGAGGTTCGCGGCGAGTGTCTCTAACACCAGCGTGTGCACGAGCGCTTTCTCGCTTCCCGTCATCTGCCGGAATACGAGCAGGGTGAAGGGGACGAGGGTGATCAGCGTCACGTCATTTGTCAAAAACATACTGAACCCGAAGCAGAGCAGCACGAGCAGCAGCGCGATGACCCGCATGGAGTTCACCTTCCGCAGCAGGAACTCGGTCAGCACGCGGAACGTGCCCGCGGTCCGAAGCCCCGCCACGACGGCCATCAGGGAAAACAAAAGACCCAGCACCCGCCAGTCCACGTACGAGACATACGAAAGAGAGGGCGGTACCAGAAAGCATGACACCAGAGCCAGCACGGCCGACACCACAAGCACGGTCTGCGACCGCAAAAACTGAACCAGCGTTTGCACAGCGTACCCCTCCTCTCAAAAAACTTTCCCAATTATACCACACCGCCATTCCTGTGGCGATGCACCGTTTTCAGCAAAAGAGTATAATTGCATAAGCAAAACTTAACAAATAATAAAGTAAACTCCGGAATTGCAATGTAAAATACTGGTTATCGAAATTTTTGGTTAGGAGAGGTACTCATGAAAGTGACATTCTTCGGGACGACCATGCTGCTGTTCGACGACGGAAAGGATCAGATCCTGTTCGACGCGAATGTCACGCGGCCGTCCCTCTGGAAATATGTCGTCGGTGCCAGAGTGAAGACGAACAAAAAGGCCGTGGACAAGCTCATGAAAGACTATGACTTCAGCCGGGTGAAAGCCATCTTCGTCTCCCATACGCATCCGGACCATGCGATGGACGTGCCGTACATCGCCAACAAGACCAGGGCGGAAGTCTACGGGTCTCCGTCTGCGAAGAACGTCTGTCTCGGCGGCAAGGTGAAGAAGGAGCGCATCCACGAGTACCGGTACCATGAGACGGAAACGGTCGGGGACTTCTCCATCACGGTCATCCCGTCGAAGCACTCGGACCCGACGCCCATCTCCAATGACCTGGGGCAGACCATCGACAAGCCCCTCCGCCAGCCGGCCCGGACCAAGGCGTACAAGGAAGGCGGCTCGGTGGACTTCATTGTCCGCCACGGCGGCCGTACCATCCTCATCCGCCCGAGCTGCAACTACATCGAAGGACAGCTCGACGACCTCCAGGCGGAGGTCATGTTCCTCGGCATCGGGGCCATGGCGAAAATGTCCCCGGAAAAGGTCGACACCTTCTACAAGGAGACCCTCGACAAGGTGCAGCCGAAGAAGGTCATCCCGCTGCACTGGGACGACTTCTTCACCCCGCTCGACCAGCCCATCAAGGGCATGCCGCGCATCGCGGACAACACGCCGGCCAACTTCGACAGCCTGACCCGCGCCTGCGCAGCCCGCGACATGGAGCTCATAATCCAGTACCCGCTCATCACCCTGGATATTTAAACATCAGAACACAAAAAGGACGACCGCGAGGTCGTCCTTTCTTTCTGTGGCGATTTACGTGTCTTAGAACAGGAACTGTGCCAGGAAGTTGACATCCTTCATCGCCGCGCGGCGCTCCTTCAGGCCCATCTTCGGCATGGGGATCTCCAGGAAGTCCACGTCGAAGTTCTGCGCCGCCAGTTCCGGGATGGTGAAGAGCTTGTCTTCGTAGGCGTCGAAGTGCGGCTCGGCCGGGTGGCCCGAAGCGGCGCGATACATCTTCACGAAGTACCGACGGAAGGCTCCGGCGAGGAACAGCGGGAGACGCGAGATGTCCAGGTTCGCCGGCATGGACGGCTGCATGGCAAGGACCGTCCGCAGGGCGGTGTTGAAGACTTCGCCTTCGCCGCGGAGCCAGAAGAACGGCGTAATGGCGTCGGCGGCCGCTTTGGTCACTTCGCCGCAGCCGATCTTGATGCCCGGCAGCTTCTTCAGCTCTTCGACCGTGTAAGCGTGGCCGTCTTCACCGAGCCAGTAGCGGACGCCGTTCAGCTCGGCGCCGTCGCCGTAGATGATGTTCACGCGGCGGTACTTGTTCAGCGGGTAGGTGTAGCCGCGGAGCATGCACTCGAAGGTGGTGGCCATGGAGGCGCCGTCGAAGCCGGCGTTGACCGCTTCCATCTCCTGCGCCAGGGACCGCGGGTTGCCGTCGATCTTCTCGAGCTTCGGCGCGCGGTCGTTGGTCCAGCCGGCGTAGCCGTGGATGCGCGGCCAGTTCTTGTGGAATTTGTCGGTCATGACGCTGGGCTCTGCGGGTTCGAAGGGCGTGATGCGCTTCTCGCCGATGACTTCGACGTTCGGATCGCTAAAGTTGCGGACGCTGGCCTCGATGAGCAGCTTGTTCTTGGTCGGGTCGAAGCCCATGAGCTCCGTGACCACGCGGTCGACCTCAACGGAGTTGGTGCCGGTGACGATGCGATTCATCTCAACAGGAATGTTCGGGCCGGGCGTGTTCCCGCCGCCGCCGATGATGCCGTCCACGACGGTCAGGTCGGGCTTGAACAGGTACAGAAGGTCGGCCAGTTTCTTGTTGATCTTCCAGTTATGGTTGCGGTAGCGCATGTTCGGCGAGAACGTACCCATGCCGTTCTTGAAGCCGAGCGTGACGCCGGTGTACACGTTGGTCTTGGTCTTCGGGACGGAGACGTACAGCCGCTCGCCCTCAATGACTTCCTTGAAAGCGCGGGGCACGTAGACGTCCTGGCCGACTTCGGCGTGCGGGACGAAGTAGTGCACCATCGGCTCTTCCTCGAAGTAGATGAACGGGATGCCGTAGTGTTTGGCGATGCGGTCAAAGCCGGTCATCTTCGCGTACAGCCAGGTGACGAGACCGGAGCCTTCGCCGATCTCCACATCGCACCCGAGCTCGATGAGGTTCTCGATGACCGCGTCGAACACGCGCGGGTCGGTGGTCTGGGGGTTGTCTTCCTTGAACCGTCCGGCTTCTTTCAGGTATACGAAGACCAGGTTCGGTTTGATGAGCACCTTGCGTCCGCGGAACTTGTCTTTCCATCCTGTGGCCGCGTCCAGGTCATCGAGGCTCTTGCGGACGGTCTGCTTGATCGCCTTGACATCCGGCCGCGCTTCATAAGCTGGCGTGCCGTAATCCTTCGGCAGACGGACGTGGTTCCCGAAGTAGTTCATCGCCGGCGCCTCGGTGATGACTACCGCATTCTTCTCATACTGAAGTCCCATAGTTTTCTCTCCCTTAAATTAGAATCCGTCAGGAATCTGCCAGGTTCCCATCCTGACACCTTCAATATAGCATTCGGCGATGCACCGCTTCAACCTTTCTTTTCGTGGCGAGGTACTGTCCCATTCAACACCTTGACAGGTGTGCATGCTTCGGCGATGATAATCGTAGAATACCCCGGAAAAGGAGCGAACCGTTATGATCTGCCAATGTGGTGCACGCATCCCCGACAATGTTGAATACTGTCCGTACTGTGGCAAGCGCCGCTCGCCTTCTTCAGCCACCTCGCCGGCTGGTCCTTCCAGGATATCATCGGCTGGCTCGGTCTGACATAACAAACACCAAATGAACCGGGTTATCATCAGAGGCGTTTTTCGGCCTTTTGACCCACGCTTGGAACACTTGTTCCCATGGAAACGGCGGAGCCGTGTACGTTATCGTACATTTAGGGCGTCGCTAAAAAAACATAACGACCGTTCGCCCGAATCCTCTTGACAAGGCGTTTGGAAAAAGCTAAACATTAAGAGACCACAAATAGAACAACCTCCTTTGATCATCACTTCTCTAAATGGGTAAGAATGACTCAAAGGAGGTTTTTTATATGGCAATTATAACAGTCGAACTAGACCCGAACGAACCATTGACCGAAGAACAAATAAAAGAATTGGAAGCGTTAAAGGACCGCCCAATCATATTTGAAAAAGTAGCCGAGGCACGTATCCTTCTAAAAGAATACCGAGGGTTCAGCGCGATAGCGGAATATGAACCTGAAAGCAAGGTCTTTTTTGGCAGACTCGATGGTATTCGTGACCTTGTCACTTTTGAAGCGGAATCTGAAAGTGAATTGTTTACACAGTTCCAAGAAGCAGTAGATGATTACATTGACTTCTGTGCGACTCTACGCGAAGCGAGCTTATCTATGTTTACCGAGGATTATATGCAACCAGAAGATGGTGATACTGACAAAGAGACCACGCTTTTCCTTTCGGGAAAGCTGGATGGCTATTATGGCATCCGCTGGACGGACGAATTGGACCTCGAGACAGAAACTGTTTACCAGGAAGGTGAGACGGTCAGGAAACTGCCTCCGGCGCCGAACATAGCGGTCGGCGAGGCGGTCCTCTCCGCCAGAGCGAAAAAGGGCTACACGCAGAAACAACTTTCCGAGGCAACCGGCATTGACCAGTCCGATATTTCCAAGATCGAACGAGGCGTTGCCAATCCATCCATCTCCACGTTGAACAAAATAGCTATGGCGTTGGGCATGCAACTCTATGTCTCTATCGCCTGAACCAAAAAGGACGACCATAAAGTCGTCCTTTCTTTCTGTGGCGATATACTGATTCAACCTCAAAACGAAAACTAGAAATGGGGGAACAATAGAGAACTGCTCCCCTGATTTTCTGCCTCCCTGCTGGTTCCAGTGTGTCCACCCACCCGTGAATAGCACCGTTTCTTCACAGCGTCAAGGCTGCTGCGGGAGCGGGCTCCCTTGCCCCGCGGAAAGCGGCTGCTTCGCAGGCCTTGACCCTGCTTCGAACCGGTGCAAGGAGGCAGACATCGGCCGAAAGGCAGGGTGTGCCTTTCAGCCGGGAAATACGAAAGTAACGCCACCATAACGACCGTTCGGCACGAATTTCGAACCGTTCGCCGGAAAAGGCTTGACAGGCCTTTCAAAATAGGCTAAACGTTAAGAGACGGAACACTCGTTTTCAAAGCAAAAACAACGGAGTTATACTATCACTATATCGGAGAATACCATGCGATGCCGCTTGGCCACACCGGCTATGAACTGATCCTGTTCCCAGATGCCGGTCTCCCAATTCTGGAAAGTTACGAGGAGGAAGAAGAATGAGCCACAAACCGCTGGAAGCTTTCATGGAGGGCAACCTGTACGTAGAACCATGCTCAGACGAGGCTCTTGAGTTTCTGAGCTTTGTAACAAAAACTGCAGAGCGATACAACATTGAAATGGGAACCGCCACGAATAAAGAGCGGCAGTTTGTGCTTGAACAGGCGGAAGAACTGTTCAAGCTCCATCAGTTCCAAAAAGCAGCAGTCTGATAACAGCACAACCACCAAAAGGACGACCTTGCGGTCGTCCTTTGTATTCTTTTGGGCGATTTACGCCCCGCCCTTCCTGTGGTACATTAAAAATAGAATCGGACATGCGTTGAGGAGGTTTGTCGATGTGTGATACCATGGGTTTCTTCCACGAAGGAAGCGCCATTTTTGCGAAGAACAGTGACCGCAGCCCGAACGAGCCGCAGGTCCTCGAGTACATCCCTGCAAAAGACCATGATGAAACAGAACTGAAGGTGACCTACACAACGGTTCCTCAGGTCCCGCACACGAAGGCCGTCCTCATCTCCCGGCCCGTGTGGCTCTGGGGCGCGGAGATGGGCGTGAACGAGGACGGCGTGTGCATCGGCAATGAAGCCGTCTTCACGAAGGGCGCGTACCACAAAGAGAACGACACGCTCATCGGTATGGATTACCTGCGCCTTGCATTGGAGCGGGCGTCTACCGCGAAAGAAGCGGTGGACGTCATCACGGAACTGTTGCCGGTCTACGGACAGGGCGGCAACTGCGCCTATGACCATAAGTTCTACTACGACAACAGCTACCTCATCATGGACCGGCACCACATCTTCATTCTGGAGACAGCGGACAAAGAGTGGACCTGCGAAGAGGTAGATCGCGGCAGTATCTCAAATCGCCTGTCCCAGGACAAGGCATTTGCGCGTAAGCACAAGGACCCGGTCTACTCGACCTTCTCCGGTTCCGGCGACCGTCTGAAACAGTCTTCTACCTGCCTCGTGGGCGCCACCTCCGTACAGGACATGATGAAGGCCCTCCGCACCCATGCGCCAGGCGTCAAGAACCCCTTCGCAGAGGGAACCGTGAACTCGGTCTGCATGCACTTCGGCGGCGTTGTGGGCGACCATTCGACCTCGAGCATGATCGTCGAACTGAAGGACGATATCGAGGTCTGGGTCACCGGCACGTCGACACCCTGTGTCTCTCTGTTCAAGCCGTACCGGTTTGGCGATGTGCCGACCGCACCCGTATACGACGAACATGACCCGGCAGCAGAAGCTTACTGGCGTAAAGCCGAACTCTTCCGCCGCACGCTTCTCTGTCACGAACTCCCGCCGGAGTTCTACGCGGAGCGGGACGCCCTGGAAGCGGACTTCCTTATCCACAAAGATGCCAGAGCGGCTATGGAAGCTGACCGGGCGTTCTACGAACGCTGGTCCGCCGAAAAGCTGAAGAAGGCCCCGACCTCCTATCAGTTCCGCAACCGCTGGGCTAAGAAGACAAAGGTCCTGAAAGAGGAGACGAAATAAGCCTAAAAAGGGAGCCATGTCACTAATTTAGCTTAGTGACATGGCCCCTTTTTCGTCCCGAAATCTTCTGACAGAAGATTTTTCGAGCAAAACGTCTTCTCTCAGAAGATTTCCAAAGTAAAACATCTTCTCCCAGAAGATGAACCCGCATGAACGATTCGTATTAATAGACATTTGAGAATAATTACCAGATGTGAAAGAAATACGCACATGTTTTTGATAATCTTGAGATTATCAACATGTGAGGAAGTATGTAGAATGGGAAAGAAAACAACGAAAGTATGGTTCACATTGGTAACTGCGCTCCTGGTAGTGGTCCTGTTTGCCGGGGTCACTTCCGTGTCGGCCTCTGCTGTGACGACGACTCAGTCGCTGGTGAAAACAGAGACATTCACGACGAACGACGGCAAGTTCATCGTCTGGAACCCGCTGACCGGAACCATCCAGTACTTCGACAACGGGAAATACAAAGGCAACTACACCGGTCTTCAGACGTTGCTTGACGGACAGACCTGGTATATCCATGACGGCAGGATCGACCCCTCTTTTACCGGCATCGTGAAGTACGATGGCGCGCGTTGGTATGTTTCGAACGGCACTGTGAAAAAGAATAAAAACGGTTTTGTCGACAGCAACGGAGAGACCTACCTGGTCGAGAAAGGGAAGGTCAGCTCAAAGAGCGGGTCTTACTCTGCCAACAAAGGCACCTACACGCTTAGCAGTGGCCGCGTGACAGGGGTAAGGTTCAATGTGCCTGCCGTGAATCAGAAGCCAAAATATCCTACGGGCTGTGAAGGCGCCGCGGCAACTTCATTGTTGAGGTTTTATGGTTACAATGTGTCGCTTGATGAAATGATCCGTGCCATTCCGCGCGAAAACATAACGGTGAAAAACGGTCGGCGATATGGTCCCAGCATTTATGAGAAATTCGTGGGAGATCCGAGAGGCGGCTATACCTCGAGAAACCCGGGCTATGGTGCATTTGCGCCGGTCGTCACAAAGTCCATGAATAATGTCATCAGAAACCATGGCGGGAGCCGGACGGCCACGAATATCACCGGCAGTTCGGTAAATACGCTTTATCAGAACCTGCGTAATGGCTCTCCTCAGATCGTGTGGGCAACCTATAACATGAATACCCCCAGAACAGTGAATTCCTGGTACATCAATTCCACAGGTAAGTACTTTTCTTATCCTCGCGGCACGCATGTCATGGTCCTGAGAGGCTACGATGCAAATTACGTTTACTTCATGGACCCTTACGGTGGAAGCTATAAAACATTCTCCAGAAGTGCTTTCAACAGCAAATACCAGCTGTTAGGGCAGCAGGCGATCCTGGTCAAATAACGGAAGAGCTTGGAAGGGGCGATGTACTGTCCCAAGAATGGGATTGACGTCTTCCCGAAATGGGGTATACTGATGCCAGAACAACGACTTGTGGGTTTGTCATTGTTTAACTCCTTTCTTTGTATGTCATTTTTTTACCTCATTTTCTTTAGACCTCTTACGAATGGAAAACTCCTCCGGCAAGCATCTTCTGCCGGAGGAGTTTTTCGTCCCAAAATCTTCTGATAGAAGATTTTTTGAGCAAATTATCTTCTCTCAGAAGATTTTCGAATGGAAACGTCTTCTCACAGAAGATATTTGACTGGAATATCTTCTAACAGAAGACGAAAAAAGACGGCTCGAATGAGCCGCTTTTTTTCTTGGTTATGCTATTTCTTCTCCGCCCCACTCAACAACGGTAAAGCCTTTGCGTTCAAACTTCGGGAAGGTTTGAGGTTTCAGAGTCTTCTTGACCTTTGCCGCTTGCTTTGCAGTCAGTGGCTTGTAAGCCATATTCACGCGAAGCACGGAGTCTGGTTCCGGGGCAATCTTCAATTTCACATTATCAGTGTATGTGGCACCCTGGAACGAGATAAGGTTGTATTCATTATTCTGCATCTGTGGCAGCCAGTACACAATGAACTCGTTATACTCTTTGGGCTTGAGCCCCATCTCTGCCAGCGTCTTTTGCAGAAATGCAGCAGTGTCTTTTCCGCGAACTACAAAGCCCTTCGAGAAATCAAACTTCATATCGCTGTCGAGTTCCCAATAGAGGTAGGAGTACTCGCGTTTGTCGGTTTTGTTGATCAGTTTTCCACTCGGATAAGCTTTAACGTTCCATCCCTTTCCGTAGTCCGGGTATGTGCAGGAGAAAACAGCGTCCTTCAAAGACAACTTTACGGAAACATCTATCTTCTTATCAGGATAAAGATACAGGACAGGTTTGGCGATGCCGTCTGGAACGCCATCTTCATAGTGGATAACGAGGTCATCACGAACCCACCCTTTTGTTCCCTCGATTTCAACAAATACCCATCCATTAACGGAATTGGTTAATCCATGGCCCATGGTGCCGTTCTGAACTTTTTTCACGACATCATAGCTTTCTTTGGAAGGTCCATAACGCAAGTTGATGTATTCGTCATATTCGATTTCATCAGACCATATTTCTACATCATGCTGCTCAACATACTCTGACTCTTTTGGCAAGACTAACGTGCTTTTTGCTATTGTATTTGTGGGCAATAAAGTTGTTGTTGGTTGTGTAGTATATGCTTCGGGAGAGCTTGCCTCTGTTGTGGATAATGTTGAGACCGAGTTCCCACTACTTGAGGTTTGAAACAGGTTGGTGATTTTCGTTCCGGTTACTGCACAATATATACAGATTCCCAATAAGATGCCTGCCAGAATACCTGCAATTGCTGCCCAAATTACCCTTCCGGTTTTCTTCTCCATCTAGAATTCTCCTTTCAGGGTCTTAATCTATCTTCATAATACTAATTTAAAAACAAGTCATCAATATGATAAAATAAATTATACTATTGTCAAAGAGGTGAGCACCATGAAAAATCGATATTGCTTATTCTGCGGAACTCTTCTTCCAGAAGATGGTGTTTGCCTTCGCTGTGGTGCAAAGTATGAACTGGCCGATGATGGTCAGATGAAGGTGATACCGCGCAAAGTCAAAAAGGTTTCTGTAAAGCCTTCTGTCAAAAAGAAAACAACTGCGAAAAAAGCTGATCCTTCTCAAGCAGAAACACAGACTATTCCGATTCCGGAAGATATCTTTTCGTTTTCTGATGATATTAAGCGTGAGGACAAACATACAGATTGGACTGGTGATTCGAAGGGGAAGGCGTACGAACCAAATTTTGTACTATATGATGAACCTTCTGAACAGTGTGCAGAACCTCCAGCCCGTGAATCAGTAAGTGTAGAGAAAACTGTGCCAACAAATTACGAGCACGCTAGAGGTATGTTTTGGGCTGTTTTTATTGGAATCGCTTTATTTGTAGCTGGAATCACTTTCTTTGTACTACATGATAGACCAGCTGATAATACTGTTAGTGTACTATCCAGTAAAACAGTTCAAACTGGGGTTGCGGATATCGCAAATGACTTTAGCGAAAACTATTCTGAACCGCCTGATGCTATTTCGTATTTCAACAATCTTTCCATTACTGATGGAAATGGAAATGAGAAAGTGCGTTATGAGTACGACCCTGATAATAAGAAGCTGAGTATTATTACAATTACAAGTGATTTATCCAATGATTACTATTGGCTAGATTTAGGGTTGCTTCCACTGATTTCTCCTGAAAAACGCAACAACAATCTTCTGATAGGTTCCTATGTTCGACACGAAGAAATGGGTAACATGGCAATATCTGATGATTCGTTAGAAATCTTATTTGCTCTAAGTGACTATATTCGTTCAGGTGCAATCGAAAAACTTGATTATGGTGGCGAAGACTATTCTTTTGAAGTTGATCCATCAACACATCTTCTGAAATCGGTAATACATGAAGACAGTTTTTCCAGAGAGGATAGTTTTGTACAAAAATCTGTTTTGACTTATGAAAACAATTATCTTTCCAGAGTACGCTTTAATTATGACTCTGATGCATATTATGAAAGAGTACTAACCTATAATCCAAAAGGACAGTTGTCACAGTATAGATATAAGTGGTATGAAAAGTTCAAAAACGAAGAAGAATCGGGTCCCAAATTATTAAAAACGGAAGAGGCATGGATTTACAATTATTCGACTGACGGCTTATTAAACAACGCCGTTGGAAGTTTAGAAGAAATGACGCTTCATGATGATTTCGTCTTTAATAAAAATGGACAATTAATGAGAATGGAAGAGCATGTCGATTCGGACGACTTTACAGATCATGTTACAACTCATATTTTTTCATATAACGAGAAAGGCGAATTAACAAGGCTGATCAAAGATACCGGGGAAAAGGAGTTGGATCCTACCGCAAACTTTGAATATGCTGTTCCTCTTTCCGAATCAAGCATTCCTTGGCGATTGGCTTATCAAAAGCATTTGTCGGATTTAATTAAAGATCGAGATATATTGAACTATGGTCAAATAACAGACTACAAATTCGCATTCATTAAGCGCTCTGAAAGTTCTGTTCCAGAACTATTTGTTTCAAACGGGATGTCGTTTGGATCCCATATCTGCCATTTTGATGGGAAAAATGTAATTACCACACAAACAAATATGGATTACTATCTTGAAAACGGAATGGTGATTATAGAACATGGCGGCGGAATGGATTACTATAACACGAGTGTTATTGGATTCGATAATAATACATGGAGGACTCTATTTGAAGGTGAATTCCATGCTATGCACGACGCTACAGGCTACTTTGACTCATTTAAAATAGATGGAGAGCAAGTGACAAGAGAGCAGTATAATAAGACACTTTCTAGTTATATGAATCCAGAAAACCTGTCTATGAATATGAGGGAACTTACCTATGATCGTCTGTTAAGTTATGAGGAATGTAGGGATGAATTAGCGAGTGGCTCGATCACATATTATTCAGGAAATGTAATAGATAGATCCGAAGTATTGATTCCTTCATCATATGATGAATGGATAGAACAAAGAGAATAAAAAACGTCCCCCCTCCAGTTGACCTCCTGAAGGGGGATTTTGCGTATCATGAACTTGTCAAGCCCCTTACAGTCCCACACAAAGGACGCACGTTCGTTCGTCCGTTTCTTGGCGCTGACAGGATGCACCACCCGTGCTACTGTGAGGCCACAAACAACCTTGGCGATATATACAAGAACGGCCATTACGTCGAGCAGAATGAGCAGCATGCCATCCACCTGTACATTGCGGCGATGAACGTCTGCATGTCCGACAACTACCATGGCGATGCCATCGCCGACATCGACCTGCGTCTCGGCACGGCGTTCCTGCACTCGAACGTCCTCGAGCACAACCCTGAGAACGCACTCTTCCACCTGAACCGCGCGTTGACCCTGTTCTACCAGCGCCGCAAGACCGACCCCTTCGTCGCCGGGCTGATCCGCAGCACGAAGGATCTGATCGCCGAAGCGACGGCGGAACTGGATGAGGAAGTGATATAGGAAGGATGCAGCTAATTCCAATATGATTTGACCCGGGTTGTTCCGGGTTATAGAATAATTATTGGAAATAGAATCTTTGCTTTAAATGGAGGAAAAAGTATGAGTCTCTTTGATAAAGTGGTTAAAAAAGTTGAGAAAGCTTTTGCTCCGAAAACGGTAGAAGACTACATCTCGTATATTGAGGATTCATTTTATTCTGGCTATCCTAATAAACCGTATATAAGCCCTGAAAGGGATTTCGAAGATTGGCTTCAAAGAGTCAGCATGTTTCCTGAACAAATGCTGGTTCCTCAAAAAAACATGGTTAAAAATGAAGATGATTTACTTCCCGGCCAAGTGTATTTACTTTATTGGTTAGAGAAGCAGAAAAAGGAAAAAGACTATCCGGGGTATTTCGAATATGCTTATGGGATTGACCCTGGTTATGAAGTAATGAAACTTCAGAAACATGGTTTGTTAAATGAAGATCACAAATTGACAGATAAGGGGTGGAATACCTTACGAAAGTATTGGGATATTATTCTTGAAAGAAATCCAAAGGCAATGATTTCGGAAACCAGTAATACTTTTGTAAAAAAACCTAAGCCAAAAGAGAATATTTCTTTGGGCTCAGAGAAAACTCGCTTTCAAATGAAAGATCTTATTAGCGAGACAGAATATCGTGGAAAGATTGTAGAAAACTATTATCTTGATCCAAAGGATTATGCATTACTAGATGCTGATTTGCGTACCATTTGCGATTTGACGAATTCCGTATTGAAAACTCTCGGTATTACATATCTGCTGACGTTATCTTCAGACATGCTAAATGTTTCCAGTGATGCACCGCCATTTGACTATAGGACACATAAGCAAGAAATCGATTACCGAAATTGGATTAATGCATTAGATCAAGGTTATTCGACAGAGCAGTTCAATAAGATGTCGCAAAAGCAAAAGGATCAGTTTGGCGGTAGAGAAGAAGTTGAGGCAGCTTACGCAAATAATGATGTTGTACTTCGAAATATTACTCATGTTATAAAAGTGCCTCTTACTAAAACTGGCAAGAAAGCAAAATACCCTCAACAGATAGCTTTTTCAAACGGGGGTTCTATTACCAATGGATCTGAAGAAATCTTTGGTACCATCAGCTATCTAAAAGATGGTCAGATTGGTTCTGTTGAGATTAATTGGTGGGGGAACGATACAAAGGCAAATCATATCAACTTGGGAATAGTGGAAGGTTTACTGGAAGTGAAAACTATAACCGTAATGAATCAAGGCGATTCGCATCCAACGGAGCTCTACGATTATTTGGATGGGATTGAGATTATAAGTCCAAACGATAAAGGAACAGAGAAGAAAGTAGTCAAAGTCAAAGTGAAGGCGAAACGGCAATCCGATAGTCTTTGAGAAAAAGAAGAAAGAGGTTAACCACTTTGGAGAGGTGAATAGTATGGGGCTTAGTATTTCATTTGTCGACGGAAAAATGGAAGTTAACGATAATAAAGAAAAGAATAAGAGATTAAAAGGAAAGTCCTTATTAGAGTTTCCGGAAAACTATACAGTTATCGATTTGGAAACAACAGGAACGGATCCTCGATATGATGAGATAATAGAGGTTGCCTGTTTGAAGATTCGTGATGGAGTTGAGGTAGATCGATATGTCTCTTTTGTCAAACCTCAAGCCAGTATTCCAGAATTTATAACTGCATTGACAGGAATAACTAATGAGATGGTTGAGTCAGCACCGTCTTTTTCGATTATTGCAGATAGCTTGTGGGATTATTTAGAGGGAGAGCTTATAGTAGGACACAACGTAAATTTCGATATCAATTTTTTGTATGATGAATTTCTACAAAAAGATGGACGGATTTTCGATAATGATTATGTGGATACTCTTAGATTATCTCGTTGGGTGTTGAGAGAATTGCCACATCATAGGCTAACAGATCTCTGTGATTATTACGATATTAAAACTACCCATCATCGCGCTTGTGCCGACTGTGAATCAACGAATCTAGTTTTTCAGAAGCTAAATAAAGATGCAAAGGCAAACAACATATCTTTCAAACGAACATATAACTATAAAAGACAAGACCTCAAATCAATAAAAGGGGACGAGTCCCTCTATAATTCAGACCACCCATTTTATGGAAAAACATGTGTTTTTACTGGGAAACTAGAACAGTTTTCAAGAAAAGAAGCGGCTCAACTTGTGTGTGATATAGGCGGAGAATGCGGAAATAATGTGACCAAAAAAACGAATTATCTAATCCTTGGAGATTTTGACTATTGTTCAAATATCCACGGCGATAAGAGCTCTAAGCTAAAGAAAGCGGAATCATTGATACTTGCTGGTCAAGATCTACAGATTATTTCTGAGGAAACGTTTTGTACTATGTTAGAAGATGCATTTGATGTTCCTGAGGATAACTTGGGTGCTGAAGAACCTCAACAGAAGCCAATAAAAGTTAAAGTTAGAATTAAAAAGTCAAAGGATGTACAGTAAAGAATAGAGTAAACATAAATCCTCAAGACATCCGTATTGTTTTTACTTCGTCTGGTTTCTTGCTATAATACAAATAAAATAAACTGCAAAAGGACGACCATTTTGAAACATCTTGAAGTAGTAGCCGCAATCATCAAATATAACGACCTCATTCTCTGCATGCAAAGGCCTGTAGGGAAGTTCGATTATGTCTCTTTGAAGTTTGAATTCCCCGGTGGAAAAGTAGAACCTGGTGAAACGAATAGCCAGGCGCTTATGCGCGAACTCCGTGAAGAGATGGCGATGAAAACCGACATTACCGAAGATGACTGCTTCATGACGGTGACCCATCAGTATCCTGACTTTGAGATTACGATGCACAGTTTCATCTGCCCCGTAGATAGTCAGGAGTTTATCCGCAAGGAACACGTGGACCATAAATGGTTGCCCGTAGAAGAATTGGATACTCTGGACTGGGCTCCGGCAGACCAGCCGATCGTTAATGCACTTATGAACCAATAAGGGAAAGCACATGGACCATTCCTCAGCACTGCAAACCGGAATTGAATATGGCTTTTTCGACAGTAACGTTGCTGTAGATGAAAACTACCGCCCTTCTTTGCTCGTAAACGACGCAACACAGGGGACAAAGGTTTTAACGTCTATTATCCGTGAACTTGAAAAATGCGATGAATTCCTGTTCTCTGTGGCCTTCGTCACGGAGGGCGGTGTTGTTGTGCTGCTTGAAACCTTGAAGCAACTTCAGAAGCGTGGTGTAAAGGGAAAAATCATTGCTTCGGAGTACCAGAATTTCACTCAACCTCGTGCTCTGGAACGTCTTCTCCAGTTCGACAACATTGAACTTCGCATTGTGACGGACGAATATAGCATGCATACGAAAGGTTATATCTTCCGCCATGGAGATGAGTATGTCTCGATCATCGGGAGTAGCAACCTAACTCAGTCAGCACTCTGCGAGAACCAGGAATGGAACGTCAAATTGATTTCCGCTAAAGACGGCGGACTTACCAAAAACACCCTTACTGAGTTTGATCGTCTTTTCAATGAAGCGACCGTTGTCGATGAAACCTATTTAGAGAATTATCGTAAGATCTATCAGAACTACATTCGTCTTGAAAAGATCTCCCGTATCGCTCGCGAAGAGGCCGAAGAGATCATCGACATTTCAGACGTTGGTAGACCCAAGCCCAATAAAATGCAGTCTGCCGCATTAACGAGTTTGGCAGCTTTACGAGAACAGGGGAAAGATAAGGCATTACTGGTCTCTGCAACAGGCACCGGTAAAACTTATCTTGCAGCTTTTGATGTTGCTGCTGTGAATCCCAACCGTTGTCTTTTCATCATCCACCGTGAGCAGATTGCCAAAGAGGCGATGAAGACTTTCCGCAACGTCATCAGCAACAAAAAGAAGATGGCGATTCTGAGTGGGTCCAACAAAGACCTCGATGCAGATTTCTTGTTCTCAACCATCCAAACACTGTCGAAGGATTCTACACTTGAGCAGCTATCACCGGATGCGTTTGACTATGTGGTTGTTGACGAAGTTCATAGGGCAGGCGCGCCTAGTTATCAGAAAGTGCTCGACTATTTGAAGCCCAAGTTCGTACTGGGTATGACTGCTACTCCTGAGCGTTCTGATGAGTTCGATATCTTCAAGATGTTTGACCACAACATCGCCTATGAGATCCGCCTGCAGGATGCGATGCGTGAAAAACTCATTTGCCCATTCCACTATTTTGGCATTACCGAAATGACTGTGGATGGTAAAGTTTTCGACGATATGACAGAGTTCCGGCATCTGGTAGCAGATGACCGTGTAGACCATATTCTGAGAGAAGCCCAGTTCTATGGCTATGACGGAGACCGGCTGAAAGGCCTCGTTTTCTGTAGTCGTAAAGATGAAGCACAACAGCTGTCTGACAAGTTCAATGCGCGTGGCATGAGAACTCTTGCCCTTACAGGTGCGGATTCGCAAGATGCAAGAGAGGCCGCAGTCCAGCGCTTAGAGCAGGATGAAGACAACGCCAATGCGCTCGATTACATCTTCACAGTAGACATTTTCAATGAAGGTATCGACATTCCAACTGTCAATCAGATCATCATGCTTCGGCCTACACAGTCGGCAATCATCTTTGTCCAGCAGCTTGGTCGTGGCCTCCGTAAATATCCTGATAAAGAGTTCGTGGTAGTCATCGACTTCATCGGAAACTACTCGAAAAACTTCTTGATTCCCATCGCTCTGTCTGGCGACCGTACTTACAATAAAGACACCATCCGCAAGTATGTGGATGGTGGTACTCAGGTCATCCCTGGTTGTTCTACAATTCACTTTGATGAAATCACTCGTCAGAGGATCTATGAATCTATTGATGCTGCCAACTTCAATGACATGAAGTTACTCAAAGAGAGTTATAAGCAGCTGAAGTTCAAGCTTGGCCGCATTCCTACTTTGATGGATTTTGATGAACATGGTGAGTTAGATCCACTACGTTATATCGACAAACTCGGATCTTATTACATGTTCCTTTCTAAGTATGAGAAGGAATACACCCAGAAACTCAATAAGGTCCAAGAGAATATGCTGGACTATATCTCTACTAAGTTTGCTTCCGGCAAACGTCCTGGCGATCTACTGGTACTAAAAGGTCTACTCTCTAACCCTGATCAAGATCAGCTAGAGATGCTTGAAAAAGAGTTGGCATCCACCTATGACCATGAGCTGTCAGAGGATGAAAAGATCAACATTTTCAATGTCTTGACTAATCAATTCTCCGTGAGCTCTGAGAAAACCAAGTACTCGAATTGTGTGCTCCTGGAAGAGCGAAACGGTGGCTGGTTTATTAGCCATCAGTTTGCCAATGAATTGAAATCAGAAGAGTTTAAACGCCTTCTGATAGAGACAGTGGAATTCGGGCTATATCGAAATCAGCAGAACTATGCTGACACATATAAAGACACAGCGTTTCAACTGTATTCGAAGTATACCTATCAGGAAATCTGTCGCTTGTTGAATTGGAGAACGGATATTGTATCCCTTAATATCGGTGGCTACAAATACGATGAGACCACCAAAACATATCCGGTTTTCATTAACTACAACAAGGCAGATGATATTACGGATACAACCAAGTACGAAGACCGGTTGATGTCTCCGTCGAGGTTGATTGCAATCTCAAAATCCAAACGAGATTGCAACTCTCCGGATGTCCAAAACGCGGTTCATGCAGATGAACGCGGCATAACAATGCACCTATTCGTCCGCAAGAATAAAGAAGATAAGATTTCCAAAGAGTTCTACTACCTTGGCCAGATGCATGCGACTGGCAGAACAAAACAGTTTGTGATGCCAAACACCAACGCCTCTGCTGTGGAGATCGAATACGAATTAGAGCAACCCGTCAGGGAAGACCTCTATCGATATATTACGGATGGCTATACTGGCGAGCTACAGGATATTGTTCAAAAAGTGAAAGTGTCCGTAAAACGGAAATGATTGCATATGAGTAGACAGTTTGATGAGTTCAAGCAAATCATTCGCGAATTCAGCTATGACAATACATATAAAGTTGCTTGGGCGAAAGCTTTAGTTGAGCTTTCGTCTGAGCTCCCAATTGTCGGTGATGAAGTGGAAATTTCTCTGGAACAGATTGCTCGGAAATACCTCAAGTACTACTGGAATCAGACCATTTTCTTTGACCTGATTCAGGGTTCTAACCTTCAGAAATCACCTGAAGTTGTTACTACCACTAAGGCTTTGATCGAAGCATACTATGAAAACGTAGGCAACCGAAAACCAGAACTCTTCGAACGTGCAGAGTCAAAACTCCCCAAGGAAAAGTACGAAACTGCCTTGCGCAAAACGACCAGCACTTTGAAGAAGGATGTCAGCTATCGTTTCTTGAACTTGAACGGTAAGAAACTGGATGTTTACCGTTATAACAAGGGTGATAGTAGCCTTTGGATCTCTACCAGTCTGCTCCAAGAACTCCGTGACAACGAACGCGACTTATACGACCTCATCAACTACCGCTGGGGCATGATTCTGGAAACGTTCAACAGTTCCCCACGCATCAACAAAAAAGTCAAGATCATGGATGAGAGGGAAATCAAAAGAAAGCCCCTCACCAAGTACAAGCAGTGGCTGGACATAGAAAACCCATCCCACATTTGTTTCTTGTGTGGTCAAGTAATCACTGATAAAGAACTCTCCATCGATCATGTCATCCCTTGGTCTTACATGTACTCCGACGACCTTTGGAATCTGGTCTACGTTCACCGTAGTTGCAACTCTTCTAAAAGCAACGTCGTGCCTTCGGAAGAGGGCATTTCAAAACTGAAAGAGCGTAATAAACGCCTTTTGGATGACTTCATAAAAGAACATATTTCGGAGAAGAAAGCTTTGCCAAAAGAAATTGGCTCTTTGGAAATCGCCATCGAAAACGATTATGTAGACAAGTTTTACACGGGCTGTAAGTAAAGGATGATCGCCATGTCACGCGAAACGGACATGACAATTGAATACTACAACCAGCATGTCGATGAGTATGTGGAAAACACGTTGCATGCAAACATGAGCGAAGCTAGGAACAAGTTCCTTTACTATATTCCAGAAGGCGGAATTATCCTAGATTTCGGTTGTGGCTCAGGTCGCGATGCTAAAGCCTTCTTCGATGCAGGATATCAGGTGGTGCCTTTAGATGGCTCTCCTACAATGTGTACAAGTGCACATCAATTACTTGACTTGCCCGTTATCTGCTGCGAGTTCCAAAACTATTGGGCAATGGCTCAATATGATGGGGTCTGGGCATGTGCTTCCCTTCTCCATTTGGACAAGGTCGAGCTCCAGCAGGTGTTAGGTCATCTGGCTAAATCGCTGAAACCAGGTTCCCCGTTATACATGTCATTCAAATATGGGGATTATTGTGGTGAACGCAATGGCCGTTGGTTTACAGATATGACAGAGGAGAGCTTGCAGGAGTTAATGTCATCCTTCTCCGCTTTGCAACTAATCGAGCAATGGCTTACAGAAGATGTTCGACCGGAACGTGCAGAAAAATGGTTAAATAGCATTTATAAAAGAACCGCTTGATGTTGTATCAAGCGGTTTTGCTCTTATTGTCAACTATTTCAACGCATGTTAAACTTAGTATGAAAGTAACTTGCATATTGAAATGGGCGTGCACAAGTGAATTCAATTTACCGAGATATATTCAAAGCGATCCATGAAGGAAAATGGCTTAGCATTGAATATAAGAACAAGAAAGGTGAAACCACCAAGTATTGGATTGGAATCAAAGATCTTAATACTCAATGGAAAAGCATGGAAGTCGAAGGCTTACACCTTGCGTCTTATAAAACTATGCCCTTAACCATTTACATCGATAGTATTCTGTCTTCTCATGTCGTAGAAGGCAGCTTTTTTGCGCCTAATCGGGAGTTGATTACTCGTATTCGGGAAAACCCGGAAGAGTATAGCGCTCTGTTTGATAATGTCGCAAATCTAAAGACGCTTGAGTACCTGGCTGCCTGCAATAAGCTTGATACGATTCCATACAAAGCAGAATACGAGCTCATTGAGGAATTAGACGCTGACCGGTTCCAAAATGACAAACTTCATCTTTCTAAAGAGCAGTTTGAGCATATCGTTCGCAGCTTTCAGTACAAAGCAAAGAACAAGAGAACAAATAACAGGCATTTCAAAAGTTTGGCACTTAACTGCATTAGCATTAACACCCGACACGGCCTTTATGTCCTGGCGTATAGAAAGCTTTATCTGGATGTTATTGAACGCTGCTTGATTGCGGGCAAAAACATCGTCCTTAATAAAGAGTTTATTGTGGATAGGCCAAAGGGTGGCACGGTTACCAAGACGAGTATTACGAAGTTTCTCGACCCTGCTGACCAGTACCTGTTGGATGATGTCAAATCCAACTTGGAGGCAATTAAAGACAGCATCACTCGCTATTCCACAGATATCAGTGGCGTGGATGATATGCCGTACATCGTCGCCATTGGTTACGATGTTATCGTAGATCTGGATAGTGAATATAAAGGCATCCGGGACATGTTTTCTAAAGACAAAGTGTCGGTGCCTATCAACGCGTTTTTCGGGAATCTAACGAAACGCCCGATCCGAAAAAAAACGTATCCACTGGTGCTTCTTGATAAGCAGATCAACTTGGATCAGCTATTGGCCATCAACAATGCGGTCAAGTATCCTTTGACCTATGTCCAGGGTCCTCCGGGTACAGGTAAAACGAAGACCATTCTCTTCACAATTATCACTGCTTTCTTCAATGAGAAAACGGTGTTGTTCAGTTCGAATAATAATCATCCCATTGACGAAGTTGTCAAGAAACTCCGTACCGTCAAATACAAAGATGAGGATATTCCATTCCCGGTTCTCCGCATAGGGAATAGGAGTGTAACAGAGCAGTCAATCGCCGATATGAAACGGCTCTATGAGTTCTGCTCTCAGGTACAGGTGTTCGATTCCACGCTGGATAAAACCCATGTTCAGGAAACCCGCAACATGGAAGCATTCACGAAGTTAATGGAACGGTACGAGGAACTGCTCGATCTCAAAGATCGGAAAGAAGCGCTGCGTGACGTGCTGGATGCCAAAGCCACCAGTGGCAACATGGCTTTCCAGATGAACATGACAGACAAGCAGCTCCCTGCCATTGAAGAACGCATTCAGGAAATCGGCGAGATCACAGACAAACAGGCTTTGTCTCTACTACCGTCTGATCGCACCGAGATGATGAAGTATCTGTTCTATACGTCAGCAAAGTATGTTCAGCGCCTGAATGAGCCGAAAAACAAAGAGCTGAAAGATATTATTCTGAGTGACAAGCCGAGCGAAGTCGTAGATTCTTTTTACAGGTACTTGTCTGATGGTGACAATGTGAAGAAGCTTCTTAGGATCTTCCCGGTAGTGGCTACGACTTGTATAAGCGCACATCGGCTTGGTGAGCCAAAGCCGTACTTTGATATGACCATCATGGATGAGGCTAGCCAGTGTAATACTGCAATGTCTCTGGTGCCGATTATCCGCGGTGAAAACCTGATGCTGGTTGGTGATCCACAGCAGTTGAATCCGGTCATCCTGCTTGATCCGACAGATAACGAATACCTTCGAAAACGGTACAATGTTTCGGATGAGTATGACTATATTTCCAACTCGATTTATAAGACTTTCCTGGCTTGCGATTCGGTAAGCGACGAAATTCTTCTTCGTAGCCATTACCGTTGTGCCAAGATGATTATCGAGTTCAACAACCGAAAGTACTATAACAATAAGCTGGAGATCAAGAGCCAGCCTAGTGTTCTTGCGGAGTCTCTGGTTTATAAAAACGTGGAAGACAATTACGCTGGAGATAGAAATACCGCCCCGAAAGAGGCGGCTGTGGTCGTGCAATATGTTGAGGAACACCCTGACCAGAAGATTGGCATAATCACTCCGTTTGTGAACCAAAAAGAGCTGATTGCCAAGGAACTGAAAGCTCATGGGTTAGAAGAAAATGTGACCTGCGGTACTGTGCATGCGTTCCAAGGTGACGAGAAAGACGTAATTCTGTTCTCTCTGGCATTAACTGACCAGACGAGTGAGAAAACGTATGGCTGGCTTAAGAACAATAAAGAGCTGATCAATGTTGCAACGTCCCGTGCGCGGGACCAGCTGGTTGTGGTTTCCAATGACGACGCTCTTGATCGGTTAAGAACACCGGGCGAAGATGACCTTTACGAACTGGTCGACTATGTGCGTTCCAACGGAGAGACACACATTACGTCCGTTGGCGCTGCATCAAGAGCGCTGGGTATAAAACCTTACAGCTCCAAAACAGAAGAAGCGTTCCTGATGAATCTGAACCATGCCATGAGTAACATCTTTTTGTCTGGAAGAAAGTGCTCTATCAAAAAAGAAGTTCCTATTTCTCAGGTGTTTCAAGAGAACATTGATGAATACAACAGCCTCTTCTATACAGGGCGATTTGATTTCGTGGTATATGAAAAGGTGGGGCGACAGGAGTATCCGATTCTTGCTATCGAGCTCGACGGTAAAGAGCACTTGGACGATGAGGTGGTTCGCCGGCGAGATGCCAAGAAGAACCAGATTTGCGAGTCTCATGGTTTCCAATTGATTCGAGTAGAAAACTCCTATGCTCGTCGGTATAATTACATAAAAGATATTCTTAGCACTTACTTTGATGGCCGTAATAAGGCTGTTAAGGTACAGGTGAAAAGGAAATAAATAGGATTTTATGGAAAGGGTGACGGATATGCCGTTTATCAATGTGAAAGTTAGTGTTTCGATGACAGAAGAAAAAAGAATTGCTGTGAAAACAGCACTGGGAAAGTCCATTGAAGTAATGGGGAAGAGCGAAAACTATCTGATGATAGGATTCGAAGAAAATGTACCGCTGTATTTTGCTGGCGAGAAAGAAGAGAAATGCGCTTTTGTGGATGTGCGTGTCTTCGGGAGTGTTGACCCCAAGCAAGCAGATGATATGACCAAGCTGATTTGCCAGACACTTGAAATGGTGCTTGGCATCCCGGCAAGTAAGACCTATGTGACTTATCAGGGATTTACTGACTGGGGATGGAATGGTAGAAACTTTTGATTTTCAGAGATAAAGGATCGTTGGTAAATACCAACGATCCTTTACTTTTGTCAATTAATAACTCTTTAGTCCGATTAAAGACGTTTTTATATATTTAGGAATAATATATACTTAAAGTGAGAATAATTGGCTATGACCATTTGCTGTTCGTTTGAACTTTGAAGTTGGAGGGGATTAGATGTCATTAAAAAAACCTCTATCGATTAACACACAAGACTATTATCCGTTAGAAGATTATATGCACACCTCCTCTTTTGATTTTGAGGATTATGAAAGTGTAGAAAAGATTGCGGCGGTCTTGTTTGAGAACAGCTCCTTGTTAGGTGAATATGTCTTCTCAGATGAATTAAAAATAGAGTTTATAAACCGGGCAAAGCTTTCGGTCAGGAAATTTGCCAGTACAAATACTCCATATTTTTCCCGATTGGAAAAACGGATACTATTTATTGCGGCCATTATATTATCCCAAAATTATGATGAGGACGATAACGAGACTCAGCTTTGGAGTTATATTATCTCTCATCTGGACTGTGAATATACTATTTCTGTTGAGAACCGATTCAGGGAAATAGTAAAGGATGTGACAGCTGATAATAATTGCTTTTTTGCCAATAGGGGGCAGAAGTACTACAACACACTAAATGCGCATGCGCTGACCCCTTCTTGGTCTATCGAGCATCTGTTTAACATACTTTATTCCTTTTATGCAAGGAATTTAAGGTCAACTTATGTTGAAAATGACATAGGTTTTTCCCTGTTGGTTAACAATATTAAAGCCCGGTGGGCAGATGAGTCTGAGAGTGAAGATCTTCGTCTTCGATCAGATGCCTTAGCATCCTCAACGAAACTGTTGTTTGAACAAACTCCTGGTTATATGATGGCAGTTTGTGATGCGTTGACGAACAAGTTGGATATGTTACTCAAGGGTGAACTAGATGAGCTAGATTTATCGAATAGATGGGACTGCTTGTTAAAGAGTTGGTACGATAAAAAAACAGATATTGAACGCAAAGAAATGAAGGCGCAACAGGATCGCGCCAGCAAAGAATACACAGTTACAAAGAAAGAGCAAATCAACGCAATCTATACTTTTGACAACGAAAAAGTATATATAAAACTGCCTAGAATCCGGCTTCCAGAAATAAAAGAGCGGCCTATTCTCATTGTGCAACAAGATAATGAAACAATTTATACTACTACGATGAGTGTGTTTGGGGATGAGCTTTGCTTTACAACCGTGGAACAAGAAATAACTTTAAACTCAATAGAGAGTATGGATTGGAGTAAAGATTTTAGGCTAAGAGTGAAGATTCAATCTGGTTCTCAAGTAGTATATGATTCTGAGACTTCCTTGTATAGAGACTATCTAATGTTTAAAACATCTGGTAGTGAACTGAATAAGATTAATGACAATCTAGATGAATTAATATTAGTTGCAGGCTTGATGGCTGATGTGACTATTAATTACTACGATGATGATAACAACTCATATTCATTTGGGGATATGGGCCAGATGTATTATGTGGATTTATATTCAGTATATAGCTTGTTTGTGGCGGGCCGCAATCTTCTTTCAAGCACTTCTGACACAGACACTCCTGTTTTTTATTGTTCAAGGAAAAGCGTCCCAGACGTAGTTGTACAAGTTCCAGATGAAGAAGACTATAGCATTTTTGATGAAGCAATCTCAATCAAAGCGGTTATTCCTAATGGCCAGGTCCCACATAATTATTTCGTCAAAATTGACAGTCAAATTGAGTCTCTTTCTCAGTATGCAACAGACGACAACACAGCAACTATCACTTTACCTAAAACGCCGAAGGACTACCATGTTATTGAAATTTATGATTTTGGGCATAGTAGATGCTTGTATTCACTCAAATATATTGTTTTACCTGGATTTAAATTGAGATATGATCGACAGCTATATAAAAACGCACTTTGCTCAGGCTTTGCTGAGGTAAGGCTTGGAGCAGACAAGAGAAGAATAGACTTTACTCTTGAGGAGGATCAAACCCATATTACATTTTCAATCTGGGGTAACATTATTTGTAAAGCAATTGTCCCGAAAATTGAAGCTTCTTTGGGGAACGTTAATGCATTTGGGATGATGAGACAAACTTGGTACAAGTATTTCCGAACTGGCGATTTTTTATCTTTGGCATACCCTTCAGGCTTTGAATGTACAGTTATGCTGGGCCCCAATTATGAAGTGCCGGCAGTCAAAGAAGGGAAACTGTTTGAATTAGGGAATTATCTGAACTCTAGATATAGTTGGGGAACAAATCGACTTGATCTAGGAATCATTATTCGGGATAAAGACAGCAGACTGGTCGCACAAGAGTTCCTAACAGAAATTGTATTTGAAGAAATGTTTGAAAAATCCCCAATTGTTGTGTATGAGCGAACTATTAGTTGGAATCCAGAAGGGCTCTTTGTAGGCCCGTATAATGCGGAATTTAAGATCTGTTTAGAAAACGATCAGGAAGCGCCTTGGGAATACTCTGAATTCTTGGAGCCGGATATACTGGAAAAGAGATTTCCTTGCAGGGAAGGGAAATACAAGTGTACCGTTTTTCTTGTAGGAGAAGATAATTTGTTCTCTTGCGCTCAAGACAAAAAGCTTTGGGAAGAACAGATAACAATTGGAAACCCGGAGAGTGTACGTTTTTGGAAGAAACAGATTCGCTTAAGGGAAGTACATTATTGGTATCATTTAAGTGGCAAAAATGAGAAGATGCCTATACGGGATGGAGATTGCGTTATTACCCATCTACGATATCAGGGTAAAACGCGGGCTCCTTATTGTGGTCAGCATGCACCTTTCTATTCCGGCAGCATGGGGTTCTATAAAGAGAATAATCAATTCTATTTTTACAATGACAGAGAAGATTCCCTCGATTATGAGCTGATTAATCCTGTGAAGGTATGGCTAGTAGATGACAATATAATAGAAGTGGTGACTCAAACAGAAGAGCAACTATTAATTGAAACTGTTACACTAGAGCGACAGTTATTTGCCAGAATTGCCAATAAAAAGCAAGAACGAAATAATAGGAGTTATTACCAACAGTATAGAGTGGCAGACTATTTTGAATATGAAGTAGTCGATGATCCTTACTATTTGGGAGGAAACGATGAGTAAATTTGACCCTTTGAAAGCTTCTGAAAGTATTAAAGAGAGTTTTGTCGATTACATTACGACATCTTTTAATATAGCTGATTCTACTTACCGAGATAAACTGAAACAAGAATTGTTGAAAGGTGACTATATTTCCAAAGGGCCATTTTTGGAAGTCTCTAGTTCATTCAAGTCTGGACTGTCTTTGGAGCAATTAGCAGAAAATGGAAAAGTATCAAAACTCTTTACGGTTCTTGAACCCACCGAAGAAAAGAAACGAGAACTAAAGATAATTAGGCCTCTTTATGCCCATCAGCAAGCTGCTTTGGAAAAGGCAAATCAAGGTAACAACTTGGTAGTTACTACTGGCACAGGATCCGGGAAAACAGAGTGTTTTATGATTCCGATACTCGACGCTCTATTAAAAGAGGTGGATAATAATACGTTGGATCATGGCGTTAGAGCAATTATTATTTATCCTATGAATGCTCTAGCAAATGATCAGATAAAAAGGATGAGAAAAATCCTAAAGAGTTATCCACAAATCACGTTTGGGTTGTATAACGGAAACACCGAATGGAATCAAAGAGATGCATTAAGAGGATACTTAAATGCCAATGGTGGGAATGAACCTCTACCGAATGAATTGATTTCCAGAGAAAGAATGCAAGAAACTCCGCCTCACATTCTTATCACCAATTATTCCATGTTGGAATATATGTTGCTTCGACCAAAAGACGATAGTGTGTTTTCTAGGGCTAAGTTGAAATATATCATTTTAGACGAGGCTCATGTGTATCGGGGAACGACCGGAATAGAAACAGCTATGTTGATTCGTCGTTTGAAAGCAAGAATTAATAATAGAGAATCCGTACAATTTATTCTGACAAGTGCCACTCTTGGCGAGGAAGAAAAGAACAAGGAAATAGTTGCTTTTGCTGAGCGTCTGTGCGGGGCGCATTTTTACCCTGAAAATGTGATTAGATCAGAAGAGATAATTCCATCCGCACAAAATAAGTATTCTTTAGACCCGGCTATATATCAGAAGTTACTGGAAGATGTCACCAAAATAGATTCGGTGTTAAAAGAAAACTCTATTCCTATTTCAGACGACAAATTATCATCAGCAGAACAATTATACGATTTGTTGGAGAATAGTTCGCTTTATGGGCAGTTTGTTTTGTATACGAAAAAACCGATTGCTTTCAGTGACCTGTTTAAGGCTATCAATAAAGTTCAAAGAATTACAGAGGAACAATTGATGGCTTTTATTGAGTTGTGCTCTATTGCCGAGAAGGAGGGGCACCTTTTAGCGAAGGTAAAATACCATTTCTTTATTCGTACTTTGGAAGGCTTATATATAACAATTGATGATTCGAAAAGGGTTTTTCTAAATAGGCTGGAAAAGGTTGAGGAAAACGATGCTATCAGAACAGTGTTTGAAGCTTCCGTATGCTCAGATTGCGGGAAAATCGCGTTGGTTGGCAGAGATTCAAATGGACGCTTCGTTCAGGTGGCAAGAAAAAGTGAATTGACGCCGAAAGAATGTGATTATTTTCTGATTGATGATAACGACTTTGGCGAAAGTATTGTTGAGGAAGACGAAGCGGACAGGGGCGAGAATAGCTATGTTGTTTGTGCTTCTTGCGGCTGCATAGCAACTCGCGCTGATGCAACGTTTGGCGCAATTTGCGAATGCGAGGCGCCGATGCTGGTTCCAATTAAAAGAGCCGGGCGAACGGAAAGCGGACGCGCAAAATGCCCATCTTGTGGCTTTGGATCATTACGTTCTTTCTACTTGGGGTATGATGCTGCGACGGCCGTTTTGGGCACGGAACTGTTTGAACAGTTGCCAGAAGAAATAGAAATCAGAACAGAAAAAGAAGAGCTGACAGACCGTAATGCACTCAATACCAGCAGTGTGTCGAGCTTATTCTCTGTAAACAGAGTTGTAAGACCAAAAACGGAGAAACGACAGAGACGTTTTTTGTGTTTCTCTGATAGCCGTAGCGATGCTGCCTATTTTGCTAGCTATATGGAGAAGTCTTATGAAGAGTTTCTGCGGAGGCGAGCAATGGTATTTGTGTCTTCGACAAATTCACAGACTAAGCTATCGGTCTCCGCTTTTGTTGAACAACTAACAAGGGTTTTTGATAATAATAGGACTTTTGATAAATGGTCTCCAGACGGAAGACTGGATAGCGATAGATTGCATATAGAAAGTGAATCAAATGCCTGGGTTGCGGTGTTGAATGAAATGTTTAATGCTCGCCGTGGAACAAGTTTACCTTCACTGGGTTTATTAAGCTTTGTTTACGATCCTAAAGATACAGAAAAGAAAGCATTAATTGATGCATTGGCAAATAACATTTCAAAAAGATACTCGCTGTCTGTTAAAGAATCCCAAGCCTTGATTAATCTTTTAGTGATGGATGCGGTTTTCCTCGGTGCAATTAATAATGGAAACCCAATCGGTCTTAATGATGTTGAAAGAGAGTATATTTTTTATAGCTCCAAAGAAAAAAAATTAGTACTAAGAAAAACATCAAGTACAGACAATAGTAATTGGGTTTCTGGATGGGCAGGACGAAAAAAACCAAACGGAAAGTACTATCCCAATACAAGAATGATACGTTTGATGCGGGCGTTAGATATCTCTGAACAAGATGCAGATGAGTTTTTAGAAAACTTTTGGACTGGTGTGTTCCGTCCAGAAGGAGACCGCTTTATATTAAATGCACAGGATTTTTCTGTCGTGTTCCCGGAAGATGAGGATTACAATCTTTTTCAATGTGAAAAGTGTGGGCGGATTACGACTTTTAATGTGCGTGGGCAATGCTCGTCTATAAGGTGTGACGGACATTTATGCAGAGTGGCTTCTATACCTGATGATAACCACTATGTGAATATGTATAATTCGTCTCAAATGAAACCCCTGCAAATAAAGGAACATACCGCACAGTTGTCAAAGAACCGTCAGTCCAGATACCAAAAGGCATTTGTAGATGGGGATATAAATGCACTTAGCTGTTCGACCACATTTGAAATGGGCGTTGACGTAGGTGGGCTTGAAACAGTATACATGCGAAATGTTCCACCGAGCCCGGCTAATTACGTCCAACGAGCAGGACGCGCTGGACGATCTGGTCAGACAGCTGCATTTGTGTTAACTTTCGCCAAGTTATCATCTCACGATTTGTCGTTTTACAAAGAACCAGAAAAGATGATTTCTGGAGAAATTAAAGTTCCGGTTTTTGAAATAGAGAATGAGAAGGTTGTAAATCGTCATATTTATGCTGTTGCTTTAAGTAAGTTTTTTGCAACGCACGAAGAGGTGTATGCACAAGATGATCAGAATGTTCTCTTAAACGAAGGAGGCTATGAGAAACTAAAAGAGTATTTAAACTCTCAACCGAAAGACTTAAAAGCAATTTTGGTGAAATCTATCCCTGCACAATTGCATGAGCCATTTGGGATAAATGATTATTCATGGACCGACAAACTTATAGGTGAAGATGGAGTGTTAGAAGTTGCAGTAAATGAATTTAGGGAGGAAATCTCGCAAATTGAAAAAGCTATCAAAAATGCAAAAAAGAATGGCAATGAGAGCGAGGCTTTAAGGTTATTGCAAGCTTTGAAACGATTCCGATGTGCAAGCAATGATGGACAAAGAAAAAAGAGCTTAATTGAATTCTTGGTTCGTAATAATGTACTGCCCAAATATGGTTTTCCTGTTGACACTGTTGAATTACAAGTGAATACTAGCGTGGCAGTAGATAGAGGGGAGGCATTACAGCTTTCAAGGGATCTCCAATATGCTATTGCTGAATATGCTCCGGGGTCAGAAGTAATTGCTGATGGTCAAAGATATGTCAGTAGATATATCAGAAAACTGCCAGGGAAAAACAACTCTAACGCCTGGGAAGAAGGCTTTTATGCTAAATGTAGGATTTGCCATGAGCCAAACTATTCAACAAACATTCTTACGGCCCGAGAAGGGCGAAACTGCCTATCTTGTGGCAATAAGATAGTTGGATTTGATTGGAAAAAAACTCTCGCTCCAAGACGCGGTTTTTGGACTGAGGGCAAGCCAACTCCTGCTCCACTGAGGAAACCAGAACGTGACTATAAGACAGATGATTATTATGTTGGAGATTTACAGAGAAAAGAGATAGACAAGATTCGGTTTGAGGTAAACGGGAGTGTTGTTGAACTAGAATCAACGGCAAATGATACGCTCGCTGTTGTTGGGCAAACACAATACAAAGTGTGCAAAGTCTGCGGATATGCAACAGACGGCGACTTTCCTAAAGAGTCTCATAATGATGCCCGTGGTTTTAAATGCTCGAACAGGGACCATAGGAATACTGGACGATACTATTTATCTCATACATTTAAAACATTTGTTGCAAAAGTCACTTTCTATACCGTGGAAGCAAACAATTATAATGTGATGCTTTCTGTAATGTACGCCCTTCTTGAAGGACTTTCACAGGAGTTGGATATCGAAAGAAACGATATAAAAGGATGTTTGCACTTGGTTCAATATAAAGAAAGAAATACAAACATCTATTCAATCGTGCTTTATGATGCGGTTGCCGGCGGTGCGGGTCATGTTAGGCGATTGGTGACTTCCGATGCAAAAGTATTCCAAAGGGTGCTTGCAAAGGCATTGAAAATTGTTGACGAGTGTGACTGTGATCCTTCTTGTTATCAATGCTTAAGGAATTATTATAATTCGAAAATGCACGACTTGCTGAATAGAAACCTGGCAAGTGCATTTTTGACTCAATGGCTTGGTGAGTATCATCCGCTAGATAATGAAAGCTCGCCGGATGATGATAAAGGATTAGTATTATCATCAGGGCAGCAAACGGTTTTAGATTATCTTACCTGGGAAGACTTCGCTGAAGCATATGTTATTGACGATGTTGCTTCATGGGATCAATACGTAATACCAAGAGATTGCCTTACTTTCGCTGAAATGCGCATTGATGGAAGATTGTATGAGCCGTACTTTGTGTGGCAAAACCAAAAGGTTGCGGTATTTAAAAGTGAAAATGAATTTAGCAATCTCCAAGAAACATATGGTTGGCAGTTCTTTTCTCTAGATGTAAACCCTGAAGATTTATCTGACAGACTAACAGGAGACTAATATGGCTAAAATGATTCCCGCCCATCTTAGGAGTGAAGATTTTAACTCTCCGGGAGAAATGTTATTGTATGAAAAGTTGGAAAAATTACCTCCTCAGTATACGGTATTTTACTCAATCCATTGGTCAGATAAGAAGAGGAATCATCAGAGCTCGAGAAGCTCACATGTCGTTTGGGGCGAGGCAGATTTCACGGTTTTTCATCCTGAATATGGGTTGGTGGTTATCGAAGCTAAAGATGGGCTAATTCATGTTAATGGCAATCGGGAGTGGGTTCAAGAAAATCGAAATACTGGAGCACAAAAAATCATTAGCCCTATTGAACAAGCAGAAAAAAGTAAATATAAGTTTATTGAACTTTTTAGAGCTGCTTTTGGCGGTGATTGCCCATGGTATTGTTGCTCGGCTGTTTGGTTTACAACTGCTTCTAGAAGAGATATTGCTGGTGATTTGCCTCCTGCCTACCAGGAAGCGTTTACTCTATGGCAAACAGATTATGGTACTGCAGAAAAGACAGAAAATGCTTTGAGAAGGGTTTATTCTTACTATAATGTTAGAAAAGCGAACCCAACTGAGGCCATGGTTCGGAAAGCTATTAATGTTTTGGCTCCGCAATTTGGCGTATTTGAGAGTGTCAAAGGTCGCGCTGAAATGGCAGAAGTGCTTTTTCAGCGGATGACTCGAGAGCAAGCATATCTTCTTGATTATCTGGAAGAACAACAAGAAGCTGCAATTCATGGTGTGGCAGGAACCGGAAAAACTATGCTTGCTATCGAAAAAGCAAAGCGCCTTTCTGAATCTGATCGAGTTCTATTTCTGTGTTTCAATAGGTTTTTAAAGAATAAGCTTTCTTCAAGTTATGCCAATCCGAATTTGGATTTTTATAATCTGGATGGGCTTTTTGTGAAATGCACGGGGAATATTTTCCCTCCAGATCAGTCTGAGAAAGAAGAAATGCTGCTTCAGTTTTTGGAAAACTGGGACAGTTATAGGGAATTAGATTACAAACATATCATCGTTGATGAAGGCCAAGATTTTTTGGAAGAGCATCTGGTCGCATTGCAACAAATCGCCACAAATCAAAAGGGCTGTTTTTATGTGTTCTTCGATAAAAACCAATTTGTTCAGGGAAGAGAGTACGCACACTGGCTCGATTCGCTAGAGTGTAGATTGGTCCTATCAAGGAATTGCCGAAACACAAAAGAAATTGCCCTAACTTCTACTCGCCCAATAGATATTGAAGAAAGTAAAATTAAACTGAGATATGATGGGGATTTTGGGACTGCTACTCAACCTAATATATTTCTTTCAAAAGACAAAAATGAATTGAAGGAACGTTTGGAAAAACTTATTTCCAAATATCTCAAAGCGGGAATTCCTAAAGAGGAAATAGTCGTGTTGTCGTGCAAGGCCAGCGGGCAATCCCTTTTAAAAGAAGAAGATTTTACGTTGTCTCAGTCTGTTCATCTGGCAACCGAGGGTGGGGAAGGAGACATCTTATTTACTACGGTAAGGAAGTATAAGGGGCTCGAAGCAACTGTAATTATTTGCGTTGACGTCGACAAATTCGTTTTCGAAACTAACGCAAAAGCTTTTTATGTAGGGGCTTCAAGAGCGACTACATTTCTTGAAATCATAACGACGGATTCGGTTGAAAATTTAACTGAAGCATTGACAGGGCATGCCGTTAAAGGCCCAAACGGCAGAAATGCCCTCAGTAAAGCCTTGCGAGTGAAAATTGGAACATCAAGAGATTTGCAATAATACTTCAAAACGGAAAAGATCGATGGTGCATCCCTGTTGCTGGCGGTGCCCGGAAGCGGTAAAACGACGACCCTGATTTCCAGAATCGGGCGGATGATTTATGACTTTCACATTCCGCCGGAGAGAATCCTGGTCATCACTGTATATAGAGAGGTCCGGTGCAGTGAACGGTATTATTCTGTCTCAGGAACAGCAAAAGGCAATTGAAAAGATCGATGGTGCATCCCTGCTGCTGGCGGTGCCTGGAAGCGGTAAGACAACGACCCTGATTTCCAGAATCGGGCGGATGATTTATGACTTTCACATTCCGCCGGAGAGAATCCTGGTCATTACATACACAAACGCTGCGGCAAAAGATATGCGGGAGCGTTTTGCCGCGATGTTTAATGCTACGGACGCTGAACGAATCGATTTCCGGACCATCAACAGTTTTTGCTACGCGGTCGTAGTACAGTTTTCCAAAGTGACCGGAAGGCCGAAACCAAAAGATGATACAGACCGTCAGAAGAACATCCGAATGCTATTTGAAAAGGTGTATGACGAGAAGTTCCCGGAAGAGATCGAAATCAAGAATTTTGAGACGAGCATTTCCCTGATCAAGAACTCGGGAATGACCGATGAGGAGATCGAGGGCCTCAAAGTGGATGGACGCGAGGTCAAACCTCTCTATGACGCCTACATGGAGCATATGAAGTCCCAAAACAAGATGGACTATGACGACCAGATCGTCTTTGCACACATGCTCTTCAAAAACAACACGGCCGGGCTTCGGGACTATTACGCAGACAAGTACCCGTATGTTCTTGTTGATGAGGCACAGGACACTTCGAAACTGCAGCATGAAGTCATTCGTCTTCTGACACAGAAGCACGGAAACCTGTTCATGGTCGGCGATGAAGATCAGAGCATTTACGGCTTCCGCGCAGCATATCCGGAGGCACTGATACATTTTGAAGAACGTTATCCTGGCGGAATCGTTTCTTTGTTGCAAACTAACTACCGGTCCGCTCAGAGCATCGTGAAAGCCGCTTCCAATGTGATCGAACGCAACGTGGATCGCCACAAGAAAACGATGGTGGCTGCACGGGAAGACGCAGGCATGGTCTCTTTGCGGCAGTTCAAATACCGGACCGACCAGTATGGGGAAATCTGTAAAGAACTGAAGGAGAGCGAAGGGCAGACCGCAATCCTTTACCGGAACAACGATAGTGCTTTGCCCCTGATCTCCTATCTCGAGAAAGAGGGGATACCATATTCCTGCAGAGGAATGGAGGACACATTCTTCTCGAACAAAGTGATTCGTGATGCGATGCAGATCATCGCGTTTGCCTTTGACCCTCGATCTTTTGACCTGATTTGGAAAATCTATTACAAGCTGGACTTGCGAATTCGCAAGAAGCATCTTTATGATGCGACTCAAAATCTTGACTATGGTCATCAGCAACCGATCCTTTCCGCGCTTTATCAGCAAAGAGGGATGGGTAAAAGGCAGAAAGATAAGATCCTTTCTTTGATGCATCAGCTCGATATGATCAGCACGAATGACAATGCCAAAGACGCAATTCACCGTATCCGCACAGAAGTAGGATATAAGAATGCGAACAGTGAAAAGCTGTTTATTTTGGAAGCAATGGCCTATTCAGATGAAACAGTCGATGAGTTCCGTGAACGGTTGTTTGCTATGGGCAGCAAGAACTGGGACAAACTGTACAGACCTGGTTCGAATGTGGTGCTGAGCACCATCCATAGTAGCAAGGGCCTTGAATATGACAAGGTGATTCTCATTGATGCAGTCGATGGAATCCTGCCGAGTGCGGACTGCGACCTTGAAGAGGAGCGAAGGATCTTCTATGTCGGAATCACCCGTGCAAAGAATGAATTGGTGCTCTGTGAATACAATGACTATTCTTCACAGTTCCTGCGTGAGACAGAGGAGAAGAAGAAAAAGGTTCGCGCAGTTGCGAAGAAACGACCGGTTTTGAAAAAACGCGTCTCGCAGAAACCTTTCCATCCGGAAGACGTTGCGGAAGGTGTATTGGTACGGCATAACGAGTATGGTGTAGGTGTCGTAGAGTATGTGAAGAAAAGAAGCATCGTGATCAATTTCAACGGTGTCAGTAAGACTCTGATGTACCCCTACATTTTCACTGAGGGAATTGCAGAATTGGTGGAGTAAATCGCCAAAGAAACAGGCCGTCGAGCGAAATGCTCGGCGGCTTTTGTCATGTCTTACCCCTTACGGTATGTAAGGGGGTTGCCCCCTTGCGGTATATAAGGGGAGGACGTACCCCGACTATTTCAAAGGAGGTTCTGACATGAACAACGAGTATTGGAACGAAGAATGGCTTGCAGAGGAAGAGGAGGACGATGAGTGGCTGCTGGAGATCTTCCGGCAGGCGAAGAAGGAGGACGAGGGGAACATCTACCTGCAGGATCCGAGACAGGTGGAGCGGGTCCTCAAAGTGTACCGGCTAATGAAACAGGTGACTGCCGGACAAGAGGTGGAGGTGACATACCGACTACACGACACTGAAATCACGATGGGCTCTGTGACCGTTGAGGGCTTCTGCCCTGAGTTTCGAGATGTAGAGAAGTTCGCTGCGGCGGTGCTGCTGGCGGACAACATCGATATGGTTGACAAGACGAAGGGGACCGTCGAACTGTGCTTCACGTTTTATGGGCTTGCAAAAAAGATTGGACGGGTGGATGTGTGATGGGTACGATAAATCGCCTTGTGGCATACAGGTGTTAAAAGTATACTGAGGGTGAAAAAAAGAGGAAGGAGGTGCTGGTTTGGATTGGCTCCCGGACCCCACGAAACCATTGTCGGAGAAAAGTGCGGCAGAGCTTGCGACTGAAGCCTGGCTGTATGATGAGATGACGGGCGGAGACGATGAACACGGCTCCGGCGGAGGGCCTTCGAAGCCGCCGAGTGTTCCACCTTCTGGAGGCGGCTCGTCAGCCGGATGCTTCTGGGGCGTTATGGTCGGGGTGCTGGTGATCCTGATCCTGTTGTTGTTCGCGTTGCTGATGGACAGCTGTATTTCGAGCGTGAGGCACCACACTGAAAGTACTTATTCGTACTCTTACACGACCACTACGACAACGACTGCCAGCACCACCTTCACGACGTCTTACCGTTATTCGACTCGCTACCGGTACACGACGCGCTACAGGAACACGACACAGTATGACGCCTATGGTGTGCACGACTATGTGGACGCCGCTGATTTCGCTGACGAGAACGCCTACGAGGAGTTCGACGGCGACTGGGAAGAGGCGTATGATTATTACGAAGAACATGCAGGTGAATAAGACTATTGAGGTGATAGTATGAGCGATTCTAATTGGGACAGCGGCTGGAACACTTCCGGTTCCGGAAACCCCTGGGACTTCGAACCGAAGGACCCACTGGGTGGAGGTTCCTCCCATGAGACGGAGGAACGCCATGCGTTCGGTGACTCTGACACGCCGCCCTGGCCGTCACGGAATTACGATGGCAGCCCGGAGCGGGAAGGCGGATGCCTGGGCGCTCTGGTAGGGCTGCTGGCACTGCCGGTGGCGAGCATTGTTGGAGCACTGTTTGCTGTGATGAATTGAAGGCGTGAATCGCCTAAGAATATGCCGCTGAGCTGACGCTTGGCGGCTTTTGTACGATTAATCGTCTTGCCAAACGTTTAGGTCATATTTATACTAAAAATGAACAAGTGAGTGGGAACACCGTATTAGTTTTGATTGGAGGTTTGTTTATGAGTGAGAATACTAACCAGACTGTAAATGAAGAAAAAATGTTTTACAAAAACTGGTGGTTTTGGGCGATCATGGCAGGATTGATCCTTGGATTGGTTTTGATTCTTGGCCCCGACAGAGGCTCAAAAGAAGAACCTACAACTACTACGACAGGGACAACTGCCGTAGTGTCTACTACAGCTGCACCGAATGAGGTCGTTCTTTTGGACAGTGGCTATAGCATGGATGCGGACAATGAGTATTTGTATTGGGCTGCAGAGTTTCAGAACCCAGAAGGAAATCCTACCGCTTACGAATTCACCAAAATTATAGTGACTGCCTATGATGCGAATGGCACCGTATTAGCTACAGGTGATCAAGTCATGCAAACGCTTCAACCTGGAGAAAAACAGGCGTTTGGTTCGCTTATGGATTGTCATGGTCAGGCACCTGCAAAAGTTGACTTTGCTATTGAGTCTGGAACACCTATCGCACCCTCACAAGATGCTCTTAAATCATCTGATTTTCAGATTGAAGGTGTGACAGAGCGTAATGGTGAGTTCGGCGACATTACTTATACTGGCACCGTGAAAAATAACGGCTCAAAAGACACAAGCATGGTAGGCATTGTTGTTGCTTTGAAGCAGGATGGCAAGTTGGTTTTTGCTGAAAATACTTATGTTGACAATCTTGCTGCTGGCCAGCAGAAGGCGTTTGAGATTAATACCTATAGCAATATTCCGGCACACAATAGCTATGAAGTCATTGCATATGATTGGGGTTATTGATTATGAGTGAAGAAAAGAAAAAAGTTGTTGTCAAAGCAGTAAAACCGAAAACGATAACAGTTAAAACGTCAACACCAAAGGTTTCGACAGAAAAAGTAGAAGAACAGCCTGTAAAATCTGTGTTTGAAGAGCCGAAACAGAAGGCAGCAAGTGAACCTGTACAGATGGCAGTAAAGGAGCCGGCTCCTACATCTGAGAAAAAGAAACCGGCGGTATATAACCAATGGTGGTTCTGGTTGGTTCTTGCTGCTGCAATCCTTGGAATTGTTGCATTGGCAACACGCGGTGGTGTGGCCAATAATGCAGGGGATTCCAATAGCGCAGTTGCAGCGGATGCGACTACGAAAAACGCAGATTCAATCAGCGTTGATGAAAATCTGATTACCGTTGAAGTGACTATGCCGGCAGCGTTCTTTGAGGATGAAACTCCTGAAGAAATCCAAGCTAATGCCAAAGAGCAGGGCGTGATAAGTTGCACCATTAATGATGATGGATCTGTGACTTATAAAATGACCAAAGCTAAACGGCGAGAAATGCTCAATGGATTTAAAAAGGCGATAGATGATACCATCCAAGATTATACAAGTGGTGGAGAAAATGCACCTTCTTCCTACAAGAGTATTTCTTACAATTCAAAAGTGACACAGTTTGATGTCCGTGTAGATCGAGCTGCTTATGAAAACAGTTTCTTCGATTCACTCTATGTGATGAGCTTTTACATGTTAGGCGGTTATTACCAGATTTTTGATGGTGTACCGGAAGATCAAGTAAATGTAATCGTCAACTATATTGACGATAGCACAGGAGAGATTATTGAGACTGGTTCGTATCAGGATGCAATGGAAAACGCAAATGCATAACTTGTAAATAGTGTATATAAAGCCGCTGAGCTAACGCTCGGCGGCTTTTGTACGATTAATCGCCTTGATGGTTATTTAGTAAACATGTATACTTAGGGCAGGAGAAATGAATGGAATATCTTTGGCTATTGGCGCCTGGACTTATTGTGATGAAACACAGTGGGTTTAGGCGTTTTTTGCAAATACTCTAAGAAAGGTTGTGTCGTATGACAAGCGGACAGGTTATCAACAAACGGAATGGTTATGCGCTTTGCCTGATCATCGCCATTTTGCTGATCAGCATGATTGGAATTGCGGTTGGTTCGATTGCCAAGGGTGAAGAGCGTAATTTGGAAAAGGTCGCATATCCGACATCTTTCAAGCTGTCTCAGAGCGATACGACCTATTCGTTCAGCGAGCTGACTTACATCATGAAGGACAAGGATAAGCAGCACTACTTTGTGATGGAGCCGGAGTATTATTACTATCATTGGGCAGAAATCATTATGACGATCAATTATCCCGAACGGGAGGATCCTCTGGTTTATTGGGATGGAAAAGATGAGTGGGATATAATTCGGAACTATATCCATCTTTATGAGGACAGCGCTCTGACAAAAGAAATGAAGATCGGCGGAAACGAGTTTGCAACTCTGCGGTACTGGTTTGATGACAACAATACTGTCCTTAGCTTCGGTCTGGGAAGTATTTTGGACTTGCTGGATGAACATGGTGACAGTCAGGCCTACTACATTGTAATTGACCCGTACGTAACTGCCACCACAGAACATGAGGGATCTGCAATTATTATTGAATTTCAATTTAAAGACACTGAATATACAACAACTCGAAAGAGCCATAGCACTACTACTTCGACTACAGAATGGACGGGTGGCACTAGGACGACAGGAGTATATGGAGAAGAGCGTGATCCTGTTTCTAGAGGTATCCATATCAACCAGCCAAGTAAGTATAGAACCTCTACCACTATATATCAGAAAACCTACCCTGATGGTCTCAACAGCGACTCCTCCGGATGGGGATATTATAAAAACAACGAAGTCGACACATCTTATACTGGTTTTGCCGAAAACGTCTATGGAACCTGGCGTGTTGAAAACGGCTACGTAAACTTTAAAACGAGTGGTCTGTTTAAAGACGATGGCGAAACCTATTATGTCCGAGACGGAAAGGTGGTTACCAGCTACACCGGTCTTGCTACGGGCACTGATGGAGAGTATTACATCAAGAACGGAAAAGTGGACGCCGGTAATAACGGAGAGGTCACCATTTACGGGATGATTTATACTCTGAAAAACGGGAAAGTTGTAAGCTCCCGATATGCTTCTGGCGAGTCCACTCCCCAAAAAACAGAGGAACCGTCTACTAAGAAGTCCGAAGAGCCTACAACTAAGAAGAACGAACCGAAACCTGCTACAACACTCAACGGACTTGTCCAGGGCCCGGATGGCAAATGGGCAATGTACAAGAACGGAGCAGTTGATAAGTCCGCCACCGGCATATTCCAAAATAAGTATGGCTGGTGGAGAGTAGAAAAAGGGTACGTCAATTTCAACGCCCAGGGCATCTATCAAAACGCTTATGGTTGGTGGAAGACGACGAATGGCAAAGTTACCTTCAAGGAGACAGGCGTCTTCCAAAATCAGTTCGGCTGGTGGAGAGTCAAGGACTCCAAGGTTGACTTTAATGCCAATGGAATCTATCAGAACAAATACGGATGGTGGAAGACCAAGGGTGGTAAAGTAGACTTCTCGTTCACCGGTATTGCCAAGAATGAGTATGGCACATGGTATGTGAAAGGTGGTAAGGTCGATTTCTCCAAGAATGGAAATGTGACTTATAACGGCAAGACATATACTGTGTCCAATGGTAAAGTGAAGTAAGCGTAAATCGCCAAAGAAACAGGCCGCTGAGCTGATGCTCAGCGGCTTTGTGGTATACTGGAGGCAGTAAATCGCCCAAGGGAGGGGACAGAATGAGCAAGGATGCTATCGTGCTGTTGCACGGGTTTGACCATGACCATCGGTGTTGGGACCTGGTCGTCGATGAGATGGCGAAGCTGGCGCCGGAGGTGCCGGTGTATGCCGTGGACCTGCCGGGGCGTGGATGAAGAACTCTACATCGACGCGCCGCACGACTGTATGCTGACGAACCCGAAAGAGGTCGCGGAGATCATTCTGAGGAAGTATTACCAGTGTTTGGAATGAGGGCGTGAATCGCCCAAAGAAATAAGCCGCTGAGCTGATGCTCGGCGGCTGCGTGGTTATGTGGGGGAGATGTATCTGAGTGCGTCAGTTTAAGAAGGAGCCCCAGTCCTTCCAGGAAACATAGTCAGTGCCGTTGATGTTCATAGTGAGATCGCCCATGTAAAAGACAACACTTCTTGTGTGCTCGTTTCCTTCGACGGAGTTTCTCAGACCTGCATATTTCCGCGCGTTTCCGGCGAGCTTGCTTTCAGGTCCGTTAGAACTCTTGACTTCAATGGCAAATGTATGTTTCCAGTCGGCAATGGTGTCTACCTCGAACCCTTTTACATCGCGATAATAGGTCAGATAAGGTGACCTTCCCTGATTGAGCTTTTGTTTTAACAGTTCTGCAACTGCGAATGTTTCCACGATGGCGCCTTTTGATTCACTCAATAACAAATCGGATTTGGTTTCCATGCGAAGCAGATGGCATAACAGGCCGGTATCCACAAAGAATAACTTTGGCGTTTTTACGAGAGCTTTGTTCAAACTTTTCGAATCTGGTTCCAGAAGATGGACAATAAAGGAGCGTTCCAGAATGTTCAGCCAGCTTTTTGCGGTTGGATGAGATATACCAATGTCATTGGCCAGGCCATCAAGTGAAAGCAACTGACCGCTTCGAAGCGCACAGGCGGTAATAAATTTCTTGAAAGTAGGGAGATTGGCGTCCTTGATTTGTTCTTTTACATCTAAATCGAGATAGGTCTCAATATAATTTTCGTACCAGTCAAACCGGTCATACCTTTTTTCATTATCATACAGGGGCGGATACTGACCGTTAAAGATCAAATCGTAGGGATCTTCCGGCAAGAGACCGGCAAGTTCCAATTCCTTTGTCGTAAATGGGAGGAGCTTCAGGAAAGCAGCTCTTCCTGCAAGACTTTCTGTCATGTTTTCACGAAGGCGGAATTGGCTTGATTCGGTGAGGATGAACTTCCCAGGACTATAAGGAGCCAAATCTACGTGTTCCTTTAGCGCATCAAAAAGACCGGGGACTTTTTGAGCTTCATCAATAATGGCTCCTTCCGGAAATGCATTTATGAAATCTAACGGGTTTGATTCTGCAATGGAACGAGTTCCTGCATTGTCTAAGGAAATATATCTTTTTTCTGGAAATACTGCCTGGCATAAAGTCGTTTTACCACTTTGTCTGGGACCGGTAACACCAACAACAGGAAATTGGTTCGCCAGACGGACCAGAGCTTCTCTTGCAGTACGCTCTATCATAATGAACACCTCACAGAATGTGGAATAATCCAAAGTATACTACGGGAAAAATCCAAAGTCAAGGCATGGAAAAATCCAAAGTTTATGCCGAGGCTGACGCCACGACCCTGATGGAAGCGGGTATTTGGACGCGGATGCTTCCTTCTTCCTCTTGCGGGACCGGGTCTTTTGACGTGGTCCTATTTTTTGTGTTTGTATTAGGCGTAAATCGCCAACAGAAGACGCCGTCGGGCAAACGCCCGGCGGCTTTGTGGTATACTGAAGGCAGTGAAACGGTAAAGGAGGAGCGGGACATGAAAGTCGTTCTGGTCGGCACCGGCAGCATTGGAGGGACCATCGCGGTCCTGTTGCAGGAGCATGGGCACGACCTGGATGTGGTCGCGCACGGCGAGGAGAAGGCGAAGCTGTTCCGGGAGGAAGGCTTCCGGCTGACCGGCGTGTATGGGGACCACTGCCAGCGGTTGCATGCGTACCCGTCCGTGAGTGCGCTGACGGACACGTATGCCCTGGCACTCATCGCCACGAAATATCAGCAGATGCCCGACGTCGCGCGCGAACTGCTGCCGCACCTCAAAGACACGTCGCTGGTGGCCTCCCTGCAGAACGGCCTGTGCCTCGACATGCTGTCCGAGGTGGTGGGCGATGAACGCACCGCCGGCGTCATGATCGGCTTCGGTGCCACACAGCTCGAGCCGAACCTGGTCGAGGTCACCGCCAGCGCCGAGCTGGTCATCGGGATGCTCGACGGCTCCGAACCGCCCGCGCTGAAGCAGCTCTGCTCCATGCTGAATGACTGCCTTCCGACGAAGACGACCACGGACATCAACGCGAAACTGTATTCGAAGCTGGTGTTCAACTCGGTCATCAACGCGATGGCCGCGGTAACGAACGCGCCCGTCGGCAAGGCGCTGAAGACCCGCAAGGCGCGCCGGGTGGTGATGGGCATCATCCGCGAGGGCGTGGCCGTAGCGGACGCGATAGACCTCGACATCCCGCGGTTCAACATCCTGCCGAAGTACAAGTTCTTTGCCGCGCGCCGGTCGCGACTGACCCGCGCCCTGTGCGGGCAGTTCCTGCGCATCGGGCTGGCGGTCGGCTCCGGCAGCGTGCGCCCGTCGACGCTCCAGTCGTTGGAGAAGGGCAAGCCAACGGAAGTGGATATCATGAACGGGTACATCTCGGCGAAGGCCCGGGAACTCGGTGTCCCGACGCCGGTCAACGACAGCCTGACCGCCATCATCAAGGAGATCGAGTCGGGCGCCCGACCGCTCTCCGCCAAAAACCTTCGTGATGTGAAGGAGAAGTAAATCGCCCAAGGGAGGGAAGCGTATGCAGTTTGGGTTTTCCTATGTGGGGCTGGTGTTCCTGATCATGCTGATGGTCCCGAACATGCTGTGGACGAAGCATAAGCCAAAGGACTACGAGAAATATGTCGGCAACGAGAACAAGGTCCTGCTCGCGTTCGAGCGAGTCGGGGAAGTTCTGGTGTCTGCCGCGGCGCTCGTCTTCGCGGACTTCAACTGGAAGCCCTGGTCCGCCTGGTCCTGGTGGCTGGTCGCTGCCTTCGTCATGATGGTCCTGTACGAAGTCTTCTGGGTGCGGTATTTCCGCGGAGAGCAGACCATGCAGAGCTTCTACTCGAGCCTGCTCGGCATACCTGTGGCAGGTGCTACGCTCCCGGTGCTTGCCTTCCTGCTGCTGGCGATTTACGGAAAGAACCCGATCCTGGGAGTGGCCGTGCTGATCCTCGGCATCGGGCACATCGGGATCCACTGGATGCATAGGAAAGAATTGGAAGGGTGAATCGCCAAAGGAAGAAGCCGCTGAGCATTTGCTCGGCGGCTTGACTTAGGGAAACCGATTTGCTATAATATAGACGAACAAAAGTTCGATTATATATTTCAATGAGGGCATTTTCGCTATCGTATGATTCGATGGCGGAGGTGCCCTTTTGGCTTGGAGGTGTTCGTGTGGAAGAGAAGAAAGAACAGCTGGAGATAGAGAAGACTGGTGAGTCTGTGGTGGAAACGCTGCGGACGGAAGACATCCGCAATATGGTGTATGTGGTCCGCGGAAAGCAGGTTATGCTAGACAGTGACCTTGCGAAGCTGTATGGGGTGGAAACATTCAATTTAAACAAGGCCGCAAAAAGGAATGAAAAGCGTTTTCCTTTGGATTTTCGCTTTCAACTCGGAAAAGAAGAATATGAAAATTTGATATTCCAAACTGGAATATCAAGTTCCGAAAATCAGCATGGAGGTCGTAGAAAACTGCCATTTGCATATACGGAACAAGGGGTTGCCATGCTGGCCAGCGTGTTGAGAAGCGAGAGGGCAGTTCAAGTGAGTGTGAACATTATGCGGGCTTTTGTCGAAATGCGAAGGTTCATCGCCAATAATGCGGCTTTGTTTGACCGTATCAGTAGTGTTGAATTGAAGCAGCTGGAGTATCAGAAGCAGGCGGATGAGAAGTTTGAACAGATCTTCGAGTACATTGGAGCACACGAGAAAGTGCCGCAGAAGCTGTTCTTTCAAGGTCAAATCTACGACGCATTCAGTTTTCTGGTGGAACTGATTCAGTCAGCAGAGCGCACGATCATCCTGGTCGATGGATATGTGGATGTCAACACATTGAACCTGTTGGCAAAAAAGCAGAAAGAAGTTCGGGTCGAAGTTTACACCTTTCCAAATTCGCTTCTAACGACAAGGGATATCAACAAGTTCAATGCCCAATACCCGAAGTTGAACCTACATAAATCATCTGAGTTCCATGACCGGTTTTTGATACTGGACGAGGTGCGGGTCTACCATATTGGTGCATCGTTGAAAGACGCCGGGAAGAAATGCTTTGGCATATCTCTTTTGGAAGATGAAGCATTGAAGCGGGCTTTGCTGGAACGGCTGGAAAAGTGAATCGCCCAAAAAAGCCGCTGAGCTGGGTGCTCAGCGGCTTTGTGCGTTGGATAGTTGTCATGGGAGATACTTCTTCAAAGAGGATTGAACAGTGATCTGAACCGCAGATGCTGTTTCCGAGCACCATTTGGAGGGGATACCGGCTTTTGTGCCGACCGTTTTGCCGTGATAGCGTACCTCCAGCGTTTTATGTCTGTTCATGGAGCACCTCCTCTATGGTTCGATAAGGCGTCTCAGTGAAGAGGTTCCGCAGCTCGTCCTCGCACTCCAGAGCCATGGCGAGTTTGGTGAGGGACAGCAAAGAGATCTGACCGGTTTGCTCAAACCGTTTCAGTGAACCGAGGCTGACTCCGCTCTGCCGGCTGAGCTCCTCCTGGGAGAGTTTCCGCCGTTTGCGGATACCGCGGAGTCGATTTGCCAGTTTCTGGTCGAGTTCATCCGCTGTTTCCCAAATGAGCGCATCCATAAAAGAACCTCCAATACGTAGATAAAATATTAGCCAAAAATGCATGTTTATCTGTAAAACAGATATTATATTAGCCGAATCTATTATATGCTGTTTGCGACAGAAAGTAAAGCCGCTGAGCTGGGCGCTCAGCGGCTTTGTGGTTGTGTTGGTCAGTCGCGCTTCAGGAAGTCATAGAAGGCGATGCCGACGGCGGCGAGGTCGATGACGGTGGCCGCGATGATGACGGCGAGAACTCCTCCGGTCAACATGGTGTATCCCTCCTTATAACCAGCCTGCGAAGCCGCAGACGATGAGTAAGACGGCGTCGAAGCCAAGGATGGCCGCGTCGCACTTGAGTGACTGCTTCAGGGTCGGTCGGTCGTGGACATAGAACGCGGTCGCAAAGAACGGCAGGTAGCCGATGAACCAGATGAGCCACGGCACCTTGCGCTGCCAGAACGGCCACTCCCAGGTCAGAAGCCCGGAGTAGTTCAGGAAGCACTCGATGATGACGGCCAGCGTCGTGAGCACGACGGCGTAGAAGATGCGGTTGTTGATGCCGAGGATCTTCGCTTTGCGGTCCTCCGGCAGCATGAGGCAGGATGCGATGCCCATCATGAGGAACATCATGGAGATCTCCACATTGTAGCCGATGAGAATGAGGAGCGATGTATCGCCCACGCCCATCGGGGTGCCCCACACGGGCGCGTACCCGCTGATGAAGCATACCATGGAGTTCCAGGTCTCATTGAACAGGTCCATGCCCCACAGGGCTACACCGCCGGCGAGTACCTGGTAGTGTTTGTCGTGCATCTCTCTCGAGATGATGTAGATGAGGACCAGCAGAATGGGGATGATGTACCAGTGCATGGTCTCGGACGGATGCCGCAGTATTTCTAATGCGGACTGGGTGTACTCAGAATACATAGACGTCAACTCCTCTCATAACTCAAACCTTGAACGAATGGGGTGTTGCCAACTTCATCATAATCTGTTTTCTGACGGGTGTAAAGCATCAAATGTTTACAATAAGAAAGCCGCTGAGCTGGTGCTCAGCGGCTTTGTGGTTGTGTTGGTCAGGCCTCACAGAGGTCTTTTACTTCTTCTTCCGGGATATTTAAAATACTTGAAATTTTGGAAAGTGGCATTCCATCGAGAAGTAGTGCTTTTGCAACCTCCTCAAGCGTTTGTTTTCTTGTTTCTGTGCGAGTTTCGTTTCGCATTTCTTCTAAGGCTCTGCACATGGCGAGGTTCCCCTCCTTTACATCTTTGTAATAGCTAACAGAGTCCCGAAGGACTTGAAAATTCATATTATTTGTGTTTTTACACCAGAAGTCATGGATCAGTCTGCCTAATGGGTCATCAGATTTGTATTGTCCGTTCACATAGATTATATGCTGGAAATCTTCGAAAGGCAAACCTGTTTCCCGTCCTGTGCGCTCAATATGATATAGAGGTCTGGACTGGCTGAAATAGTCATTTTCTGTAATGAATATGATATATGACTCAGGTAAGTCTTGATAGCTTTGACCAGGTGCCAGAATTCTGCTGTCTATCATGCTGGCATGATAACGGGCGCGCTTGGGCACTGCCCCCTGATCGGAACGCTGGATTTCTACATTGAAGGTCGTGCCACGAATGTCTGTGCAGAAGACATCAAGGATAACATCTTTGCCAAACAAGTTATGTATGGATTCCTGCGTGTGCGAATAGGCAACCTTCAGTGTGGGAGATTCCAAAATGATTTGTAATACGAGTTCGATGGCTCTTGGATTGTCAGAAAGAACAGCGCTCATGAACTCATCGTCCATGAGGCAGAAGTTTCGGATTCGTTCCAGGTCTTCCGCGTGTTCCTGCTCATAAGTTTTTGGTTTTTGCAAATGGAAGTTCCTCCTTTTTAGGGATTTCCTTCCGGCGCCGCAAGGTTTGTTTGACGATAGGATTATAAGGCGAGAACACCTCGAAATCCATTCGCAGAATGACCAATTCGTATTATTCTTTTTGGCTTACCTACGCTGTTTTTCGAGCTTCAAAAAGTGCAATTACGAAAGTTGCAATGGCTTAATGACCGTTCGTCGGTTATTAACGACCGCTCACATTTTTCCGACTATTCGTCCTTGAGTGGCCTTTGTGCAAAATGCCAAAGAAGAAGCCGCTGAGCTGGTGCTCAGGCGGCTGTTGTGTTAGTTGGTGGCGGGGATGCTTTTTTCGTAGAGTGTTTCCGGAGCGATGTCCAAGGTCTCGTCCCAGACGACGGTACCATACTCTTGATGAGCTTTCATGAAAAAAGATATATTTTTGAGCTTGGAAAAAACTCCTTTTTCAAGGTAAGGAGAAACATCGAACAGACGAGTTTCTCCATTATTGAATTCGACTTGAAGCATGTAGTTTTCTAAAGGATGAACACTGACTGCACGTGGACCTAAACTCTGATCCATTGTTTCACCTCATTTCAAAGGATCGATACGGTACAACTCCATGTTGCTCTTTGCAAGATTCCAGTTCGCCAGCAATTCTTCCTGATGTATTTCAGCCCATGCGACCACAAGTTTCTTTTGCCTTGGCGGCAGAGAGCCTTTTAAGACTTCTCCATCCAAAGTGAAAGAGGCCTCGTAGTCTTGATAATAAGCATGGAAGTGGGGCGGGTTATGGTCGTCAAAGAACATTTGAATGACGATACCGTAAAACATACTGATGGTTGGCATTTCATACCTCCTAAATTATAGCATAGCAGTTGAACTAGGGCTAATATTTGTTCCAGCGCTGGAGGTATTCATTTGGTCGACAAAGATAAGTATAGATTTGGACAACCTGGAAATCCATTCGCAGAATGACCAATTCGAATTATTCTTTTTGGCTTACCTACGCCGTTTTTCGAACTTCAAAAAGTGCAATTACGAAAGTTGCAATGGCTTAATGACCGTTCGTCGGTTATTAACGACCGCTCACATTTTTCCGACTATTCGTCCTTGAGAGGCCTTTGTGCAAAATGCCAAAGAAGAAGCCGCTGAGCTGGTGCTCAGCGGCTTTGTGGTATACTGAGGGCGAACGTGAATCGACCAGAGAGAAAGGCAGGTGCCGGGCATGGCAGAGAGCAAGCAGGAACTGAGAGAACGCATTGGGGACCTCGCATATGAGGTGACCCAGAATGCGGCGACGGAATACGCCTTCACGGGGGAGTATGACGACTTTTTTGAAGAAGGCATTTATGTCGACGTGGTCAGCGGCGAGCCGCTGTTCCTGTCGACGGACAAGTTCAATTCCGGATGTGGATGGCCGGCGTTCTCGAAGCCGGTGGACGCGTCCGCACTCACGGAGAAGCGGGACCTGTCGCACTTCATGATCCGGACCGAGGTGCGCTCCGCCGGGGCGGACTCGCACCTCGGGCATGTGTTCCCGGACGGCCCGCGGGAACTGGGCGGGCTTCGGTACTGCATCAACTCCGCGGCGCTTCGGTTCATTCCGAAGGACGAAATGGAAGCCGCGGGGTACGGGGAGTACGTTGCGAAGCTGGAAAAGTGAATCGCCATTTGGCTTGCCTTGTGTGTAAGGAAACGATATACTGAGGGTGTACCGCATATACCGTAATTGAACAAAGAAAGGAGTGTCAGGATGGACTATTTCCCGGACCTTATGGACCCGATGGAAGAGAGGGACGCGTTCGACCTCGCCAACGAAGCATGGATGTACGATGAAATGACAAAAGATGACGACTTCGACTCCGACCCGCTGGATGAACTGGACGGTCTGTCCGATGACCTCGACGACCTGTTCAAGGACGACGACCTCTATAAAGATGACCCGGACGATGACCTGAACGACGACCTGTTCAAGGACGACCTCGACGACGATTTCTTCGCGGACGACTTCGGGTCGGAGGACGATTTTTGAGAATGAAGCGTGGAATGACTGAAAAGAATAAGCCGCCTGGTGCTGGGTACCAGGCGGTTTTGTGTTTCAAATCTAGAATATGCTGTTAGATTGAAATTGGCAAATTGTCTGTAAAAACGTTGGCGTATATCGCCACAGTGTTACAGGCCCAGGGCGCGGCGGACCTTCATTTCGACGTAAGTGATGTCCAGCGGGGCTTTGCTGGTTTCGAAACTGTAGATCATGCAACCGCCATCGAACATGCCGTTTTCTTCGTAAATCTTCATTTTGCCGAAAGCAATTCTGGCGTAGTTGTCGGTATCATCCGAGTCGTCGAGCTTCCCGAAGTGCTCCAGGTACAACTCGCGCCTGTTTTTGACATCCAGAATGGTGAAGTCGGGGCGCCAGGTTTTCTTATAGCCGTTCACGATGACCTCGATGGGATACTCATAACGATAAGGTATGCCGAGACGGTAAAGCAGGTTGGCTATGAGCTGCTCGGACTTGGACCTGACACGCTCTCCGCGGTCTGTGATGTACATCGGAGCGTCGGACTTGAAGTACCCTGGCGTATAGGTGACCTCTTCCCACTGCTTACGGTATTGCTCATCGGTTGGAATGACCGGCGTCACGAGCTTTTGCCTGGCAGGGGAAAGGGTTTCATAGACTTCTTCAAAAGTCTTGTCCGGAAAGTGGCTGGCGAGGAGCTGCCATGCCTGGAGCTCGAGCTCGGCCGCTTTGAGGACTTTGAGGTCGTAGGACTTTTGGGCGAGTTGCTTTGCGAGGTCGAGGTGCTTCTTGTTGAGATAGGTCCCGCTGCCTCTGTCTTTGCTGGCTAAATGGTAATAACGGTCTTTGCCTTTGATATTAAGTATTTTCAAGTAACCATCTGGAGAAGTTGCAAGCTTTTTTTCTTTCTCTTTGCAGAGACGATGCAGGAAGGGCCTCCGCTTGTTGACCATAGACTGGATTTTTGTGATTGTTTCCATGAGATTCCTCCTTGACATGAATGTGATTATGCTTTTGCAAATCGCAAGTCCCCTGTTGTGAGTTTGCGATTTGCAATAATTAAGGGCTGGATGGATTTTATGAGAACTAGTAAATCGCTGACGGCCTAAATTGGTTTTGCGATTGTCGTTTTTGTTTGATCAACGGAACGTTGGCTCTGAAAAGTAAATCTCTAAATGTGTGACAGGACGTCGCGATTTATAATTGGGCGTCAGATGGCAAAGAGTCATCGATAATTACAAATCGAAAAACGATTACAGCTAATATGCGATTTACTATTTCTGAAATACTGATAATCGAAGCGTGAATTGGTAAATCGGAAAGGTGTGTGGCAGCATTTTCGATTTACTATCTGTGATAATCCTGATTGGCAGGATGAATATGGCCGGGCATGAGGACCGGCCAAGCATGATGCTGGTCTTTTTTGGGGGAAGGGGAAGCCAAAGAGCGTGGGAGAAAGGCACCTTCCCCTTCCCCCAACCCCAACCCCTTCCGCCTTTCTCGCTGGCTGAACAGAGCGGAGTGGTTTGTTGCTGGTCGGGAGAAGAGCTTGTGAGGGGATGCTGCTGGCTGGGAGAAGACGGTGTGGGCTGTTGCTTGCCGGGAAAGGAAGACGAGGAGATAGATGTTGTGTTCCGGGAAATGAAGAGGGGTGGCTGTTACTGGCCAGGAGAGGAAGAGAGGGGGCTGCCTGCAAGGAGAAAAAGACAAATGGGCGGGGCGTTCCAAAGCTCCATATACCACAAAAAAGACCGTTGCGCGAGTACTTCTTCGCGAGCGGTCGATTTTGGCGGTCGAACGGTCGTTATTGTCGGGAAAATGACCGGCGAACGGTCAAGTGGGTCGAGAATGGGACAGATAAAAGCCGCCTGGTGCTGGGTACCAGGCGGCTTTGTGGTATACTGGGGACAGGCCCTGCGGGTGGCGCTGGCCGTCGGCTCCGGGAAGGTCCGACCGTCCACGTTGCAGTCCCTTGAGAAGGGGCGACCGACGGAGATCGACATCATGAACGGATACATTTCGTCGAAGGGCCGGGAGTACGGCGTGCCGACGCCGGTCAACGACAGCCTGACGGCCATCATCAAGGAGGTCGAGGCCGGCCGGCGCCCGCTGACGAAAAAGAACCTGCGTGATGTGCAGGAGAAGTAAATCGCCAAAGAAACCAGAAAGAAAGCAAGGAGAGCGAGCATGAATATTGGAAGCGCAATGAACCTGATGTCCCAGGGCAAACAGGCCTGGGCGACCTTCAAACAGAACCATCCGGAGTTCCCGAAGTTCCTGAACTACGTGAAGAGCAAGGGCGTGCCGGAGGGGACGGTCATTACCATCAACGTGAAGTATCCGGAGCCGGACGGGCAGAATGTCCACTCGGAAATCAAGGTCAAAGCGTCGGACGTCCAGCTGCTGAAAATGCTGGAAAGTATGATGGGTTGATCTGGAAAGCGATATTTCAAAGAGACTTGAAAATTGCCGGGCCGGGTGCCCGGCTTTTTGTGTGCTGTCGAGTTGTACACGTGGGCAGGTTATTTGACGGAGCGGGCCTTCTGTGCTAAAGTAGTAGACCACACATGCTTTTTCACACACAAACAAACACACCACAACAGAACAGGAGTACCACATTGAGAAAGAGAAACGCACTGGTCGTTGCTCTGCTGGCGCTGGCTTTGCTGATCGTGCTGTTGTTCCCGGCGGGAGCTGCGAGCAGTAAAGACCAGGTGTTCGAAGAACTCCAGCGTCAAGGCCTGAATACGGCGGCAGCATGCGGCGTCATGGCGAACATTGACAAAGAAAGCACCTTCAATCCGTCAGTCTCGTCCCGCGACGGTTCCTACGGCCTCTGCCAGTGGACCGGCAGCCGGAAGTCCAACCTCTTCAGCTACTGCGACCAGAACGGACTGGATTCGTCCTCGGTGGAAGGGCAGATCGCCTTCCTCATGTATGAACTGCAGACCGGCTACAAGGGTGTCTACAACACACTTCTGACGACCAGCAACACCGCGGACGGCGCATACAATGCCGCGTACCGCTTCTGCTACGACTTCGAACGTCCTGCCAACAAGGCCGGCCGTTCCACGGAGCGGGCCAACCTTGCGAAGAATTCCTACTGGCCGGCATACCGGAACGCGGTCTCTCTGAACGGACTCGTTCAGGGTTCGGACGGCAGATGGGCGGTCTATAAGGACGGCAACGTCGATACCTCTGTGACCAGCGTCGTACAGAACCAGCATGGCTGGTGGCGCGTGGAGAACGGTTACGTCAACTTTGACGCCAACGGCATCTACCACAATGCAAACGGCTGGTGGAAGACCACGAATGGTAAAGTTCTCTTCAATGAGAACAGCATTTACCAGAATGAGTTTGGCTGGTGGAAGACCACCAACAGCAAGATCACCTTCAAGGAGACCGGCGTCTTCCAAAACGAAAACGGCTGGTGGTACTGTGTCAACTCGAAAGTCGACTTCAGCTACAACGGCACGGTGGAGTACAACGGTGTTAAGTACAAAGTCGTCGACGGACGCGCCGGTGCCATCCCCGATGTCACGAAGGCGGCGGAAGCTTCGGCTGCAGCACAAGCAGCTGCGACTGCAAGTAAATAAGAAACTCGAAAAGGACCGCTTTTGCGGTCCTTTATTTGTGTTGTTTATTTGGCCCGTGTTATGGGCAGACCTTTATGTTATACTGTACCGAGAAACTGCACGAGGCGGCTTCGAAAAAAGGAAGTGCGCTGCTCGAAGGAGAATCTTACGTGAAGAATAGATACTTGTTTTTTGACATAGACGGCACGCTGGCAGCCGGCGGGTACGAGTACACGTACGTGCCGGAAAGCGCTATGCGCGCGTTGAAGAAACTGCGGGAAGCGGGGCATGTGCTGTGCATCGCCACCGGGCGGAGCCATGGCATGGCAGTCGAGTACATGGACGTGTTCGGCATGCAGAACATGGTGAGCGACGGCGGGTACGGCATCACGGTCGACGGCAAACTTCTCGACGTCGAACCGCTGCCGAAAGACCTTGTGGTGGCGCTCATCGACGAGTGCGACGAGAAGGGCTACCCCTGGGGACTCGTCGTGGACGACACGCCCCGGCGCTTCTGCCCGGACACGAAGTTCGTCGACTTCACGGGCGATGAATACATGGAAAGCGTCATCGTCCCCGGGACCCGGCCGGAGGACTACGACGGGGTGTTCAAGGTGAACATCGCGTGCTGCCCGCCGGACGAGCAGAAACTCGAGACGTTGAAGAAACTGCCCTGGGCCCGTTTCCACGACGACTACCTGTTCGTGGAGCCGACGGACAAGGCGAGGGGCATCCGCCGCATGATGGACCATTTCGGCGCGCCGTATGAAGACGTCATCGTCTTCGGCGACGCCATGAACGACCTCAGCATGTTCGTCCCCGAGTGGACCTGTGTTGCCATGGGCAACGCGTGTGAGGAACTCAAGGCGAAGGCCGACTACGTGACCACCGACGTCGAGGACGACGGCATCTGGAATGCCTGTGTGGCATTGAAGCTGTTTGAAAACTGAATGTTGAGAAAATCTGCCGCTGAACGATGTGCGTTCGGCGGCTATTTTTGTTATTATTTAAACGAATACGAATGACAATTTCGTATGAACAATATATAATAGGGACAGCGAGGTGTCCCTGTTATGCGTATTAGAACCAAAATGTTGCGCCCGTTACTGGCGCTTTTCTTATCGCTCGTCATCCTGTGCGGCGCGTTCATCGCGGCCTTTGCCGAAGACGAAGAACCCGCCACCACGAGCACCACAGTCGCGTCCGAAGAGAAGTCTGAGAAGGACTCGGAGGAGCCGAAGTCCGAGGAGAAGTCCTCCAGCACGACGAAAAAAGACTCCGGCCAGTCCGACGAGGACGAGGACGACAAGAGCACGACGAAGAAGGCGGAAGACGAGTCGACCACCAAAAAGGATGAGTCCTCGACTTCGAAAGAAGACGAGAGCACCACGGAGCCGACCACCGAAGAGCCGACGACCGAAGCGCCGAAAGAACCGGACTTCGCGCCGGACTATACCGGCATCGCCCTGACCACCTATGAAGGCGTCGAGGGCTGGTGGAGAGTCGTGGACGGCAAGGTCCAGCCGCAGGCCACGGGAGTGTACCAGAACCAGTACGGCTGGTGGTACGTGAAGAACGGCCGCGTCGACTTCGACTTCTACGGGGTCGAACAGAACCAGTATGGCTGGTGGCGCATCGAGTCCGGCAAGGTCAACTTCAAGGCGCAGAGCATCTACCAGAACCGCTACGGCTGGTGGAAGTGCAAAAACGGAAAAGTCGACTTCTCCTACACCGGCGTCACGCAGAACCAGTACGGCTGGTGGCGCGTGAAGACCGGCAAGGTGGACTTTGGCGCCCACGGCGCGTTCCGCAACGAGTACGGCACCTGGTACGTGAAGAACGGCAAGGTCGACTTCGGCAAGACCGGTACGGTCGTCGTCGGGAAGACCTCGTACACCGTCCGCGAGGGCAAGGTGTACGGCACCACCGTCAAGGTGCCGCTCGTGAACCAGCTGCCGAACTACCCGACGGGCTGTGAAGCGGCTTCCGCCACCATGGTCCTCAAGTACTGGGGATACGACATCAACATCACGAAGATGGTCAACACCATCCCGCGGGAGAACCTGCGGACGGTGGACGGGAAGCGGTACGGACCGCGGATCACCGAAAAGTTCGTCGGCGACCCCCGCAGCACCTACACGTCCAAGAACCCGGGCTACGGCGCCTTCGCTCCGGTGGTTTCCAAGGCGATGAACAACGTCATCTCGAACCAGCACGGCAGGCACAAGGCGTACAACAAGACCGGTGCGAACTTCTCCGAACTCCTCGACTACCTGAACGAAGGCAAACCCGTCATCGTGTGGTCGACGTACAACCTGAAGACCCCGAGTACGGTGAACGCGTGGTACATCGCCACCTCCACCGGCCCTGAGTACTTCTCCTACCCCCGTGGCACCCATGTCTGTGTCCTCGTCGGGTACGATGACAAGAACGTCTACCTCGCGGACCCCTACGGCGCGAAGACCAAGACCTTCAGCCGCTCCGCCTTCAACGACAAGTACAAACTCCTCGGCCGCCAGGCTGTGGTCGTACAATAAGAACTGAGCCGCCAAGCGCTTTGCTTTGGCGGCTTTTTTTGACACGCGTCCTGCAAATGGGTAGAATAGGGGCGTAACGAATGCAGAAGCTGCCGGGAGGTACGTACGCATGAGCGAAGAGAAAAAAGATATCATCATCGAAGAGACCGACGCCGGGCGGCACCGCCGCGAGAACCCGGAGCCGGAACCGAAAAAGAAGAAAGTGTCCGGCTGGCTCATCGCCACCATTGCGGTGGTAGTCGTGGGCATCGTCGCCGGACTGGCAGTATATTTCGTCCAGCAGAAAAGAGACTCGGACGTGTATGTGCGCACCGTGTCTGTGACCACGGACAAAGCGACCATGACGACCACCGAGGAGGAAGACTTCGAAATCGAAGACTCGGACGACATCGTCATCGCGGGCGACGACGCCATCGGCGGAGACCTCGAGGCCGAGACCGAGACCACGTCTGTCGAAGAGGACGACAAGACGAAGAAGACCACGAAGCGGACCACCCGCCGGACCACACAGTGGGACCCGCAGCAGGCTGCGGAAGACTTCTGGAACGAAGTGTCGAAGTGGGCGCGGTAAATCGCCAGACGAAACAGAAATGAAAAAGGCCGTCGGACGGAGAGTCCGGCGGCTTTCGCTTTGGGTTGTGCGGTTACTCCAGTGCATCCGCGCTGACCCTCGTCGCCAACGGCGAGTACGACGCCGCGAGCGACTATGCGCCGTACATCCTTGAGTACCCGCAGATCGAGTCCGTTCTGAAGGACGAGATCCGTCACGGAGACAACGCAAAGCAACTCATCGCGAAGTATTTCTGAGCAGGGTCTGTATATCGCCAAAAAAACAGGCCGTCGGGTGAATACCCGGCGGCTTTTGTGATATACTTTGTTTAGCAAAAGTCTCTGGAGAGAAGGGAATGACATGATCAAACGGTTTATCGAAGTGGACGGCAGGATGCTGTTTCCCATTGCGGGGCAGCAGCGCATCGCCTACACGCTGTCCGGGTCGACCGACTTCTATGAACTGAAAGGGCGGGAGAAGCACGGCGGACACCCGGGCACGGTCATCAAGTTTTACGACTACCGCCGCCGGCGTGTGGTCCAGCCCTTCGAGCAGAAGCCAAACGTCATGTACAGCGCGCCCATATTCAGCTGGAACCACTACTTCTTCCTGCAGTGCGATTACGGCGAAAAGGTCCTGCGCCTGTACCGGTACATTCCGGAGCGGCCGCTGGTCCTCTTTGAGGAACTGGACCTCCGGGGCATCGACCTGTACAACCTGCAGCTCCTGGGCGATGCACCCCACATCATTTCGCAAAACGGACAGATGTTCCGGTGCTACTATCCGGAGCGGTTCTCGTTTGCGTTGCAGCCGAACGAGACGGCCTGTTTCATCGAGGACGACAAAGTGTACCTCGAAGCGTGGGTCGAAGAGGGCTGGGACGACGAGCACGACTGCGCCGGCCCCGACTACAAGTTTTATGACAAAGTCATTGTAAAGGACTTTTCGGGAAATACTCTGTCAGAAGAAGTCGGGTCCCTGAACCAGGGACCGGACGGCAACTGGTGGATCTCATAACAGGAAACAAGAAACCATGACCCCAATGTGACATGAAAAACCTCCGGCAGGAAGCCGGAGGTTTTTCGGTGTCAGTTAGGTATTGATGAGGTGGGTAAAGCGATTTCAGATTGGGAAACGTGTGAAGTGCTGCTTAAAAAATCAGGCCGGCAAGCAGGCCAAGGATACCGACGGGCACCTGAACGAACAGGAAGAACAGCGGTTCTACGATAAGGCTCCAGGCTAACCTGGTTTTTCTCCTTTCAAAAATCAGACAGGGGGTCAAAGGTTTCTTCTGTGTACGCCTTGAATATATCGCAGATGGAAACAGAACGCCAGTACAGTTTCATTCTATATGTACGCTTTTTTCAGATATTTACAAAAATAAAACATATATGCTTGTTTGAGGACAAGCAGATGACCGAACAGGCGGTGATGGAACTGCGAACGCGCAGCAGGAGCGTCCCTCACAAACAGAAAGCCGCCGGCTCCTGTGAGTCGGCGGACTTTTCAGTTGTATTGGCGATTTACTCATCCGAGTTGCCCATCGTCAGTGTATTGGACTTGAGGGTGTCCCAGTTGTCCCAGGCACCGGCCTTGGCGGCGAGCTTCTCGAACGCGTCTTTGACGCCGGCGTCTTCCAGCTGTGCGGCGACCGCGGCGGGGTCGTCCTTCGCGGAGTCCATGAAGGTGACGACATCCATGAAGTTCTCGTCGAAGTTGGCGCGTTCCTCTTCGTCGAGGACCTTCTGCCAGGCGTTCAGCATGTTGTCCCGGAGCGCAGAGATGTCGCAGCAGGCGAGGTTGTAGTCCTGAGCAAACTCAAAGACTTCCGTGGCGGCTTCGGCAAGCTTCAGGGAAGCACCGGCGGTCCCCTTCGGGATGGTGCCGATGACGTTGAAGTAGCCTTTCACGAGGTCCTGGGTGGACGGGGTGCTGAAGATCTTGTTCGTGGCAGAGGCCTTGGTGGTTTTCTTCTCAGTCTTCGTTGTCGGTTTGGCGGAGGCTGCTGTTGTGGTGAGCTGCTCTTTGCCGTCATTGACCTCTTTGTTGACCGGACGGTCGCACCCGGCGAGGATGCTGAGGGACATGAGGGAAACGAGCAGGATAGCAATCAACCGTTTCATGAGGTGATCTCCTTTGATAGAAGCAAAATGTTAAGGTAATTCTTATTTACCACTATATATTGTACTCGGTCGGTGGTAATTCGTCAATGAAACACTTGATGTGTTTTGACCAACGCTTTTGTGTTATAATACGTGCAGCAAATCGCCCACAGGAGGGAACCCCGAATGTCCAAAGCAAATGACCTCATCCCGAAAGGGTATTTCGATACACACAAAGTCGTCGACGGCACCGCGGCCGGCGTCCTCGTGGACATGGCGGTCTCGGACCTCATCCTTTTCCCGGAGGAGAAGATGCCGGACCTCGAACTGTCCCCCGAGGAGGCGGCACTCGCGGAAGAAGTCCGCACCTGCACCGACGCCGAGCAGCTGGTCCGCTGGATGCGCAAACCCGTGTCCGGCCTGCTGCGCTCCCGGATCCTTCGCCGCGCGCTGGCCTTCGAGAAAGACGTGCTCCCGCTGATGGAGCACCGCGCTCTGACCACACAGCTCGACGCGTTCGAGGACTGCGTGACCATGTTCTTCCTCGTGTGCAAGAAGAACCCGTGCCCGTGGATCATGGAGCACTACGACGAAGTCCGCTCCGAGTTCCTGCAGAGCCAGTTCTGCCTCATCCTCGGCATGCGCGGCTCGCCGAACTACATCCCGTTCCTGCTGGAACAGGTCGACCGGTTCGAGAAGCTTCGCACGAAGGAACAGTACCTCGAGCAGGGCCCGCTGCTCGGCATCAACGCCCTGCAGGGCTGGCCGGACGAGCGGGAAGACTGGAACGTCTACGACGCGCCCGCCTTCTTCGACCTGCCGCTGACCGTGGACCTGCCGGAGGAGCTCTCTGAAGAAGAGATGCGGGAGCAGACGAAAGAGGGCACCGAACTCTTTGAAAAGGTCAAGGCCGAAGCGGCCGAGTACCTGAAACAGCGCATGGAGCAGATCCTCGCCTGGTACGAAGGCGGGCAGCCGCTCGAACGCATCGCCGTGGAGGTGGGACTCCCGGAAGAGGTCGTCGCGAGCATGATCCGCGTTCAGCAAAACGAGAAGAACGGCGCCGCGGAGAGCGAAGCTGCAGATGAGACCGAACCCGACGCGGAGTAAAAGCTGCCGCGATCACTTGAGAATAAACATCTAACCTTTGGGAGGCATATTATATGAAAGTTCTGATTATAAACGGTTCGCCAAGAGTGAACGGAAATACTACCCTGGCCGTCGATGAGATGGTCAAGGTGTTTGAAGAAGAAGGCATCGAGACCGAAGTCGTCCGCGTCGGCAACCAGGCCGTCCGCGGCTGTATCGCCTGCGGCAAGTGTGCCGAGCTCGGCAAGTGCGTGTTCGATGACGTCGTCAACGAGATCGCGCCCAAGTTCGAAGAGGCCGACGGTCTCGTCGTGGCAACGCCCGTCTACTACGCGTCCGCCAACGCCACCGTCATCGCGGTCCTCGACCGTCTCTTCTACAGCGCTCCCTTCGACAAAAGCTTCAAGGTCGGCGCTGCTGTGGCCGTCGCCCGCCGTGGCGGCACCTCTGCCACCTTCGACGAACTCAACAAGTACTTCACCATCTCGAACATGGTCGTCGCGGGCAGCCAGTACTGGAACAACGTGTTCGGCCGCGAAAAAGGCGAGGCCGCTCAGGACGCGGAGGGCCTGCAGACCGTGCGTGTGACCGCGCGGAATATGAGTTTCCTCATGAAGTCCATCGCCCTCGGGAAAGAGCAGATCGGACTGCCGAAGCAGGAGCAGCACGAGTGGACCCACTTCATTCGGTGAACAGGCCTTTCTCTGTCGGAAAGCACCTGAAAACCGAACAGGAAACAAGAAAAAACGCCGACCAAAGTGGTCGGCGTTTTGTGTTGGATGGCTGAATGTTCCTCAGAACAGAAGTGCAAGGGGACCAAACAGGATCATCTTCTAAGAGATACTCTGCTTGAAGTTCCGACTTGCCAGTTCTGACTTACAAGTCCTGACTTCTCAAAAGAGTTTCTTCTGACAAGAGACCAGTACCAACTCAAAACCGCCGACTCCTCACGGGGCCGGCGGTTTTTCTGTCTTTGAATCAAAGACATTCCTTTAACATTTGTCTAAGTATTGGGCGCCGGTTTGTGGTACAATGGGCACCAGCACAAACGGCACGGAGGTCGATCACAATGCCGGAACAGCAACAGAAAAAAGTGAAAGCGGTCAAGGCAGTACGCGTGACCGCCAAAGAAGCAGCGCCTCAGGAGCAAACCTCTTCGACCCCGCCTGCCCGGCAGCCTCAGTCGGCGCCGCAGCCTCAAGGGGTCCAGGCTTCGAATGTCCTTTCTTTCGACGACCTCGAATACCATGCCCCGCAGCGCGAACGACACTGGGCCAGCACTTCCCGCAAAAAGCCCTTCTATGACCAATGGTGGTTCTGGCTTGCCGCCGCTCTGCTGGTCATCGCCGTCGCCATCCTCGCCGGCCTCCTGTGAATCAATCGCTTCGTCCATCGCGGCAGCAACTGCATATCACAAACCACATCCGATTATCAAGCAGGTCTGGCCATCAAACAGGCCCGGTCATCAAACAAGCCCGGTCATCAAACCAATCTGGTCATCAAACAAAAACAATAACATTGTGACATCACGCATTACACTCAGAGCTTCTCTTCAAAGAGGCTCTTTTTCTTTCGTCAATCACCATCTTTCCGGCGGGAATGACATGCCGACATAAGACTTCGCCTCTTTCGACCGGGTGCGCATGGGCGGTTCAACGCCTGCGGGGTCCATACCGCCCGCCTCAACAGAGCGTGTGTTGTGCGGCTGCAGTATAGGCGGCATGCCAAGGGCCCGCCGCACTTTCATCTCCACATAAGTGATGTCCAGCGGCGCCCTGCCAGTCTCAAAACTGAAAATCATATCGCCCCCGTCATAGTGGCCATTCTCCTCGTAGACTTTCATTTTCCAGAACGCGTTTCGGGCATAGTTGTCCCGGTCATCCTGGTCGTCCAGCATGCCGAAGTGCTCGAGGTAGACCTCCCGGCGGTTCCTGACGTCCAGAATGGTGAAGTCCGGCCGCCAGATCCGCTTTCGACCGTCTACCACCACCTCCATCGGGTACTCGTACCGGTACGGGATCCCCAGCCGGTAAAGCAGGTTGGCGATGAGCTGCTCCGACTTCGACCGCACCCGTTCCCCGCGGTCCGTCATGAACACTGCAGCCCCGTCGCTGAACCTGCCCGGCTCATACTCGACCTCCTCCCACTGCGTTCGAAACTCCTCATCCGTAGGGACGACCGGCGTCACGAACTTCTGCCGGACGGGCGACAGCGTCCGGTACACGTCCTCCACCGTCATTCCCGGGAAAAACTTTGCGAGCATCTCCCAGGCCTTGAGTTCCTGCTCTGCCGCGCGCAGTACCTTCTGGTCATAGCTCTTCTGCGCCAGCGCCCGAACTTTCTCAAGGTCTTTCCTGCCAAGGTATGTTCCAATTCCGCGCTCGCCTGGCAAGATGCAATAGTATCTGGCCCTGCCCCGTGTGTCTGTGACAATCAGGCTACCCTCTGGCGCTTTCTCCAGGCTTTTCTTTTTCTCCTTTATGAGTCTCTGGAGGTAAGGCTTTCGTTGCAGATGGTTTGGATTATTCATAATACGATCTCCTTTGCTTGGGTTTTGCTTATATGTGTCCTGAAATCAAAGGCATATAAGAGAGCGCTGGGATGCCTTTGACTTTTTTAGAGCCTGAAATACTTTTATGGCGATTTAATCAAAGGCAGTTTTGAAATTGGCAAAATGCCTTTGATGTTGAGACGTGATATCTCTAGTTCTTTTGCAAAATTGTCATAGGCAAATGCGGTTTTTAACGCATGCCTATGACAATTTGAGTGAGAGCCTTGCTTAAATTCCAAAAAATGTCAAAGGCAAAAGAGGAAGGGTTTTAATGCCTTTGAATTTTTTTGGAAAGCCATAATTGTTGAGGCTGATTTGTCAAAGGCATTCTCAATACTGATAGAATGCCTTTGATTTCAGTGACATGCTTGCATATTCTCTATACCACAAAAAGCGAGCGCGTGCGGGTTGTTGCGAGTGAGTGGTCGATTTCGGGGGGCGAACGGTCGTTATGGTGGGGATGAACGGTAAGCAGGCCGGGCAAAGAGACAAAAAAGGGACAAATGTTAAGGCCCGGAGGCAGAAGCGCCGTCCGGGCCTTTCATGGTAGTAGCATATGAGAACACAAAACCGCCGACTCGAAAAGAGCCGGCGGTATTCTCTTTGGCGATGTACCAAAGCAGTTCACATTTCAGTTTTCTGTTCTAAGGAACGTCTGACCTCAGTCCTCAAGGCCCATGAGCATGTCGAGGTGGTCGCGCCAGTACTTGCGGTACGGTTCGGCACGGCCGGGGCCGATGTAGGAAATGGAGCCGCCGATGACGGTACCGTGGTCGGCGATGTAGTCAGGCAGGACATGCCAGACGCCCTTCTTCAGGGGCTGGCCCTTCACGTCTTCATACATGACGTGGGGCTCTTTATGCGGGTAGCGGCCGGACTCCGTCGGGACGAGGCCGTCGTTCGCATGCCAGGAGGCGTCGACATAGTAGTCGCCGATCTTCTGTGCCGGGAACTTGCCCATGACTTTCGCGAAGGGGATGAAGGCAAAGATCATGATGGGCGCGCGGACCTGGTTCTCAGGGTTGTCCTTCGCGGGCTTGGTGCCGTTACCGGAGACCGAGAAATAGTAGATGTCCGGGCTGCAGTGGATGAAGTCGTTGAGCTTGGAGGCCTCATCGATCCGCAGGTCGTGGAAGACATGGTCGCCCGTCTTGATGACGTTGCGGATGCGGAGCAGCTGCCGCGGGTCCAGGATGTTTTTCCAGTTCGTCTGGCCGGCCGGGACCGTCAGGTGGTACTGTTCCATGTAGTTGTCGTAGAACTTGTTGGCCGGGGTGTTGCCGAGGACCGCGAACATGCCTAGGACGCCGGCGGTCAGGACTTTCATCATCGGCTCGAAGGCGTGGACGAAGGTCGTGCCGTCATGGGGCGCTGAGATGGCCGTGATGGAGGCGATCATATCGCCGTGGCCGCCCTCGAACAGGGGCGATAAGCTGCCGTCTTTCGTTGCCTTCCGCTCCTCTTCCGAACCGTTGGTCAGGAGCTCTGCCAGCATACGCATGGTGGCGCCGCCGAAGCTGTGGCCCAGCAGGTGGACTTTTTTGATGCCGCCGTCTGCCATGGGCTCGCCCCAGCCTTCGAAGAGGGGCTTTTCATAGGTGCGGCCGTAGCGGTCATGCTTGTGGGCTTTGGAGTGGGCGACACCGTAGTCGACAGTCGTGCCGGTCAGCATGGCGTAGAGGTTGCAGGCTCTGTCCCAGGCGCTGTTGGCGGGGCCGACCTGGACGCCGTATGCTTCGATGTTCGTCTCCCGAAGCTGGCGGCACAGGTTGCCGGCGACCATGCCCCAGTAGGGCCAGCCCTTGTACATGATGTTCTCTTCACCCCAGCTCAGCATGCCGCCGAGGAACACGAAGGGGTACTTGTTTTTGTAGCTCATGGGTAAACTCTCCTTTTTTCTTTTCTCTCAGCCGGTTTCGAGCCATAGTTGGAGGCCGGCTGTCCGAACAATGTCCACTTATCATTGTAGCACCACCCAGACATGTGTCAAAGGACGGTTCTTCCCCCAAACGTCCGATAATTACACGGTTCCTTAACGTTTACTATACGTAGACATTTAACTTGTAGTTTTTTAAGATTTTCTTAAGAAAAACATTGTACGGTCAACGTGAAAATGAGTTTACGTATGTAAGCTTCTGGTTTGCGTAACAGACAGCTGTATGCAGACTGCGTGTAAAAAGTATCGAAAAAGGAGAATGAACATGGCAAAGAAAAAAGAGATCCGCAGTGAGGCGTTCGTGTTCTGCCACGGCATGCTGGGCTTTGGCGAAGACGAGCTCATCAACAAGCTCATGCCCTACTGGGGCGGCCTTTCCGGCAGCATCCCGAAACGGCTGAGAAAACAGGGCTACGAGGCCGTCGCTCCGAGTTTCAGCTCCATCGGCGGCGCCTGGGACCGGGCCTGCGAAGTGTACGCGGCCCTGACCGGCACGCGTGTCGACTACGGCATTGCCCATTCGAAGAAATACGGCCATGCCCGTTACGGCAAGACCTATGAAAAGGCCGCGCTCCCGAACTGGGGCAAGATCGCGGATGACGGCGAGATCCAGCGCATCCACCTCTTCGGCCATTCCTTCGGCGGCGCCACGGTCCGTATGCTGTCCCACCTGATGACTTACGGCTCGGAAGAAGAGCGCGCGGTCACCGACCCTGACGATCTGTCACCGCTGTTTGCCGGCGGCAAGGGCGACTGGCTGAAGACAGTCACTGCCATCGCAGGACCGTTCGAAGGCACCACCGTCATCGACGCCATCGGCATCCTCGTCCCGACTTTGAAGGTCATCTCCTTCGTCGGTTTTGCGAACATTCTGGGCAACACTCCGTTCCGCAAAATCTACGACATGCAGCTGACCCAGTGGAAGATCACCTCTGACCGTGACAAGAGAGCGCACCTCATGTACATCGGCCGTCTCGACCGTGTCCGCAAGTTCTGGAAGTCCCACGACGACTGTTTCTGGGACCTCTGTCTTGCCGGCGCCAAGGACCTCAACGAGTTCCTCGAGTCCAACCCGAACGCGTACCAGTTCTCCATTTCCACCGACGCTTCCAAGAAAAAACGGAACGGCGACTACCGGATGAAAGCCTCCGCGCTTTTCCCGTTCTGGATCACCGGCGGTATGATGGGTTCCTATGACTATGACCGCACCCTCGGCCAGCCTCTGAGCGATGAGTGGAAGGCCTCCGACGGCTGCTCCAACACGTACTCGGCACTGTTCCCGCGGGACGAAGAGCACGCTTTCTACAAGGACGTCAAAGACGACCTGAAGAAGGGCGTCTGGACCGCCATGCCCGTCTGGCAGGGCGACCACATGGACGTCGTCGGCCTCAGCCCCTGGGCGCTCGTGGACCCCATCAAGTACAGACGGTACTACAAGAACTACATCAAGATGCTCATGTCCCTCGACTGAGCCGTTGACAAACGCTCGCGCAGCCCGGCACCTGTCGGGCTGCTCTCTGCTTTTCGGTATTTGTACAGAAAACAAGCACCCTTTTCGTAAATGAAAACTTTTCAGAGTTCTTTAAGAATATGCTTGTACGGTCAAGTTGTTCAAATACAAAATAATGATAAAGGAGAGGAAGAGCAAAATGTCCAGAAATAAGAACGAAGTCCGCAGCGACGCATTCGCGTTCTGCCACGGCATGCTCGGCTTTGGCGAAGACGAGCTGGTCAACAAGGTGATGCCCTATTTCGGCGGCGCCGCCGGCAGCATCCCCAAACGGCTCAAAAAGCAGGGTTATGAGGCCTGCGCTCCGAGCTTCAGTTCCCTTGGCTCCGCCTGGGACCGCGCCTGCGAAGTCTACGCGTCCCTGACCGGCACCCGGGTCGACTACGGCAAAGCCCATTCGAAGAAGTACGGTCATGACCGGTACGGAAAAGTCTACACCGAGGCCAAGCTCCCGAACTGGGGCAAAGTCGCGGACGACGGCGAGATCCAGCGCCTCCACATCCTCGGGCACAGCTTTGGCGGCGCCACGGTCCGCATGTTCGCGCACCTCATGGAGTTCGGCTCCGCGGAAGAGCGGGCGGTCACCGACCCGGACGATCTGTCTCCGCTGTTCGCCGGCGGACACGGCGACCTAGTGAAATCAGTCACCACCATCGCCGGTCCCCATGACGGCACCGTCGTCATCGACGCGCTCCGCCCCGTCATCCTGCCTGTCGGCCGGTTCATCTGCTACTATGGCTTCGGCAACCTCCTCGGCAACACGCCGTTCCGGAGGATCTACGATATGCAGCTCATCCAGTGGAAGATGACGTCTGACCGGGACAAGCTGCTCCACCCGACGAGGATGCTCCGCATCGGGAAAGTTTTCAAGCTGTGGAAGTCCGGAGACGACGTCTTCTATGACCTGACGCTGAAAGGCGCGAAGGAGATCAACGAGTTCGTCGAGACCAGCCCGGACTCTTATTACTTCTCCATCTCCACAGACAATTCCAAACGGAAAAAGGACGGCACCTACCGAATGAAGTGGAACACCTTCCCGCCGTTCTTCATCACCGGCAAAGCCATCGGCACCTGCACGCACGACCCGAGCCTCGACATCGACATCGACGAATGGTGGAGAGTCTCGGACGGCGCCTCCTGCACGAACTCCGCGCTGCACCCCTCCGACGAGGACTGGGTGGACTACAAAGACGCCAAAGATGACCTGAAGAAGGGCATCTGGAACGTCATGCCGGTCTACCAGGGCGACCATATGGACGTCGTCGGACTGTCCCCGCAGGCATTCCTGTTCCGCCGGAAATACAGAAAAAGATACCGGAAGTATATCGACCTGCTTCTGGGCCTGAAATAAAACCAACGATCGACTGAGAAGAAAATGAAAGGAAGATGACGATGTCTAACAACGGAATCCGCAAAGATGCTTACGCGTTCTGTGCCGGCATGCTCGGCTTCGGCGAGGATGAGAAGATCTATGACCTGCTGCCCTATTTCGGCGGCACCGTCGGGAGCTTCACGAAAGCCCTCGCCAAAGAGGGCTATGAAGCGCATGCTCTGAGTTTCAGCGGCCTCGGCTCTGCCTGGGACCGCGCCTGTGAAGTCTACGCGTCCATCACCGGCACACAGGTCGACTACGGTGTGGCGCATTCGAAGAAGTACGGCCACGAGCGGTTCGGCAAGGTCTATAACGAAGCCAAGTTCCCGAACTGGGGCAAACCGGCCGACGACGGCGGCATCCAGCGCCTCCACATCCTCGGGCACAGCTTCGGCGGCGCCACGGTGCGTATGTTCGCGCATCTTCTGGCGTTCGGCTCGGAGGAGGAGCGGGCGGTCACGCCTGCCGATGAACTCTCTCCGCTCTTCAAGGGCGGTCACGGCGATCTGCTGAAGACCGTCACGACCATCGCGGGTCCTCATGAGGGCACCGTTGTCATCGACGCCATCGGCATCCAGCGTCCGATACTGGCAGCGCTCACCTTCTACGGGTTCGGTGCCATCCTCGGCAACACCCCGTTCCGGAAACTCTACGACATGCAGCTCATGCAGTGGAAGCTGACGTCCGACCGCGACGGCAAAGCGAACCCGTTCAACATGCTCCGCATCGGCCGCATGCGCAAACTGTGGAGCGCCTGCGACGACGTCTACTACGACCTCACGCTGAAGGGCGCGAAGGAACTCAATGAATTCCTCGAGACGAACCCGGATGTCTATTACTTCTCCATCCCGACCGACTCTTCCAAGCGCAAGAAGAACGGCATGTACAAACAGGAACGGTATTCGTTCCCGCTGTTCTGGTACACCGGCTGGTTCATCGGCCACTGCAAGCACGACCCGAGTCTCGACATCGACATCGATGAGTGGTGGAGGGCCTCCGACGGCGCGTCCTGCGCGAACTCCGCGCGCCATCCGCTCGATGAGGAATGGCAGGACTTCGACCCGAAGAAGGACACCGCGAAGAAAGGCGTCTGGAACGTCATGCCGGTCCTGCGCCGCGACCACGGCGGCTGCGTCGGTCTCGGCGTCGAAGGCTTCTTCAAGCCCGAATACATCCGCGACTACTACAACGATTACTTCGCCATGCTCGCCGCCCTCGACTGACGACAGTACATCGCCAAAACACTTCAGAGCTCCTCCGCACGGAGGGGCTCTTTTTGGTTGTGCCGGAGCGGGCGGATGGCTTATAATGAGAGAGTAATGTACGGACAAAGCGGGGGCGATGTACGGCCCCGAAAGGAGAAACGCTATGAAGAAAAAGATCCTCGTCCTCGGCGCGGGACAGGGCGGCATGGTGGCCGCCATCAAACTGGCACAGGCCGGGTATGACGTCACGGTGCTCGAAGCCGCGAAGGAACCGGAGGTCGGGTACCCCTGGTACGACGACATCCGCCACGACATCTTCGACCTCGTGGGCATCCCTGAACCGCCGCGGGAGGACTACACCCAGAAGAGCAAATGGATCTTCTGGTCCCCGGACAACCAGAGCAACCTCATCGTGCCGCCGCTGCCTCCGATGGAGGAGATCGCGGTGTCCCGCAGAGGGCTTTCGAAGCACCTCATCAAGCTGGCGCGTGAGGCCGGCGCCGAAGTGAAGTGCGGCGTCAAGGTCAAGGAGCTGCTCGTCAGGAAAAACCAGGTCGTCGGCGCGAAGACGTCGAAGGGAAAGAAGTATGAGGCGGACCTCGTCATCGATGCGTCCGGTCTGCGCTCGCCCTTCCGAGCCCAGGTGCCGAAGAAGTTCCACATCGAAGCGGGGCCGAAGGACTCGGAAGTGCTCGCTGTGTATCGCGGCTTCTTCGAACGCGTCCCCGGTTCCCCGACCCCGGACCCCGAGAGCGTCCTGACCCTCTTCCACATGGACCGCTGCGGCATCTCGTGGTGCAACCTCAACGACCGGGACGAAGTGGACGTGCTCATCGGTACGTTCGGCGGCCAGACGAAGGAGCAGCAGAAAGAGGCGCTCAAAGACCTCAGAGAGCGCAACGAAGTGCTGTCGGACAAAAAGATCGTCGACCGGTGGGTGGACCTCGGTGTCCGCTGCACGCTGTCCGTCCTCGTGGCAGACGGCTATGCCGCCGTCGGCAACAGCGCCTACATGACCATGCCGTTCCTCGGCTCCGGCATCGAAGCCGCCATGAAGGCCGGCAACATGCTGGCGAAGGCCGTCATCGACGCGGGCAAACCGAAGGGCGTCTTCCGGGCGAAGGACCTCTGGCCCTATCAGGTCGCGTACTTCAAGGAACTCGGCAACATCTACTACGCCATCGACCTCGCCAAGCGCTGGGTGCTCACCCAGACCCCGGAGACGGTCAACTATCTCCTCGGCTGCGGCGCGGTCACCAACGAAGACATGAAACTCCTCTCGACCGACTCGAGCGGCGAGTCCCAGAACTACAAGATCACTCCGGCCGACATCGTCCGCCGCATCAAGCTCATCACGGCGGTCGACGGGCTCATCCCGGGACTGTTCGGTGCCCTCGGCACCGCGGGCCACGGTCTGCTCATCGCCATCCGCATGCCGAAGAAGTACAACGCCCGCAAAGTCCGCAAGTGGCAGAAAAAGTACGATGCTCTGCTGAAGTAACAGCATTCCAGTGAAAGAAAAACGCAATAGAACACAACGCAGAAAAAGACCACCGTTTGGAAGCGGTGGTCTTTCTGTCATGTTTGGATGTTTTATCCAGCGCTCAGGGGAGCAGTGGCATTGTGGACCCGTCAGATGAACAGGTTGTGGTTCGCGGTCTCCGCGGCGCCAAGGTAGGTGCCGACACCGACGATCTCGATGCCGTCGATGAGTTCCTCTTCCTTGATGCCCATGACGTCCATGCTCATGGAGCAGGCCTGGATGGTGACACCGTTCTTCATGGCGGTGTCCATGAGGTCCTGCAGCGTGTCGACGTTCTTCTGCTTCATGACCCAGCGCATCATGGCGCCGCCCATGCCGCCCATGTTCCACTTGGAGATGCCCATGTGGGCAACGCCCTTCGGAAGCATGATGCCGAACGCGTGCTCGATGAGCCCTTTGGAAACTTTCGGAGCGGGACGTTTCCGGAGTGCCGCAAGGCCCCAGAACGTGAAGAACATCGTGACTTTCTTGCCCATGGCGGCGGCGCCGTTCGCGATGATGAACGCGGCCATGACCTTGTCCATATCGCCGGAGAAGACGACGATGGTCTTTTCGCTGTCGGTCCGTCCGGGGACGACCGCAGTGCCGGTCTCGGCGGCGGCAGCACCTCCGGTAAGGCCCTTCATCAGGACGGCTTTGTACTCGGTCCCTTCCTTGCCGGCGGAGATGAGCGTGTTGCCGGTGGTCTGGCACCAGGCGCCGATGTCGCGGACAAAGCCGGGGTCGGAGGCGGACACTTCGAGGGTGTCGCCGTCGTTCATGGTGTTGATGGCCTCATAGACCTTGACGATCGGGCCCGGGCACTGCAGGCCGATGCAGTCGAGGGAGATCTTTTTGACGTCCGCAGGCATGGTGAATTCCTCCTTTTTGGCGATGGGCTGCTCCAGCGTCGGAAGCTGGATGACCGGGACCGGTTTTTTATGAGTTGCGTGGTAGAGGCGGGTGCCGCCGGGGTAGACGAGGACGTGCTTGAAGCCGGGGTTCGCGCGGGGCCGGGTCGCGTTGTAGGCGCGGACGCCGATGCCACAGAAGACCACGTAGGTTTTGTCCTTGTCGAGTTCGTCCATCCGGTCGCGGAGTTCTCCGAGGGGGATCTCGACGGCGTCCGGAAGCTTCGAGACCATCCGCTCCGCGTCTTCCCGGATGTCCAGGATGACCGCGTCGGGGGTCGTCTCGTCGAAGTTCCAGTCCGAGAATGTCACGAGGCCTTCAAGCGCGTTCTGTGCCGCGAAGCCGGCCATGTTGACGGGGTCTTTCGCGGAGGAGTACGGCGGAGCGTAAGCGAGCTCGAGGTCGGTGAGGTCATCGACCGTGGCCCCCAGTCGGAGCGAAACACCGAGGGTGTCGATCCGCTTGTCGACGCCTTCGTAGCCGACGATCTGCGCGCCGAGGATGTGGCTGTCCACGGGTGCCGCCTTCTCGACGATCAGTTTGATGACCATCGGCAGGGCACCGGGGTAGTAGCCCGCATGGTGGTTCTGGGTGACATAGACGACTTCGTAGTCGGTCCCTTTTTTGAGTCCTGCGGCGATGAGCTGCTTCTCGTTCCGACCGGTGGACGCGGCAGTGTAGTCAAAGACCTTGACGACGGAACTGCCCTGCGTTCCGGCATACAGGATGTGTGGCTTTTCGCCCTTCGCGGTGGCGGCGATGTTGTCCGCCACGATGCGGCCCTGCTTGTTGGCGGGCCCCGCCAGCGGGACCATGGTCCGTCCGCCGGTGTTGGCGTCGAGTACTTCGACCACATCGCCCACGGCGAAGATGTTCGGGTCCTCGGTCTGCATGTAGTCGTCGACGATGATACCGCCCCGCTGGTTGAGGGGCAGGCCAGCGTCTTTCGCGATGCCGCTGTTCGGGCGAACGCCGATGGACAGGACGACGAGCTCCGCTTCGACGGAGGTGCCGCTCTTCAGGGTCGTGACGACGGTGTCGCCCTTGTCTTCGAAGGAGGCGACCGGGTCGCCCAGCTCGAGGCGGATGCCCTTGTCGCGGATCTCGCCGTGGAGCATCTGCGCCATCTCAAAGTCGAGGGGCGCCATGACCTGATCCGCCGCCTCGAGGATGGCGACGTCGACGCCGGCTTCTTTCAGGTTCTCCGCCATCTCGAGGCCGATGAACCCGCCGCCGACCACGACAGCTGTCTGGATCTTCTGCTCATAGACCATGGAGCGGAACAGGTCCGTGTCCGCGACGGTCCAGAGGGTGTGGATGCGGGGCGAGTCGATGCCCGGGATGGGCGGCCGCAGGGGAGAGGAACCGGTCGCGAGGACCAGTTTGTCGTAAGTTTCGTTGTAGTCTTCGTCCGTGTCACTGTTGTGGACGAGGACCGTTTTGTTCACGCGGTCGATCGCCGTGACCTCGTTGTGGGTCCGGACATCCACACGGAACCGGTCTCTCATCTGCTGCGCCGGAGTGACGAGCAGGGAGTCGCGGGAGCGGATGACATTGCCGACGTGGTACGGCAGGCCGCAGTTGGCATAGGAGATATAGTCGCCTCGTTCGAGTATGACGATCTCCGCGGTTTCATCGAGCCTGCGCAGTCTGGCAGCACAACCGGCGCCGCCGGCCACGCCCCCGACGATGACAACTTTCATGGGGCTTCCTCCTTTTTCTTTGGTTTAACTTACTATAAATCCTAAAACCTATGTAGTCAATAGGCTTTTGCCGGAAATTAAGTTCGTAATTCTTTCTGCTGTTCTCCTTGCTACATCATAAGGAAGAAAAATGAACTGAATAAAAAACATGTTCTTCTGCGCGAGAGGAATTGACCCGACATGAATCGAAGGCTTAGAATAGGACTGTAAGGATTGGCGCGACGCGCGTCTCCATAAAGAAAGCTAAGCGGCAAGATCCTCTTCGTCGGCGATGTACTGCCGGACAAGTATAAAAAAGCGAAAATGATGCTATAATCAAATTGTCAGATATAACGCCACCATAAAGGAGGAAATTATAATGGGTGTCAAAGATACCATCGGCAACGTTACATCCAACGTGCTGAACACCGTTATGGGCTCCGGCATCTTCCAGCCGGTCCTGGTCCAGTTCGGACCGAAGAGCGCGAACACGATGGAAGACGTCGATTACAACACAGACCGCATCATCGAGTATATGGAGCGGGCCTGCACCGGTTTCCCGGGCATCGACATGATCATCTTCCCGGAGTGCTGCTTCCAGGGCATGGCTCCGAACAACTGGGTCAAGGTCGCTCTGACCTGGGATTCCGAACCCATCAAACGTGTCCAGGCAAAGTGCAAAGAACTGGAGATCTGGGGCTGTTTCGATCCGTGGATCCTGAACAAGGAGCGCAAGGGGATCGAGAACACCTGCATCATCATCAATGACAAGGGTGAGATCGTCCACAAGTATGTCAAGATGAACCCCTGGTTCCCCTATGAGCCGACGCTTCCCGGACACGAAGTCCCGGTCTGCAAAGGCCCGAAGGGCGCACGCATCGCCACCATCATCTGTGCGGACTCCCGGTATCAGGAGGTCTGGAGGGAAGCGGTCGCCAACGGCGCGAACGTCGTCATCCACGTCTCCCACTGGATGGGACCGTTCGGCAACATGCAGAAACTGTCGAACCAGGCCGGTGCACTCTTCAACAACGTCATGGTCCTTGCCTGCAACTCCGTCGGCATGGATGAGTGCTTCAATTATCCGGGCGGTTCCATGGTCTGCAACGGCTTTGGCGATATCCTGCAGGAGATCCCGGAAGGTGTCGAGGGCATGATCTACTGGCCCTTCGCTCCTCTGACGGAAGATGTCCAGCACACGGTCGTTCCGATGATGGCTCTTGAATGGGAGTCCCGTCACCGTGGCGCCATGACCCCGTATGTCGGCACTCCCGACTATCAGGGTTACGACTACAGCGATTACACCGCCTACTACGGCAAGAAGAAAAAGTAAGGAGGGAATAACATGTCACAGAAAGAGAACTTCACCCTGGGGACCCATTATTTCCTCAAGGGCGTCGCGAAGGCCGGCATCTCGTTCCCGAGCACAAAGGCCGACTGCGTCATCCGTGCGCGGAACATCCAGATCCGTACCGATTACGACAAGTATGAGTCGCTCGCCTCGGTCATCAAGACCTTCGAGCCGAACTATTTTGAGAATGCGGACGCTTTTGTGGCAGCCTATGTGCGTGCTTCTACCAAGGAACTGCTCAAGGAGATCGGCGTCTACTAAGGCTTGAGCACGGCTTGCGGAGCTGAATTCTCGTTGAGCATGCTCAGCTTTCCGGCAATTTCATATTTCACTAGTGCCTGAGCACGATCCCATTTCGGGATCGTGCTCAATTTTTGTTGACAAGCATGCTCGCGCTGAAGTATGATGAGCATGAAGTATTCTGATTAAACAAAGGGCATGCTATGCCCGTATGACGATTGAGCATGCGCATGCTCACAGGGAGACGAGCACATGAAGAAGGACATTCTCAGCGTGGGCATCGACATCGGTACCACGACGACGAGCATGATCGTCTCCCGGCTCGGCATCTCCAACACGGCTGCGTCCTACCGGGTGCCCGAAGTGAGCATCACGACAAAGGACATCATTTATCGAAGTCCCTTGTACCTCACTCCTCAGAAGGACCGGGACCTGCTCGACGGCGAAGCCATAAGGCAAATCGTCGAGAAGGAGTACCGCGCCGCGGGCATTCGCCCCGAGGACGTGGACACCGGCGCCGTCATCATCACGGGCGAGAGCTCGCTCAAGGAGAACGCCCAGATCATCATCGACAAGCTGAGCACGCTCGCCGGCGAGTTCGTTGTGGCCACCGCGGGTCCGGACCTTGAGTCCATCCTGGCGGGGCGCGGCTCCGGCGCGGAAGCCTTTTCCAAGAAGTACGGCTGTGTGGCCGCGAACCTCGACATCGGGGGCGGCACCACGAACGTGTCCGTTTTCAACTGCGGGAATCTGGAAGCACAGACCTGCATCGATGTCGGCGGACGCATCGCGAAGTACGACCAGCAGGGGAGACTGACCTACGTCAGCGCCCGGCTGAACGACCTCGGCGCACTGAGAGGTCTGCAGTGGAACGAAGGGGAGACCGTCTCCGACGAGACGCTCCGCACCATTGGCAACCTGCTGGCGGACACCATCCTCGACAGCATCGCTCCGGTCCACACGGATCTCACCCGCGTCAGCACGACGAGCACCTCAAAGCCCATCCGCCTCACGGACCCCATCCAGTATGTGTCCTTCTCCGGCGGCGTGGCGGACTGCTACTACAAAGAAGAACGAAACCTTCGGGCGTATCACGACCTCGGCCCGTGTATCGCCGAAGCACTCCACAAAAAAGTGGAAACGCAACGCGCGAAGCCGGGCGGCTTTGAAGTCGTCGAGCCGAAGGAGACCATACGGGCCACGGTCGTTGGGGCCGGGACGTACATGACCGAAGTCTCCGGCAGCACCATCTCCTACTCCGAAGACCTGTTCCCCATCAAGAACCTGCCTATGTTCCTGCCCTCCGAAGAGGCGGAAGCGGCGCTGTACCTCGGGGAGCACCGGAAACTCGCGGACGAGCTCCGCTGGTACATGGACCAGGCGCAGGTCGAGCAGATGGGCCTCTGTGTCCGGGGCAAGGAACGCACCACGTACCCGGAACTGAAGCACCTCGCGGAAACGCTGCTGCAGGTGGACCGGGAGGTCCTGAGTCCGACGCAGCCCCTCATCATCATCTGTGAGAACGACCTCGCGAAGGCACTTGGTCAGGTCATGGGAAGAATGGCCAGGACCGGCGGAGTGTCGAGCCCGGCGAGCTTCGGCGGTGCAGGCGGCTCCGCGAGTGTCAGCACCAGGCCCATCATCTGCCTCGACTGCATCCGGATCAACTCCGGAGACTACATCGACATCGGCAAACCCGTCATGGACGGCGTAGCATTGCCGGTGGTCGTAAAGACTCTGATATTTAGCTGATTTAGATTTGAATTCCAGCATTCCGCGGAAGCATAAACCCACGTGACATACAGGAAAGGAGGTCCCGACATGAGACTGCAAAGCAAACTCGGCGGTACGGTGTACCAGTTCGACTCCGTGAAGGAAGTCCTGGGCCGCGCCAACGAGAAGAAGTCCGGCGATGAGATGGCCGGCATCGCGGCCCGTTCCGACAGTGAACGCATCGCCGCCAAAGATGTCCTCTCGGACCTCCTCATCTCCGATATCCGGGAGAACCCCGTCGTGCCCTACGAGGAGGACGAGGTCACCCGGCTCATCCAGGACGCGGTGGACGAACAGGTCTACGCCCGCATCCGCAACTGGCCCATCGCCGAACTGCGTGCCTTCCTCCTCTCGGAGAAAACACAGCAGGCGGACATCGAGTGGCTCCGGAAAGGCCTCACCTCCGAGACCGTCGCCGCGGTCGCGAAACTCATGTCGAACCTGGACCTCGTGTATGCGGCGAATAAGATCCGCGTCCACACCACCTGCAACACGACGATGGGCCTGCGGGGCACCCTGTCCTCCCGGCTCCAGCCGAACCACACGCTGGACGGGCTCGAGGGCATCCGGGCGTCCCTGTATGAAGGCCTTGCCTACGGCTGCGGCGACGCGGTCATCGGCCTGAACCCGGTCAACGACACGGTCGCCGGGACGAAAGCCATCCTCGAACTCTTCGACGAAGTGAAGAACACGTTCGAGATCCCGACGCAGATCTGCGTCCTGTCCCACATCACCACCCAGATCGAGGCGGTGAAGCAGGGCGCGCCCGCCGACATGATCTTCCAGTCCATCGCCGGCTCCGAAAAGGGCAACGAGGCCTTCGGGTTCTCCGGAGACACCGTCCGGGAAGCCATCGCGCTCCTCAAAGAGCGGGGCACCGCGAAGGGCGAGAACCTCATGTACTTCGAGACGGGGCAGGGCTCGGAGCTCTCCTCCAACGCCCACTTCGGCGCGGACCAGGTGACCATGGAAGCCCGCTGCTACGGTTTCGCGAAGGCTTTCAAACCCTTCATGGTCAACACAGTCGTCGGGTTCATCGGCCCTGAGTACCTCTACGACTCGAAGCAGGTCATGCGTGCCGGTCTCGAGGACCACTTCATGGGCAAGCTCTCCGGCCTCCCCATGGGCTGCGACTGCTGCTACACGAACCACATGGACGCCGACCAGAACGACATCGAGAGCCTCGCGGTGCTGCTGGCCGCCGCCGGCTGTACCTACATCATCTCCGTCCCCTCGGGCGACGACATCATGCTCAACTACCAGACGAACTCGTACCAGGACATCCTGGCGGTCCGCCAGACCCTGGGGCTGCACCCCATCAAAGAGTTCGAGCAGTGGATGGAAAAGATGGGCATCCTCGAAAACGGACAGCCCACCGCCCGCACCGGAGACCCGACCATCTTTACGGAAGGGAGGCCGCTGGTATGACGCGAGAACAGCTCATTGAACAGATCACCGCGCAAGTTTTAGCTGCGTTGAAAGAGCAGGGTGTTTCCGAGGACTTCGTCCCCGGCAAACCGGTGGGCGATGTACCGGTCGAAGCGCCGGTCCCCCAGCACAGCACCGGAACGCCCGTCTTCACGGAAGCTTCCGTACGGGAACTCGCTTCCGACACACTCAAAGACCTGACGGAAGCGGAGTACAAGGACACTATCCAGTTCGAAGACCCGGAGAACCCGCTGGCACTGCGAGCGATGGAGCGGTCCACGACCGCGAGAGTCGGCATCGGCCGGGACGGCGAGCGCCTCACAACGAAGGCGATGCTTTCTCTCCGCGCCGACCACGCCATGGCGAAGGACGCCGTGCTGAAACCCGTCGACGAGGGACTCCTCGAGCGGATGGACCTGCCGCTCATCCAGTCGAAGTGCGAGGACATCGACACCCACCTGACCCGCCCGGACCTCGGACGGCAGCTGAGCGACGAAGCGAAAGCCTTTCTGCAGCAGCACTGTGAGAAGAACCCGCAGATCCAGGTGTACGTCTCGGACGGCCTTTCCAACTCCGCCGTCGAACACAACATCGAAGACCTGCTGCCCATCCTCATGGATGGCCTGAAAGCGGACGGCATCCGCGTCGGCACGCCCTTCTTCGTGAAGTACGGCCGCGTGCCCACCATGGACGCCGTATCCGAAGCAGTCGGCGCCGAGCTGACCTGCGTGCTCCTCGGGGAGCGCCCCGGTCTCGCGGCCTCCGACAGCATGAGTGCATATATTACGTATGGTGCCTATGTGGGCATCCCCGAGTCCAAACGGACCGTCGTCTCCAACATCCATCAGCACGGCATCCAGCCCGTCGAGGCCGGCGCATACCTGGTGGAACTGCTGGAACGCATCTTGAACGAGCAGAAGTCCGGTGTGGACCTGCAATTGTAAATCGCCAAAAGGAGAACGCCATGAAAGGTGACCGCATCATAACCAGCCTCCTGAGTCTGCAGGAGATCCCGAACGCGGAACCCGCGCTGTTGGAAAAACTGAATGTGCCCGACGGGTACAAGAGCCTCGGCATCGTGACGACCGACTGTGACGATGTGTCCTATGCCGCCATCGACGAAGCGACGAAGAAGGCGGAAGTGACCGTCGTCTACGCGAAGTCCTTCTACGCGGGCTCCGGCAACGCCTCGACGAAACTGGCCGGTGAGTTCATCGGCATCCTGGCGGGGGAGGACCCGGCGGAAGTCCGGGCCGGCCTGAACGCCTTTACGGACTACATCCAGAATGTCGCGTTCTTCTACCGCGCGAACGACGACGGGAGTATCCCGTACTTCGCCCACTGCATCTCCCAGATCGGCACCTACCTCTCCGAGCAGGCGGGCGTGCCCGTCGGGACGAGCATGGCGTACCTCATCGCGCCACCCAACGAAGCTATCGTCGGGCTGGACGCGGCCCTCAAAGCGGCGGACGTGGACATCAATGTCTTCTACGGCCCGCCCACCGAGACGAACTTCGCCGGCGGTCTGCTGACCGGTGAACAGTGGGCCTGTGAAGAGGCCTGCAGAGCCTTTGGCGCGGCGGTCTGCCGGGTGGCGGACGAGCCCGTCCGGCAGGAAGATTACTAAGGAGGGACCCTCATGGAATTCGACAGAGACCTGCGCTCCATCCAGGAAGCACGGGACCTCATGAGAAACGCGGTGGCGGCACAGAAACAGTTCGCCGAGTTCGACCAGACTCAGGTCGACCGCATCTGTGAGGCGATGTGCGCTGCCTGCATGGCAAACGCCGAACCCCTCGCGAAAATGGCCAACGAGGAGACCGGCTTCGGCCGCTGGGAGGACAAGGTCCTCAAAAACCAGCTCGGCTCGAAGATCGTCTGGGACTCCATCAAAGAGATGAAGACCATCGGCGTCCTCGCCGAGGACCCGGTCAGCAAGACCATGGACGTCGCGGTGCCCGTCGGCGTCGTCGTCGCGCTCATCCCGAGCACGAACCCCACGTCCACGGTCATGTACAAAACGCTCATCTCCCTGAAAGCCGGGAACGCCATCGTCATCTCCCCGCACCCGGGGGCGATGAACTGCATCCTCGCCACCGTCAAAGTGCTGCAGGATGCCGCCGCGAAGGCCGGTGCTCCGGACCGCCTCATCCAGGTCGTGGAGACGCCCTCGAAGCAGTCCACCGAGACCCTGATGAAGCACCCGGACACGGGCATGATCCTCGCCACCGGCGGAGAAGCCATGGTCCGCGCCGCGTACTCCTCCGGCAACCCCGCCCTGGGCGTCGGCCCGGGCAACGGCCCCTGCTTCATCGAGAAGACCGCGGACATCCCGCTGGCCGTCAAACGCATCTTCGACTCCGAGACCTTCGACAACGGCACCATCTGTGCCTCCGAACAGTCTATTCTTGTGGAGCGGTGTTCGAAGGACGCCGTCGTCGCGGAACTCGAGCGGCAGGGCGGCTACTTCATGACGAAGGAAGAGAGCGACAAAGTCGCGAAATTCATCATGAGAGCCAACAACACGATGAACCCCGCCATCGTCGGAAAGGATGTCCAGCGCATCGCCGACATGGCCGGCATCACCATACCGGCCGGCACCCGGGTCCTGCTCACCGAGCACACGGGCATCGGGAAAGACCAGCCGTACAGCAGAGAAAAGCTTTGTCCCATCCTCGCGTTCTTCGTCGTGGACAGCTGGGAAGAGGCCTGTGAGAAGGCCCTGGAGCTCCTGCACAACGAGGGCTCCGGCCACACCATGTGCCTGCATTCGAGGGACGAGCGGATCATCCGCGAGTTCGCTTTGAAAAAACCCGTGTCCCGTGTGCTCGTCAACACCCCGGGTGCCCTCGGAGGCGTCGGCGCCACTACGGGCCTGCCCCCGGCGCTCACGCTGGGCTGCGGCTCCGTCGGCGGCAGTGCGACCTCCGACAATGTCGGCCCCATGAACCTCATCAACATCCGGCGCCTCGCATACGGTCTCCTCGAACTGGAGGACCTGCGCAGCGGACGCACCATTCCGTTGAAGGAGTCGGAAGTCGTGAGATCGGCGAGCGGTGGATCGCCACAAAAACCGCCGAAGGCGAAGGGCTCATACCTGGCGAACGGCCCCGCGTACCTCGGCAACGCGGCGCACAGCGTGGAAGTCACCACGTCCCAGCCGTACAACCGCATCATCAAAAACGGGAATCATACCCGCTGAGAAATATCAACAAGCCAAAAAGTCCAATAATACATAATGGAGGAAACTATTATGGCAAAGACAACTGAAGCATTAGGAATGGTCGAAACCAAAGGTCTCGTTGCTTCCATCGAAGCAGCCGATGCCATGGTCAAAGCGGCGAACGTCCGCCTTTGCGGCAAAGTCCATGTCGGCGGCGGTCTCGTCACCGTTATGGTCCGCGGCGATGTCGGCGCTGTCAAGGCAGCCACCGAAGCCGGCGGCGCAGCAGCTGACCGCGTTGGCGAACTCGTCTCCGTCCATGTCATTCCGCGTCCGCACAGCGAAGTGGAATACATCCTTCCGACCCTCGACTTCGACGCGTAACCCACTCTGTCTTAGGAGGACAGTCGCATGAAGTTAGAGGAAATGGTCCGGGACATCGTGTCCGGCGCAGTCGACGAATACCTGAAAGAAGAGACCGGGAGTGTTGCTCCGGCGGTCTGTTCGTCGTCTGTTTCTGTCGAGGGCTTCACGGTCCCTGCGGAAGCGTCCGGCCGGCACGTGCATCTGTCCCCGGAGGATGTGGAGCGCCTGTTCGGGCCGGGGTATGAACTGACCCCGAAACGCCCGCTGTCCCAGCCGGGGCAGTACCTCGCGGAAGAACGGGTCACCCTCATCGGGCCGAAGGACACCTTCCGGAACGTGGCCATCCTGGGTCCGCCCCGGGGGCACACACAGGTGGAAGTGTCCGCTACCGACGCCCGTACCCTTGGGCTGCACCCGCCGGTCGCTCTCTCGGGCGACCTGTCACAGGCAGGCGATATGCTCATCGCATCCAAAGACGCGTTCCTCATGGCGGAACAGAGCCTCATCATTGCCCGAAACCACGTCCACATGTCGCCGGAAGAAGCGGCGGCCGCGGGACTGCGCGACGGGGACCTTGTCGATGTACGTATGTGCACCGACCGCCCCCTCACGTTCCACGACGTGGTCGTACGCTCCGGCCCCTCCCACAAACTCGCGCTGCACATCGACTTCGACGAAGCGAATGCCTGCGGGTTCACCGACGGCTGCAAAGCGGTCATCGTGGGGAAGCGCGGCAGCGTGCCCTCTGAGACGGCAATGCCTGAGCCATACGAGGCACCGGTGCCTGTTTACACAGAGCCGGAAGCGCCCGGCGGGCTCGGGGACGGCGACGTTCTCATTTCCACCGGCTTCCTGACGGAAGTCCAGGTGAGGGATGCGCTCGCGGCCGGCGCGAAAGCGGTGGTCGTGAACGAGCGGACCGTGGTCTCGCCTCTGGCGAACGATCTGCTTCACCGGCACGGCATCGTGCTGAAACGACTGTAAGGAAAGGATGTGAGAACGGATGAACGAGAACAGCACGAAACAGGCACTCGGCATGATCGAAGTTGTCGGCCGCATCGGAGCCATCGAAGCTCTGGACGCCGCTCTGAAGGCAGCCAATGTGCGGTTCGTGAACATGTCGAAAGTCGGCGGCGGGCTGACCGCGGTCTTCGTCGAAGGCGAAGTCGGTGCGGTCAAGGCGGCCACAGAGGCCGGCGGAGCGGCAGCCGAAATGGTCTCTGACCTCGTCTCGGTCCACGTCATCCCACGTCCTGCAAGCGGTATGAGAGACCTGACCGGAGGCAATGTCGGAACACCCGGCAGCACCACCCGTCTCGGTCGGACCGAAGACAATGTGAAACCGGCGGAAGCGGTGACGCGCAGAGCCCCGAAAGAGGCTGACGCGAAGCCCGCCGAACCGAAGCCGGGACCCCGTGTGCCGAACCTTCCCACCTTTGCGGAAGTCCAGAGCTACACGGTCTCGAAACTGCGCGGCGTAGCGCGGTCCATCCCCGGGTTCCCCATGACCCGTACGGAGATCAATTACGCCAAAAAGGGCGATTTGCTTCCCATCCTCGAGACATACCTTCCAAAGGAATGATGTGTGTCTGATCCCAGCGTGAATCGCCAACCAATTTAGAAACTGAGGGAACCTTTATGAAACTCATTTCGCTGGAAGAGATTCGGGCGACAATCGAATCGGAGACGACGAGGCCGGACATTTATTATGTTCCGGAAGGTCGCTTGCTGTCTCCGGCCGCGAAGGATTACCTCAACACCATGTGCATCCGGTTCGACAACGAGAGCCGGCGGCCGAAAAACGAGCAGCGTGCTGAGAGCACCCGGTACCTCAACCAGAACTACATTTCCCGCAGCAATACGGCCGGACAGCCGGTCGTCGGGGGCAACCGCGGGGACCTGACCACGGGGAGTGGCGTGACGACGGACAACGCGTTCGGCGTGACAGCAGCGCGGACCGAGGCACCGGCGAAACTGCGCTTTTACGGCTACCGGACCCATACGCCCTACGGGCAGAAACCGGAGGCCATGACCCACATCGAAGGCAACAAACTCGTCATGAAGGACGACCCGGTCATTCAGTACCGGGGCAAACTCGACACGGCCCAGGCCCAGGTGGTCTTTGTCCAGAGTCTCATCGCGGCGGGGGACGGCTGTCCCCACCTGCTGTCGGACCTCGACGACATCCTCGCCACCCTCCGGGACCTCATGCGGGCGGAAGTGTTGAACGAACCGGTGTCGAAAACCACCATCCTCGGGCTCACTCATGAGGAACTGCGGGCGCAGTCCCACGACCCGGAGCAGTACTTCGGCGTCCCGCCGATGCAGCTGCCGAGCTATGAAATGGGCACGGCTTTCGCGGGCCTCAACCTTCTTCGGACCACCATCCGGGAGGCGGAGGTGCTGGCCGTCCATGCCTTCAAACAGGGAACGTCCGTGAAGCGGAACGACCTCGTTGAACAACTCAACCGTCTGTCGAGCGCCGTGCACATCCTCATGTGCCGGTACCGGGCGGGGCGGTACACGAAACCACAGAATTCTTAAGGAGCGGCTATGTCCACAAGAGACCTGGTCCGGAGCGCCGGCGTCATCGGCGCCGGGGGAGCGGGCTTCCCCACCCATGTCAAACTGAATACGGACGCGGAGTACGTTCTGCTCAACGGAGCCGAATGTGAACCCCTTCTGCGGGTGGACCAGCAGCTCATGGAGACACACCCGGAAGCGGTCCTCGAGGGACTGCTTCTGGCGAAGGAGACCGTCGGAGCGGCGCACGCCATCATCGGCGTGAAGGTCAGCCACCCCGAGGTCATCGAGACTCTGCGGGAGACCATCTCGAGGAAGCAACTGCCCGTGACCGTCGGCGAACTGCCGGACGTGTACCCCGCGGGCGATGAACAGGTCCTCGTCTACGAACTCACCGGGCGCATCGTTCCGGAGACCGGCCTCCCGAGCGCCGTCGGCTGCGTCGTCATCAACGCGGAGACAGCATACAACATATCGGCTGCCGCGAAGGGCACCCCGGTCACCGAGAAGTACGTGACCATCGGGGGCAATGTACCACATCCGGTCACCCTCCGCGTGCCGGTGGGCACGCCGGTGGAAACGCTATTTGAAGCGGCGGGCTGTGACCCGGAAACGGCGCACGCGCTTGCCACGGAAGACCCCGGCACGGACGGCTTTGCCGTCGTGAACGGCGGCCCCATGATGGGCGGCCTCCTGAAACCGGGTTCGGACCCCGTGGACCGGTATGTGACGAAGAAGACCAAAGGGCTTCTGGTCCTGCCGGCGGAACACCCGCTCGTGCAGAAAAAGCAGAAACCCATGGAAGCGGCGAAACGCTTCAACCGGTCCGCCTGCGAACAGTGCAGCATGTGCACGGACCTCTGTCCCCGTCATCTGCTCGGCCACTCGACCGTGCCCCACAAAATGGTGCGGGCCATGGCGTATGACCTGCCGGCAGACGAAAACGTGACCGCGGCCCAGACCTGCTGCCAGTGCAACCTGTGTGACTACTTCTCCTGTCCCGCAGGCATCCACCCCCGCATGGCGAACCTCTACTACATGACAAAACTGCGGGAAGAGGGCATCAAGCACACGCCGAAGGCGGAATTCACGGCGGACCCGATGCGCCCCTGCCGGCAGGTCCCCTCCGGACGACTCATCGCCCGGCTGGGTCTCCGAAAGTACAACCGTCCCGCGCCGCTCACGGAGGAACTTCTCCGTGCGGACACCGTCGCCATCCCGCTCCACGACCACGTCGGAGCGCCGGCCATCCCTTCCGTTTCCCCGGGAGAGGCCGTGAAGAAGGGGCAGTGCATCGCCGATGTGCCGGAGGGCTCCCTTGGAGCACCGGTCCACGCGAGCATCGACGGCGTCGTCGAGCGCGTGACGGACACCCACATTTTCGTTCGCGCAGAGAGGAGGTAGCGAGCCATGGAAAAAGCGATCGGCATGGTGGAGTTCAGCTCCATTTCCCGCGGTATCTACGCGGCGGACCAGATGGTCAAGGTCTCCGACGCGGAGCTCGCCACCGCCACCAGTGTCTGCCCCGGCAAGTACATCGCCATCGTCCACGGGGATGTGGCAGACGTCGAAGAGTCGGTGCAGATCGGGGAAGACGTGGGCGATGCGTTCGTCGTCGACTCCATCCTCATCCCGAATGTCCATCCGGGCGTGTTCCCGGCCATCGTCGGCGCGACGTTGCCGGAGGACATCGAAGCCCTGGGCATCCTGGAATCCTACTCCCTGTCCGCCATGGTCGAGGCCGCAGACCTCGTCTTAAAATGCGCGGACCTCGAAGGGCTCGAACTGCGGCTCGGCACGGGCCTCGGCGGCAAGTCCTACTTCATCTACACCGGAGAAGTGGCGGCCGTCCATAACGGTGACGACACCGGGAGAGAAAGCCTCGGCTCCAAGGGCCTTCTCCTCAACTCCGAAGTCATCCCGTTCCCGTCGAAGAAGCTCCTCGACAACCTTTACTAAGCCGGAAGGAGGCCTGACAACATGGCCTTTGAACATAAAGAACGCATCGTACAGGAGTACGTGCCGGGGCGCCAGGTGACCATGGCGCACATCATCCCGAACCCGGTCGACGACCTCTACACGAAGCTCGGCGTCCTCGACGTCAGCGGTGCCATCGGCATCTTCACGATCACGCCCTCCGAAGCTTCCATCATCGCGGCGGACGTCGCGAGCAAGGCCTCGGAAGTGAAGATCGGCTTCGTGGACCGGTTCTCCGGGTCCCTGCTCATCTACGGCGAGGTGGCCTCTGTCGAGGAGTCCATGCACGCGGTCCTGCACGTCCTGTGCGACCAGATGGGCTTCACTCCCATCGAGATCACCCAGAGCTGATGAAACGGGTCGTATTCATCGGCACCATCGGCTGCGGCAAGACCACCCTCGGACAGGCGCTCCACGGCGATGAACTCCGCTACAAGAAAACACAGGCGGTGGAGATCATCGGCAGAGATATCCTGGACACGCCCGGAGAGTTCCTCGAGCGGAGGGACCGGCGGGGTGCGCTCATGATGACCACCATGGACGCCGAAGTCATCGTGTTCATCGAGTCCGCGACCGAGGAACGGTCCATGTTCCCGCCGGGGTATGCCGGGTCCTACGCCAAGCCGGTCATCGGCGTGGTCACGAAGATCGACATCGCAAATGAGGAACAGATCGCCCGTGCGGTGAAAAAGCTGGAGTTCGCCGGCGCCCGCACCATTTTCAAAGTCAGCAGCACGACGGGGGAGGGCCTCGACGCACTCACCGAGTTTTTGACGGAGGAAGCATCCGATGAAGAAACCGAATTTTGAACGCTGTGACGCGTTCGTGCAGCAGTTCGAGTCGGTCGCGGTCCAGATGGGCCTGCCGGACACCGACGCGCAGTTCGAGCGCCTCCGGGAGCAGATGCGGGAGTACCACGCGGCTCGCAGAGAGGCGGGCGATGGACCGGCTACGTTCCTGACCGGCGTCGACCTCGGCACGGCCTGTGTCGTCCTCGCAGTCCTCGACGAACACCGTCAGCCCGTCGCCGGCGCCTACCAGTACGCGGACGTTGTCCGGGACGGCATGGTCGTCGACTACATGGGTGCCATCCAGCTGGTCCGCACCATGAAGGAGCGGCTCGAAGAGGCGATGGACGCCGAACTGTACTTCGCCGCCGCGGCCATCCCGCCGGGCACCGACACGCTGGACGGCGGCGCCGTGAAGAACGTCACGGAAGCCGCGGGCTTCGAAGTGACGGCGCTCCTCGACGAGCCCAGCGCGGCGAACAAACTGCTGGGCCTCGAGAACGGCGCCATCATCGATATCGGCGGCGGCACCACCGGCATCTCCATCCTGCAGGACGGCCACGTCGTCATGACGGACGACGAACCAACCGGCGGCACCCATGTCACCCTGGTCGTGGCCGGCGCCTGCCGCAAGAGTTTCGAAGAGGCGGAACTCTACAAACGGGACGTCGAGAACCACAAGGTGCTGTTCCCGATCATCCGTCCGGTCATGGAGAAGATGGCGGTCATCATCCGCGACATGCTGGACGACTACGAAGAAGAATTCATGCAGACGGTCGACGAGCTGGTCCTCGTCGGCGGAACGGCCTGCTTCACCGGTCTCGAGACCGAGCTCGAAAAAGTGCTCGGCATCCCGACCTATAAACCGAAAGACCCTCTGTTCGTCACACCGCTCGGCATCGCCCTCAGCTGTGAACTCGAACAGGACGTGGAATAACAGGAGGAAAACACCATGCTCATCTGCAAAGTCATCGGAAACGTCTGGGCCACCAAGAAGGACGAGGCCCTCGAAGGCAAGAAACTCATGGTCGTGCAGCAGACGGACGCCCACGGCGAAGACTCCGTCGGGGAGAGCTTCGTGGCGGCGGACATCGTCGGCGCGGGCATCGGCGAGCGCGTCCTCGTCGTCAGCGGGTCCACGGCCCGCCAGGCCCTCGGCTCCAACGAGATGCCCATCGATGCCGCCATCGTCGGCATCATCGACTCCCTGGAAGTCGACCGGGTCACTTACGAATTCTGATATCCAAACTCTTTATCATCCTTAAGGAATGGCCGGTCCCCGTGACCGGCTGTTCCTTTTTTCGCCCGTACATCGCCCCTCGACTTATTACATTGTCTGTTTATCAAAACAAGTTTGACAGTTAACAAACAAAGACTGTACCATGAAAGGGTAGACAATGAATACGCACTGAGGTGCAACAGAAGGGAGATCTTACCAATGAAATACGCATTTGTGACCGGCGGCGCAGGCGGCATTGCCGGCGCTATCGTGGAAGCTCTGGACAAGACCGGAGAGTGGACCGTATTCGCGACCTACCACAGCAAACCGCTGACCGAACTGCAGGCGCGCTGCTCGGACCGCGTCATCGGTGTCCAGCTCGACATCACGAGCCAGGAGAGCTGTGACAAGGCGGCGGAGACCGTCAAAGGGTACACGCCGACCCTCGACGCACTGCTCAACTTTGCCGGCATCCATACGATGGCGTCCCTCGTCGAAGGCGACCCTGTCGGCATCATGGAACGCATGATCAACACCAACGTCATGGGTATGATCCGTGTGACCAAGTCCTTCTTCCAGGCAGGACTCCTGAAGGGGAAGAGAAGCCGCATCCTCAATTGCTCCTCCGAGTGCGGATGGATGCAGCCGCAGCCCTTCAACAGCCCCTATGCCATCACGAAGTGGGCGGTCGAAGCCTATACCATCGGCCTTCGCAGAGAACTCGCGTTCCTTGACATCCCGGTCATCAAAATCCAGCCCGGTTCCTTCAAGTCCGGCATGCACGGCCAGGCGACCTCCGGCTATGAGAAACTCCTTGCCGAGACGACCCATTACAAACCGGTCCTCTCCGTTCTGAGCCCGCTCATGACGATGGCGATGAAGAACCCGCACGACATGAAGTACATCGTCGCAACCGTCATGGAAGCGCTGAACGCGAAGAGCCCGAAGATCAACTACCGCTCGAAGAACACCTGGTACCTCGCTCTCATCGATCCGATCCCCGGAAAGATCATGGATGTCGGGTACAAGTATGTTGTCGGCGGAGGTTATCACCTCATGAAAGCGCTTGGAATGATCAAAGACTGATGTGCCGTAAACCATCATAAAAGATGCGGAGCAGGGATTCCTGCTCCGCTTTTTTGTTGCCGATCAAAAAAATAATAATTGAGAACAATTTATAGTAGATATTGAAAACCTTTACACCTATACTATGGTTAGGGATAAATGATAAAAAAGCGAGCAAACGTGTAAAACTTTTATGCAGTTTTGCACGACAAAATAGGACGAAAGTCCTATTTTGTCGTTGTAAAGGGGACTGCATCCGTTCAAGGTTAGGTATTAAGGATTTTGGGAAAGGGTGAAAAGATAATATGCGAGATTTGAAGAACATGATCGAGTTTGAGGATCTTCTGCTGGAGGCCCACAACGACCTGGTGCGTCAGGCCAAGGACGAAGGAAAACTCGCGCTCGGTTATACCTGTTACTTCATGCCGGAAGTTCTTCTGAACCTTCCGGGTTGTTTCTCCGTACGGTTGCGCGCACCGCGAAGCGCATCGCCTGACATGGCTACTTATTACATGTCGGGTCGTACCTGTATGTACGGACGGGCACTGATGGAACGCGCTCTCGAGGGTGGTTTCAATTTCCTGGACGCTCAGCTTGCCACGGAGACCTGCACGGTCACCTGCCGGTTCCAGGAGCATATGCAGATGATGCCGGGCCTTATCAACAACCCGAATTTCTTCTGCGAGTTCACCGATGTTCCGTTCAAAAAGAATGACAATTCCATCCTCCACTACAAAGACCAGCTTCAGGCCCATGTCCTCGATGTCCTCCATGAAAAGCTGGGGGTCGACACATCGGATGAGGCCATTCGCAAGGCGATCGAAGAACAGAACGAGATCAACCGCGTCATCCGTGAGATCGGCGAGTTCCGGAAACTCGACAACCCGACCATCACCGGCTTCGAGTTCGCGCTCTGTCAGCTGGTCGCCATCGCCTGCCCGCACTACCTGATCCTTCCGAAACTGAAGGAGACGCTGGAAGACCTGAAGACGCGGAAACCCGATCCGAAACCGGGTTACCGGATCAAGGTCGTGGTCGCCGGTTCTGAAAACGATGACCCGTACTTCATCCAGCTCATCGAGGAGTGCGGCGCCCGCGTCGTGGCAGACCGTTACTGCTATGGTTCGATTCCCGGACGGGAAGAGATCGAGATCAAGGAGGGCGAGACCGCGCTCGAAGCGGTGGCGCGCCATTATCTGCAAACGAGCATGTGCACCCGCTTTATGGAACAGCACGTCATGCGGCAGCGCAAAGAGACGCTTGCAGGCATCGTCAAAGAATACAAAGCGGACGGTATCATCATCGAACAGATGAAGTTCTGTGAATACTGGAGCTACGAGCGTCTCATCGACACCTTCGTCCTTCGCCGCGACTACGACATCCCGGTCTGCTCCATCGAAAAAGAGTATACCAACAATGCAGTCGGCCAGTTGCGGACCCGGTTCCAGGCTTTCATCGAGAGTATCGAACTCAAGAAGCTGCAGAACGATCAGGCAGAAAGGGGTGTTGGCTGATGGCAGAAGAGAGAATGGTAAGAATGTCATTGGCGGAAAAGCTCGGGTACCGGAAAGGCGACCTCAAAAACTTTGTGAAGTACATCGCCGACGACCCGAAGCAGGCCTGCAAAGACTTCATCTACGGTAAAGAACATGAGCGCCGGAACCTCGGCGACCTCTATATCCAGCCCACGGGACTGTACCGTCACAGAGAGTGGCGCGGTCTCAAAGACACGTTCTATTATTTCAACTGCATCTGGTGCTACAACTACGGCATGATGGTGGCGGACATCTTGTCTGCCGAAAACCCACTGTCGTTCTTCAAGGGCATCTGGCGTTACCGCTGGCTCGGCCAGACCTACATCCCGGTCCTCCACTGGTATGACCGCGGCATGGAAGGTGCCCGCGGACCGGCACTCCGTGCTTCCGCGTGGCATTATCGCGGCCTGACCCACTCCACCATCGAACAGTTCATGCGCATGTTCGCGCGCGACCTGCGGTTCACCAAAGGGGAACCGAACGAGCTCTGGAAAAAGACGGTCCTCCACAACGAGACCGTTTCCGGCAGCATCTTCTACCCGTTCCGTGACGGCGGCCTCATCGACATCCCGCTCGAAATGATCCCGTACTTCGTCACGTGCCACGTCAACTCGAACACGGTCCTCCATTACATCGACGCCATCCAGTCCCTCGGCCTTCCCTCGGACCCCTGTCCGATGTGCCAGGCGGAAGCCGGCGTCGGCATCATGGACGACTATCCGGACTCCGCGCCCTGCATCATCACGACGAACGAAGCCTGTGACGCGTCGGTCGCGACGTCCATCATCCAGGACTGGTTCCTGAATCGCCCGCTCTATGCCATGCCGCAGCCCATGCAGTATGACGACCCGCTCGTCCAGGAACGCTGCCAGAAAGAGATCGAAGGCGCCTGGAAATTCGTTGAGGAACAGACCGGTGTCCCGTTCAGCTGGGAAAGCTTCAAGAAGTATGCGGAGCTGCAGAACGAGCAGCTCGAATTCGAGCACGAGAAATGGGACGTTGCCGCCCACACGAACTACTATCCGATCAACGGCGTCGCCCAGGCTCTGTACCGCATCTACTATTCGCAGTACGGCTGGAACGAGACGTGGCAGCTGCTTGACAACCGTGTCCGGAAGATCATGGAGAACTGTGTCACGAACCAGATCGACACCTTCCCGAAGACCCGCCACCGCGTCATCGCCTGGTCCTGCGCCCCGCTCTACTATTCGAACTGGTGCACCTGGGCCTACAACTGCTGGGGCCTCAACACCATCATCAACATGGACTCGCTGATGTTCGACAAGTTCATCCGTACGGACTCCTATGAGCACGCGCTCGAAGACCTCAGCTGGTACAACGAGATGGCTCCCATGCGCTCCATGGCCGTCGGCGGTTACGAGCACATCTTCAAACTCTGGGACTACATGGAGAAGTTCAACTGCGACATGGTCATGATGTATGACCAGCTCCAGTGCAAGGGCATGCAGGGCATCAAGGGCATGTTCGAGGACGAATTCCGTGATCGCAACATCCATGCCATCTGGTTCCCGCACGCTCTGCCGGACAAGCGGACCGTCTCCCGCGCGGAGATCCGCGACTGCATCAGCAACTACATGATCGACGTCATGCACGAAGAGCCTCTCGACCCGTCGCTGCTCGACTTCGATGACAGCATGACCTGGTAAGAAAGAGGTGGACCGAATGAAACTCATTTTTAAGATCATCCGTATCTTCGCGATCGTCTATGCGGCGCTGTTCGCGGTCTTCTATTTCGACCTGGACGGCAAGCTCCTCTACTATGTGTATGAGCCGCTCATGTGCAAGCACTATGACAACATCGAAGGCCGTCGGAACATCATCGACATCCCGTATGAGATGAAAAACGATATTTACGACTGAGCATTCGAACAGAAAGAAAGCCCCCTGACTGGTTCAGGGGGCTTTTTGTATTCGTTTGGGCGATTCACTTCACCAGTTCCGCGACCCGCGCCGCTTCGGCCCGGACGTTCTCCGGCGCCGGGGCACCGATGCACGTCCGCTGGCTCACGCAGCGCTCGAGCGAGATGGCGTCGTACACGCCTTCCTCGAAGAGGTCACAGACCTTTTGGTACTCGTCGAGCGGCAGCTCTTCGAGGGTCGTGCCCTTCTCGATGCACAGGGCGACGAGTTCGCCGGTGCACTTGTAGGCGTCCCGGAAGGGGAGGCCTCTGCCGACGAGGTAGTCGGCGCAATCGGTGGCGTTGATGAAACCGCCGGCAGCGGCTTTCCGCATGTTCTCCGGCAGGACCGTCATGGTGTCGATCATCGGGATGAACGCGGTCAGGCACATCTTCACGGTGTCGAACGCGTCGAAGATGGCTTCCTTGTCCTCCTGCATGTCCTTGTTATAGGCAAGGGGCAGGCCTTTCATGACCGTGAGGAGGGTCGTCAGATCGCCAAAGACACGGCCGGACTTTCCGCGGACGAGTTCCGCGATGTCCGGGTTCTTCTTCTGCGGCATGATGGAGGAGCCGGTGGAGAAGGCGTCGTCCAGTTCGATGAACTTGAACTCCCAGGAGCACCACATGCAGACTTCTTCCGCGAACCGGGAGAGGTGCACCATGATGAGGGAGAGGGCGGCCGCGAACTCGATGCAGAAGTCCCGGTCGGAGACACCGTCGAGAGAGTTGCGGCAGGGGCCGTCGAACCCGAGGGCCTTCGCGGTCATCTCCCGGTCGATGTCGTAGGTGGTGCCGGCGAGGGCGCCGGAGCCGAGGGGCGATACATTCATCCTCTTCCGCGCGTCTTCCAGACGGCCGATGTCCCGGAGGAACATCTCGGCGTACGCCAGCAGGTGGTGGCCGAAGACGATGGGCTGTGCCCGCTGCAGGTGGGTGTAGGAGGGCATGATGTCCTCCGCATGCTCCG
>Ga0256407_10000326_pt1 | contig 117853 bp, 95 predicted proteins | sample RumenRJG_04DNA_FD_193489 | JGI IMG/M metagenome (GOLD analysis project Ga0256407, IMG submission 193489) | Bovine rumen microbial communities from Lethbridge, Alberta, Canada - RJG_04 | ecosystem: Host-associated > Mammals > Digestive system > Stomach > Rumen | place: Canada: Alberta... | reverse complement strand
AAAGGCCCAGGAATTCATCGAGTTGGCTGCCAAAAAGCGCACGATGCTGCGTTATCGGGACTGGAAAAAAGGCAAAAATCGCGATGGCGAGTGAGTTCGCCATCCCTTACGTGCACCTAGGAGTTTTAAAAATAATTTCTCATTATCTAGATGGTTGTCAAATTCTAGTTTAGAGAGACGATGGTCAATATTATTGACCCGATGGACAAGATCAATATAGTTTTCGTTGGTGATTAAGGCTCTACTCTGATTTAGAACATACCCTTTAAGAAGGTATTCTTTCAAAACTGAATTTGCCCACCTTCTAAAGACAACACCATTATGTGACTTAACTCGATACCCTACAGAAATCACAACATCCAAATTGTAATAGACAGGTGGCCTATAATTTGGATTTATGGAATTTTGACTTCCATGCATTTTTTGCATAGAAGTATTTCTGTCCAATTCCCCTTCCTTAAAAATATTGCTAATATGGCGTGAAATAACACCTTGATCTCTATTAAAAAGAAGGGCCATTGCGTCTTGAGTTAGCCAAACCGTATCTTCACTAGGAGAGACATTTACATTAAGGGTTAAGCCATCTTGTTCGAACTTAACCATTTCATACTTTTCATCCATCGTTTATTCCTCCTCTCCTAGACTTTTCCTTAATACGATTTCTCCATCGATATAGTCATTCGTTAGCTCAAAACCACTTTTTTTATAAAAGGAGATCGCTTTTTCGTTAGTAGCGTCACAGCTGGTGTAAATGGTGTCCGATTCACCAAAAGGAAAAGCCTTACACCATGTGATCATTGCCTTTAGCAGTTCCTTTCCGAATCCTCTGTTTTGATAATCCATGTCGACCATCAGCCGCCAAAGGCAATAGGAATTAAGCATCCATTTCTTTTCCCCTTCGGCGCCAGTAGTGCCTAAGGCAATGGAAGCAAATCCAACAGGATGCCCCTCGCTATAAGCTACGAAGCACTCGGTTTTAGTTCCCTGCCTTTCCGCAGCATATGCTTCGGCGAAGGAAATGGCATTGTCCGCGACAAAGTCTCGTTGAAATGGCGCAACTTTCAACGAAAGAGCGTCTTCTAACACACTGAAATCAACAACCTTAATCAAAAGATTCCGCGTTCTAAAACAATTCAAAGGTTCGGCAACGGAAAGAATTTGTTCCATGTCCTCTCCTTCGAATTCATTGCCAAAGTGAGACAAAAGAACCATCAATTTGTCATAGCTCATTTCCGCGGAATCATTTTCCAGTCGAGAGATCATTCCTTTTCCCGAATATCCGAGAATATTCGCCATATCCGTTTGACTGAGATTCCGTTTTAAACGAATGGATTTGATTTTTCTTCCGAGCTTTCGAGACATAGTTTAATTTTAGTAAACTTATGTCACGATATCAATCCGCGCAGGCAAGAAAAATAGCCCTGAATCGATCAGAACTGTTTCTTGCATTTGGGGATTCGTTGCTAAAGTGAGACAAATCCACAAGAATCGGAGGTACATACAACTAAAGTGATCCTCCACTATTCAACTTCTTCGTAATAGTAAGAAGTATCAATTCCTTTAAGGAATAATTCCCTATTATCGATTTCGTCAGTTAAAGCGTCTTTTAATAATTCTTTAATCTTCACATCGGAACTAGGGCTCAACATCATTGCGTCGAAATAATCTTTTTTGTCGATCTTAGACCAATCAATGCATTCTTTGAGTTCTTTAATAAAGATGAAATCAAGCCAAATCCTGGTCGCGCGTCCATTTCCTTCCATGAATGGATGGGCAATATTCATCTCGACATACTTTTCCACTATTTCGTCAAATGTGGATTGAGGCATTTCATCAATTTGCAATAAGGTTTGAGGTAAGAAATCGCCATTAGCAAATAAAAATCCGCCTTTAGAGATTGTTTTCGTTCTTATTTTTCCGGAGAAATCATATAAACCTTCAAATAAATACGCATGAATCTTTTGTAAACGTCGCTGATTAACACCCCGGCGTTTTAAAAGGCCCGTTTTGGGCCTGGCGGTCGAATCCCGTTTTGGTGGAAATTAGCGGATTTCGAGGTCCTTCGAGTACGGGAGGATGGCCTCGATCGGCTTTTTGCCGACGTTCTCCAGGGCGTACTCGAGGTAGCGGTACGGATCGAGGCCGTTGATGATGGCCGTGCGGATTATCGAGAACAGCCTGACGGTGTAGTACTTCCTTGCCATAAAACAAAATCCCCCTTGGCTTGCGGAGGGAGTATGGAGGAGGACGGGCTTTGGCGGCAGGGTGTTAAAAGGCCCGTTTTGGGCCTGGCGGTCGAATCCCGTTTTGGTGGAAATTAGCGGATTTCGAGGTCCTTCGAGTACGGGAGGATGGCCTCGATCGGCTTTTTGCCGACGTTCTCCAGGGCGTACTCGAGGTAGCGGTACGGATCGAGGCCGTTGATGATGGCCGTGCGGATTAACGAGAAGAGTGTGACCGTGTATCTGGCCCCGGCCTCGCTGCCCGAGGTCTGGAAAACCTTCCTGGCGACGACGAAGGGCTTGACGCATCTCTCGGCCAGGTTGTTCGAGAGCTCGAGATAGGGCTCGGAAAGGTATGGAAGCAGGTCGTCCCATATCTTCCTCACGTAGTTCAGCGCGCCTTCGAGGGCGCTTCCCTTCTTGGCATCCGTTCCGAAGACCAAAGCCTTTACGCGGTCGATTATGGGCTTCTCCTCGCGTTCCCTGAGTTCGATGAGGGCCCGTCCGAAGACCTTTTCCTCGTGCGCCCTCCCCTCGATTTCGAAGAGCGAGTCCATCTCGGACATCACGGCGAACGCGACGGACTTCGGCCTCGCCTTCTGCGGCATGCCCTTGACGATGTCGGCGAACTTCCTCCTGGCGTGGGCCCAGCACCTCTGGAGCCTCACGTTCGGCCTCGATTTCCTCAGCCTGTCGTAGCCGGCGTAGTCGTCGCATTCGACCCATCCCCCGAAATCCCCGAGGTAGCTGGATTCGGGGTCTATCTCCCTGGTCTCGTTGAATTCGTATATGTGTATCTGCCTCTCGTCGTAGAAGCTCGACGCGTAGACGAATACGTAGGATTTCCTCCGCGCGGGATCGGCCCTTTTCGACAGCGTCAGCGTCGTCTCGTCGGCGTGGATGACCCCCGTCGGCGTGGCCAGGAGGTCCGATTTCGTCCTTTCGTACACCGGGCCCAGCCTCTCGGCGGCCATCGCCATCCAGTCGGCCATCGTCTGCTTGCTCAGCGGGATCCCGAGGGTGCCGGAGAAATGCCTCTCCAGGTGGTGGAACGGGACGCCCAGCTCGTACTTGTGGTAGGCGAGGTAGGCGGCCAGCGAGGGCGTCAGCGGCGTCCCCGGGAAGGCCTCTTCGGAGGTCGGGTAGTAGACTTTGCCGCTTCTCTTGTTGCAGCCGGGGCATTTGTAGGTCTCCTTCACGAGCTTTATCACCCTCACGTTTATGGGGTCGGCCTCGATCTGGTAGCGGGCCTTCTCCCCGATCTTGACCAAGGCCCTTCCGCATTCGGGGCATTCCAGGGAATCGGGTTTCAGAACGCGCGTCTCCGTGACGTATTTCTCGAAGTCGATGCCCTCGAACTTGCGCCTCCTGGGCCCTTTCGGGGCCTTTTTTGCCTCCTCGGCGATGATCTCCTCCGCCTCGTTGATCACGACCGCGGACGATCTCTCGGTCCTGGGCAGGAACTGCCTGGCGTAGGCGATCTTCCGCTTCTCCCTCTCGTGGAGCAATGCCAAAAGGGCCTTCTCCTTCTCGGCGCGTTCGGCGTAGAGCTCGGCGCGGAGCGATTCGTTCTCGGCTTTGAGCCTCTCTATCTCCCTAAGCGCCTCTTCCAGTTCCATCTTGGGGTCATTCGCGATCTTGGGGTCATTATACCACGGGAAAACGAACTTTAAAATTACTTTGTAATTTTATCTAGTAGTATTTCGCCCCGATCTGGGGCTTCGGGCGCCTCTCGACCACGTCGAGGCCCTTGAGCAGCCATTCGAGCTGGCGGCGGTCGACCGTTATCCTCCCGTCCCCGGCCTCGGGCCATTTGAAGTCGCCCGTCGTGATGCGGTTCTGGAGGAGCCAGAAGCCGTATTCGTCCTCGTAGTAGACTTTGATCGCCTTCTTGCTCTTGGAGCAGAAGACGAAGACGGAGTTGAGCATCTCGGCCGGCGAGAAGGAAAGGGCGATCAGCTGCTGGATCTTGTAGATGCCGAGCCTCATGCTCGTCGGGCCGGAGTAGAGGTGGATCCCGTTGATCCTGTCGAACCTGATCACGGCAGGATCCTCCCGAGGATGACCATCGCCTGCTCGAGCGAGGTGGTGACCTTCACCCCGCGTACCTCGATGACGACGACGGAATGGTCGAAGCGCGAGAACGCGTTGGACTTGCCCCGGACCTGCTCCTCGGAGAGCATGTGCATGGTCACGTCCTGGGTGGACATGAGCCTCGACGGGTCGGACTCGTCGAAGTCGAGCCGGACGAACTTCCCCTCCAGGTCGCGGAAGGCGTAGGCCCAATCCCTGAGCGTGGCGTACGCGATCCCGTTTTCCCTCGCGTAGCGGTTGATGGAGAGGCCCGATGCCCTGAACTTCTTGACGACCTCCATCTTCTCTCTGTCGGTGTAATGCTTCTTTGCCATGAAAAACCCTCCGTGGATGTGCGGAGGGAGTATGGACGAGAACGCGCCTTGGCGGCAGGGTGTTAATCAGCGACATTTACAATCTTTTGAAGAGAAATAGTTTTTCCAACTTCGTCTTCGCTAATCAAATTTGTTTTATATAGCTGATACGCTTTTCTTTTGCTTTGCTCATCGATTGGATCAAGCATTCCTGTTATCCAATCCAATACCTGTTTTTTGTATTTCGATGGAATGATCGATAAAAGTAATCGAACGCCGCTCTCATTTATGACATCGGAAACATATTTTTTCCCATCATCCGCATATAGTTTCAGTTGTCCACAAAAAGGAGACAACTCCGGATTTCTCGCCTTAACATTATTCCAATATCTTCTTGGTGAATTCGGTTCAACGAGAACATTAATAAAATCAACCGCAGAATACCACCACGCCGATTCTTCATTATCCCAAACCGCTCTCACTTCTTTGTTATTAAAATATCTAATTGAGTGTTTTATCATATTTCATATGATAACACATGGTATTCAGTTGTCCACAAATTGAAGACAACTCATCTAATAATGCATTAAGACTCTTTATACAATAAAAGCCGGAATCTTTGTTCAATAGAAAAGGGAAAACCCTTCCGACCGTTGGGAGGCGTCTCGGGGGAAGGGTTATCGCCAAACAACCAGGCCCGGGCCGCCTCCCAACCGTCTCTGATTGTTTGGCGGGCCAATTATACCATCGGGCAGGTTATCCATCATTTGCTGGTGTAGCCAGTCAGTAAACAAAAATACGGGTATAGAAAAAACAATGCTGACTGCAAATCAAAATAAGGTGATGCTCTTATTTTTATAAGACTCTTGCTTAGCGAGTCTGATTTTATCTTCTGGATGAATATGACCGATTAGCAAAGGAGAGTTATCATCGTGATCTTTATAATTCTTTCTAATCGTCATTTCGTTTCCATTCGCATAGCAATATTTGCATAGGTGCATGCACGAGTTATATGAACCAATATCATTGGAAAGATAACAGGCGCAATAATTCTTCCTCGCTTCCATTTTTTGCTTAATGTCCAATTTGGAAGCAATGCTATTCTCGTAATCGTTCACTCTCATGCATCCATCTATATCAACGCCATAGATAGAAAGCCACTTTTCTTTAGAACAGAGTCTTAAATCCATATGATGCTTTTGAGCGATATTCATAAACGCATTAGCTATTTCGATCTTCGTTTCATCATCCGTATCTTTAATCTCCGGATGATTCTTTTCTAATTTTGGATAAATGTCGACAAAGCCAAATGCCACTAAAGAGGTGTAGCCATCTAATTCGGAAGCAATATGCTCAAACATTTTAATGTGATGTTCTTTTGTGTATTTGCTATTCACAATGATTGGGGTATATCTCCAACCAATCGCATTCTTTCCAACCTTGTTCGATAAATATTTAAAATCTTCGATCACTTGATCAATCGGAGGAACATTAGGTTCTAAATCTTTGCCAAAACCCGTGATGGAAACATACCAAAATTGACCAAAATCCTTCAGTTCATCCAGATAGGGAAACATTGGTCGGGGATTTTTCGTACAAAAACCAATCACATCCACCACATCTGGATTTAATAAGAACTTCGTAACAAGCGTTGGATAATATGGATTTCTTACCAAAACATATCCTTCTTTGATACGGTTCATAAACCATTTGGAGTAGAAGGCTGGAATATCCGTTCTTTGTCCCGTGTTAATGATCATAATCCCGCCTCCTTCATATTCTTTTTATATGCCTCAAGATCACTATCGCTAAAGACATCAAATGACTTTTTACTATTCTTGTTCTCTTCCTTTAAGTACGAATTAACGCATTCAATAGCGATTCTGCCATCTTTTTCATTCCAGCTTCCCATAATGGGCGTTCCCTACAATTTTAGAATCGAGTTGTCCTTTCGCGAATCGACGACATCATAGACGACAACCGTTATTTTACCTTGAGTACTAAAGTAATTTCGTCTTCGTAATTATCTCCGTTTGGTTCAAAGCCGAAGGCCTCATATATATGTTTAGCAACTTCATTACCTTCGACATAACTTGTAGTAACAATATCTTCCTCTCCATCAGGAAAAGTTAAGATGTAATCAAGCGCTAATTTGACTGCGTCTTTGCCATATCCTTTATTTTGATAATCTTTATCAATCATGATTCTCCACAGATCATAACTATGCTTAAGTGTTTCTGGACATCCCTCGAAGTCATATGAATTATGCCCAATAAGTAAAAAGCCAACGGATTCGTCTCCATCATAAACGCCAAAAGCTTTTGCGTATTTTCCTTCCATCACAGTCGCATAGGCATAGGCCATTGATTTGAAATTGTCTCCGACGAATTCTTCTTGTTCTTTGTTGAGTTCAAGCCAACCTATTTCCCAATAGTTTTCAGTCGTGATAGGAATTAGTTTTAGATTCTTATGTCTTAATTGATATTTTCTGACTTTCTCTAACATAGAATCACCTCATGAACAATATAACAAAAAACAGCACCGATTTGCGTCGATACTGTAATTTACAATTGGCTAGAATGTTTAGAAAAATACAATGGACCACCTTCGAAAAATTTGGACCACTTGTTAATTTTCCTATTTGAAAGCCAAGTCTGCTGTTTCAAATCTTTTTGCAAACAATATCGTCGATAATATAACTATCTTTTTCAAAAGTTACGATAGCGTTTCCATCTCTTCTACCAAATACATTAAGGCCAATTGGGTAAAACTTGAATTTAATATTTCTCCGGACTTCATTATCCGCTCGACCATATAAATCGCCGTCTTTCATCCACACTTCTTTTAATTTGAAATCCTTACAGTTTGTCTCATATTTGCCACAATAAGATTCCCACTTGGATTTGTCTGGATTTTTAATAGTTTTAAAGAAGATAGGACTAATCCAAAAACAATGATATTTGTAATTAAATGTATATCCGAGTTTCTCTGATAAATGGACCGATTTCATATTGGCGGCATCCCAAGTCGGTCTCCATCCTCTTTCTAGACAATCGAGAATCAGTTTTGCTCCTGCAGCAGTCGCTAACCCTTTGCGTCTATGCTTTTTAAGAATATCGATTTCAATATCAATTCCCTTTGGGAAACGGTAGGCAGTTGAGGCTCCACCCACCACTTCGCCATCTTTGATTACCGCATATCCAAGTCCTAATTCAAGAAATTGCTTTTTATTATCAAACCAATCAAGTAATTCTTCGACATCTCCATCATCGACTTTTTGAATTAAATCATAGACTTTAGAATCAATGAGTCTTAATTCATACCCTTCGGGAAGGGCGTCCACGAATGATTTAAGCTTTTCTTTATCAAATACTGCGTCATGTTTAATTGCATAACGGGTATTCATCTCAGCGTCTGGATAGCATTCTTTAATTAGCTTTTCCCATTTTTTGTCTTTAGGAAATAAACCAAACCATTCCTTTTGCTTTTGTATGATTAGCTTCTAATTTGGTTCACCGACACAAAAACACCAACCACCTAAACACCCAACTGCAGACTTTGGAGAATCAGGATTATCAACATAGATTCTCACTTTTTGATTCATTACAGTATGCCAATTCTCATATGGCCAGCCATTAAAAAGCCTTTCAACTTTACTATAATCATCTATTTTATAAACCATAAATTGCACCCTCTATCTAAGATAGTTTGTCACTATTTCTTATAAATAAAAACAGCACCGATTTCACGATGCTGTAACGAGCGATGGTTGCGGAGGCAAGATTTGAACTTGCGGCCTCCGGGTTATGGGCCCGACGAGCTACCAGGCTGCTCTACTCCGCGATGTGTGTGCCTTGCGGCTCGGTTATATTAGGACCCTCATCTTCGTTTGACAAGTCTAATTTTGATTTTTTGTGTACAATGCGCATGTGGTATATTAAGGCGCTCTTATGGAAATAGTTTGGAAATCACTCGAGATCCTCAATTGGGTCGTCATCGTCATCTCGACGATCTGCTTCGGCTTTCAGCTCATCATGATTCTCTTCTTCTGGCTGAAAGAGAAACACTTTAAAGAAAGCGAGGACTATGGCCGCTGCGCCGTCGTCATCTGCGCACGCAACGAAGAAGACGTCATCGAAGACGCCGTCTCCGACCTCTTGCAAAACCAGAATTACCCCAAGGACCGCTTCGATGTCTACGTGGTCGCGGATAACTGCACCGATTCCACCGCCGAAAAAGCGGCCAAAGCCGGAGCCAAGGTCCTCGTCCATAACGACCCCGAGCCTTCCCACCACCGCGCCGCTTACGCCATCCAATATGGCTTTGAGCAAATCATCGCTTCTGGGGAGGAATACGACTTCTTCATCAAATTCGACGCGGATAACCACGGTTGCCCCGATTACATCCGCCAAATGAACAACGCCTACCGCGAAGGCGTCTTGATCGCCCGTCCTTACGAAGCCTCCACCAACGGCACCCAAAACACCTGGACCGCCGTCAGCGCCACCTATTACATCCGCGATTCCCGCATCGCCTGCAACTTCCGCGAGAACCTCCACCTCGATTCCATGCTTACCGGCGCCGGCATGATGGTGGCCTCCTCCGTCATCAAGGAAATCCCGGGTTATTGGGATTCCTTCTCCACTTCCGACGACTCCGAATTCACCTGCAACCGCCTCCTAGAGAAAAAGCGCGTCCACTATGTGGCCGATGCCATCGTCTACGAAGACCAACCCTCCACCATGAAGGATACCTGGAACCGCCTCACCCGTATGGGCAATGGCCTCCACCACGTCTTCTGGAGGCGTGGCTGGAAGCTATTCGGCCACTTCTTCGTCTCAGGAAGGTGGAGCAACGTCGACCTCTTCGTCCAGATGCTCATGGTCCCCTTCACCTTACTGGCCTTCTTTTGGTTCGTCCCCTATTACGTCTTCTATGCCTTATGCCACTTAATCAACTGGGTGGGCGTCGAATGGATGGCGGGATTCTCTGGCTTAGATGGGGTGCTTATCACCTCTTCCGTATCCCAAGCCGCCTTCATCAGCCTTCTGGTGATGGCCGCCGTCGTCATCGGATCCTTCTTGATCCTCTACCCGCTTCAGACCTTCCTCTCGATGGCCATGAGCAAGAAGAAGCTTGGATGGAAGAATTACAAAGGATATAAGCGCGCGGTGCTCTTATCCCCCTTATTCATGGTCTTCTATGGCGTCGCCGTCTTAGTGGGCGTCATCACCAAGCCCAAATGGAAAGCCGTCAAGCGTAACGCCACGAAGAAATAAGGCAAAGCAAAAGATCGGGTCGCCCCGATCTTTCTTTTATTCCAAACTCTCGAAGAGGTTAAATGCCTCGACCAAAGCGTCGTCCATGTCGAGGTAACGATAGGTCGCAAGCCGTCCCGCAAGAATCAGCTTCGGGTCTTTCTTCGCAAGTTCCTTATAGGATTCCGCCAAGGCGGCGTTCCTTTCGTCGTTGACCGTGTAATAAGGGATCTTGCCCTCCTCGAAGGCGTCGGGATACTCATAGGTCACGTAGGTACGCGTGTGGTTCGGGCAATTCGGGTCGAACTTCTTATGCTCGGTGATGCGCGTGTAGTCGGGTTTGCGATCGGTGTAGTTGACCACGGCAACGGGTTGGAAGGAATCGACGTCCTTCCATTCCGACTCAAAGCGCAGCGAACGCCACTCAAGACGGCCGAGTTTGAAGCCGAAGAGCTCGTCTAACCGCCCCGTGTAGATCACGTGGTCCGCCATGGCGTCATACTCATCTTTGTTCGCGAGGTAATCGGTCCCTAGGCGCACCTCGATCCCCTCCAGGAGGTTCTCGATGAAGGCGCTGAAGCCGCCCTCCACCTCGCCTTGGTAGATGTCGTTGAAGTAATTGTTGTTGTACTCGAAGCGAAGCGGAAGCCTCTTGATGATCGAGGCGGGGAGCTCGGTGGCCTTCCTCCCCCATTGCTTCTCCGTGTATCCCTTGACGAGCGTCTCGTAGATCGTCCGACCGACTAAGGCGAGCGCCTGCTCCTCGAGGTTCTTGGGTTCGGCGATCCTTTCCCTGGCTACCTCCTCGGCGATGCGAGCTTTGGCCTCCTCGGGGGTATTGACCCCGAAGAGCTGGTGGAAGGTGTTCATGTTGAAGGGCATGTTGTAATAGTTGCCCTTATAGAAGGCCAAAGGGGTATTGATGTAAGGATAGACGCGGCTATGGTCGTTTAGGAACTTCCAGGCGCGCTCGTCGGAGGTATGGAAGATATGGGGGCCATAGAGGTGGACGATGACCCCGTCCATGTCCTTGGTCGCGACGTTGCCGCCGACTTCGTTCCGCTTTTCCAAAACCAAGACGGATTTGCCCTTTTGTTTTAACAAATAGGCTAAGGTGGCCCCGGTGACGCCCGAGCCGACGATTAGATAATCAACATGCTTCATTGTTTCTTTTCGAAGACGTAAATCCTCGCTCCAAAATCCAGTAAGATGCGCGTGGAATCATCGTATCCGGTTCCCGCCCATTGACGTCCAAGTTGCAGCCCACCCGCGTTCAAGGTGCTGCCTTTGGCAACGCCATTCAAGGCTTCCGAATCGAGGCCCATGCGACGGGAGATGGTATTGACGATCATGCCTTCTTCCTTGATGTGGATCGGCACGACTTGATTGAGCAACGAGCCAAACTTCTTTAAGTCATGTTGCTCCATATGGACGTGATATTCATAGGTCGCTTCCGGGTCGAGTCCGGCAAGAGGAAGCGTCTCGTTGCCCGGATGCGGCGTCTGAACGTAATTAAGATAGGAAACCACCGCCGTGGAAGCATCGCATACTTCGGTCACCAAACGCCCGTTTTCTAAGCTATCCAAGAGGAAATAAGAGCCAAATTGCAGGGTTTGACGATGCTTTTTGTAGAATTCGATCTGCTTTTTGATGGCTTTTAGGTCGATGGGATCCAAATCATTGATATCCATCTCATAGCCAAGCACCCCTAAGGCCGCCACGTCGAACTTCGTGCCGAAGCTGGTCTTGCGCAACATCTGGTGGTTGGTTTTCGCGGAGACGTGGTTGGACATGACCGATTGCGGGTAGCCAAAGGCCATCTCCGTCTGCATCTTCGCCCTTTCTAACCCATCGGTATCGTCGCTGACCCAGCCCTGCGGGAAATAAGAGAACATGCCAAGGTCGTTCCTACCTCCGCCCGAAGCGCAGTTTTCAAAAAGGATGTTCGGGAACTCGCTCGTCAAGCGCTCGACGCAGTCATATAAGCCCAAGACATACTCGTGGCAAAAAGCCCCGTTACGCGGCAAATCGGAGAAGGTGCGGTTATAGTCCCATTTGACGAAGTCGATGACGCCGCTGCGTAAATGGCTCGCCACCGATTCCACCAAGAAGTCGCGCACCTCTTTCTTCGTGAGGTCGAGGATCAATTGGTTGCGGCCTTCGCTGAGAGGATGGATGCCATCTTGGATCGCCCAATCCGGATGCTCTTTGAAGCATTCCGATTCGGGAGAGATGGCCTCGGGTTCGAACCATAAGCCGAACTTCATGCCGAGCTTATGGACGTAATGGGCAATACCTTCGATGCCATGGGGGAGTTTCTTCTTATAGACGTTCCAATCCCCAAGTGAAGTCGAGTCGGTGTCGCGTTTGCCAAACCATCCATCGTCCAAGACGAAGAGCTCACACCCTAAATCCGCGGCCGTTTTGGCAAGGGATTTGAGTTTGCCCTCGTTGAACTTCATATAGGTGCCTTCCCAGTTGTTGAAGGCAATCGGGCGAAGCTTATGGGAGAAAGATTCGGGAACGACGTGGTCGTTGACGAAGGCATGGAAATGATTGGAGATGCCGTTTAATCCCTTATGGGTATAGGTAAGGACCGCCATCGGGGTGAGGAAGGTCTCGTCTTTGGCGAGGACTTTCTCAAACCCTTGGGGGCTGATGCCTTGCTGGATGCGGATTAGGCCAAACGAATCCATCTCCACAATTTCGCGGTGGGATCCAGAATAAATCAGGTTGAAGCCATAGACCGAACCCGTCGTCAAGGTCGAGTGGCGGCGCTTCAGCATGAAGAAGGGGTTATGGTGATCACCACTAGAACCCGTATCGCTGCCGAATTCGTAACGATACCGTCCCACGGGGGTCTCGTTCTTTTGGAATTCGCCCGCCCAATTACCGTAATTGCCATGGATCACATAGCCCGAGCCTTGGTCTTGGATCATGAGTTGGCTTGACATGATGCGGCGGAGTTCGAAAGGCTCTTCGCCGATGTTGCGCACCAAGGCGTATTTGCCGATGACGTCGCAATCATCGAAGGCGCAATAATGGAGTTCGAGTTCCGCGCCCATGGCCTCGTCGCGGGTCAAGACAACGAGTTCTTCCTTTGCGCCGCGGGGCGTAGGATAACCTTCCATCTTTTCGTAGGGGCGTACTTCGGCGGAGACGAAGACGAAATCGTAAAGCCGTCCCTTTTTGGAGACGATCTCCACCATCGGGGAAAGGTAATCGCCTTTATAGAGGGTGCTGTATTCGCTTTGTAACTGTCCTAAGGAAATCTTCTCCGACTTGCTCTTATCGTAGATGACTTGCCTTCCTAAAGGCATGCCCACGGGCACGATGCAGGTGGGGATATCCTCAGGCGCGATGCGGCGGCCATAATGGTCGCATACGAGCTTTCCCACTTCGTTGACGCGAAGCAAAAGCGAGGTTTCCTTTGTCGAAAGGAGGAACGTGCGGTCTTTAATCGTGATCATATGGAAATAATTATGCATTCTTTTGTTGATAAACAAAACCCATAAAGACGAAGGACGGATATGATACACTTCTAACAAGATGATTACTCCGATGAACTTTGATTGGTCCTTTGCCCCGGGAAGGCAAAGCCCCGCCATCGAATCCCCGATGAAAAACGCAGAGAAGGTCAATCTTCCCCACTGCGTTTCCCTTTTCCCCGCCCAATACCTCAACGAACGCGATTACCAAAAGGAATACACCTACCAAATCCAGTTCGACGCGCCTGGCCATTTTCCGGTCCATAAACTCGTGTTCCATGGCGTCATGCTTCAATTCGACGCCTATCTTAATGGCAAATCCTTAGGCCACTTCATCTCGGGTTATTTACCGGTCACCATCGATATCAGCGATTTGCTCCAGCCAAAGCACAACCTCCTCACCCTTTTCGTCGATGGGCATGAAGACCCTTCCATCCCACCCTTTGGCAAAGTGGTCGATTACCTCACCTTCGCGGGAATCTACCGCGAGGTCGAGCTCCTCTCTCTCCCCGCCGCCCATATCCTCGATGCCCGCATCGAAGCCCATATGGATGGACGCGTGAACGTCGAGTTAAAGACCGTTGGGGAAGCTGGTCCCATCTATCGCTTGCTCGATGAAGGCAAGGAAGTAGTTAGAAGCGAAGAATCCTCCTTCATTCTCCATAAGCCGCATCTATGGTCCCTGAGCGATCCGCACCTCTATACCTTGGAAATCGCTTATGGCGAAGACCAACGTCATTACCGCATTGGCTTCCGCGACATCGCCTGGACCAGGGAAGGGCTCTATCTTAACGACGTACGCGTTCCCATCATCGGCTTAAACCGTCATCAGACCTATCCTTACTTTGGCCCCGCCGCCCCAAAATCGCTTCAAGAAGAAGACGCCGATTTACTGAAAGCTAGCGGCATCAACCTCGTCCGTACCTCCCATTACCCTCAAAGCGAACACTTCCTTTCTCGTTGCGACGAAATCGGTTTGCTTTTCGTCGACGAAATCCCAGGATGGCAATATATCGGGGAAGATGAAGAATGGCGGAATAACTGCCGCGACTTCGCCCGCAGGATGATCCAAAAAGAGCGCAACCACCCAAGCCTTGTCGCCTATGGGTTACGCATCGATGAATCTAATGACGACGACGAACTCTATGCGTCCATCCAAAAGATAAGAAGGGAAGAAGACCCCACCCGCCTTTCCTTGGGCGTTCGCAATTTCAAGGACTCCCATTGCTTAGAAGACATCTACGCCTATAACGACTTTAGCTGCAACTCCTTAGACCATGGGGCCGACCCCGCCAAATCCATCAAAGGCGCGGAAGGCCGTCCGGTATTAATCTCGGAAAGCAACGGCCACATGTTCCCCACCAAATCCTTTGACCCGGTGGAAAAGCGCGCCGAACACGCATTACGTCACGCCAAAGTGCTCGAAGACGTCCTCGCCGATCATTCCTATTGCGGCGCGATCACCTGGTGCGCCTTCGATTATTACACCCATAAGGACTTCGGCGCGGGGGACCATGTCTGTCATCATGGCGTATACGACATGTTCCGTAACCCCAAATACGCGGCCGAATTCTTCGCTAGCCAAGGAGACGACAAACCCGTCCTTGCCTTAGCCTCTTCCATGCAACCCGCCGAATATAACGAAGCCTTGATGCCCAAGATCTATTGCTTCACCAACGGGGACTGCATAAAGCTCTACCATAACGACGCCTATATCGGCACCTTCTTCCCCGACCGGAAGAACTATCCTCATCTCCCTCACCCGCCCATCTGCATCGACGACATCATCGGGGAAACCTTCGATGAGCCAAAGATCTCCAAGGAAGATGGACGCAAGATCGTCGCGGCCTTCAATTACTGCGCCCAAAACGGCTTTGGCCGCCTCCGCCTTAAGGACAAGATCCTCCTCGCTCGGCTCATGGCCAAATACAAACTCGATTACACCTATGTGTATCAAACTTACGCCAAATACATCCAATCCTGGGGCGAAGGCTCCTCCATCTGGCGACTCGAAGCCTATAAGAAAAAGCAGCGTATCGCCTCCATCACCAGAGGACCCTCGACCGATTTCCACTTAGCCCTCTCGACTACGCGCGATTATCTAATCCACGGCAAAACCTACGATTGCCTTAGTCTCCACGTCTATAAGAAAGACCAATTAGGCAACACGATGCCCTATGCCTCCGATCCGCTTGAAATCGCGGTATCTGGACCGGTGGAGGTATATGGCCCAAGCTTGGTCTCCCTTTATGGTGGGGCCACGACGGTTTACCTTCGTTCGAAGCCAGTGAAAAACCCGACGGAAGCCATCGTTACATTGACCTGCAACGGGGATTCCATCGAGTATCGGTTGATCGTTCGTCCCGAACAATAACGAAAGCAGTTAAGAAAAGGGGGTCGCCGTCAAAGCGATACATCCCCATCCTGGCAATGGACGACGCTGGTAGCTACCTTATAGAACGAGGTCGCGTCTTTTGTTGCCTTCCCCCACTGCGCTTTGGTTCCCGCGTAACGGATATCCGCGAGTTGGTTTGCTTCATAAAAGGCCATACCCTTGATGGAGGTGACGCTGCCAGGGATGGTAATCGCGGTAATCTTTGATTCCGCGAAACAATAATTGCCCAAAACGGTGATACTGCTTGGTATCACGCTCGATAAGGAGCCCACGAGCAACGTATTGGTCGCGGTCTCAACGATGGAATTGTGCCTGCAATCGTATTTCTTGTTGCCTTGGTCCACGGTGATCCGCTTGAGGCTAGGACAACCACAAAAAGCGCCGGGGGTGATGGATGTTACCGAGGCAGGGATATCGAGTGTTTCGATGCCCGTATGATAAAACGCAAAATCCCCAATCGAAGCGAGGTTACGAGGAAGCTTCAGCGTCTTTAGCCCTTTGCATCCGTAAAAGCATTCTTTCGGAATGGCTTGGAGCGAATCCGGAAGTATCGCCGACTCCAAACGTTCGCACGATTGAAACGCACTATCTCCGATTTCGGTTAAAGAGGAAGGGAAGTTCACGTTTTGTAGTGCGTCGCAAGCATAGAACGCACTCTTTCCAATCCGCGCGATCTTCTTACCTAAAGTCACCGTCTTTAACTCATGGAAATTGTCGAACATCGAATCAGGGATTTCCGTAATGCCGTCCCCAAGGATAAACGTCTCGACGTTATATGATTCGAACTGTTGTCGTTTGATGCTTTTGATTCCATTGCCAAGTTTGATCGACTTCAAGTTGTCACATCCGCGGAGCACATATTGTCCTAAGGAGGTGACGCTGTCGGGGATGGTGATCGCGGTGAGCGACTTGCATCCATCGAAGGCATCGTTATCAATGGCGACGATGCTGTTTGGAATCGAAATGGAAGTAATGGAGGAACGAGCAAACGCCTGAAATCCGATCTTGGTTACGGGCTTACCTTGATAAGTCGATGGAATTTCAACATGAGTCACGCGGTCATTGTAGTTCCCATCTAAAACCACGCTGTAGGTGCCATCGTCGAGCAAAGTAAACCTTAGGCCTTGCGTAGCCGAGCTTGAGGCTTCACTGGTCGACGAAGAAGAAACAGAAGGTGGCAAAACAGAATCGCTCCCTTCCGTGGAGCTAGAAGAACCACAGGAAAGAAGCGATAACGTCAACGTCGTTAATGCGAGGAGAAGGGCTTTCTTCATGGAGGGACATTTCCTTTCACCGCGAGTCTCACGGCTTCATAACCTCCATTATAGACGCCTTGTCCCTTCAGTTCGACGATGCAGTCGCAAAGGCTTTTATAAAGCACGTCGTCCCCAAGCAAGGTTTCAAACATCTTGTTCATACTCCTTGCGTCGGCGCATTCATTGTCGCATCGCCTAATTACTCGCCATAGATGCCTCCATAGACTTCCTATACCGCCGTTATGCAGCGTAATGGTCTTTTTGCGGACAGCTACAAGACAACTCAAATCGAGGAAAATTTTGTTGGCAGAATTGTTTATAAATGGTCTTAAATGCAATGAAAGCAATTAAAAGACCACTTATAAAACAAGTGATGCGCTTCGTTGCGCTTCCCTATGGCTGGTACTATAGCTTTCCTGAAAAATGTAGAATTCTACAAAAAAGAAGAAAGTTATGATTCACCGCGATACGTGCGGTCAATGTAACATTGCTACGCCGGAACCATCTTCTTGGAAAACGCATTTCCGAGGAGATTCCTAAGGATGGAAGGGCCGATTACGGCGCCGAGATTATCTCGAAGCTATCGGCTTTTTTGACGGAAAAAACGGTGGCGGTTTCGAAAAGTCCTCGCTATATTTATTTGTTCGTTTTTACCAATCGTTCCCAGAGATTTTTGACACAGCGTATCAATAATCTTTGCATGGTTCGGAAGCACGATGACTATGTAGTGCTCCGATGTTGTTTCGACCGGGACGTTCCGCATAAATGAAGCAGTGCGTGCTATCAATATCGCACTATTGCGACGAAACCATCTGATCGGCAAGCGCATTGACGAGGGGATCCTCTCGACGAGAGCCAACGACTACGGGAAGTCGATTATCAAGAAGCTATCGGCGTTTTTGACCGAAAAATTCGGAAGCGGATTCGACAAATCCAGCCTTTATGCCTATGTTCGTTTCTATAGGCTTTTTCCCAACATTCTCCAAACGCTGTCTGGAAATTCTTTCCTCTCGTGGTCTCATTATACTTTATTCATCCGCGTCGATAGCGATGTGGCAAGACCCTATTACGAAAAGGAGGCGCTTGCCTCTGACTGGAGCGTCCGCGACCTGCAGCGGGCGATCCATAGCCAATACTACGAAAGGTTGTTATCGACGAAAAGGAAGGCCGCGGCGGAAGCCTCGCTTAAAAAGGCGCTGCCCGCTACCCCGAGGAATACATCAAGAACCCTTTCGTGGCGGAATCCTCGGTTTGCCGAATCCGAAACGGCCCGACGAGACGGAACCTAGAAACGAGATCGACCGCCAGAAGGCGATATATCTGCTTGCCGCCAACGGGGGCAAACGCGATTCAAATTGACGAAACCCGAGACGACACCCGATGAGGAGAGGGAACCAACATGCTTTGAGAGAAACGGGCGATTGAGTATTCGCTCAACGCATATTTTGGCTTGACCTTGTACCCGCATTTTGATTCGCTCGTTCCAAATCCGCCTGATCGAGTCTATTAAATCTGGAACAGTAGACATCGCTCCATACCACCCTCATACCACCTTTTCGCGTAAAAACGAGGTCGGTGGCTGAAAATCGCAAAGCCACCAATGGAGCTCGGAAGAACGATGACTACGTAGTGCTCCGTATATAAAAGGTCTGGGAATGTAAAATCAATTTTTCCGCATTCCTCGCTGACTAGATTGGGATTCGCCTTGCATCATAAACAGCTTTGAAATCCGGCAGTTTTCCGACACATCCGCTCTCAAAACGAAAGAATACCTTGCGCAAATAAATGGCGCTCGGTTGAAAAACTCAACCAAGAATTGATTTGAGCCCTTCTTTTCGATATCCTACTTATCATCAAAAGCGAGGATGAGATTATGGCCCGTTCGTACAACAGACTGTGGCATTTGCTGATTGACAAAAACATGACGAAAGGCGATTTGCGCAGGGCTTCCGGTATCACCACGAACGCCTTGGCAAAACTTGGCCGAAACGAGTCCGTCCCCATCCACACGCTTGAGAGTATCTGCGCGGCGCTGGGTTGTCGCATCGAGGATGTCGTCGAGGTGTTCCCCGACGAACCGGGCAATGCCGAAAACGGCGGAGAGGAGAATCGAGATGACTGAAGCAAAAGTTCGAGAAATGCTCAATCGCGGCGAGGATTTCACTACCGAATACAAGGAATGCGTTAGCGAAATCAGCCATTCTGTCTACGAGACCGTGGTCTCCTTCTCCAACCGCTACGGCGGATACATTCTTTTGGGCGTCGAGGAAGTCAACCACAAAGGGCACGTCATCGGCGTCAATCGAAATGCCGTCCCATCAATGAAAAAGAATTTCGTCAACGTGTTGAACAACGACGAAATCATTTACCCATCGCTTTACCTGACCCTCGAGGAATTTGAGATTGACGGACAACTAATCCTTTATGTTTACGTCCCGGTCAGTTCACAGGTGGAAACCTGTGACAAAAAGATATGGGACCGCAACGAGGACGGGGACTTTGACATCACGAGCTCGACCGACCTCGTGGCCAACCTTTACGCGCGGAAATCCAGCAGTTACCACGAAAGGAAGATCTTCCCCTTCGTCACCATGGAACATCTACGGCTGGATCTCCTTCCCAGAGTCCGAAGGATGGCCTTAACGAAGAAGGCGGATCACCCGTGGAAAGACATGGATGACATGCAATTGCTCCGAAACGCGGGGCTTTACGAAGAGAATTTTCTCACTGGCGAGGAGGGGTTCAACCTAGCGGCGGTGTTGCTTTTGGGCAAAGACGAGGTCATCCAATCGTGCTGCCCGGGGTACCGAACCGACGCCATCTTCCGCGACGAGCATCCGGACCGCTACGACGACCGGCTCATCGTCGAGACAAACCTCGTCGAAAGCTATGATCTGTTGACTGGATTCATCGCCAAGCACACCAACGACAAGTTCTTTTTGATCGATGGGGCGACTACCAGCGTTCGTGACATCATATCCAGGGAAATCGTTGGGAACGTCTTGGTGCACCGCGAATTCAGCAGCGCCTTCCCTGCCAAGATCATCATCGAGCCCGACCGCATCGTCACTGAGAACTGGAACAGGCCCCAATTTCCCGGAAAGATCGACCCAGCGTCCTTTACGCCGTATCCCAAGAACCCGATCATCGCCAAGTTCTTCGTCAACATCGGCTTGGCGGACACCCTTGGCTCCGGAACGCGGAACCTTTACGCATGTTCCCGGATTTATTGCGGCGGAGAGCCGTCCTTAGAGGAAGGGGACGTCTTCCGCATCTTCGTCCCGCTGAAGGTCGATGAGAAGGGCGAGGTCAACCGATACGGGCTGACGGAAAGACAACGCGCAGTACTCGCCGCGATCGAGGAGAATCCAAAATCGTCGGTAGAAGAAATCGCAGCATCGCTCCAAACGTCGGATAGGACGGTCTATCGGGAGATTTCAGAGATTAAGAAGAAAGTGTCACTAGTCTTTGACAAGAAATCGCAGTCTTGGCTTATCAAATAAAAATGCCTTTATAGGCACTGCCATACGAACTGCCACGAATGGCAACTACTTGGCAGCTCCTCAGCCGTCCAATCATGGGCATCATACAAACGAACGGTCTCAACGAGGCGTCATACAAAACTTCGATTTCATCTGTGTTTTCGCATGAAGAGTATAAGGGTCTTGCCGGTGATGCTTCCATGAGGTTTGCCAATTATGACTATGGAGTTGCCATGGGAACTGACATGAATGGCAACTCGTGAGTTGACTAGGCCAACGATTGGCCTAAGTAGGACATCGGCCCTATGAAAAGCAAAGGTGGTACGGCCTCAAAGCCCATACCACCTTTTTACAATCCAGCCTGCCTGCATTTTTACGACAAAAGGCGCGGTTTTCCATACCACCTTCCATACCACCGACGCATAGTTTTACTATGGGGAATATGCATTTTATGATAGTTTTCCGAAAAAGCCTTAACTGGTCTTGCAATTTTTGAAGGGGCAATATTCCCCGCATCGTGAACCATGACCAAAATTTATCCGATACGGTTGGACTTTTTCAAAAACCCGGCCCACTAATCGCCAACTTAAAAACCGCTTTTATTTTGGTAGACGAAAATCTTCCGCCACCATTTTCATTGTGCTTATGGCACGTTGGCACGTTATGGAAATCGTATTTTGTCCCACAAGTAACCCCACAAGTAGTTCCCTCGAAAGACCGATTGGCATATTCCGTTCGGCCAGGCGCTCGGGACAACAAACGGAAGGCCAAAAAAGGAAAAGCAGGGAAAAGATGGGAAAAGTAGGGAAAAGTAGGGAAAAGCATGCGAGGATGGGACGGGTTTCAAGACGATCTCGAATGCATATTCCACCTCTCCCACCTCAAAGCAACCGATTCTTGAAAGGCTCCCGGGCTTCTTTTGCATCACGTTATTCGGCCTCCTCTCTCCATCGAAGCCGGATGCCGAGATTGAAATATCTCCGGTCCAACGCTCCATTTTGAATGCGTGTGATTGCGAAGAGGGAAAAAAACCTCTGCAGAGCTTCTTCCGATGAGCGGCATGGTTTCCAAGCCCCATTTTCTTTCCGAAGTGTTATATCCGCTTATGAAGGCGGGTTTAATCGAGCGGGTTGGACCGGTTCGTTCACCTAAAGCAAAATACAGGTTGATTAAATAAAATGAAGCGGATTCGACGAATCGAATCTCTATTCGTTTGTGAGGTTCTATCGTTATTTCCCAAACATTTTCGACTCGCTGAGTCCAAAATCCTTTCTATCGTGGACCCATTATCGCGTATTGATCCGCGTCGATAGCGATGTGGCAAGGCCCTATTACGAAAAGGAGGCGCTTGCCTCTAACTGGAGCGTCCGCGACCTGCAGCGGGCGATCCATAGCCAATACTACGAAAGGTTGTTATCGACGAAAAGGAAGGCCGCGGCGGAAGGCCTTGGGCGGGAGATGTTTGACAAGTTTTACCGGTTTACCGTGTTGTCAATTTCGCTGACAGGCCTTTCCAGGCAACGATAAACCATGCATAATTCAAGTGGGCTCGAAAGGTCCATCAACATGGCGCGAGATAGTCGCGCTTTTGATTTTTATGGCGATAAGAGTCCTATCTGTTTTTATCGACGACTCCGGCGATGGTTTTTTCGGCGTAAACCCCTCCCCAAGGAAGTTTAGAGGGGTAGCGAAAGTCCCCCAATGAACCGCAGGAAAGAAGCGATAATGCCAGCGTAGTTAAAGGGGGATGAGTTTTGTTCGTGAAGAGAGGCTATTTCCCTTTCACCGCGAGCTTCACGGCTTCATAGCCTCCATTATAGACACCCTGACCTTTGAGTTCGACGATGCGGTCGCAAAGGCTCTTATAAAGCACGTCGTCCCCAAGCAAGGTATCAAGCATCTTATTCATGCTCTTTGCGTCGGCGCATTCATAGGTCGCATCGCCAAGTTGCTCGCCATAGATGCCTCCATAGACTTCATGGCCGCCGATATGGCGTTGGAAGACTTTGGGAATCGGATAGAAGACCAGTTCGGAAGGTTTGGTGACGAGTAAGTCCACTTCGCGCATCAATAGGTTCGTGCTGTAGACGGCCTCGAAGATGTCGTCGTTTTCAATGAGATAGACGCCTTCGGGCTTGCCCATATCGATACAGAAGGCCTTTAATTCTTCGTATTTGTTGAAGAAAGTCTTCGCGGAGGCAAGTTCGGGAAGCTTCTTGGTTAACTTGCCATACATATCCATATGGTCGCCAAGATTTAGGAAGAGGGTGACCTTCTTTTCCTTAGTCAAAGGAAGAAGGTGACGGAGCATGGCGAGGAATTGTTTTTCCCCCGCGCCAGCCCCACCGACGCTTAAAAGAATGCGCATCGGTTCTTTGTTATCGCGACGGGCTTTACGCTTCGCGCAGTCAGCTTCAATAGTCTCAACCAGTTCATGGTCGACATAATGGCCAACGCGCTTAATGTCCTCATCCCCCATGCCTTTTAAGGGTTTCTTATCAAAGCCATCGAGGCACTTATAGCCGAAATAGGCACGCGGCGTCTGCACGACGTGGATCGCCCCTTCGGAAAGGTGCAATGCCATCGGCCAGTTATCGGGGATGGCATTGACCACGTGGGTTAATCCCGCATGCACCGCGCCTTGGGAAGGCCAAGCGTGGGTGGCGACAAAAGGAATGTCCTTAGGAAGGTCGGCGTATAAGGGAGCGAGAAGCTCACTGTTTTTCTGATCGGCCGCGTTATAGGTGATCTTACGGAAGCCTTCGCTGTTTAAGGGCTCCCAAATAAGGGCGTTAAAGAGTTTGGACTTCTGGCTGATTTTGGAGGCTAAGGAATAAAGATCGTTTTGGTCGCGGATCATCTTCGAGCCGGTCGCGTCAAAAGAAGCTAAGTCCATCCAAATCGGCGTATAGCCTAGGGCCTTGGCGCAGCTCGCGATGGCGATGGAGATACGGTAATGGCCAAAGCCCATGCGGATGTTGCCTACCACCACCGCTTTATCCAGCTTTGGTAACGGCTCTTCCGAAAGGACGAGGTTATTGACGCCAAGGAAATCCAAGGTCTTAATCGGCTTTAGACCAAGGTGATAGACCTTCTTGGTGTCGTCGCCATGTTTCTTGATGTATTTGGCTTTGCTTTTTTCGGCCTTTTTAATGGCCTTAGGGGGAATGGGGTTCCCGAAGATGACGCTGCTTTTGTCCATAATGATCTCCTCACACTAGAAAAAGCGCCCGGAAGCGGACGCTTTCTTATTTGTTTATTCGGCGGTCTCAGCCTTGATGGCGTCTTCCGCTTCTTCGTTCTTGCGGTGACGCTCCTCGAGGTCGGCGGTGATTTGCTTCGCCTGTTCTTCGGTGATGGAGTACTTAAAGCGGAGCAATAAGAGTACGGCAAGCATCGAAACTAAGATGATGCCGACGGTGATCGCGCCATAGACGACGAGCTGCCAACGCTGCACATCGCGCCAGGCGGTGAAGATGGTCTCGTTACGCTCGGCGATGGCCGCTTCGATCGCGGCTTTGCCCGCGTCGGTGGAAGCATCGGTCGTATTGGCGATCTGGTTGTACTTACCTTCGGCGTTACTCACGGCGGTGAAGTAAGCGGAGACCCCAGCGATCGCGAAGATCAAGAACTGGAAGCCACGGAGTAAGGCGGAGGAGAGTTTGACGGTAAGAGGACGCCAGGCGAAGGCGATCGCTTCCTTACGTTCGCCGAACTCGTGCTCCTGATAGTCAATCGCGCCTTGGTACATCATGAGGATGATCATGTAGATCATGCCTTGGCTGAAGAAGAAGATGAGCGGGATGAGGTAATAGAGGAACATCGTTCCGCCTAAGGCCCAGCCTAAGCCGGTGCCCATGTCGTTGATGAAGGAATGGTTGAGTTCCACATCCGCCGGCAAGGGGTTATAAGCAAGCGGGTGATCCCCAAAGACGGGGACGCAGCAAAGGAAGAAGGCGGCGTAAGCGACGAAGCCCACGATGGAGAAGATGAGGAGCAACTTCTGCTTGGACACCTTTTTCGCAAGGGTTGGATAGAGGGCCTGCGCGCCAACGTTGCCGATGACGTAGAAGACCGAGATAAGAGTCGCGGCTAAGCCACCTTGCCAGGAGCCATAGCCGACGTTGAGGTAGAAGTAATAAAGACCAATGCCACCGGTAAGGACGCCACAAGCGAGGTAATAGAGGAACATCGCGATGACGGTCCAAAGGAGCTGTTTGTTCTTCCACACGACGCGGAAGAGGTCGAGGAGGCGGGTGTTCTCGGAAACTTCTTCCTGCACCGCGTCACGGCGTTTCTCTTTGCAGACGAAGAAGACGAGGGCTTGGGAAACGAGGAAGAGGATGGAGATGGTGATGGCGATGATGGCGTAGACCGTACCGGCGCCTTTGCCACCGCTGCCGGCGAACATCGACGGGAGCAAGAAGCAGGCGGCGGTCATCAAGAAGCCACCGATCGAAGCGGCGACGGTCATACGGGAAGTAAGGCTCGCACGCTCTTGTTCATCGTTAGTTAACGATGGGAGCATCGACCAGTAGCCGACGTCGTTCATCGTGAAGAAGAGGTCCCATAAGAAATAGAAGGCGATCATCACGCCGACGTAAGCCCAGCCATCGGCCACCCCTTCGAGGCGGACGACGAACATGAGGGTGACGGCGATGGAGTTGCCAATGGCACCGATCAAGATCCAGGGTTTGAATTTGCCCAGGTTGAAATGGACCTTCTCAACGATCCAACCCATGATCGGGTCGTTGATGCCATCCCAAATGAGGGCGATCATCATCGCGATGGTGATGACGCCGTATTGGGTTTCGTAGACGCTTGGGGTGTTCGAGAGGACACCCGTGGTCATCGCATACGTCAGAAGGAAGGATCCGACCAACGCATAGCAAGCATCACGAAAGATGCCAGAGAAGGGATAAAGGAACTTTGTTAGGCGCGGAACCTTGTTCCCTTCGAATGTCTTTACGGAATTAGACATATTGCCTCCAGTGCGCGAGAAAGCGCTTTCACTGGGGATATTTAAGCAACATGAATATCGAAATGCAACCTAAAAAGGCGATTCCATAAGGAAATCACCACTTGTTGAATACTTTTTCGGCAAAACCCGGCAAATCGCGGATTTCAAACTCCTGATCCTCCACTCGGATCACCCCGTTGAAGGTGCCAAAAACCTGATGTTGGTTGGAGCGAAGCAATAACAAATTCAAATCCGCATGACGGTCGATCTTCGGGGTGAATAATAGTTCCACTTCCCCTGTCACGGAGCGGAAGGTCCAGGGCTTCATATAATCATCGCCCCCGGAATCCTTCATGGGGATATCGATCTTGATCTCGCCTAACTTAAAGGCCGCTTTATCGTAAAAGAACATGTTCTCGGTGGCTTGGTCGTTATCGCCAAAGCCATAGCCAAGGTTAAAACCGATCGTATGGCCGTCTTGGGACGCGTTTAAGGAAGACCAATACCAGGTGTTCTTATACGTCCATACACCCCTACCCCAATCCAAAACACCATAGGAATTCTGGTTGAAGTCCAAAGTCTTCTCCCCGATCTTGGCGTATCCCCCGACGAGGAGGTTATTGATCTTTTGGTTGTAATAGAAATGACGGGCCTTCTTCCAAGGTGTCGCGATGACCATGCTTTTGGGGCACGTCTCCATCAAGGTCAGATCGCAACGGAACGTCCTCTTGGCCTTATCGAAGCGTTCCATATAGCAAAGGAGGCGACGCTTATCCCCTTGATGGAGAAAGCGCATCGAAAAGCCCTTCTTCTTGTTCTCGTATAAGACATCCCCCATGCGGGAATCCTTCGGCATATGAAGTTTACCCATCGGGAAGAAGCCAATCACCGACTTGGTGATCTCCCTGGGGGCCAAGCCGAATTCGAGCACGCTGACGGAAGCCATGGCCATATAGCCATTGTCGGCGACGGTTAAGGCGATGCCATAATCGGCGTTGCCCACATAGTAATAGTCCCATTCCTTAATGCGCCACTTGGGGGCTTTGATCGCGTTGCGGTCATAACGCTTCACTAACGAAAAGGCATAACCGGCATCGGACAAATTGCCCTCCTCATTGAGTAAGGGCCCTGGCGATAAAAGATGCTGCTCCATGACGTTCATGAACAATGGTTCCTTTTGTTTTGCATATAGGATAACACTTCTTGTTCTTCTGCGTCGTTGCCTCGCCTAAAAGCAGATGCAAGCTCATGGAACGCTTCGGGGTTTAACACCTTGTCTTTGGTTTTGGCGATATCCTCTAAATAACGCTGCTGATACGGCTTGATGTCATAGGCCATGCCGCTTCGACCAAGTAATGCCGCTTGATAGAGATTGCTATTGGTGTCCCCATCATACGTCCAATCATCTAACGGATCTTTATAAGCCAGGTTGGTCCCATAATCCTCCCCTAAGCACCAATCGTAGTCATAAGGCAAGAAGATGGCTTTGCCATCACTTGGCCGAAAGTAGGTATAGAAATTGTTATAGTCATAACGCTGATCATCGAAGTTGCCGAGTTCAAAGCTAATCGCCGAGAACAAGGAGAATTGTTCCACGTCAATCAAACGATTTAGTAACGCCTCATCCCCTTGGCCATAGGAGCATTTCCATAAGCCATAAAGCAAGGAAGCCATCTTGGAGAAGTCACTCTCCTGCAATAAATCATCGTTGGTCTTTAGTTGATATACGGGAGCGTAGCCACGATAGTTATCCTCTACCCCGATCTTGCCGCCTTTGATATGCGCCCCAGTAGAGCGATCGACCGCGTTATCCCGGGCGAAGTTTGCTTTGCCCATCCCGTTATAGACGCATTTATATAAATCGCCTTTGGCTTCTTCTTTGTTCATCCTGCGCTTTAGGAATTCCTTATCGATCGGTTCGATGAATTCATAATCGCCTTCTTGCTGATTGTTGTTATCGCTAAGAGTCACGTCTCCTAGTGTCGCATAAGGGGCATAGATCCCATTAGAAGCAAAGCTACGATAGGCATATACCTCCCGCATAAAGACATCGTCGCCATTGCGGGGAACGTATTTCAAATCCAGTTTCTCTAGACCAAAGAGACTTCGGTCCTTACGGGCTTTCCTCCCGCTCGCGTCATTACTCCAATCGTGTTTAAAAGGACTTAATAGAGGATCGTCATACATCGCATCATCGAAGGTGGCCTTAAAGGAGATCTTTAGATGCGTCTTATCCACGAAGGAGCCACGGCTATAGAACTGGGTACGGGAGGTATTCCCTTTTACCCTAATTCCCGCTTCTTCGAATATATAGTCATTACCGTTTAACTCCACGCTTACTAATGCGGGCAGATAAGCATCCGCGTATTTATTCGTCGAGCGATCTTGGTATTTGGATAAGAAGTTCCAGACTTCGCCGCTTGCTTCTATATGAATACGCGGATGGTTCCCTGCCTCAAAGAACGAGAGGAAATCCGCGCTTACTGGATTAGCGGCATCACTTGATAAGGGAACACTTGTATTACTCGAAGCGCTCGAGGAAGAAACAGTGCTACTCGAAGGGTTACCAGAAACACTGCTGCTACTAGTCTTAGCCTCTGAACTAGAAGAAGCGCTAAAAGCACTCGAACTATTGCTTAATGCGCAGGAAGTTAATAGAAGAGAGGAAGTTAAAAGGAATAGACCTTTGGAACACATAATGCCATTTTATGGCAAAGGAAGAACTTTGAAAGGGTTTATTCTCCCTTCTGCTCTTCTTTGGGAGTGCGGTCTTCCTCTAATTTGGTGAGTTCTTGCTTCACTTCTTTATCCCCGCGTTCGCTGCGGTTCTCGTTATAGAAGTTGACGATGATCGAGGTGATGAGGGCGACGACCACGATGCCATAGATCCCAAGGACCACCGAGAGGATACGCCCCACGATGGTCGTCGCGGTGAAATCACCGAATCCGATCGTCGTCACGATGGCAAAGCAATACCATAAGGCATCGCCGAAGTTCGCCATGGAATCCTCGATGACGGTTAATACCATCGCGGTGGCAAAGAGCAAGACAATCAAGCCGAATAAGATCTCGATCGAATAGGTCTTGCGTAAGATGCCGATGATCGTCGCCCTACGTACGCCAGAGAAGACAAGCACCATGGCCAAGAAGAAGGCGATCGCGGCCATGATTAAAGCAACTAAGGAGAAAAAGAGGGTCATGTCCGTTTCATTGCCAAACGAGCGAGCGAAGACGAGGATGATGACCCCGCCAAAGATCGCCTTTAAGATCGACATGATGATCGTGCGTGGCTTAGGTCGATGCAAGACATGCATCACCGCGGAGAAGATGATCGATACGCCTAATAAGATGGCGAACACGCCAAAGTAGAGATAATCGAAGTACGATAATACCCCGATGACGGCCATCACCAGGTAAATTGAGAATATCCCTACCGCGTGGATGAGGCCACGTTTCCCATAACGGCGGTCGAAGATATATTGGAGCAAATAGAACGTCCCCAAGGTAATCGAGGCGATCGGAATGAAAATCGCGGTATAAAGACGTTGGCCGGCGAAGTTATAGGTCGCGCTCAAAATCGAGAAGAATAAGGATACGGTCGCGCAGAGTCCACTGCTGATGAGTCGGAGAAGACGACGTTGATACGGGGTTAATTGACGCATGCCAACACCTTATCCCGCAGGAAGAAAACGCGCAAGTGCCAGCGCCTAGTTTCTCTAATCCCAACTAACGCGTACAATAGGGGCCTATGCAAGCTTGGATCTCGTTAATCGCCATCGCCATTGGACTTGCCATGGATGCTTTTGCCGCGAGTATCGTGGATGGCTTACGTTATCAACATACGTCCAAGCGTCATGGCATCTTCATCGCCTTGACGTTTGGTATCTTCCAAGGGGGCATGCCTTTAATTGGTTATTACCTTGGCAGCCTCTTCATTAGCTATATCGAAGCCTATGACCATTGGGTGGCTTTTGCCCTACTTCTGGCCATTGGGGGATTCATGATCTTTGAAGGTATCCGGGGCATAGTGAAGCCAGAGTCTGTTAAAGAAAAAGAGTTCTCCATTAAAGAAGTATTGATCCAGGGTGTCGCTACTTCTATTGACGCACTAGCCGTAGGCATCACCTTAGCGACCTTAAACATCTTCATCGTATGGGATGCCCTGGTTATTGCTGGGATTACCTTCGCTCTATGCCTTGTTGGGTTCTTCCTTGGTGTTGTTATATCCCGTGCACTTAAGGGCAAATACACCATCGCGAATATCATCGGTGGTGTCATCCTTATTGCCATCGGCGTATCCATCGTCATTGAGCACATGACGGCGTAAAAAGGCGGGAATTGCGGGGTTAAGCGGCGATTGGCCGAATTTTTAATAGATCATTGCGAATCAACGGCCTAGCATTGCGAATATCAATGTCGGACTGAAGATCAAGGAAAAAGCTCTCACCTACTCCGAAATAACGTCCCAAACGCATTGAAATATCCGCGGTGTTTTTTCTCCGGTCTTGGAGGATAGCCTGAATCCTGGAGACAGACACGCCAATGTCATTAGCCAAACAGCGCGTTGAAATGCCATGAGGATTCATGAATTCCTCGCGCAGTATCTCGCTCATTTTTGGTATCTCAGGCGTAATCAATGCTTGTCTCCAATGGTGTGTCTTTATTGTACCTGTGACGAGTGTGCACATTCCACGACTTGGCGTACGAATGCTCGCATCAGGAAAAAGATTGTACCGGCTAGCCGATTATTTGACTTTCGCTGGTTCATTTACCGGCTTCAGCCCACGGAGATATCCAAAGATCTTTTCATATAGTTCTTCCGCAGGAATCGCATCCACCAGCATTACGCTTCCCAAACTCGATACATATTTCATGGAAGCGCGAAACGCTTCGGATCTATTCTTGATTCCTATCGGCAGCCCCAACGCCTCGATGTCGGCCCATGCTTTAGTCACAGCCTGAGAAACCGCTGGAATATCTGAAATATTACGGTAAACCATGCTCTGATACAAAACGCGGCTACTAGATAAATAAGGCGTTAATAAGTATGGCTGATCTGAGCCAAGCGTTTTTTGGGTCAAATCCGCGATGAAATATTCCGAGCCAAGCGTTTGAAGCATGGAGGAACGACGGTTGTTATCATACTTAGGAAACCAGTTGTTCTTGATGTAATCCTTGCTGATTTCAGACCGGTAAATCGCGAATTTATAGCCTTTAGTCATTGTAATCCAGGCCCAAAAGCGGATGTCTCCTAGGATATAAGCAGGGAGGCCACTCAGCGCTTTGTGAAGAATGACGCAGTTCTTGGCAACGATATCCTTTTCCTCGGGGGAACCTTTAACGGGCACCTCCAGTTCAAAGTCTTCAATCTCAAAGTTCTTTTCGACAAAGGGTTCTGCTCCAATGAAAGATTCCAGCCAATCGGTATTATCCGGGTTGCCATACACCTTTCTGGCAAATTCCTCAGCATCAGTTCTGCATTTCTCGATTGCCTGATCGGTCATCATTTTAACGTTCATGATCATTCCTCCTTAGTCAAGGCTCCCCTTGCTGATGAGATAGAACGATGTGTCCAAGGCTTTAGAAGAAGCCATGTCCAACATCTGCTGGGCCAGTTCATAGGAAGAGACGCCATAATAGTCGTCTTCATTCATTTCGCGTTCATTAGCTTTCTTGAATCTCGCTTGCACGGACATGAACCAGTCATATTCAAAGGCGATATCCTCCAGCGGTTTCCTGCCACCCTCTTTAGTTTTTTCAAAGGCCATTGCAAGGGCTGGGACGAGCATGATGGCAAAGGGAAGCCACTTTGACTCCTCAATGTCCTTGATACCGATATAGGAGGCATAGTTTCCTTTTGACATAGAAATCATGATCTTCTTTTTGGTCACCTCTGTACGAATGGAGCCATCGGTGATTTCGGAATCGCCAACAATTGTGAAGATGGAAGAGGTAAGGTTATCGTCCTCTACGTCATAATTAATCTTGATGCGGACGTATTCGTCCAACGCCAATACGTCATGTGCTTCTACAAAGAATTCATCGAAGCCATCATAAAAGGAATCCAATCCCGTAGGCTTGAACGGCTCGATGTCCTGTGTGGCGATAACGTAACCCGAAACGGTGATCCTATCGTTAAGCATGGCAAGCGGGATCTTTATGTCCTTGGGCTCCAAGGAGAGATCGTATAATTTGCGGAACCTCGTTGAGGAACATTCCACAAAGAGGACGCAACGGGCCTTTCCATCGTCAATCAAAGATTGAAGATAGGCGTTGGTCAGAATGTAGTGAGCCTTTTGAAAGATGTAATCATCTTCACCTTGAACGCCTTTGTATTTGACTTCAAAGGTGTCTTCTGAATAGTTGCTCAATACCTTTTCGGCGTTAAGAACCGGATAAGGGAACAATCGTTTACCGAGTAGCATAAAGATGTACCTCCGCGGAGAACAGTTCCTTAATGTCGGTCGTGATGCGCAAAGCGATACGGTCCCCTTCTTTCATGGAGAAGAGGATCTTCTTTTCGTCCTTGACCTCAACTAACTCGCTTCCAAGCTTGGCTTCGAGAATTCTGATGGGCGACGCCATTCCGGATTCATCGACCATATTAATAATACATTCAGTCTTTTCGACGTCCCTCGGGGCGGAGAAAGTCAAACCATATTCTCCACGTCCCTTATTCACGCAGAAGAAATGGAACGTAATTCCCTTCATATGCTCTCGAACGAAGGCTTCTTTGCCGCCCTTGCCCTTCTTTCCGGACTTGGGGTTATCGCCAGGCGTAACATTCCCGCCGCTGGTTTCATTATGTCCTTCGGGAAAGAGACCTTCGGATTCGCCGGGCTCGGTCTCGTCCACCAAATCAAGGCCTATGCCGTTGCCGTTAGGATCATCGTAATAGGTGTTGGTTTCCGTGGTCTGTTTTCTGGCGGGCTTGGAGACAATCGGCTTAGGAACTTGCTTTCCGCCTTTTTCTGCAGGGCGTTCTTTGCCCTTGTCATATTCGGGAAGGTATTTGGATGCCCCTGCCGCGTCCGTAGTTTCGCTATCGGGGGTGCGCAGGCATTCGATGATGGTATTCTGGATTTTCGTGATTAAGTCATCATGTAATGCCTGCATAATGGCACGATCGGAAGGGTCCTTGATGCGATTAGCGATCCAATCCGTATGCTCGGGGTTCTCGGACGCTTTTAGCCTCTTCATGAGTTCGCCTTCGGGGATGATGCATAGCGCTGAACAATTCATCGCGGCATTGACAATGCCCTTGCGATCCTTGATCTTCATGAATGGATAGCGAACCATCGCGACACCGTTGGTCGCGTACTTTTGTTGCTCATCCAGAAACCGTTTAAGATAGAGGTCTGCTTTGCCGACTTCCTTTCCGTCGTACTCGATGCTCAGTTCTTTATGAATGACGCTATCGTCGTCGGAAAGCAGGACATATTGGGATATAACGTTCTTCTTCAGGGACTCGCGGATCAGCGTCGAATCAAAGACGATGTCCCCTAGCGTCTTAGCGTTAATCTCGATGTCATCCACACAGACCTCAAGGCGACCTTTGACGATGGCGACCATGAAAGAATCGAGAACCTTGGTGATGATGTCCTGCTTCCATCCTTTCGAAGCATCGAACCCAATGATGTAGATGTCGGTGCCAAATTGGCCTTTATTCCTCGAAAAATGCGGATCGAACGCGATTTCTCCTGAAATCGGGTCGTTCTTTTCATCGATGCCAAAGTAGCCAATTCCTTGGGTAAGCTCACCAATGTTAGAATCCTTGACCTTGGACGAGCAGAAATAAGCAATGCCTTGGTATCCGCTTTCGCCTTGTTTCGATGTGGTGCTATAAAAGACGGTCCGCACAAGAGAATTAACGAAGGTGGCGTATTTGCCTACGCCCTTGCTGCCGCCTTCACTACCAGACTTACCAGACTCGCCGGAACCATGCATCAATGAATACCAGGGGCTTTTTTCATTAGAGAAGTCGCTAACACCAATCAGGCCAGTGGTGTTGAAGTCGCTTATGCGGAGGACCTGAATGCGTTCGGCCTCAAGCAATTTGCGCATTTGCTTGACACGCTTGACGATGTCATCGTTGTCGCCGGTCCAGTATTCCTCGCAACGCTTGAGTTCCTCTATGAGTTCAGAAACGTTAGGGATTTCCGATGTTTTCATTTCAAAACTATGGAATTCCACCCTAGCAGGTTTCTTCGTATCGGGATCCCTGGCGTCGTTGGAGTTCTGGCAGATTTCCCTGGCCAAAGAGGCTGCCGCATCGTTCATGAAGGTGTGGAAATCGGTGGTATCCAAACCATTTTTCTTGGTTCCACCGTTTCCGGGGAACCGCCATTTCGCTTTTTGTTCTAAAGGCATTTATTTAACCTCCTTGATTATGTAGTTGACCGTCATCCCAAACGCCTCTATTTCGACGGAAAAGTATTCGGAGAGGAACGTTTGCACAATCCCCAAGAGCAGATAGGCGTTTAGGTCGTACCCAGCAATAATTTGCGGGAAATAGGAGAGGGCTGCGGTATCTTTGGAATCGAACTCGCCACGAGTTCTCACGAACATCAAGAACATGTTGCGGACCTTGTCGAGCTGGGCTTCGCTAATTAGGAACTTGTCTTTCCTAACCGCGGTATAGCGATCAACTAGAACGAAGTCGTCGCTGAGAGAATCCATGAAACCGATGAATGAGAAGTTACCAACACTTCCTCCCGTTTTTTTCAAGTAAGCATGGCAATCTTGAATCGTGAAAGACTCCATTTGCAGTAGATGGTTAGCGAGGACGGTCTCCTTGGTAAGCGAGCCACTGCCTTTGTTGGAAATGAATGGCCTGCTGAATTCATATTTCTCATTCAGTTCAGACAGTCTTTGAGCGTAGGAGAAGATGCCACGTTGACTCTTCAGAAACCCAAATTCCTTTTCATATCCTCGGTGAAATAACTGCAGCCTACCGTAGATTCGATGGGTATTTGTCACGCCGTTTCCGGCTAGAATAGCCTCATCAATTGCTTCTATTAAAAGGCGCTTCCCCTCCTCAGTCATACCCGATTTAGCTAACGAGATGTATTCAGATTTGTCACAAAGAAGAATGTCACCGCTATCCTCGATTGCGAAGAGGAAGACATAATCTTTAACGCCAGGGAAACGGTTCCTTAGGTCTTGAATCGTGAACGGTTCATTCTGAGCACGCATGAATTCATAGAGAACCTCCCTAGCGGTCGCTCCGCCCTTCTCGAGTTGAACGTAGTTCCGTTTTGTGTGGAAGCCGTGATCACGGAGATATGGATCAATAAGCCCCTTGGCATAAAAAGCGTTGTCGACACCCAATACGCCAAATTCATCTTTGAATTTTTCGAAGACGCTGTCGTAGTAAACCATCGGCCCATTGTCTTCGACGTAAGCAAAGATCTGGGAGAGCAAAGTGATGTCGGGCTCATTAACAAACAAGCGATTGACATATGTGCCCTTGCCTACAAGGCAGTAGCCTGAATTAGCAATGATGGCCTCAACCGCATGGGCAGTATTCGGCAATGGATAATCGATGCCATAAGCCTGACGAAGGCATTTGCAGAGGTCGTCATAGTCCTGGTTGCGCCCTTCGCCAACATGGTATCCGCTGGGGAAGAAGCGATCGATAATACGGGTGATCATATAGGACCCCGGCTTGCCTTTACGAAGATAGAACCCCGATTCCCTCTTGGAATACTCGGTAAGGATGATGCGCTTCTCAAATTCGCGTTTAGAATCGAATTCTTTGGGAGAGAGAAGGTCGTCCAGCCCATCGAGTACTTGGAATTTCAAATCGTGAATTCTTGTAGCGTAAGGTTCGTAGAAAATGTCTAGAGATTCGTTATAACTAACCCTAGCATCACCATAGAGTTCCGCAGCCACGGAGAAAACGTGGAGATCCTCGAGGCAATGGAAGGCAGGTCTAGCCTCTTTGCTCGTGCGGATACGATATTCGCCAAATTCCTTTCTAAGAGCAATCGCGCCATAGGTAAGCATCTGGGGCGCATAGCTTTCCAAAATCTCCTCGGCACGGGCGATAAGCTGTCTCGCCCTCTCCCTAGTCATTCCAAGACCTTGTCCAATTTCCTCAAGGGTTTCCTCCCCTTCCCTGCCATTTTCCTTGCCGACACCATAACGATGAACGAAGGAGTATAGACGGGACTGGCTCTTGTTGGCAAGGGCGGTTAGATAGGCCCCCACCGCTTCATGGAGCATGTCCTTAGCGGGGCGACTTAGGCCTTTCAAAACAGGGATGACATCCTTGAAATCAAGGTGGAGGACATCGGCAAGACTGTCGAAATCGCATTTTAGAAAGGATTCCGTGTCGCGAACGTTGCCAAAGTTCAGGGCGCGGATGATTTTGTCATTGACGAACAATGTGTGGAGAGGAATCTTCCTATTCTCCGGAAGAATATGGGCAAGACTCTCTTTGAGTTCATCCACTTGGGTTCTGCCGTAGCGGAGGTAATCAAAGAAGAGGGTTTGATAATCGACGTCCTTTCTGCCAGTCTCAATCTGATCCATCCTGGCAATTGCAGCACAGACGAGGGCTGTTTCTCCTTCACGATGGGTAATGGCGTTATGAATCGTAAGGTAAACGCCATTACCTTTATCCTCACTAAATTGGCGGAAATAATCGCGGAAAGCGGCAACCTTACCAAGGATTTCGGACATTTCTTTGGTCAACCGATACGCGTGGCACGATTCTTTATACAGAGTCTTTTGGCAGTAATCACGCACAGCTTTAACGCTGACGGGATAGTTCTCCGCCACCGCATGGCCGATCTCGCCAAGTCCAACGGACCCAAAAGAATCAACAGTTTGCCAAACATACCATTCGATAAAGGAACTCGCGAGCTCGGGTGAGCACAAGAGCTCGTTCACGTATTTATCTGGAATCAGTCGCTGCATATTCTTTCCTTCCTCCCGCCATCAGTTTAGAGAATCGCTAAATTGTCTGTTTTCTTCCAGGTAGAAAATCATAGTCGGAACCTCTTCTGCCCTTTTTTCTTTTGGGAAAATTTGGATTTGGTCTTATCCAGCTGTTCCTGAATGGCCGTAAAGATAGCCTCGACCTGATCGTCGCTATATTCGTAATATGAAGTGTTAGTAAGGTTCTCGAGCGATGTAACCATTGCAATGATCTTGTTGACCCTGCTTTCGGCGATTCGCTTGAAGTTTTCTTGCTTACCATTCATATCGTCGTCCTTCTTTCATAATAATTGTCGTTATTTTGGTAATATTCGTCAAATATTATTTCTACGTCGGATGATTTTACAAAGTAAAAAACCCAAGAGAATACAGTAAGACTATTGGGCTAGCGAATTATTTGATGAAATAGCCGTTGATAAACGCTTTTGGGAATTCGTACTTCCTTGGATCTTTTTCGCCGGGGTAGAGAACTTTGATGATATCTCCGACGATTCCGACAACCCTACCTTCGCCTTTGGTGAAATGACGGATCGTGTCGCCAACGCGAACACTATCGGGATCGATCATGTTTTCGGAATTGGTCCTTCGTCCATCGGTGGTAACCGAATCATCAGTAGAAACGGGCTTGGGCGACTCGTTTTCAGCAACTGTGACATCTGGGCTGATCGATTTAGTTTCGCTTACTTCCTTCGCGCTGGAAAATGGTTTTTTGGGGAATAGTTCTTCCTTCGCTGAAGCTTTCTGAGAAGACGCAATTTGCCCTTCCATAATAGCAACATCTTCCGGCGTAAGGACCGTGGTGTATAAGCCGAGTTTCTCACCTGCGTGTTTATTCACGCCAGTGTAATTTAGCGAAGAATCCTCATAACGACGGAATTTCCACACCGCATCATTCATCAGCGAAGCATTAAATACATTAAGCGAAACGAGAAGATCGAAATCTTTTACCGTCAGCCCTGTGACCTTTCGGAACAAAGCAGGCTCTAACTGGGTAATGACGTCTTCCAAGGTATTTTCTCGGAAGTCGGTAAGGTACATAAACACAGGGATCCTGGTTGCGAATTTGATGAGTTTTTCCTGGATTTCCTTTCGCTTAGATTTGTATTCTTTTTCCTCTTCAGTAAGGATTTTCTTCTCCCTTTCGGTATGCTCTTTTTCCTCTTTTTTGGATTTCTTAACATGCTCGGACTTGTTGATGATGGTCTCAAGATCTTTGTTAAGGGTGCGGAATCCCTCAATCCTCATCAACGCTTCCATGGCAGCTTCGTTAGCCATTAAGCGACGCAAGGTATCGTTATCAACGTTGACGAGCAACGCAGATTCCCATCGCCTAGCAAGCATGGTCGCAGTGATACCGTTCGTCGTTAGGTCGAGTATGCCTTGTGCATCAACCATCTCCATGGTGGACCCGTTATAAGCCAAGACAGGGAGAAAATTGATGAAGTCAGCGACCTTCTTCTCTGGGTTTGTTTCCTTGGTGTCGAGTCGAGTGCTGTAATCTGAAATCTGGCGCAGCGCACGATTTATGGCGAAGTCAAATACGAAGCACTGCCGCTTCAATATTTCGCGTTGCCCGTTTTCACCCTTAATGGTCCAGGGAGATTGGACGCGGAAGGCGGCCTGGAAATAGGTTTCCGGAGTCGAAAGATTGCGAAGCATGAATATGCCCGTCCAAGGGCGGACGGTGACACCAGTGGTGAGTTTTCCACAAGTTAATGTAATCGTCCTAGAATTGATTGGATCCTCCATCGATTTCTGGACGGGACCAAGTGCCTCGAGACCAACTCCTGCCGCCGTGCCGGCACATACGTTAATGCCATAGTCCGCGAAAAAAACATCCTTTTTCAAAAGGTTTCCCATGGCTTCGCAAGCCGCGACGTTCGGCATGAACCAGATGGTGTGTTTCAAATAATTGAGAAGGCGAGTATCGCTGAAAGGCATCGGCGGTCGCGCGCCTAATTTAAGGTCATTAAGGCCTGTTGGCAGATAGGATCCACGGATAAGTTGAAGCCATTTGTTTACATAGTCCTCAAAAACAAATCTTGCATTCGGGCCTTTTCCCTCTGCCTTGAAGAAGATATTTAAGTCGAATTCGTTGAATTGCTCGTTTTTAGCAATTTTTTCAATTTCTGCAGGGACTTTGTAGGTCATCATGACCATTTGGGGAAGCTCGGCATAGGGGTTACTTTCTTCTGGACCGGGCCAATTTGCTTTGGCTCTTTGCTCATCAGCATACGTCCAGTTGAAAATCTGTTCTTCGAGGAATTCACCAGAATTCAGCGCGCGGAAAGGCGTGCCCGAAAGATACAGGTAATGGGAGGCTGAAATGGGAAGCCAGGATTCATCAAGCTCTTCACGCGCTTCTTCCTCTCGCTTCTTTTGATCGGTAACCGCCTCGTATACATCATCGTCGATATCGAATAGTTTCTTCGCGGAGTCACGCCATGCGCCAAAGTGGTATTCGTCAAACACAACGAGATCCCAGGGCTCTTCATGAACCCAACTGTTATGCGCTTTTATTCCACCGTCTTTATCCACGCCCAAAAAATCTTGGAACGAACCAAAGCAAACGATCGGTTTCGATTTATCCGCGTTGGCGAATTGCATGTCAATAGAGTTGAAAATATCCTCAGGGTCGCGTCCGATAAACTGCCATCCTTCGAAATCAACATGCGTTTCTAAATCTTCCCGCCAAGCAGATGCAACGACAGGTTTGAAAGTCAGCACAAGGATTCGCCTGAATCCCATCGCCTTGGCGAGTTGGTATGTAGTGAAAGTTTTGCCAAAACGCATCTTGGCGTTCCATAGGAACTTCGGATATTTCCCTGACCCTTCGGCGTCGGCAGATTCGAAGAAAGCTTTTGTCTTCTTGACGGCCGCTTCTTGCTCAGCACGCATCTTGAAATCGGCTGTGCGCTCAAGGGAATAGTCAGTGCGGTTCTTGACGCAAAGATAAGCATTCATCACATCTTGAACCGTGCATTGAAACCATTCAGATCCATTCAAAGGTGGAAAACCATGCTTTCTAAGCATTTTGTGGACTTCGTGGTCCATGAACGATGTTCCATCGTCGCGAACTGCAGGCGCAGCGAATTCGATCTTGTATGGTTTTCCTTCATCGGGGCCCAAAACCGGGAACTGAGCAGCAATGCGTTCTTCAACGTTCTTAGCAGTGTAGCCGACTTTCAAACGCCCCCGCTGAGATGGAATCGAATAAGCGTATATTTGAGGGTCATTCTTATCGAAGCCTGAAACGATACGATCCAATGCGTCGGGCATACTATTTATATTCCTCGCCAGGCATTCTCACCATGCGTTCAATGAAAGTCGTGTCTTCTTCTGACAAGCCGTACTTTTTATAGAGTTTCTCATCCGTCCATGGCTCGGTAAAATCCTGCATCGGAACGAATTCATATACAGATTTTGGCGCATTTTGCGTGTTCTTTTTGAGCAAAACCAAGAACCTAAAGAAACGAGTATTTATATAGGAAATCACATTTTTGGCTTCCGCTTCAGTTGAAAAACACCCAATTTGCAAATAAGTTTCGGAACAGCAAGTGCCCCTTTCACCTAAGAAAGGACGTGAAGTAACGAGATATGGGAACTTCCCCCGCTCCCCATAAGCTTTTGCTATAAAGACTTTGTATGCATTAATCGAATCACGATTCTCAGGCACTGAAAGCAAGGGAATGTATCCAGTCTTGGGATACGCATAAATTTTTACGGATTCTGGAAAGGGCGACTCTTTAATTCCTGTAATTTGGGAGCTTAATCCGAATGGCTTACGAGTGCTCACAATATCCATAAAGGGTTTTTGCTTTGTCGCAAATACTTTTTTAAGAATGGGGATGGCTTCATTAAACCTGACGAAAGATGGGAAGGAGTCGTCTAAAAGAGGTCGCGTGGCTTTCTTAGTTTCGTTGTTAAGATGGCCCTCGATCTCACAATCGCCAGGATTATCTCTTTCCCAAAGAAAATAACAGACACCTCCTGAGATATCTACCCCCGGAAAACAATCAGCGGAATCAAAATAATCCACAAGTTTTCTGAGACGTTTGTCCTTAAACATTCTGTCTCTAAAATCATCTAGGCCTTTACCTCCGGAGTACCATCTAGCAGGGATGATCATTGACAAGTATCTCGGGCTAAGCTTTTTTGCCTGTTCGATGAATTTATCATACAAAGGCGTGGCGCTCGTCCCGGTTCCCCCTCCGTCGTTCAATTGATATGGCGGATTTCCAATAATGACATCAAATTTCATATTCCAAATCTCCTCTGGCTTTACCGTGTGAATAAATTCATATGCGTGGCTTTCTGCACCCGCCAACCTTGTTTTTGGGCCAAGCGTCTTTTCTGAAGCGCCACAATAAACGCACTTCCCACCCTGGAATCGGTGTTCCAAGGCCTTATATCGAACATTGCCCTGTATGTTCTTAAATTTGACTATGGAATACTTCCCGCTTGCCCATTTAGAACAATAAAGACTTCTTCTTGCCAAATAACTCGTCAATTCCGTAATCGCAATCCCAAACAGTTGTTCCTTGAAGATGTGGTCGAGTCTTTCTTGTAAATCAGGGATTTCTTTTTCCAAGCCTTTAATCAATCGTTTTGCGATCTCCCTTAAAAAGACACCCGACTTGCAAACGGGGTCCAAGAACTTGGTCTTCGGATCCCTAAACAGCTCCTGAGGAAGCATGTCCAACATGTCATTCACAACTGTCGGTGGCGTAAATACTTCATCGTTGGAAAGATTTGCCAAACAAGTCAACACATCAGGATTGTAGGTGTTTTCAAATAAGCTATTCGCCATCCTCGGGTAACCTCCAATACTCTTTTGGTGCGTATTCTTTTATTGGCTTTGGTATGTACGCTTCCAATTCGTTGTCGTAATCCCAGTCGGCCATGAATGCGAGATCCATTTGGCCAGCAGCCGCCATTAACTGGTCCAATTGGAAATCACGTCGTTTAAATATATCGCCCGTGACACAAGACCATTCGGAAAAAACAATAGGGGTCTCCAAGTCTTTTGCATCGGCATCGACCCTCTTCAGCGTTAGGGCGTTGCCGCATAAGATATTTCGATTTAAGAAAAACTTGGCCACCGCTTTAGCCCCGTCAGACGCATCCTTTTTCATAACGGACGTGTATTCTTTATCCCAAATCTCAAACAGTCTAGCGCGGCATTCGGCGGCGTTGTCCTGCATGAGTTCAACCCCATAAATACTAGAGAGCGCGATCAGCGCATTTTTTTCATAATCGTGTTTATTGCCCTTGGAGACATTTCTAGCAATGAGCAACTTGCGGCGTAGAATCTCGGCCAAGAAATTCCCATCTCCGCAAGCGGGTTCCAAAAACCGAGAGTCAAGTCTTTCGGTCTCATGTTTAACTAAATCAAGCATCGCACTGACTTCGCGTTCGCTAGTGAAAACCTCGCCATGCTCAGCTACACGTTCTTTCGATTTGATTTGTCCTTTTTTCTTTTGTTCCATAACTTGAGATAGATAAAGTCGGCCGGATAGTTTGGCGCATAGGCTTGGTCGGTGCCCTTCGCATAATTATACGCGCGCTTGTCGTCCTTCGAAATCCTCCCTGGATTTTTGATCCCATATGATCCTGGAAAACGCTTTGGACTCCTCCAATTTTTTCTTTGTTAGCAAAAGATTCCTTTCCTTATCGTTTGAGTCGAGTGGCCGATTTGCCATATCGAGAGAAGTAAAATGTGCGATGTATTCAATGTCTAAGCCAATTAGTTCGTAAGTCTTCCGAACAAATTCATAAGTCATTAACGAAACCGGAATGGAATATATCGATTTACGAAGCTTTTCTTTGCTGCCTCCCCTACCTAAATAGGCTATAGAAAGCGCCATCGCGAACTCCCCTGTTTTTGAAGCCACGTCGAGAATATGGCCGCCACGATCTATAATTTCGCACAATCTATCGATGCCTAGAGTTTCGAGCATGTTGTTGCATAAAACAGGGGGCGTCGGAACTTCCGCTGGGCCAAATGAATTGAACTTATTAATTGCGCGTTTTGCCCTTTCAATTCTCTCTTCTTCGCTACCCCCATCATGGGAAAGTTTGTTCATGTTGCGGATATTTCTTTCCAAAAGATAAAGAACTGAACGATTCATGTGTTTGATTAAGGATTTGAGAATGTCTCTGCTAATTCCCACATGATAGGCGATTCGCTTGTTGTCCTTGCTTCTGCTGATAGCATCGATAATCTCTTGAAGCGTCTCCACCACATCGCCCGTAAGATAGACAAAGCTGAGTATTCGCGCCCAGTAGCGTTGGAACTGCCTTCTGGTTTTGGCTGATGCATCCTCTTTTTCGGAGGTGGTTTGAGTAGTTTGCTCCGACGGGATGGTTTCAGGCTCTGAGCTTCCTTCTTGCCCTTGTGGGTGCTCGAGTTCTGTGTCTTTTTTGCCTTGCGTGGCAGGGGCATCGAAACCGCCTTTCCCGCCGATGGGAATCTGACGCGAAAGCATCTCTTTGATGAGGGGGAGCCGGGCAACTGATAAGTCAACGGGCAGAGATCCGGCTTCTTCCATAATGCCCCGCGTTTCAGCGTAACGGGTTATATAATCCAGGAGATTCACCGCCTGAACCTTCTCTAGTTTGGCTGCGTTTAGAACGATTATTGGGGAAATGGCGAGATTCTGTTCGATTCTTTGTCTAACTTCCTCCATCGTTTTCGCTTTCCCGTCGGCGTTATAAACAAGGGCCTTCACTTCTTCCATCTTAAATAGCCTTGCAGGGTCGAAATCGATCAGCAATGTTTGAGGCTTCTTGTCGACTTTTATAACCCTTTCCACACGATCCGGGTTGTTTGGGTCGTCCGCCTTTAGGACGTGACGAACGACATACGGGCTTTGGATGCGGTAAATCGCTTGGTCATATTCTTGTGGAGACGAGGAATCCTTAAGGAAAACCATCGTATCCCATTCCCGAACCGTGCTTCCCGTTAGCATTCTGTTGACGGTGAGGGTGATTGTTTTCTTACCTTCGCGTTCCAATTCTCGGATGCGATTCTTGACCGAAGCAACATCGGGGAACGTTTGATCGATACCTGAAATATTCAACAAAACATAATCTTTGAGATTCATGAATTCGGAAGAATGGTTCTGGATTAGCCTCGCCATGGAATCGCAAGATGCGCAATAGGGAAGAACAAAGACCATATGTCGGCACATTTCGCCTTTTTTGATGCGGTCGTTATCCAGGAAACCAAAAACATTCTCGCCGGCAGCCGAACCATCGATGGCTTTCAAAAACGACAATACCTCGGGTTCATGTTGGAAATGCTGGTAGTCACCGTCTTTATCGATGGACTTAGGTTTGAATAGATCGCTTAGGCCATACTCAACGCCCCTTTCGGCCATTTCGTCAAGGAGAGCCCGGCTCGATTTGTTAAGATCGAAGGCGAAACGAATCATTTCGGGGAACCCATACATCGGATTCTCAAAATCATCCCTTTCGAGGTTTAGTACATCGCGGCTCCACTTTCTCTGCTCTTCGATGATATCGGAGTATTGAACGGTCGCGATGATGTCCTGCGGTTCAAATTCATTGCTCATTAGGATGCGATAAGGTGTTCCCGACAAATGCAATGTAATCTTGGCGATTATCTTTTTGATTTCATCGACTTCTTGGATTCTTTTAGTCCCGGCTGCGTCATCATCGGTTTTTTCTTTGCGGTCTTTGCGAATCACCGCCCCATAACTTTCAGCTCTCGCGCCAAAATGGGTTTCATCAACGATTAGTAAATCTGCTTTCTGTCCGAAGAGTTCGATATGCTTCGCTTTGATGCTCTTTCCGTTTAAATCTTGAAGGGTAAGAAAGACGACCGCTGTATTACCGGCTTGGATCGCGTCCTTGATAACTGTTCTTCCGGAACCAAGATCGCTTGCGGTGAAAAATTGAAATCCCTCGAAGCAAAGAGGCCTTTCGACGTTCTCTTTCCATTCGTCCGAAACTTGTGCCTTCGCCGAAACAATAATGACCAGTTTGGCCTTCATTTCCTTAGCGCAGCAAAGCGCGGTGAATGATTTGCCAAAGCGCATGACAGCATACATTAGAAGATTGGTGCGCCCGTCTTTCATCTTCTGCATAAAGCGAGATATGACCTTTGCCTGGTTTTCACGTGGTTTCCAATCTTGGTCCCTGGTGAAATGAAAACTCTTTGGGATACGTTTGCTGCTACCACTATCGACTTCTAAGCTGTAATAAGCAAAACCACCCCCATTGGCTTGATAATCTTCGCGGATGACACTGATTGCTCGTGCAACTTCTTCTGGAGTTGCATCCTTAAAGAACTCATTGGAAAAGTATTCGTTAGGATAAGCATCCCGGGTAAGCCGTTCTCTTCCAAGAGTCTCGACGAGATAACGGTGAATCGAATAGTCGCGGAAATAATGATCCTCATCAAGTTTTGCTGTATCTTCGAATTCTTGGTGGAGTTCCGGATAAACGCTTTCCCATTCTTTTAGGCGTTGCCAAACTGGACGATAAGTATCGCCAACCTTAAGGTAATTGGGTATGGTGCCAGTCGAAAACGCATAAATATGTGGGTCGATTCTTCCATGGATGATATCCAAGATCGAATCGTCTAGCACTGTCGTTTTCTTCAGTTCATCTTCCATGTTTTTTTACTCGCAATGAATATGATTCTTTTGACGAATCTGCGCCGAATCATTCGCTTTTGTCGGATCGATGGTTCAAAGTGTCCGTTCTCCCACCTATTCACGATGGCAAAAGAGACGCCAATCATTTGCGCAAGCTCCGCCTGAGTGACTAGCAGAGTCTCTCGGATGGCCTTGATTAAAGAGGGACGGTCCATTTCCAATAATTATATGATTGCGTGCGGCGTTTTCTTAAGAAAAACGTTCTCGTCTACTCTCTTTCCTCCTCTGGCTCCCCAAATATAGCTTGCAACATGCGATCCGGAAGGAAAATGGATATCTGCTCACGCAGGAAACTTTCTTCAAGAAAAATATAACACTCACGTGAAACCTTTGCTTTGGTGCCATCGTCATAATAGATGGTTAAGGATTGGATCGGACCGTCATTAACCTTGATTATGGACCCTTCGGTAATCACTTTTTCCGCCTCCTTGGAAATGGTTTCGAAGCATTCGGGATAGTCCGGATGGATAACTCTTACCTTCCAGGATTCCACCGCATCCGAAATTGGGCATTCACCCCCCATATAATCATTCATGCGAGTCTTACGCATAAACTGGATTTCGTCACGGGTAAGCGTTAGCGTGGCTTTTTCTACGGGGGCGCTTCCATAGCCCAAGTAATAGTTCGGTTCTTCTGTCCAGACGATTTTCGTAATAGTTTTCACGATGCATGCCCTCCTTATTTCCTGTTTGGCACGGCTTCTAAAGCCTGTTTGATTCTGGGGTCAAGACGTTCGACCGTTGCTTGATAAATGCTTTCCGGGATTTCCTTGTAATAGGCTTCCGCAATGGTGCAAGCGATCGCGGCTAAGGTATCGGCGTCCCAGCGAATCGAGATTGCAAGTCTTAAGCAATCCTCAAAGGAATCGCTATGGAGAAAGCACCATAAGGCCTGAGGCACCGTGACCTGGCAGATTTCTTCACCGTGTCCTAAATAGGACATCATTTTCGCATAATCGAGATCGAGGTCATAGTGTTGACGTGCATAGGCTTCGATTTCGGATTTCGAAGATCCGTGAAGGGCCATATAGGTCGCGATGGCAATGACCTCAGCGCCCTTGATGCCTTCCGGATGGTTGTGGGTGATTTCGGTAACCTCTTTCGACAACGCTTTGCATTCATCGATGCTTTTTGCAAAGTGCGGCACAGCCGAGATGCGCATGGCGGACCCATTTCCGAACGAATTATAGGGTTCGGGATGGCTTTCAAAGAGCCAGCAATGATAGAACCTTCCGCCATATCCGGCGTTAGGAAAGGCTTGTGCCCATCTTTGCACCACTTTGGTGGGATCGACGGTCTCGCCTTTGAATTTGCGGGCGAGATAATCGGCGACTGCAGCAGTGAGGACAGTATCGTCGGTGAATGTCGAGGAACGATGGATCCTCACTTGATCTTTGGGCGTCTTCGGCCCGTGCTGAAATTCATAATATGATCCCCAAACATCTCCGATTGCTGCCCCAATCGTTCCGGGATAATCCTCAAATCGAATCATCTTTTTGAAATCTGTTTTCATGGTTTTCTCCTTTTTTGTTGTTTCGCACCAGGCAACCGATGGCTTTGGGCCGCGTTCGATTAGGCACTTCTTTCTAAGCTCTTCGTCGTCTAATTTCTTGAATTCTGCCGTAAGCTCATAGCCCAAGGCATCAACGACAGCCTCGAACTGTGTTCTATCTATTCTTTGGTTCCGGAACATGTAACAGAAGATGATTAGGATGTCTTCTTCGCTTCTTCCACGGGCCTTTTGTTCGTTAATGAAGGCGATGAATTCTTCTTTTTTCATAAACTATGTCCTTTCTTTATGCGTAGGCAATGGCCGTTTTTGCTTCTTGCGTCACCACAAGGTTCAACAGTCCTTGTTTGCTTTCGTACGTTTTCTTATTTCCGGGAAGCACCGTGATCAGGTTCCGCTCCTTCGAGAAGACGAACACACGATTGTTGTATTCAAGGAGCATCGTCGCGTCCATGACCCCGAAGTGCTCGCGCTCCTGAATCTCGACGAACTTGCCTCTTTCGAATGCGAGCTCTGCCATGCGCTGTTTTTCGGCCAAGGATTTAATCCCTAGTCTTTCTTTCATTCTTTTTGCTGCGTGATGTGTGAGATGGATTTCCATTGTGGTTTCCTCCTTGCTACGGCCATATTGTTTCAAATCTTGTTTTTCCATGTTTTCTTCCATGTAGAAAAAAGCGCCTCAAACGAATCTGAAGCGCTAAGAATCCTTCGATTATTAGGAACTATTTCGGATCGACCCAAGGATCTTTTCTACGTACAAACGGAGTTTTTCCTGTCTTTGTCCAATAAATCTGATACGCGTCTAAGATTGCAGAATCCAGCGTTTCCGTGGCCAAACACTCAAAGCACGCCTTAATGGCCAGGTCTTCTGAATTATATTTTGAAAGGTAATAGCCACAGAACCGATACAGGAATTCCGTTTGCCTTCTCGTCATGTTCAGGGCGCAGGCGGTTAAGAGAATTTGGAGCTTGCCCGGAATCGACCAAACGCCGTTTGGATCCTCTTCTCCTTTCTTCAGTTTCTTCTTTGCGCTTCCTTTCTTGGCTTTTCCCTTTTTCCGATAATCGGGGTGCTTGTGCCATATCGATTTGAAGTTGGCGCCTTTTCCGCTGTTGTCTTCATCATCGTAATAGTCTTCCCTAGCGCCGGTGATTTCCTCCGCGATTCTCTTCCAGCCTTCGAACAATGTATTTTCCGAGTCGTCCCCATCGCGGGCGATGATGAAAAGGTCGATAAGCCTTCCGAAAGAATCGCCTACCTTCAGGTCAAGCAAGTCCATATCTATCAGCCTGCTTTCGATAGGCGTCCCAAGACGAGGAGCCGGGCCACGTTCTCTGCGCCTTCTCGGGCGGTCTTCGGAATCATATGCGGAACCGAATCGGTCGTTTTCTTCTGCACGATCAAAATATTCCTCTGGGTAGGACGGCTTCGCACCACCGGATTCATGTGCGGGTGAATTCCTCAAGCGTGATATCTTTCTGGAGCCCCAGAAAACGGTAACGTAAACATCGAAGCCATCGTGGCTTTCGCCAAAAGCGTACGCCACTTCTCTTGCCGCCTTAAAGGATTCTTCTGAACGGTAGCCATTCGCACCAGTTCCAATCAAAGGAAGACAAATGGATCGAATGCCTGAAGCATACGCAAGCGTCAATGCGCTGAGATAGGCTTCTTTCAAAGAGTGCAATTCCTCATCGTCTTCGTCTCGGAACGGAGAAATGACATGGACGATGTATTTGCACTGCAAACCATACGACTTAGTAAGAAAGACATCCGAAGTCTTTAGTTCAGCACCTTTTTCGTATATTTCTTGCTTTAAGCTTTCCGCATCGTTAACGCGATTGAGAATCGAATAAAAGACGCCTCCAGGTGCGTCCACGATGCGTTTTGGGCCATAGCCGAGCGAGTTCAAAATAGCATCGCCGTTAAATAAGGTCACATCTTCGGAGATGATCTGATACATAACTCTGCCTCCTGAAAGGTTGGCATTATTATACGCTTCCTGGAGGCTTTCCCTTGCGCTTAATTATGCCTGTGACATATCCCGCTTTTTAGGCGACTTCCTTAACGATTCGAGCCATTCGAGCTGGCGATTTAGAGTTTCGGACTCCACTTTGCTAATGTTCACATCAAGAAGGAGCTTTTTTCTGATGGCACTTTCGATGGATAAATAATCGATGTCTTTCATGGCATCACCTCAATCCCAAAAGGGCTTATCCTTGTCCGTGATCGATTTGTAATAATCGAGAAGTTGTGTGGATAATTCTTCGTCTTTGGCAAGAACGGTTCCTTTTTCAAGAAGGTCCGCCAAATGCTTTGCAGCAAAGGTATATCCGGCTTCCAACGCAAGAACATAGTGTTCGACGCATTCGTCAACTCGACCGAGCACTTCCAGAGACAGGCCTACGTCATATTCGGCGGATTTGTATCCCTGTTCAACCGCTCTCTCAAAGAATGGCAACGCCTTTCCCCAGTCTTTTTCGCGTCCAAGGCCTTTGGAATAGAAGAGTCCAAGGGTTCTGGTGGAATGGCCATCCCCACCATCGGAGAGAATCTTAAAGACTTCATAGGATTCTTCATAACGTTCGAGATTCATTAACGTAAAGCCGAGCTGCCTTCCGCAAAAAGAATCGTGAGCCTGAAAACCATAGCGAGCATACTCCATCGCTAGTTCATAGTTCCTTATTGCCTCATCTTTGTCGCCAGCCTCTTCCGCACGTTCGCCAAGCTGCCGATAATGGACAGCCAGGTAATAACAGGATTCCGGATTGTCAGGTGAAGCGCTTCTTTCCCATAAAGAAATGGCTTTGTCCAAGTTGTAGTACGAGCAGGTGGAATCGCCATAATAAAACGCCGCTTTGGTCATTGCCTTGATATGGCATCGCTCATTGGCAAGCGTTTCCATGTCGCGAAGCATGGCGCCGAAAACAGGTTTGCCGTGATCGGTCTTGTCCATAAAACCGTCAATGTATTCGTAGCAGGCTTCGGCATGGCCCATGTCACGGGCCTTAATGATGAGTTCTTGGTACCGCATTTCATTGCCGAATCGTTGATAGAAGTGGGCCAGACGATAGGTGGCCTCAGCGGACCCTTTGTTCATCGCTTTGATGAGCCAATATTCCCTTTCTTCCGGCGCCTTGCTGCGTTTGGCCATTTCAAGGAAAGCCCCAGGATGGCCAAGTTCCGCCGACACTTCGAGCAGATAATCCGCAACAGGCTTCATGTTTTCGTCATCCTTAAGTTTTCCGTAAAAGAACAGAGCATCAACTTCCGGCGTAATTACGATGACCCTTTTACGAATGCTGTTATCTATTGTCTTTTTTAGAACGCGAATTTCCTTCTTGAGGTTTGGACTCGGTTCAATGTCTTTGTTTGAAAGGGCATCTTTGACGAGGACCAGCAATTCCACATAAGCCTCTTGAGTTAGTTTCTTCTCGAAAAACCTAATGAGGGTGCCCTCCCTACCTGGCTCGCAATAAATGTCCACTTTTCTTAGGAGTGTCGTTAATCCTTTATTCATCGTCGCTTTCCTCCTTCATTGCTTCTTGGATTTCGTTAATGAGTTCGATGTACTCCATCGCAATCATTGGCTCCATCGGTTGCGTGCGGTCAGGCATAAGCATCCTTAACGCCTCAGCGTTGAAGTCCAAACGGGCGGCATCCATGGCCTCGCCACCGTATTTGCCCAAATAGGCTTTCCCTAATTCCAATGCGGTCATCGCCTTAAGATCTGGGTTGGAGCACGGATTATTCGCAATTTCGGCGAGCCGTTTCACACAGCCGACGACGTCGACGCCTTTCTTGATCTTGGCGGTAGCATTAACATAACTTGCCTCGAAGTATTTATTGGCAATGGAATCGGTATAACTTATGGCCATGTCTAAATCGGCTTTGATACCGCATTCCTCAACGCCGAAGAGATAGACCCGGCCCATTTTGGCCATGGATTCCTCATCCCCTGCCTCGATGCCTGCGCTGAGTTCGTCAATGCCCTGCTGCTTCTTGCCGTATTCGTGGAGCAACCTCCATGCTAGGCAGGAATGCCATCTAGGGTTATGAAGTCGTTTAGCCGCCTCGATCCAAGGCATGTAATCATTTTCACAAAGGTTGCGATCGACGATTTCAAGGGCGCATTCGCTGCTACCGGCATCTAGGCCTTCTTTGAAGATTGAGAAGGAAAGGTCATGGCCGTCGTCTTCAAGGTCATAGACGAGCGAACCATAATCGCCATAAGCAAGGTAATCGCCATGTTCGATTGCCCAGCTGAGGTTGGTCCTTGCATCGAGATATAGGCCTTGACGCATCTGCTGTTGGGCCAAGATCCTTGCCGCGCTCGGGCAACCTAAATCCATCGCATAGCGGTACAATCCTGGGCCACCATCACGCTCGATGGCGGCATTGAGGATAAGGTATCCGGGGTGATTCAAATCATGGAGAACTTCGTACCTTTTCGCAAATTCGTGCCGGTTTTGTTGGAGAAAACGCTTCGTTTCTTCTTTGATGTCGGGATATTCCTTCCCAAAGAGAATCGAATCGAAATACTGGAATAGGTTGTTTTTGACATCCTCAGCGATTTCATGTTCTTCGAGCACGTCTGAAATCATGTCCATAGTCGCGAATTCGTATCCCGGATCGACGTGAACGCGAATAAGGTCGCAAAGCGCTTGAATATTGAACGGAGATGATATTTTAATCATGTTGTCTTCCCTCCTTTTCATGAGATTCCAAATAGCCCGCGATCGCTTTTATGATTCGTTTCTTTTGTTCCTCGGTCAGGCGGACCGGATTGTTGTTTTCAAGGGCACCACTTTTCTTTAAGGCCGGGTTGAAATGGCGATTCATCTGCTCATAGAAATCTTCGAAGTTAGGAATATCGATGGCTGTTTCGAAGGCATAAGCCAAATCTTCTTGTTCCAGGGAGAAAAGTTGAAAATAGCGTTTATCCTTGCTTGAGCGGAACTTGAATTCGTCGATGTCGCAGACTTTTTTCTTCCCATAGCGCCGCACTCGATCATGAAGAAGAGAGAACCACTTCTTGTCGAGGCAGAAATAGGAGCCATCGTCGTTGATGATTGCGGGTTGTAGGAAATAATAGAGACCGTCGCGAACATCCTGAACGAACCAAATGGAAGCGAGGTATTGGACGTCTTCCCTGCGAAGGTCCTTGGGGATTTCGTAATTGTGGTACTTCTGGTAATAGGGCATCATCTGCTGCTTCATGTTGACGATAGACATGCCGATGTTATGGACGAACTGCTCCGCGAAGAACCAGAAGGTGGTGTTAATGTCGTATTTTGTGCCCCTGCTGCATTCATAGACGCCGTTGACCCACTCCTTCGGGATGTAATGGTATGGATGTGATACGCGAGCTCGGATTGAATCGGCGCACAGCATCAATTCAGGCTTGCCTTCGTCAAGCAGGTTGTAAAAGTCTTTTAGAGAATAGATTTTCCGGAAGATGATCTTTTCATCGCCCATCAAAGCCGGAGTCTTCTCGTTCTCTCCGTGATATGCGGAAGTAGCCTTAATCTCAAAATAGGGTTCCATAAATTCTTTTTCTAGGCCATTCATCACGACGTAAGTCTTGTTTTGAATTTCTCCGGGAAGGACGAACCGCTTGCCCTTGACCGACCCCTGGCGGAAGACGCCAAGCTTGATTTCGATTATTTTGCGCTCAAAAGAACGTTCGTTGATTTCAGCGATGTAATCCGATGCGCTACGTTCCATCAAAGCGGTCGCAAATCGTGGCAGCATCTGCTGTTTGAAACTATCAATCCAAGAAGCTTCATCGAACTTTTCTTGGGCTTTGGAGTTCTTCATTGCGGATGGCAAAGCTTTACTTGTCAAATCGATGACGTCGTCATAGGGCAACTTCTGCCTTCCGTCTAAGATATCGAGCAACCCAAAAGGCTCAAAGCGGCCTTTCGTTATGGCTCTAGCGAAGATGATCTTTCCTTGATAAATCGAATAGAACACATCGCCTGGATAGACCTCGTAATGCTTATAGCTATAGAACGCATAGGGTTTGCCCTTTGCCTTCTTATCCCGATACGCTTCGGGCAGGGTTTGGAAGGATTTGACTTCCGTGCTTTTGGTTGCGATTTCGTTTTCCATTTCTTTCAACCTCCGCCACTAGTCTAAGAAAAAAGAAAAAACCGGGTTTTCTTCCACGTAGAAAATGAAGGGGAAAAGACCGGCTTTTAAAAGAGGCGCCTGCGATCTGGTGTATCTCTTTTGATTAATGAGACCTCTTTTCGTCTGACGCCTGGCAATTACCCCTTAAGCTTGTGGGCGAATTATGGGGTAAGCGCCCCCGCTACGCACCTATGCTCCATTTAACGGTATGGGTGTATTTTGGGTTAAATACCCCCGTTTCATACCCGTCTATTGTCCTTATGCCTGCCTTTCTTTTGGTCGTCTGAATCATCTGAATCGGTGGATAAGCAGCTCGTTAACGCCTTTATGGCAGCGAGTTCCGCCCGATGTACCTTTGCGCGCTCATCGGAGGTCAAAGCAATATATCGAAGCATCTGTATCCCAAAGATTTCATTTGGGAAATATGCCTCCACATCCCTCGCATCCAAATCTTTGAGAGAACACATGGTAGAAAACGTCATCAATCCTGAATGAATAATTAGCATTTGATCGCAGTTCTTATCGATTTTTGCGAAGAAATCCTCGCCATATGGCGTAACTCCTCGCTTAATTAGTTCGCTGATAATCTTTCTCTTGAATCGCTTTGTCGACAATCGAATGATGATTGTTTTCCCATTAGGAAGTCTCATCGGTTTTCCTCCTCGTATCGATGTCCACGAAGAGGAAAGGCTCCCATCGCCATGACAGGAGCCAAAAAAGATGCTTCGTTCCCATCATACAAGCTTTGGCACCTTGCCTCTATTTAGGCAGGTTGCCGGTGGGTCAACGGGCTTGTCCCTCGCCACTCTCTTTATGGACAACATCATTATCCTTTCATGATGCCCTTTGAACAAGTTGATTTCATCTCGTTCTCTTGCTCTACTGCACGATGGGTTAATTTTGGGGTAAACACCCCTGTCTCACTCCCATCTTGTCCATCTAGGGCATGGGTGTATTTTGGGGTATTCATCCCCATTTCATGCCTTGGGTTTGCAGAAGTCATGGGCAAATTGTGGGGTACATATTCCCGTTTTGTTCCCATGTGGTCCCAGTTATGCACGGCGAATTGTGAGGCTACCTTCCCCGCTCCATGCCCACGACTTTTAGGAGCCGTGGGTTAATTTTGGGGTAAACACCCCCGTTTCGCTCCCATCTCAACCATATAACTGCATGGGCTTTTTCCGGGGTATTCGCCCCCACTTTATACCCATGCCATAGAAAAAGACCCTCCAGTTGGAATCCAACCTTTGGGTCCTCTCTAGATGTTTACTTCGTCCCTCTCTTCACATTCGCGATGGACATGCACGCAAAGCGCATGCATTCCTTTACCCCGTTTCCGGTGGCTACGAAGGACATGGCCTTATCCTGATCGATGCCTAAGCGGCTGGCTTCGCGCACCGTATCGATGTTCGCGGCTTGGAAGAGGAACTCCCATCCACATTTCTTCTGGAGTTCGATCATCTCCTTGATTTGATCGTATCGATATTCCTTGGATGCGTTCTCTAACCCATCGGTCATGATGGAGAAGATCGTATGGGCGGGTAATTCGGACTCGCTTAGTCTCGCGTGTTTCGCCTTTGTAAGCGCGATGCCTTCCCCGATCGCATCAAGTAAGGCCGTGCATCCAGAGGGGCAATAGCTCTTATCGTCCAGGGACTTGATCTCTTTGATGTCCGCCCCTTCATGGGCGAAGTGCACTTTGTCATTGAAGAAGATGGTCGTGACCTTGGTGTCCCCATCTTTCTTTTGTTCCTCGATCAGAGCGTTGAATCCCCCGATGACATCCTCTTTGAGGCGGTGCATCGATCCACTGCTATCGATGATGATGACTAACTCCGTGACATTGTTCATTTTTAAAACCCTCCTTGTTGGTTATGGCCTAATCATGGAGGGTAATAAGGATTCATTGGTCATTTGGGAATTGACTTCATTCTTCCCGAGGTCGCCATCCTAAGATGGGACACCCGTGTTCGTTAAGTTCCATATTGATGGAGTCTAAGTCAAAGTCCTTCTCATCTATATGCCTAGATATGATCACATCCACGATGATGGATCTCGATAAGGCATAACCCGCGGATTCAAGAAGATCGGATGTTTCCTTAATCGAAAGTTCTAGCCCTAAGGCAAGGCAAATAACGGTCCCTTTGGTAGGGATCATATCGGGAGAGGAGATGATCTTGGAGAACACTTGCTTGGATACTCCACCCTTACGGTAGACCTCGGCATTGCTCTTTCCGGATTTGATCAGATGTTTCAAGAGCTTTTGATGGAAGGTTTCCTCTATTTCGATCGGGCTTGGGCCTAAGGCGAACATCATATTGCCCGCGAAGGGGTAATTACCGCTAGACCCTAGACGGAAACACATTTTCCCATCAAATTGTTTTCTTGGGGCTGCGCCATCTTTACCCGATGCATCCTTATTCAAAACGCGTTCCCTTGGTGGCGCCGTCGTATAAGCGGAGATACCAAGTTTAGCTAGGCGTTCCATGATGATGGATTCATTAGAACCGTATTCCATTAATAGGCCGACGGAGACATCTTTATCTAATAGATAGTTCGTGAGGCAATCGATAAGACCAAAGAATTCCTCGGTGTTCTCGTTGATGGAATCATCGATACGGATTTCGAATTCCCTGAGTTTCTTTTCTTCTGCGCGTTTAATAAGGGATAGATAGTCTTCAAACCCAGGATTCACCTTATCAAAGACTAAGGATTCGTTTCTACTTGCATAGTCAAACCATTTCCCATCCCGACTAAAAAACACACAGGGCGTTTTCCTTCGGACAAGAGGTTCGCTTTGGACCACATATAAACTCATATCGATTAATGTTACCCCTGAATAATGATCGATGACATTATGCGCCTGCTCATAAACAACGGGTCAATTGCAAAGCGACATCTCCTCACGGGTAAATCTTGGGGCAATCACCCCTACTTCATACCCATCGTTTTCATATTTCAAAACATTTACCGCCCATTTCCTACTTAGAGTTCAAAAAGATGCCCATTTTTCTAGGCATCTTCCAATAGACTATTTCATGATTACTTTGAAGTCGCCGTTCGTGGCCACTTCCTTAAGCCGAACGTCTTCGCCATAGTTCACGATTTTGATCCGAATTGTCTTTTTCGAACTGCCGAAGCGAACTTTTTGGAATTTGGCATCTTCGCCATAGTTTACCAAGCGGACTCGCGCATCCTCGTTATATGTCACTATAGTGAAGGCGACCGTCTGACCCTTCAGCATTTTGAAATCGGACTTTTTCATTCTCGCCATCCAAACCCCTCCTTTCTATGGAGAGCATAGATAAAAAGATGAGACGAAAAACGGACATAGACGCGGCATTCTATTAATGATGGTCTTTTTTATCCCAAACAAGGAACGCCTCTACGATGGCTTGCTGTTCTTTAAACGCCACACCCATTTTCTCTAGGATTTGGTTTTTAATGGACGACGACCATTCTGGGGAGAATACCTCGCCCGCAGGAGCAATATCCCACTTTCGAATCCAATAACGCGAATATGGGTTCGTTGATTTTTCAAGCTTAGTATGTTCATTAAACTCTCTCATAAACTCGTTCAACTTCGCTGCACTATCTTTGTAGGTTTTCAAAGTGCGCTGAACGCAAATATCATTGAAATCCCCACTCTCGCCGATCTTAAACTCGATGTAAAAATAGTACCGGTAGTCCGGATTCCACCACTGAAGGTTTTTTGCATAAAAACGCCAAATTCCATTACCGGGAGAATGATCTTCTATCAATGGTTCCGCCGTGATTTCTTTGTGAACCTCTTTGCTGATTTCCCTGCCGAGTTCCCTTCTCTTCCAGTCCATCCACTTTACGGTTTCGAATAAATCTTTTGAATACTTAAATACGATGGGATCCATGATTCGTTTGACCTCCAATTGTTTTGCTATGTGTAATTTGAGTTCTTCGATGAAACGATTCTCCACGGTAAACATGTCCGGAAGATCTTCATAATCGACAGTGACAAATTTCTTCGATGCCGGTTCTGACCTATTCCAACTTGGTTTGAGGTAAACATAGTATTTGGCCTCGTCCTCGTGGTGTTTGTCCGCCCAACTTTCATATGTTTTCGTTTGCTCGTCATGCTCCGAGGAACCAATTTTGTTCTCGATAAGGAGAGCGAAACGGTCCCCTGAAGCGTTCCCGCCTTTGATAAAAATATCGACGCGCGACTGGCCTTCGGTGGCCTGTTCACATCGCGCCTCGTCAACGTATATTCCGCCTTTGTCGATGCCCTGGCGCATTTGTTTTTCATCGTATACCGTAAGAAGGCGCGTCACGGCACCTGGGTCATCCTTAAGGCACTTCAAAATTAGTCGAGAGAACAGATCCTCATCGTAGGTGCGGCCGATCACGCTGAAAAACGTCGCGTCATCCTCTCTATTCTTATACGCATCAAAGGCTGTGACTATTTCCTTTATTGTTTTCTCGTCCATTAAACCCCTTCACCCCTTTCTTCTTGAGAAGCGTATTTCACACGTTGCCTCGCCAAATGTTCCCTTAGACGTTCTACTAAGGGCTTCGGCTCCATCAACGTAAACTCATCGCCATATTGCAGGATCCAGAAGAACAACGAATCCTCGTTGCACTTGACCTTGGCATAAAGCGCACCGTCCTTCTCGTAAATCTTGGCTTTCTTTCCAAACCAGTCCTTGAGATATTGGATTCCATACGCCTGATCGACTCTTAAGGTCGCGTCCACCACATCCCCGCCAAGCATATAGACGTGGTCGTTGATGTAATCGGCGATGTCAAATCCCTCCGCGCCTTTAAGAGTAGCCAATGGTTTGATGGGCCAATTTTCTTCAATGTGCAAATCGGTCATTAGATCGACGCGGAACACCTGAATGGGGCGATACTTCTCCCGATAGTTGCAGACAAGGTAATAAAACCCGTTGCTGCTAACTAAGTAATACGGCGAGACGATGTAACGGAATCCATCATTACGCAACGCCTCACCCCCATGCTCGTCGTACGTCTTATATTGGAATGAGATTCGTTTGCCCCGTTTCACACCCTCGTGAACGGTATCGATCGCGTAAAAGATTTCCTTGGATTCCGTGCGCGTTAATTGTGGGGCCTTATGAATATAGGAATAGGAAGCCCTTTGGTGTTTGCTTAAGACTGATTGGGCTTTCCTAGAGAGCTCCGCAGCCTGTTTGCCTGGTATGGCTTTGGAGGAGAACAAAGCATCCGTTAGAAAGCGAACCTCGGATGGGTCAAACAGCCTAGAAAACAAGGCATATCCCCCGCGCGGGCCTTTTTCAATCTCATAACCAAGCTCTTGCAGCAATAAGATGGAATAGGACACGCTTTTGCGTTCCAAAGTAATTCCGTAGTTCGCCTCAACGTTATTGATTAACTCTTGCTGCGTCAGAAAATGGTCCTCGTCGGAATATTCCTCTAAGGTCTTCAGAATCAGCAAGATCGACGACTTTTTATTCTCGAGCATACTGTGATTGTAGCGTGGGTGATGCACGCTTTTCGGTACATTAATTATAGACACGCGCATAAGCGGAGCCTACCCCAATCTCTTTGCTGCTTCGATGGTATTTCTTCGTACTTTTCGTACTCTTTCAATTTCTTCGTACTTCGTTCATATTTTCGTACTTTTCGTACTTTGCAAAACAGCGCCTCCACACCGAAAAAATGTCTCATATCTCCATAAGCCCTTTATTCCAGACGAATAAGGACGGGCTGACCAAATAAATGACGTATTTCTTCCCATCGTGAAAAAGACGATTTGTTTTTCCGTGATGCTCTCTAAACCAGAGCCCCTCCGGTTCATCAGTCTCATGCGCCAAAAGAGGTCTCCGATGACCGGGTTAGGGCGCACTACCGGGAGTGGCGCCACTGTATTCTGGAGCGCAATGCGGGTACAAGGTCAGCCGAAATATGTGCTTGGCGGCAAATTAATTCCAGGATATCGCGAGGCGCTTACCGCTCCTTGCGCAGTCCGTCAGATAGAGGTTGATGAGCGTCTGATACGGTATGCCGGTATCCTTCGCCTGCGCCTTGAAATAGGCGATTGCGTCCTCGGAGAGCTTAATCGTCACCTGCTTCTTGAGCTGCTTGGCATAGGGGTTCTTCTTCCCTTTGCTGAAATCGTATTCTTCCCTCATGTTCCTTTCCTCACCTTCTGTAATGGCTCGCTTCGTTCCTTGTGGCTTTTCTGGCCGAGATGATCCGAATGACGCCTTCGTTGTCCCTGTAGCAATGGCAGACGACGAGGATCCTCGCGTTGGCGCTGAAGCCGAGGATGACGAAGCGGTCCTCGGTCTCGGAATTGTCCGGGTCCGCGATGACCAAAGCGGCATCGTCATAGAATACCGTCTTGGCCTCCTCGAAGCTCACGCCATGCTTGCTCAGATTGGACTTGGCCTTCCTTTCATCCCACTCGAAACGTAAATCTTTCATACTTATATTATAATTATATTCAACCCTTTTTCAAGATGGACTAGCGCAGCGATTAGCGACATTTGCCAACGATTAAAAACGCTTCCGTATCATGCAATCAGAACTTCCGAGGCCATGAACAATGACATCCCGACGCAGGACTCGTGTGCACGTTTACTTACGCATCCTAAAGATTGTTAAGCGTAAGCGTCCTTTATTCGAAGGACATGCCTCAAGGTAACACCGCTTATTGGGCGATGATGTTGTTATTCTCGATGACGTTTTCGTTGCCGATTTCGTTATCGTTTTGGATTTGGTTGATGTTGTTGTCCGCTTCAAGGTCCCCCGCGAGTTGGTCCTGGAAGTTTTGTCCGCGGTGCAAGCGCGCCTCTAACTGGTCATAGCGGCGGTTTGCCTGGTCGTAGATCTCTTGGTTCACGCGTTCCTCGGCGACGTCTTTGCCTTGGACGAGGCTTAGGCAGAAGAGGCTACGTCCCGCGCCTGCGCCACGAAGGCCACGGCACATCTCGGGCGTGATGGTCTTTAGGTCGACGCCGGGGAATTTGTGGCGGAGGTAATTCCCCGCGAGATTGGTCGCTTGGTCGAAGTTACGTTCCGTGCCGATGTTCTTCCACGAATCGATGTAGTCGGATAACTCCGTCCATTCCCGTGAGGTGCGGCCAAGGAAACGTTCGAAGGCGCTGCCTTGGTATTGATGCTTGAAATTCTCGGGGTTAAAGTCCGGGTTCGCCTCATTGAAGAAATGATCAAAGGCCCGCTTCTTGTCCGCTTCGATCTGCGCAAAGCGGTCGACTTTACCTTCCCGGGCTTGGTTGTAGTTTTCCTGCTCGGCGTGGATTTTCTCCGCATAGGTGCGGCTAGTGTCTTTCTCTGCGTTATTTGGATCGCTAGCGAGGGCTTGGAAGTGCTGTTCCATCGTCTGGACTGGATTGGTAAGGAAGTCCTTGATGAATTTGCTATCGGGATCGTTTCCCAAAATCATCGCATGGTCGAAGAACGTGGATTCGATGCGGTCTCTGGCCGTAGAAAGGAAGGAGCCAATCGAGGCCTCGTTCTTCTTGCCTTTGAAGTTTCCGACGTAGGTCTTGACGGAATCGCGGATCCCTTTGGAGAGGTCTTGGGGGTTCCATTTGGCTTGGTGGATCGGACCAAGCGCTTTGGCGATGGGGGAATAGGCATCCACCTCATTAAAGGGACGAGGATGCTCGGAGTTATTCACGATGTTGTTGTAATAGGTTTTATGGGAGTTTAGGAATTCTTTTATCTCAAGGTTCCCATTGAGCATCAAATCATCGGTATGCCCCTGGACGATTTCCTCAATGGGGTTATCGATGAAATCAAGGACGGGAACGTTTGCCCGATCGTTTTGGCCGAAGTCATAATCCTGCGCGAAGACGTTTTTGACGAGTTCTTGTTGGGCTGAGACCGCCATGGCGACGACGCCATCGCGGCTGATACCAAAATGCCCGACTTGGGAGATGCGGGCGATGTTATCGACCGTGCCACGGACATACTGATAATAGCCTTGGGCGTCATGGGGCGTGATTTCAGGGACATAGGCCTCGGCCTTGGATTGCTTTTGCAAATGGTTGACGGCGTGCTCGACTTTTTGTTCCCCCAAAGACTCTTCCCAGTTATCGACCAAGTTCTCGAAGTCCTCGGGCAAATTGAAATGCGTCATCTCTCCAAGAGGGAAACGCCCTACCCCACCTAATAAATCTTCGTTTTCGTGTTCGGCGTAAGTGATGACGTATTCGATTTTCTGCAAGGCAATCGATACGTCAAAGACGTCGTCCATGCTGACGGGTTGGTTGTTTTTAATGGCTTCGTCGACTTGACGGAGCTTTTCAATATCTTTACGGATTTGTTCATAGAGTCTGCCCATAATGACCTCCTGGTGATGAGACTGCCGTTATTATATAAGGAATAAGCGCACAAACATGCCACAGGCGAGGATCACGTCGAGATTTTAGCAAGCAATGTTTCTTGCCGTAATTTGCAGTAACTCACCTGAGCAATAAAGTGAGCAATAAAGTGAGCAAAAAATTAATGCAAAAGAGGGTGGCCAAATTGAGGAAGGCCCACTACAAAAGTGCCGCTAATCAACGGTGTCACCAATCGTGTCACCAATCGTGTCACCAATAATGTCACCAATAATGTCACCAATAAATTAGGCTGTTGTAACTTTCGTATGCTTTGACCTCCTCATTAGACAAAGAAAGCGGGAATACTCCCGCACTTCGATGGACCCCGGAAGGGTTATCTTCCGTGCCCATCTTTATTATGGGTTATAAGCTCTCAAAAACAAGTGGGCGAGGGCTAACAGACTTAGGAACAAAACCCGGCGGAGGAAACAGGCGGCATCTATAGAGCACGAAAAAAACGACATCCTCTTTTGAGAGAGAATGCCGTCGTTATCCGAGTGGCAGGCTTTGATGTTTTTGATACGTGGCCACACAGCCAAGATCATTTGCGTTTCAAACCGTTTGGCTTACTTTTTTCTGGTAAAAGTTGAACCCGTCCTCGGCCTTTATGAGCCGATAGCCTAGCCCTTGGTAAAAAGCGTTCGTCCGCTTGTTCCAACACGGAGTATCCAGATTAAACTCGGTAGCCCATGGGAACATCTTTTCGACGCAATCCATCAGACGTGTTCCGTAGCCTTTCCGGTGATATGGGCTATCGATGAAAATCCTGCCGACGTATACGCTTTTTGCCTTTTCGTCCGGGAATACAATGGCGGCCCCCACCAAACCATCCCCGATCATCGCCGCATAAAGATGCCCCTCCCGGGCCATTTGCTCATGCCACTTGACCGAATCGAATCCAGGCGGGCAGTCGCCTTTTGCTCCGCCGACATCCACATCCGTTTCAAAAGCCCTGATAGACATGTCTACGATCTTTGATGCCTGCTTTTCTTCCGCTTTGACGATGCGCATACCACTTCTCCCCGTCATCTTTCAAATGTCGATAAATTAAAAAACGTTCCTGACGATTGTATCAAGAACGTATTAGTCACATGGCTTTGGCGAACGTAAATGATACAAAACGTTCGGCAGTAGACAAATTATACAGTTCATTTGTACGGTTTTTGTATAGCACTACCAATTTTGTACAAAAAGAATAATTTATGTCATTTCCCGAGTCGGATTGTCGATATTGCGTTTTAAAAAACGTTCCTGACTATATATATCAAGAACGTGTTAGTAGACACATGGCAAAGTCGGATGTTGTTGATACAACGCTTGACCGGGGTTGCACACCCCTACTGCGAGATTTGCGCCCCCTAGGCGCTTTCTTGCACACCCCCTGCTTCAAATCTGCACCCCCATCGCAAAACGGGCGGACGTTGTTCCGATGGTATACTGAGTTTCGTTTTGCAGAATGGTTGTTTTATTTAGCAATGCTCATTTTGGATAGCGGGAGCGGGAGCTCGTCCTCATAGCAAAGGCGAACGCTCTTCACGCGAATCTTCTTCTCCTCGCCCCTAGAAACAATCCTAAGAACATCTCCCTCTTTGACGGCGTCTTTTGAAGAAAGGTAGTCGTAGGTCTTAGAACCAGGATAAAACTCCACGCTCACCAAAGCATAGCGATGAGCCAGTTCCTTTATCGTGGTGGGATAGTAGATGGCTTCTTCAACCCGATTCAAAAGCCAATCCGATCCGTCCTCGTTCAAAAAGACGGCAATGGGCTCTTTGCCGCCAAGAAGCAACTCGGTCGGTTTCAAATCGGCAAGCTTTTCCATTACTTCGTCATCGTAATTGCCGGCAAGGAGCAGCGTTATTTCCTTCGCCCGTTCGCAAAAGCCCAGCGATCGCTCTAAGAACAGCATCGACTCATTGGAGGCGGAACGTAAAGTAACTCTAAGATGATATTCGTCCACCCGTTCATATGCGATATCGCATCGATGATAGTCTTCGTGAACGCTTGGGATAAGGTAGCCCCCGCCTTTTATCTGCCTTTCGGTTTTCCTACCCAATTGGCTTTCCAAGCCCACGATAGCAGAGGCGATGCCTGCCGCAACACCCCTATCTCCGATGTATTCGCCCGCAGCGAGTCTCGAACGGATGGCTGCCCTTGCTTCCAAATAATACGCATAGGCCTCTTGGAGATTCTTCTTAACGAAAACGCCATCGCGATAATAAGATCCCAGCCTAAGCGCAACATCCGCGAACTTCGTAAAATCCTCTCCAGAAAGATAATGGGATAATGTTTCGCCATAAATGCCCGAAACCAAACGGAAAGCGGCTTCGTGGCAAATCGGCGTTCCATATCCTTTGATGTAGCAATCGGCGAGTTTATACGTTGCTTCGTAGTATCCGCCCGCATTGTGCCCAATGGAAAAATACTGGAACGCTTTGTCTCCTTGGGGAACGCCACCGCTGGTCCTCCCATAGTAATAGATGTACCCCAAAGTCCTCGCGATCTCGGGATCCTCTTCCATTTCGTAGGCCTTGGTCAAAAGCTCCAAAGCGCGATGCGGGTTCACCTCAAAGCCATTGGTCCCTTCATAAAACTCATAGCCCGCCATACGGACGGAACGGTAATCCCCTTCTTGGGCAAGCTTAGCGAGGCTTTCCAAATAGAACTCGGCTAATTCCTTAGGAAGGCTTCCGTCTTTGCTAACGAATTCAGCAAGATTCCAAAGCAGCAAGGACAAAGTTTCTTTGGAATAGGAATTGGCCTTCGGATGATACCCATTTGTTTTTGAGATCTCAGTCAAGAACACGATGAGGTCACCTAAATCTTTTTCAAGGCGCCTCTCCTGATGATTGAGCACAAACGCCAAGGCGAACTTGACCAAATGATTCGAATCGTAGAAAAACGGGTCAGCGCCCAAAGTATTGTCAACTTCACCACTCGGGACAAAGCACCTTTTTCCACCGATGGCACTATCGAATACCGCAAATGCGTCTCGAACCGTTTCCACATCGACAGAAGTAGACAAAAGCCCGGTCAATGTATGAATCACATCTCCCGCTGATATTTGATGAGGCTTGACTAAACGGTAGAGGCGCGCGTCTCCCTCATCGTTATAGAAAGCGATGTGTTCTTCCCCGCTTAACAGTTTCCTTAACCAAACATCATCCAGTTCGACCAGCTCATAGCCATCTATTTCATCAACGTCTGAGTCGTCGGTCGCAAAACGATAACCCTGCTCATAAAGTAGTTGAAAACATTTCATCTCCATAAATTGCCTCCCGTGGTTCCTTTGTCGGCAGTGCAAATATCATTCATTTGAAAACCTCCCAGTAACCGGTTTTCCGCGACCCAATCCTATTGATCTTTCCAGCCCTGGATAGTTTGTCTAGGCAGCGTTGGACAGTCCTCACCGTGACTTGAAGTCTAGCAGCGATTTCTTCTCTGGTGGCAATCGGCGTCTCTTTTAGAATCGAAAGGACTTTGAGATCCGTGCCTGTGAGGTTTATCGTGACATTTATCGTGTCATTTATAGTGACATTCGCCGAACGATGGAAAACGAAAGAGAATCCGTCTTCGGTGTTATCGAACGAGAACCCGACGTTGGCGGCTTTGCAAAGGGAATAAACTTTCCTAAAACCGCTGCCGAAGGCTTCGACTTCCTTACTTTTGAACAAGGTGTCTACGATCACTCGGTTTCGGGGTTGGGATTTCCTTCTTTCTTTGACGAAGGATTCCGGGGTGAGGTTCATCGGGAACTCCCCTGGGTTGTATATTTCGATCTGAGTGGGCGTAACGCTGATTTCGTGTTCGGTGCGCCCGCGATAATCCGCATGCGCGAAGGCGTTGACCACGATTTCGCGCAAAGCATCGACTGGGATTTCGGGCACCTCGATCCTGGAAGCGTCCGCGCCCGACTCAACCCGCCAGCTCATCTTCTCTTTCACGTAAGAAAGAGCAATGTCGATTAAGTCATAAATGTTGCCCTCTACCCTTCGGATGTCTGAAAAGGAAATGCGCTCGTCCGTGACATATGTGGCCATTTTGAGGACAATTGGCTTCTTATTTGAGAAAAGATAGTAACCGGCGTTGGTGAGGACGCCACCATCGCAAAGCCCAAGCCCCATTAAAAGCTCAGACACATTGAACGCGGGAAGCGGCTCCATCCTGCCGCAGGAAATGGCCTTGTTGTAGAAGCGTAGCAACGATTCCGCGCTGACGTCTTCGACGCCATAGCGAGTGGGGTTGTTTTCCCAGCGAGAGGAATAGTCGGTCGAAGCCATCATAGACTTCAATGCCTCTGGGGACATGGGTTCCGAACGATCGTTGACCCTCAAATAATACCTTCCGAATGAGGAATAGGGTCGCTCCGTCCCCGAAAAGCGAACGCGGATGCAACTTGCGCCGTCTAACTCGACTTCCTCGATTTCTAGGTAAATCATCGGCTTGATCGCGTCTTTGCAAACCCTCGCGATATCATCTAGCGTAAGCGCGCCGATTTTCTGGCCAGCGACATCCCCGTTCGGCTTTACACCAAAATAAAGTTCGCCAGCGCCGTGCTTGTTCAAAATGGCAACGATGTCATCCATGGCCGCATTGACTTCGCCGGTGGTTTTCTTAAACTCCAGCGTTTCGTTTTCTCTACCAAGGTTCATGTTCAGGACATCCTCCTGTTATTGCTGTATATAGTGTAACAAATGTCACTTTAAATGTCACTTTAAATGTCACTTTATTTTACGTTATCTTCTCTTGCATTCATGCTCGACCCATCGTGCGCTTATACGATACGAGCGTGCGCTTTTAGGGCTTTAACGTGTGTCTATTGAACATGCCACCATCGTTTCCCTTTTCGCGTCTGGCTCAAAAGTGAAAAGCCTCCTTTGCAGAAGGCCCTAAAATCAAGAAAACAGCCGATCATCGCTGATTTTCAAAGAAAAACGTTCCTGACGTTCGTATCAGGAACGTATTCGTCATGTGGCGGAGGCGCGGAGATTCGAACTCCGGCTGGGTTTGACCCCACTGGCGGTTTTCAAGACCACTCCCTTCAGCCACTTGGGTACGCCTCCGCAGCGCAATGATTGTGCGCTAAAAAGCGAAGAAAGAAAACCTTAATCGACGCAAAGTCGATGCATCAAGCGCATCAAGTGGGTCTTACAACGAAAAAACGATGCGTCGCCGCATCGCGTTTTGTTTGGTGGTGCCCCCACCCTTAGTCGAAAAGAGGTCTGATCCTTACCATGGATCCGTTCTGCCGCTGAACTATAGGGGCAAACGCCTTTCGAGCTCGCTACAAACTCGGCCGGCACGCAAGATTATAGAGAACCTACCCATGGTAGGCAACAAGAAATTTCGCTTCGATTTATAGAAGCGCCTTCCCATGCAGGTCGTAGACGAAAGCGCCCGTGATCTCCACCTTGGCGATCGATCCGATTTCTAGCGCTTTGGAACTGGTGAAATAGATGGCCCCATCGATATCGTCGGGGGCGTTCCAATAGGAACGGAGGAGGTATTCCCCTTCCTTCTTTCCTTTGCCGATGACGAGTCCTTCCATGATTTCGCCAATGCGGGCTTTGTTGTTCTCGTAGGAGATCTTCCGCTGCAAGGCCATGAGCTCATTGGCTCTACGTTGACGGGTGGATTCCCTTACGCGGTGCGGCAGGGTGGCCCCATAGGTCCCTTCTTCGGGGGAATAGGTGAAACAACCCATATGGTCGAAGCGAAGGTCTTGCAAAAACTTGAGTGTCTTCCTTTGGTCCTCGATTGTTTCGCCTGAGAAGCCCGCGATCAAGGTCGTGCGAAGTACAGCGTCGGGACACTTCTTCTTGATCTTGGCGAATAACTCAATCGTCTCTTGTTGAGTCACGTGGCGGCGCATTAACTTCAATAACTTATCCGAAGCGCATTGGACGGGGATATCGAAATAATGGGCGATCACTTTGCTTGAGGCGATTAAGTCGATGAGCTCATCCGAGATCTCGCCAGGATAAAGATAAAGCAAGCGGATCGAATAGAACCCCACTTCCTCCAAAGCGCGTAATAAGTCGCAGATGTCGGGTTTTTTGTTTTGGAAGTCACTTCCATAGATCGTCGTATCCTGCGAGATCAAGGAAATCTCCTTCACCCCCGCTTCCTTTAATTGCCTCGCTTCCGTAAGGATTTCCTCAAAAGGACGCGAACGGAAGCGCCCCCGGATAAAAGGGATCGCGCAGAAGGAACAGAAATTGTTGCACCCTTCCGAGATCCTTAAATAAGCCGTGAACTTCTCCGTGGAAACGACGCGGCGCAGCGGATTCATCGGGGCGATGTCGTTTTCCCCAAGCAGTTCATTAAGATGCTTATGCAGTTCGGAATAATCCTTGATCGCAACGATGAGGTCGACTTCGGGGATCTCGGCTTTAAGCTCTTCTAAATAACGCTCGGCGAGGCACCCCACCACCACGACTTTCGCGCGGTATTTGAGCAAACCCAAAATCGTGTCGATCGATTCGCGCTTGGCGGATTCGATGAAGCCACAGGTGTTGACGATGATGAGGTCGGCGCTACTTAAGTCCGTGGTAAAGGCGAAGCGATCGTGCGGGAACATCGCCAAAATCATCTCGGAGTCGACGAGGTTCTTCGCGCATCCAAGGGAGATGAGTCCAATCGAACGCATGCTTATTTACGGCCTGTGCTTTCGACAAGTTCGGAAAGGAACTTCTCGCGGGCGAGGAAATCGTCGAAGGAAACGAGTTTCCACGTCCAGTTACGGTCATCCACCGTGCCGGGGACGTTGGTGCGGGCTTGGACGTCGAGATTGAGGATGTCTTGCATCGATAGGACCGCTAAGTTGGCGGGCTTTCTCATGCAGTAGACCATCATGCGGTCGACGACCGAGCCAAGGGTGATACCCATCTCGCCAAGGCGATGCAACCAAGCGCCTTGGGAATGCTCGGGGAGCAAATAGAAATAGGAGAGCATCGTGTCGTTATCGTGGGTATCGAGATAAGCGACCGAGTTGACGCGGTTCCAATCGCCCTTATGGAGCAATTCGCAATCCTCGAAAGTGAATTGGATGACGTTCATGCCCGGGAAATTGTAATGGTCGCGAAGTTCCAATACCTCGGGACGAAGGTCGCCTAAGTCCTCGGCGATGATCTCTAAGCCCGGGTATTTGGCGAAGAGGGTGTCGAAGAAGAGGTATCCGGGAGGTTCCTTCCATTCCCCATCCACCGCGGTGGGACAACTCGCGGGGATTTCCCAATAGGTGTCGAAGGCGCGGAAATGGTCGAGGCGGAGGATATCGTATAAGACGGAGTTGAGATGGATGCGGTTGATGATGAAATCAAAGCCGTTCTTCTCCAGTTTCTTCCAGTCGTAGATGGGGTTACCCCAGCGCTGGCCGCTTGCGGAGAAATAATCCGGGGGTACGCCGGCGACGACGGAAGGAAGATGGGTGTCTTTATCGAGCAAGAAGGTGTCTTGGTTGGCCCAAACGTCGCACGAATCAAAGCCGACGTAGAAGGGAATGTCGCCGATGATCTTGATGCCTTTGGATTTGGCGTAGGCATGGACTTCGTCCCATTGCTTATAAAGGATCATCTGCAGCCAGATTTCGAATAAGGCGGCGTGTTGTTCCTCTTTGGATAGCTCGGGACGGGATTTGATCCATCCTTGGGCTTCTAAGGGCCACTCGTTCCAAGACGATGGGTAGCGGCGTTTGAACATCATGAACACCGACCAATCCTTGACCCAGGGATGGGAGGAAGCGAAGTCGTTGATGGGCTTACGTCCATGGAGTTCGAGGAACTTCTCAAAGGCTTCTTTCAGATAGGGAAGCTTGAACGCCTTGACCGCGTCATAATGGACTTTGGGGGCATCGGCGTTGAAATCGGGGGTTTTGCCGATCAAGCCTTCCTTGGTTAAGGCGTCGAGATCGACGAATTGCTCGTCGATGGCGTAGCTTGAATAAGGCTGATAGGGCGAATTGCCATAGCCTAAGGGGTTTAAGGGCAGGATCTGCCATACCTTAAAGCCCATCTTGGCCAGGTAATCGATGAATTTACGGCTGTTGATGCCAAAGTCGCCAATGCCATGGCGCGAAGGCAAAGCCGTCACGGATAGAAGGATTCCAGCTGAACGTTCCATATGTATTTTTACCTCGTTTCTTAGTGTATCACTTTAGTGTCCCTTATGGCGATGAAAGGCGGCGAGTTTTCTTCGTTGCCTTAAGGATAGGACATCAAGTTTCATTTGCTTATGCTCAAAGGGTAGGCTCATCAGGATGCCCACAGGCGGCGTGGCCAAGGCGATGAAGGGCAACATCCAGATGACGGGGGTGAAATAGCGTTCCCCTTCCACCCAATAGACCGCTAGCCCCGGGATTAAGGCCGGATAAAGCCACGAGAGGAATTTATCCGGGCCGGGCTGAGGGCCAAACTGCATCGATTGGTTGGACATGGCGCTATAGGTATTGAAGCGGTTGAGCACCCCGTTTTCCCCAATCCATTCATGGGGATAGCCTTGGAATTTGAGGATGGGGCCAAAGAGGAACTGGTCGAGGGTGATCAAAACCAAGATCCCTCCAAAGGTAAGCGGGATCGACCATAACCGTTTCCAATCGAGTTTATGGAACCCTTGCTCCACCATCAAAAAGCCACAAACCACCAAAGGCCAATGGCAAAAGTAGAAACGCGTGGTCTCAAAGGCATACTCGAGTCCGGTCACGTCGGTGCGCAAAGCCCCCGTGGGGACGAAATAGACGAGCACCCCGGAGATGATGCCGATGTAATACATGTAATCCTTCAAATGGGCGTTGCCCCAATGGAAGATAAACGGGGACAAGAAGATGAGCACGGCGCATAAATTTGGGAAGAGCGAATCCCCCAAGGAATAAGGCCAGAGCTTGTAATAATTCGGTAGGAACTGCTTGAGGAAATGAAGCGCGAAATTCGCCCACAAAGTAATGGAGATGAAGCGATAGCTGAAGCGCTTGCCAAGTTTATGGCATAAGGCCGTTAGGCCAACGACCAAGCCGAATAAAAGGAATATGAAAAGAAAGTAGAAGAAATTGCCGATCTCAACAAACGTCAGGACCCTCATTTCACCTCAACCGGCCCACCTTTAACGATGGTCATCGGGATCACGTTGCTCGCCCCATAATAACGGGACATGTTCTGGACGAATTCTTTGGCGTCGTCAGGATAGACGAAGCAGATGGCACTGCCGGCGAATCCCCCACCCATGATGCGGGCGCCGCCATGGCCGATGATTTTGTTCGCGATATCGACGGCTTGCTGCGGGGATTGCTCATAACGCCCTGGCACGAAGGTATTGGCCAATAAGGCATGGGAGGATTCCTGGGACAAACGGATGTCCTGAATGAAGGTGCCCGGGTCTTTTTCGATGAGCGCCTTACGTGCGGAGCGGACCCTCGCGCATTCGTCGTAGAAATGCTGGGCGCGGAGTTTGGCGCGTTCGGAGACGCTCGGATTAGGGACGCAAACGCGCTGCATGAATTCCATCATCGTCGCATCGGCGAGGCGTTCCACGCCCAAGACGTTATGGGCGACGGAGAACATGTCGCTAGGGATCGAGGCGTATAAATCGTCAAGCCCCGCATGGCTGCCGCCGGTATGGATGAGGATGACTTTCAAGGGAAGGTTATAGGGGATGGGTTCGACCAAGACGTTATCCGGGTCGCCAAAATCGACGTAGGCCATGTTGCCATAACAGCAGCCGATTTGGTCGAGTAAACCACAGGGTTTGCCAAAGAAGACGTTTTCGGCGTATTGGCCGATTTTGGCGGATAGAAGCGGATCGATGTCGTCGTTGTTATAAAGTGCGTCGATGATCTTCACAAGCAACGCCTCCACCGCGGCGGAAGAGGATAAGCCGCTTCCCGCGGGTAAATCGCCTTTTAGGGCCGCGGAGAAACCGCCGATCTTAAACCCAAGTTCCTTCATCCGCGACAAAACGCCTTTGGCTAAGGCGATGGTCGTACCTTTTTCGCCTTTGCGGAGGGCGAGTTCATCCAAGTAGAACTGAAAGGGAGCGTAGCCTTCCGACACCATGCGGATGGCCCCGTCCTTATTGGGCCTGACCGCGGCGGTGATGCCAAGGTCACATCCGGCGACGAGACATAAGCCACCTTGGTGGTCGGTGTGGTTTCCGATGATTTCCAACCGTCCATGGGAGAAGAAGACGCGGGTCTTCTCCTTTCCGAAGGACTCCGAATAAAGTTGTTTGGCTTGTTCTGCTAAGATCATGTTTGGTCCTCTTTATGCATGTCGCATTCGTCTGCGCATATTGTGACATAATGCGCGAGCGTTTGCTTGCGTGAGTTATAAGTGCTTAGAAAAGGAATATTGGGTGAGCACGGTGAGGTATTTGTTCGCCTCCAAAATGGCCTCGTTTTCCTTATTGGATGGGAATTGCACTGGCTCAAGAGCAAATCCTTTCGGGGTGGCCGCATTCGCTTGCGAAGGCAAATCCACGTAGAGGTGCAATGCGTTCGTATGGACCAAGGTCTCCATGTCGAAGCGTTCCCCATGGAAGCTCACCCCCGCGCGGTCTAAACGGAAGCTATTATCTAAGTTTCTGCCTAATGCCCATGGCTTCTCTAAGCGGAAGGGTTCTTGCATTGGAACAAATCCTAGAGGCACCGCTTCTTCGTCATAGGCCATGGCCTGACTGGCTTGCATCGACACGGTGATGGTCGAGACATCGTCTTGGCCAAGGCTAAAGTAGATGTGGCTGGATGGATTTGCGGGAATAGGTCCATCGGCGTGCAAGGTGATCGTCTGGGTAAAGCGCGCCGCTTTTCCCGAAAAGGCGTAATGGACATTTAGTTCCACGTTCGCCCCGAAAAGCTTTTCCTTACGGGTGAAGATGACGTCGGTGTCCCCGTCTAATTCGAATACGTTGACCTCGAATTCCTTCCAGGCAGAAGTATAGACCGAACTATGCAGCGCATTGCCGCGTTCGTTCACGGGGAAAGCGAAAGGACCAAGGATCCCTTTCTTGATGCGCCCGGCGAGTGGGGAGACGATTTGGCCATAATACCCGTTGTTGGGCTTATCGAAATCAATGCGTGGATCAACGTAAAGCATCTCCACCCCATCGAATTTCAACGACTTTAACGCGGCCCCCATCGGGGAGAGTTCCGCGGATAGTCCGCTTTGCGTCGTTACGAAAACATGTTTGCTTGCCATCGCCTTCCCTCCTTTTGCATCATAGGAACGGTCCAAGGACCCGAAGGATCATCCAATACCAATATTGGCGGCTCTGCCAGCGTTTCCACTGGGCCATGGTGACGCGGTGGGATTTATTGAGCGTGTCCAAATAATCCCGTTCCATGTCCTTGATGCACGAGCACCCCACCATGAAGGTGCCGCATTCTAAGTGGAGGAAGAGCGAGCGGTAGTCGAGGTTGATCGTGCCTACCGTGGCCATCTTGCCATCGCAGATGAACATCTTCTCGTGGACGAAGCCGGGGGTATATTCATAGACCTTCACCCCCGCTTTCATGAGCGAGCCATAGAACGAGCGGGTCAAGTTGAAGACCGCTTTCTTATCGGGGATATGGGGCGTGAGCAGACGGATGTCGACCCCACGGTGGGCGGCGTGGATCATCGCGTTTTCCATCTCCTTGTCGATGATGAGGTAGGGCGTGGTCATGTAGAGGGTCTTCTCGGCCGTATTGATCAGATCGAGATAGACGCGTTCCCCAACGGCCTCGCGGTCGTAGGGAAGGTCGCCATAAGGCTGGACGAAGCCATCGCTTCTAGGATAGCCCCCGATTTCGGAGATATAGACGTCGGGGCGGTATTTCTGGTTGCGTTCCTGCTCGAAGGTCTTCAAGGCCTTGACGTCTTGGGTGCAGGCGATCCACATGGCCAAGAACATGTTCGTGAAGTTTTCCACGGCACGCCCTTTGATGAGGATGGCGTTATCCTTCCAATGGCCAAAGCGCACTTCGGCGTTGATGTATTCATCCGCGAGGTTGAACCCACCCGAGAAGCAGGTATGGCCATCGATGATGAGGATTTTGCGGTGGTCGCGGTTATTGAGGCGGATGTCCAAAAGGAGTTGGAACGGATTGAATTTGATGGTCTTCACGCCTAAGGCGGTGAGCTGTTGGGCGTAATGGATCGGCGCGGTGGATAAGGAACCGACGTCATCGTACATGAAGCGGACGTCCACTCCTTCCGCTGCCTTTTGCTTCAAAATCTCCAGCATGGAATCCCACATCTTTCCGGGCGCGACGATGAAAAACTCCAGGAAGATGAAATGCTTCGCTTTCCTTAGTTCCTCAAGGATCGGCTCGAAGGCATCGTCCACCAGAGGAAAGAACTTCACGGTCGTGTCTTGATGGATGCCCCCGCCGGAGCTGGCTTCGAGGTAGCGGGCCATCGAGGCGGCGTGGGGATCGAGGGCTTTTAAGGCTTCCTCTGCTTGGGGAAGGGTTGGGTTATGTTCGATGGGCTTTTTATATCGCTCCAGTTTCTTCCTTTGGCGGCGGCTGGTCTGCTTGTTGGCAAGGAGGATGTACATGATCGCCCCGCCGACGGGGATGGCGAAGACGACGAACATCCAGGAGAGCTTATAGATGTCGGGGGAAGGCGAATTGAGGATATAGACCGAGAAGAAGATATCGATGAAGAAGATGAAGCCGATGGTGATCAAGATGCCTTGTGCGCCACCGCCTTTGCCGATGCGGTCGAATAAAAAGATCAACAAGACGATCAAGCCAAGAACCTGGACCAACAAAACCAAGAGCAGCAAGGTCTTCTGCCAAAAGCCCGGACGGAGGAATTTCATCGGTAGGCCTTTCTGCGCTTTTCCAGGTATTCCAGGTAGCGGTTATATTGCTCTGGATTGGCCTTATAGAGGTTGCATAAGGCGACGAAGGCGGCATTGATGCGCCGCATGGAAGATGCGCTATAGACCAGGGCGATGAATTCCTCGCGCTCCGCACTGGGGATTTTCTTACGGAAATACTTCACGCATTCCACCATCCAATAGGCCTTTTCGTCATCTTGGGGAAGTAACGGAACGGTACGTGGTTTGCCTTGGTTTAGTGGGGCATAGATATAGCCGCGGGTGGCCAATCCTTTGGAGGCTTCGTCGACTTCAAGCAAGGGAAGATCCCCTTCTTCGACGAAACGCGCTTCGATGTCTCCCGAACTTGCGACATCGGCTTGGATCACGAATCCAGATTGCAACTCGCTCCATCCCGCACCATAGAAGATGGATTCGGGAAGGGCGCGGACCACCACCGCTTCGTTTACGCCAAGATGCTCAGCGAGGAATAAACGCAACGCCTTTTTGTTCCCTTCTACGCTAGGAAGGCGGAAGGCTTTTTCACCGGGAAGGCGAATAAAAAGAAGCGCATCGTCGCGGTAGATCAGGGCGTACTTGCGTTTATGGAGAATAACCTTGGCCATGCGATACTTCCTTATCATAAGGAAAACGCCTTGTTTTGTTAAGGCGTTATCGTATTCCCTTCGGCACGTGTTTTCTAAATCTTCGCTAGCGGGATCGTTTAACTGAAAATAAAAAGTTTCCATTCGATGAAGCCAAAGGCTTCTTTTATGTGTTTTTGCTTTTTCTCGTAAATTCTTTCGCCCGAAAGCCACTTTTTTGCCTATAGGTGGGTAGGAGGACGTTCGCATGAACTTACTCTTAGGGGGCGGCCTTACCCCGCGAAAGGAGGTGGAACATCGACTCTTTGGCTTATGCGTTAACGGTGTTATTGATCATCCTTGTGATGGTCGGTGATCGCTGGCGCAGGAAGTAAGGTGTAATAAAAGCCCCTGAGAGGGGGCCCAGTTACACTTTTATTCTAGGGTGAGCAGGAGTTTCCTGCAAGCCCTGGCCGCAGGGACGACGGACAACACGTCCCAATCGGGGTGCCGCCCCCGCCTTAAGGGTCATGGCTTCCATGGCCCTTTTGCCTGTGTCAAAAAAGACTCATTGGCGCACTGTTCTCCGGGTGTAATAAAAGCCCCTGAGAGGGGGCCCGTTACACATTTATTCTAGGGTGAACGGGAACTTCCCGCAAGCCCTGGCCGAGGGGGCTTTGTCATACAAAGGCGAATGAGATCCCGACACGGAACGGCCGAGGCTTCCAGATGCAAAAACGGGGCTGCCTTCGCTTTCGGCAAACCCCGTTGCTTGACTATGTGCGGTCCGCGCCGTGCGCGATGTCAGCAGTCCCAAGTAAGGCTCAGGCTCTCGATGTACAAATTGGCGTCCGGCGAATCGTCCATGGAGTAGAGACTTACATTGACTTCAACCACGGTTCCGTCGGTAGGCCCTTTGTCCCATTCGAGGTGCACGGTACCGTTCCCATCCCCGTCGAGTTCGAAAGAGGAGTGCCAATCCCCGACCTGGTTTCTGTCGCCGTCGAGCAGGGTGATACTGTACTCGTCCTCCATGTCCACGTCGTTGGCGACGCCCATGTCGATCGCGAAATGGGTGAGGTTGTTTATTCCGATCATCAGGGAGTAGCCGCAATCCCCTAATATCGGTTCCGCTCCCACGAACCTTTCGCCCTCCCCGAAGGTGAGCTCCATGGACTCCGGCGCGACCGTCGTGTGGATGGGGTCGGATACCCCGGTTGTGACATTAACGTCTTGAGGACCCAGCCCGGACTCGAACTGGTCTCCGGTGGCGGCGTTGAAGGTGAAGCTTTTGCTCGTGGCCTTAGCCTCGAAGATGGCGTTTAGCTTCGGGCCTCCGCCAAGGGCCAGCGTGGCGACGACCGCAGCGCAGCCGATGACTGCGAGGAGTGGCGCGATTATGGTTTTCTTCATTTATTTGACCTCGTGTATAGATAAATCTATTTGGTTTGCAAAATTATAAGAAAAGGCGAAGGGATGGCAAGAGTTTTGCAGAACAACCACCGAGGGGACGACGGACATGTGTCCTAATCGGGGTACCGCCCCCGCCTTAAGGGTCATGATTTTCATGGCCCTTTTGCCTGTGCCAAAAAAGACTCATTCGCGCACCGCTCTCCGGGCGTAATAAAAGCCCCCTGAGAGGGGGGCCGCTCACACATTTATTTTAGGGTGAGCGGGCGTTCCATTCAAGTCCGCGCCTTAGTCTTGGGGAGGCAATAGGTTCTTCTTTCCCACCGCTTCCCAGCAGAGTTCTTTATAGACGCGTTTGCCGCCGATGGGGGCGCCGTTATGGTCGAGGTTATCGCACCAAAGGTTGAACTCCTCGGTGATGTCCGATCCCGCTTTGGCGGAGAGGATGAGCTGATGCACTTTGCGGAAGCTTTCCTGGCAAGAGGCGAACATCTCGTCGACGGATTCATGGTGCTCTTCCCCCGTGCAGGGATCGCGCCACAAGGCATGGCCGTTATTCTCCACGTCCATCACCGCGAATTTCTTGGGGAAGCGCGGATGGGATTGCGCCCAGGGGGTGGAATACTTTCCAAGGAGGCGGAACAAAGGGCGCTTGATGCCCGAAGGCGTATAGAGCATGCTCTCCGCGGAGACAAAGTCCTTATAGCTACGGTAGAAGGCCTCTTCGTCCAGATGAGCGGGCGAAGCATAGGCCCACATCTTGGAGATTTCCTTCACCTGATCCTCGGGGGAGAGGATGCATTTGTTCATCTTTTGATAGGTTTTCTTTCGCTTTGCGAAGGCTTGGTCCAAGATGGCCTCGAAGAAAGCGTGGGACCAACTCCAATATCCTTTCAGATTCCCGTTTTGGTCAAAGCCCGAACGATAGAAAATGTAGGCGTGGAAAACGCGGTCGACGGAATAATGCATCAAGATGCCGTCGATATAGGCGAAGAGCACGTCTTTATGAGGGCTCTTTTGCGCATATTCCACCATCTTGAGGTAGACGCTTCCCACCGGCAAGGAGTGCATGGTATGCCCCCATTGACGGATTTTGACGACCTCGTGGCGCTTTCGCCAAGGGATCGTGCCATAAGCCATGAAGGTATCGGGACCTTGGCTACCAAGGTTCACCACATCGGCAAAAGGACGGTCCTCTTCCGGGATCGTCTCTTTCGCGAAGGTGTAATGGGTGAGGATGGCAGGCATCGTTAGTCTTCTTGGTCGAAGGCGGATAAGCCTTTCTTGATGCCCTGTGCGCCGACTTTCACGTTCTTAAGAAGCAACGCGACGAGCAAGGCGATCGCGACGCAGACCAACGCGTACACGGGAAGGTACTGCCAGCCAAATGCCGGGAGGAGCATCAAGGAGCCTAAGGCGATCGGGGTGATCGTCTGGGCCGCCATCGAGGAGGCGTAATAATACCCGGTGAAGGCACCGATTTTGCTGTTAGGGCAAAGCTCGACGACCATCGGGAAGGAGTTAACATGGACTAAGGACATGCCAAAGCCCTTCACGAACCAAATGATGTAAATCCAGAACGGGAAGGTGCCGCTGCCGGCGATGTTGGTGGAGAAGGTAAGCACCGCCCATAAGACATAGGAGGCCAAGGTCAGGGTCAAGCCACCGACGACGGTCCATTTACGGCCGATCTTCGAGGCGATGATGCCCCCGATGGCAAAGCCAACGACCGAGCCCACGCCACCGACGATGACGTTGATCATCGAGGAGGCGGAAGAAGTCTTGAGGTAATAGATCGCGTAGTTGGTCATGAAGGTGGCGATACCGTTATCCGCCATGAACCAGAAGAATTCGGCGATGAGGATGAGCCAGAGCATACGGAGGTTGGCTTTGGTCATCGGTTTGTCTTCCTCGACCTTATCCACGGTTTCGGTGGACTCTTCGCCCCGACGCATGTCTTCCGCCACTTCCTCGGCGATCGCGTTCTCACGGATCTTGATCATGAGGAAGATGGCCGAGATGACCATTAAGACCGAACCGACGAGGAAGGGAATCTCGATGGTCCAGATGTTCTTATACCAAATCGGGTCGTGGATCGCTTCGCCCGTCTTGGGGTCGATCGCGGTGCCTAAGTATTTGGAGATGGCAAAGGGGATGCCGACCAAGGTCGCGGCCGCACCGCCAAGATAGCCCATGATGTTGATGATGCCGTTGGCTTTGGAACGCAAAGGCTTCGGGGTCATGTCCGGCATCAAGGCGACGGCGGGGTTGCGGTACATCATCGCGAAGATGACGACGACGGCCATTAAGGCGAGGGTTCCGGCGAGGTTGCCGAAATGGAAGAAGACCGGGATGAAGGGGAAGGCGATCGCGCAGACCAGCGTACCAACGAGGATATACGGCATGCGCTTGCCCATCCGGGTATGGGTCTTATCGGATAACTTGCCGAATATTGGTAACAAGATGAGGGCCGCGAGATTATCGATGGCCATCATGATGCCGACGAGGTATTGGACGTGACGGGTCGCGGCGTCTTGTTCCCCTACCTGCATCGAACCGTAATTGGGATAGAAGGACCCGCGGAAAAGTTCCGTCAAGAAAGTCGGGCACCAGGAGTCATAGACCTGCCATAACAACAAGATGCCAAAGAAGGCGAACCCGATGATAAAAGTCCGCTTGTAGTTGAGCTTGAGCGCGTTTGAAGACGACGCTGCTTCCGTTTTCTTCATGAGTATTACCTCGTATTTGATTCAATGTTAATGCCTTACCCCGCGGATATCTAGGGGCAGTTTCCCTTAAAAGAAGGGCTAAAAAACCCGCGCAAATCCTCTTCTTTTTCCAGAATTAATGACGTTTTTGCAGGTTTTTCATCAAGAAAAGCACGTATTAGGTCTATTTAGAAGTCAATGTCGTTTAGGTTGATAACGCGCTTAGGGGCAACCGCCTTGGGAGCGTATTCGATATCGGGCATCGGGTTGGAACCGTCGCGGTAATGGGCTTCTTTCAAGGCTAAGGCGCGTTCCCTCAAGATGCCTTTCGCGGTGCGATAAGCATCAAAGCGGCGCAAAGCGATGCAATAAGGATAAGTGAGGTAGTCGCCCTTAGGCGAATAGAGGATGGCGACATAGATCATGAGAATGCCGATCATCGCCATGATGGGATTGAAGATGGAGGCTTGCTCTACGGGAACGAAATAGAGGCAGCATCCTAATCCCGTGAGGATCGAGGCGATGAGCAGATGGATAAGGAAGAGTTTTCCAAAGCCCTTCTCCCCTACTTCCTTAATGCCTTTCTTGTGGATAAGTAAGCCAATAAGTGTAAACACGGGGATGGGGGCTAGGGCGATATAGCCTAGCAACGGATAAAACACGCCGATGACCCCTAAGGAAAGCGTAGCCAGACAGCCAAGCGCGAAAAGCCAACCATAGAGTCTCCGGTCGAATGCGTCTTTATGATGGCCGATCGCGAATACGCCTAGAGGAATGAGCAAGAACGCTTCCGCCCACAAGAGGTAATAGGCAGGGCCTACCTTGGGCAACAAGAAAGGTACCGTCCCAAGCATCAACGCAACGATGGGCGTTAAGAACAAGAACGAACGCTTGGCCATGCTCACCGGGGTCAAGTCATAACACACCCGTACCTTTTTCCCAAAGCGCAGCGCTTGCTCTTCATAGGCCTGTAACTGCGGATGGCTATTCACCACGTTCTCCACTTCCACCGGCAGAACAAGCATCAAATACATGCAGATTCCTTTGGCTTCCGCGGATAAGAAGGACGTGGTCTCCAAGAAAGTGCGGACCAAAAAGCCGATCATCATGACCAAAGCGGCGGCACCGACACGGGTCGGCTTCTTCGCGTTTTTGACGCAAAGGTAAACAAAGCGCGCGATGAGCCCAAGATAAACACCCAAGCGGATTAAGCCCCCGCTTAGTAGTTGATGGAAGAAGCCGTTATGGGCATAGGCGACTTCCCCGACGCTAACGGGAAGTTCGATCGCGCCAAGGAAATACAAAGACTGGATATCCCCTACCCCAAAGAACCATTTTAGCGGCGTGTTCAGCGCGTCGAAGATACGTTGCCACGTCACTAAGCGCATCGCGCCTGAGGAGGAGGAAAAATGATCGCGCTTTAAGGCCGCGCCCAAACGATAGAAAATCGACGATTCCCCGCCCACCTGGGCAAAGACCAACACCGTCAGGGTGATGAATGTTCCTAGGAACAAGAACCCCACGAAGAAGTTCCTTCCCGTATGGACTTTGAGCGTCGCAAAGAAGCGATACCCAAAATAAAGGACGATGATCACCCAAGACCCGATCGCCCCCGAGCCTGAGCCAATAAGCAGTTGGAATAAGCCAAGCACCACCATCGCGATTAAATAGATCGCATGGCTCCTCCGGTTATGGAGGAATCCAAAGGCGATGATCCCAAGCATCACGGCCAAAGCGAAGGTGTTGGGGTTATTCGTAAACGAGCACACCTCCGTCACCTTCCACCGCGCACCGGGCGTCCAAATCGAGGCATAGAGATCCCATTCCTTGATGAGGGAATAGGTGATCGCGGCGAAAACCACCAGAATCGCCATCACCCAAATGAAATGGACTCTCCGCACGTTATGGAACGTCTTGGGAAAGACCGCGAAGAAGATATAAAAGAAGACGCAAGACGCAGCAAAACAAGTGACGTAACGGAAACGTTCGTCCAAGGTAAACGTCCGATCATAAAGGAAAGGATCCCCGCGGTATACGCTTTCCCCCGCGATATGGGTATCGAAAGCGAATGTCGCGATCGCATTACATATAAATAAGGTAAGGAATAAGATCACCCATCCCCATTGAATCCCCAGTTTGATGTTGCGTTTCACCAGAAGAAGATAAGCGACGACCGAAATCATCAGCGCGGCGAAGCAAAGATAGAATTCGGCATTGTTCATCCACGTGGTCGGATGAGCAGAAAACAAAGCGATGCGCTCTTGGAAGAACGCGGAGAAAGCAAACAGTAAAAAACCCGAATAAAAGAGGAGGATATAGCTGATGCTATGCCCTTTATCGGGATTTCGTCTGAGTCGGAATCCTTTGCCCATTGGCAATAGGATAACCCCCTTAGATGAAAAAGAGAAACCGATAGCGTTGCTCATGAAAACAAAAATCACGAAAATAATTCCAGTTTTTAACTTGCGTTTAAGTTGGCCCCGATATCATGGACCACGAAAGGAGCGAAACGATGCGCATATTACTCTGCGAAGACGAGCGGGATCTCTCCGCCGCCGTGAAGAAAGTCCTCGAGATTTCCCATTACGAAGTCGACCAGGCATTCGACGGCGTCCAATGCCTCGAGAAAGTGCACGAAAACCATTATGACCTCATCATCCTCGACGTCATGATGCCGCGCATCGATGGCTTCCGCGCCTTGAAGATGCTCCGCCAAGAAGGGAACTCCACCCGCGTCTTGATGCTCACCGCCCGCGCCGAGATCGACGATAAGGTCCTCGGTTTGGATTCGGGGGCGGACGACTACATGACCAAGCCCTTCCAAGTAAAAGAACTTTTGGCCCGCATCCGGGCTTTGACCCGTCGCGATGGCGAAGCCGCCCCGCTTCTTACCTTTGGTAACGTCACCTTGGACCGCAATTCCTACGAATTAAAGGCCAAAACTTCCTTACGTTTGACCCGCACCGAATTCCAACTGATGGAGTTTCTCATCGTCAACCACGACAAGCTCGTCTCCACCGAACGCATCATGGAGGCGGTTTGGGATTATGACACCGAGGCCGAGATCAACGTCGTCTGGGCGTATATCTCCGCCTTAAGGAAGAAGCTTGACGCCGTCGGGGCCAACGTGACCCTTCGCGCCGTACGCGGCGTGGGTTATCAGTTGGAGGTGGAAAAACAATGATCGAAAAACTCCGGCGCAAATTAATCATCTACACCACCCTCGCGGTTTTCGCTTTGCTCGCCCTTATCCTCAGTGCGATCAACATCGCCAATTTCTCCATCGTCGCCTCCCGTGCCGATGAGGTCACGTCGCTTCTAGCTTCCAATGGAGGTAATTTCGATAACGGCCGTCCCGACGTTCCTCCTACTCCCGCGGAGTCGACGGAGCAACAAACCCAGGCGCTACCTCCTGCTCCTTCAGGCGAAAGAGGCGAACCTTTCTCCCCCATCAACCCTGAGACGAGGGATTCCACCCGTTATTTCACCGTATCGATTGATCAGAATAACGTTGCCCTCATCGTGAAGATGGCCTTCAACGAACGTTCGGTCACTCCCGAAGAGGCGATTACTTGGGCTCAAAGCCTTTCGAAGAAATCCACCGGATGGACCCGCACCTCGTATCGTTATCGCGTCTATACCTATCAAAACCTGACCTACGTTTCGGTCATCGACTTCTCCAAAGAACTTTCCCCAAGTTATAACGTCTTGTGGGGCTCGTTAATCGGTTCGCTTGCCGGCATCTTGATCACCCTGATCGTCATCATTCCCGTCTCCAAACTCATGGTGAAGCCGCTTGAGACCGCGATGAAGAAGCAGCAACGCTTCATCGCCGACGCAAGTCATGAGCTCAAGACCCCCTTAACGATCATCTCGGCCAACAACGAGATCATCGAGGTCGAATCCGGGGAATCCGAATCCACCAGGGCGATTTCCAAACAAGTCGACCGTCTCACCGCGATGGTCAAAAACCTCAACGCCTTAGCCCGTCTTGAGCACGAGCCTTCCAAATCCATCGGCCACTTCGATTTGGCCAAGACCGCTAACGACGTCGTCACGTCCTTCGCCGAGGCGTTCAAGGCAAAAGGCATCGATTTGCAATGCGAAATCCCCGACGAATTGCCCTTCGATGGGGATCAATCGATGATCGCGAAACTCATCTCGATTTTCATGGATAATGCCTTGAAATACGCGCAAAGCCGGGCCGAATTCCATCTTTACCGCCACGAAGAACGCGTCTGCATCAAGGTGCGTAACGACGCCGAAGGCATCCCCGATGGTTCGCTTGATCGCGTCTTCGAACGCTTCTACCGCACCGACGATGCACGCGCATCGGGTATTGAAGGATCGGGCATTGGTTTATCCATCGCCAAACAAATCGTCTTAAGCCATGGCGGACGCATCTCCGCCAAAGGATCTGGCGGGAATTTCGTCATCAAAGCCCAGTTCTAAGAAAGGAGGAAGAACGTATGTCCGCCATCGCCGTCATGAAACGCTTCGAGCTCAAATACATTCTTTCCGCCACCCAACGCACAGCGTTAGAAAAAGGGCTTGAAGGGCACATGAAGATCGACCAATACGGCATCACCTCCATCGCCTCGCTATATTACGACACCCCCGATTACCGCTTGATTCGGCTCTCCATCCAAAAGCCGAAGTTCAAAGAGAAGATCCGCTTACGTTCCTATGGCATCGCGACGGACTCCTCGCCCGTATACCTCGAACTCAAACGGAAATACGATGGGGTCGTGTATAAGCGGCGAGTGCCCACGACCATTCCCTTCGTCGATCGCTTCTTCAGCGGGGAGGGCGACATCACCGCCGACGGGCAGATCGCACGGGAAATCACCTACTTCCGGGATTATTACCAAACCCTCGTACCCGCTTGTCTCATCATCTACGACCGGGCGGCCTATTATGAACCTGGCGGCGATTTGCGGCTCACCCTCGACGCCAACCCCCGCTTCCGCATCGATGAACTCAACCTCAAGACCTCGATGGAGGGCACGTCGTTACTACCGGAAGGATCCTCGATTCTTGAGATCAAAGTGCAGCAAGCGATGCCGTTATGGCTGAGCCACCTGCTCGATGAAAACCACATCTACCGCGCCTCCTTCTCCAAATACGGGGAAGCGTATAAATCGCAAGCCGTCCGACTGATGGCGGAAAGGATTCAAACACCATGGACAACATCTTCAGTTCCGTATTCGCTACTTCAATGAACACCTGGGGGACCTTCGTCTCCATCGGCGTGGCTTTGGTCATGGGGGTGCTTTGCTCCTGGATCTGTTCCTTCCGGCTAAGGGCGAGCAAAGGCGTCTTCATCACCGGTTCCTTGATGCCCGCCGCCATCGCGACCGTCTTCATCCTCATGGGCTTTTTCCTCGAAGGCTCGGCGACCACCACTTCGCGCTTATTGACCCTCGCGGTTGCCTTTGGGTTAATCCGCTTCCGCTCCAGTAACGGCAAGGCCGAGGAAATCCTCTTCCTCTTCCTTTCCGTGGTCGAAGGCGTGGCGTTTGGCCTTGGTTACCTCGCCTATGGCGTCATCCTCTCCTTAGTGCTTTCCTTGGCCTACTTTGGCCTCACCTTCCTCCCCATCTTCCGCCACAAGAAGTTCAACCAAGAACGCCTGCTCAAGATCACCATCCCCGAATCCTTGGATTATTCCGAAGTTTTCGATGGGACCTTGAGCCATTATTGCAGCGACTCGGAGCTCGTCGGCGTCAAAACCACGAACATGGGATCGATGTTTTCCTTGTCCTACCGCATCGTCATGAAAGACTCCCGTGAGGAGAAGGAATTCATCGACGAACTCCGCACCAAAAACGGCAATCTCGAAATCTCGGTTTTGCCCTTTGTCACCGAGAAAGGCATCCTCTAACCCTCTAATCAATTAGACTTTCATTTGACTTTATCCCCCGTTTTGATACTTTCTTTAGAAAACGGGGGATTTCTTCATGAAAGCTCATAACTGTTCTAAATGTGGTGAGCCACTCGACCTACGGGATGGCTTTTACGTTTGCAAATACTGTGGTCAGACCTATACCGATGAGCAGGGGCTCACGGAAGAGGCGTTTGATGGCAAAAATCCCACTTCCGCCGAAGTGCGCGAAACCCAAGCCGCGATCACCAGGGACTACGATTTCGCCTCCGCCGTTAAACGCGCGCATAACTTAGTCGAGAGCTATCCCAAATCCCAAAGCGCCCTATGGCTTTCCTTTTTGGCCGAGAACGAAATCATCTACATGCCTAATTCCCAAGGCAAAGACGTCCCCACCTTCATCGAACCCGAACGCGATTTCTCCAAATCCAAGTTCTATCCCAAATTAGATCGGAAGCACAAAGCCCTCGCAGATGAAATCGACGAAGTCCGTCTGCAAGTGCTCAAAGAACAACAAGTCGTCAAAAACAAATACGACGTTTTCATTTCCTATAAGCGCGAACGCACCGATGGGCAAGGGCTCACGGAAGAAGCCAAGTGGGCTAGTGACGCCTTCAACGCCCTCATGAACGACTCGGACGAGATCCGCGAACTCACCGGCAGCAAATCCTTGCGCATCTTCTTTGACCGCAACCTCGCCGGCAGCCAAGCGGGTTGGGAGCCCCACATCTTCAAAGCCATCCGCGACGCAAGGGTCATGATCGTGTTCGGCTCGGACGAAGATAACATCGAATCCCGTTGGGTCAAAAACGAATGGAAACGATTCGAGCTATACAAAAAACGTGGCGATGACGGCAAGCAATTCATCCTCGTCGCCCCCGATAGCGGCGTCGATTTCCGCCACATCGACCCCTGTTTGACCGAACAAAACGCGATCAATCCCGGCAGCGACCAAAACCGCCTCCTCATCAAGCGCGTCATCCAATGCCTTAACGCCAAACGCACCGGATTACAGGAAGACGTCGTCGTCCAAAAAGACTCCAAAGCCACCCTTTCGGGCAATTCCTCCCGCCGCGACGTGGCCGAATCCACCGAGCTTGGATCCGGAGGCAAGAAAAACGCCCAGATCAGCAGCGACATCACGCGCCGCCTCCGTCTCATCGAAGACGACCTCGCCTCCAACCGCCGCCGCCACGCGATCAAAGACCTCGAAGCCCTCAAGCAAGAATTCGCCACCCCCGAAAAACCCGTCGGCGAGATCACGTTGCTGGAACTTGCCATCGAGCAAGGCCTCTCCAGCCGCATCGCCTTATTCTCGCCCGACCATTTTCGGGAGTTCACCCAATGGGACCGCCTCAAAGAAGCTCTCCGCACGGTGATTAGCACCGATTCGGCGACGAAGATCCTCGATATCCTCTATACCAACCTCATCGCGAAAAAATACGGTACGATCCCCGGAACGCGCATCTTCGAAAACATCCAAGGATTCGTCTTCCCTAAGCGCGAGGAATATTGGCAAAAGATCCTCGAGACGGCCACCAGCAGCGTCGATGAGACGATGTTCGATTGGGTCATCGACATCATCGATATCCCCGATGAGCAGCGCATCGACGCCATAAGGACGTTCGCCGAAGCCTGCCTCAAAGAGGGCAACTATATCGGGGCGAGCAAAAACGCCGCGCGCATCGAAAACGACCGGGTCGCCGCGCGGGTCTTGCTTTTGTCTAGCGTCGAAGTCTCGACCTTCGACGAATATTTCTCCGCCAACACGATCATTCGCTTCCAACAACTTCCAAACTATGAGCAATTAAGGGACTACCTCTCCTACCTAAGCGACGAAGAACGCACCAACGTCTTGTCTAGTGGCTTGAAGCGCTACGCCGAATCCGAGTTCCCTTACCACCGCCTAGAAGTCCGAAGCGGCTTCGTCGCCTTCGTCGATCCGATCCTGCGTCTAATCCCAAGCGAATCCACGCGCCGTATGCATATGAACGCGATCGCCAAAGCATCAAGGTCCCAAGAGGCCTACCAAATCGCGTCCCATTACCTCGAACTTCTTTTAGACGACACCCCCGATGACGCCGAACGTTACTGGCAGATATTGCTATGCAAAAACAACTGCTACGACGAGTCGGGTCTATACCGTCTCAAACGCGACATCACCGAGACCGACTACTTCCAAAAAGCCATCGCCTTGGCCCCCGAAGGAAGCAAGATCGAGGAGTTGCTTCGCGAGGTGCGTACCCGTCAACGCATCATGGCTAGACGCAACGCCACCTATGGACGCCGCACCGTCTTTGCGCGCATCTTGGCGAGTCTATCCATCGTCTTGTTGCTTGGTATCATCGCCGTAAACGTCTTGGTACTGGTGAAGATCGATCCCTTCTATTCGCTCTACCAGCGCTTTGCCTTCTTGCTCTTTCCCAATAAAGATGACCCAAGTTTCGGGTTCTGGATTCCTTATGTCGTGCTGGGACTTGCTGCCGTGCTTTTGGTTCTGAACGCCCTCTTCTTCAAAAAGCGGAACCATCCCATGCTGGAACTATTGCCAGGCCTAGGATCGCTCGTCCTCGTTGGGGGCGTGGTCTTTGGGGCCATTGGGGTGCCGATTGTATTCCCCGATACGCCGAATAACGGCATCATCCATAACGAAGGCCCCTCCCAATACGTCCTCAACAAGAACGCCGATGGCACGGCGGCCCAGGTCAAATTCGTCTCCATCAAGGAAGATGACGCGATCATCAACCTCACCGGAACCTTGGAGGATTTGCCCATCACCTCCTTTAGCCCAAACGCCCGCATCGAGAGCAACGGCCACCCCTATACGTTGAAATTTGGCAAGGAATTGCAGGAATTTCCCGCGACTTTGTTCAATTTCGACCGCGATTTGAAAGGGATTATCATCGACGGAGAATCCAGTGTCACCATCTCCGCCGGTAGTTTCTATGGCTGCACTTCCTTGCAGCGTATCGACGTCCCGCGCCTTCGTTCCGTCGGGGCGGTATTCGAACCCCTTTCGAAGGATGAGTTCCAACAGGCAATGCCCTTCTCCCGCCTCGCCGATAATAGCGAAGAATCCTCTTCCTCCAGTGAGGAGACTTCTTCATCCTCAAGCCAAGCCATGTATCCCGACGGCCAATATCCGCTTGAAGAGCTCCTCATCGGGGGCGGGTCCATCGATACCTATGCCTTCTATCGCTGCGGCAACCTCAAGAACCTGACCTTCAAAGGCAGCGTCGCGGTGTCCGATGACGTGTGGGGCGAAAACCTCGATGCGCTTGAAAGCGTCACCTTCCTCGACGAAGAAGCGACCGTCACCGCCAAGTTCTTCGAGCCCATCTCCTATACTAGCGCCACCGTCACGTTGCCGAGCGCTTTGGCCTATAGCATCAACCTGCCGATGATCTATCCGGAGATGAAACTCAACCTCCTCGACTATTCCCCCGAGGTCGAGTTCACCTACCTTTGCGACACCCTCTCCCCCGTTTTGTCCAAACTCACCGAAGAGGAGTGGCTTAAGGACAACCTCCATAGCGTCTCGCGCGAGCTCCACCGCGTCCGCGATCTCTATGAGGAACTCACCGAGGACCTCAAGACCAAATACAAGGACGAATACCGTCTCTTCGAACCGGCCTGGACCTACGTGGATTTCCGCATCTCCGCGGACGCCCTTCCCACGAAAATCGATAGCGACACCCTCAATCTATTCGACGAGTACATCACCCTGTTCAACCACCTTGCAAGCCTCTATAAGAGCATCGTCTATGGCATGGACGCCTTGCGCGATCAATATGCCGCCGTCGAGAAGGCCTATACCCTTTATAAGGCAGCCTCCTCCCCGGACTACTTTGACCTAAATGATCCAAAGGATTGGGAACTTTACGATTTCAACGAGGAGGTTCGTTATTTCCTCGCTAAGCCCATTGACGCGACCTCGAAAGAATACCTTGACACCTACACGGGGATCCTTAATAAAATCGCAGCCCAAAGCGACCATGAGCGCAGCATCTTCGCCGTATACGAAAGCTTCTTAGGGCACAACGACCGCATACAGAAAGCCTGCGCCGAGCAAGCCGTCATCGAGATCGAAAAGCTCAACATCGACGAAGTCAGCTTGGCCAATGTCGGGATGTTTAACGGGGCGCTTTATTACCTCGATTTCATCGATGAAAGCCACCGCAAATACGTCACCAACCTTGACCACTTCGAGGAATGCTACGACAAGTTGGAGACCTTGATGGCCGAGGATTACGTTACGAAGATCGACGCCCTCGTCCTAAACGATCTCACCATCGACGACTATGCGCAGGTCATGGCCCTAAAAGAGGAAATCGATGACCTTACGGACAAAGGCAAAGGGAAGATCACCAACCTCGACCACTTCGAGGAATGCCTCGACCGCCTCTACCACCTCCGCGCCGACGAAGTCGACAAGTTGATCCTTGGCATCGGGGAAATCGTCGAAGAACGCTTCCCCCAAATCACCGCGGCCATCGACGCCTATAACGAATTAAGCGACATCGAAAAGGGCTATGTGCAGTACTACTCCTTGCTTAAAACAGCCGTCGATACCAAGACGATCATCGAGATCCTTTCCCTCGCCGCCTCCAAAGGAGACATCGAATTCCTCTCCAAAGGCATCACCCTCTTCACCTTGACCGCTACCTCGGGATATAGCTGGCTCGTCAAAGAAGACAACCGCGCGAAAGTGGATACCATTCGCCTTGGCGCGGGCATCGAATCCTTGCTCCTAGATTCCTTAAGCACCTCCTTCACGAATATCGAGGAAGTCGTCTTCCTCCTTTCCTCCATGAACGAGCGTGCCGGGACATCCTCTTCTCGTTTGACGCTGACCGGAACTGAGGATTTCACCCTCCGCATCGACGGCAAGGACGCGGACGCGAAGCGCCTCACTAGCCTCGTCCTCCATGGCGGGCATTACGCCTTTGAAAACCTCGTTTTGCCCTATGCTTACATCCAAGCCGACGGGGAAGTCTCCATCGTTTGTAACGGCACGAATGACCTCCGTTGTGAGTCACTTGGCACCGACGTGATTCGGGCCACCCATGGCCTTAGCCTCGCCATTAGGGATGGCACGACCTCCATTAAGGCATCGAGTCATAGCGAGTCCGGCTTATACATTACCGGCGGCGACTTAGCCATCGATATCGCCGAAGGCGCCTCTTTATCCGTCGAAGGATGCTCGGGCAATGCCGGCATCATCCTTAACGGCAAACCCGCCGTCTACTGCGAAAAGAAACTCACCATCTCGGGCAAAGGACGCTTCGTCGCTAATGGCGGCGATGGATCCAAGTCGGGCAACATGGGGGGTGCGGGCGGAAACGGCGCCGACGCGGTTGTTTGCCGTGGCTTCCAGCTGCTTGGGACGCCAAACGTCACCTTGCGTGGTGGCGATGGCGCGGATGGCATGAATGGGGCCAAAGGAAACGATGGCGCCACCAACACGACTTCCTATTGGGTCGAAGACGTCTTTGGCATCTTCGGCGCGAAAATCCAGGCCATCTACCGTTATTACCAAGCTTACCGTGGTAGCAATGGCGGAAACGGCGGAAACGGTGGCAATGGCGGACTCCCTCTGAAAGCAGAAGGGAAAATCGACTTTGGCACCGCGACCGTCCGTCTCGTCTTTGGTAATGGTGGAAATGGCGGTAACGGTGGCCAAGGCGGCAAAGGCGGCGATGGCGCCAACTATAGCGGCACCGCCTCAGGCATCTCCTTCCTCACCTGCTATGACCCCGGCAAAGGGGGCGATGGCGGAAACGGCGGAAACGGTGGCAACGCGGGCAAAGCCCAAACCTACTCCTACCCCACCGGAAATAACATCACCATCGTCAAAGGCAATAGCGGGAACCCTGGACGCGGGGGCGAAGGCGGTCAAGCAGGCAAAGGCGGACGCGGTGGTTCCACCCACGCCACGGCCAACGACCACTCCGCATCCGACGCTGCAAATGGCGTTGCAGGAAGCCGCGGGGCGGATGGAAAATAATTAAGTATGCTCGATAAGACCACGATCCGTCCCTATCACTCTGGCGATGCGCAAGCGCTCATGGATTTCCTGAAGCACGCCCACTTCCTTTTAGGCGACGACGACTTCACCCCAGGCAAAACCAGCGTCTTGGATTTCCTCTTCTCCGAACGGGGAGAGATCCTTGGATTACTGGAAGCCGAAGTATGCACCGTCTCCTCCTTATCGCACGTTTCCCCCGCTTTGCTCGTGGACAAAGTCGCTTTATTTCGCGGCTATGAAGACGAGGAATTCGTGGGGGCGCTTCTTGGCTATTTGAAAGGGCAAGCCATCGGCTTAGATGTCGATTACATCTTCCTTAACGGCGAAGAGCTCCCCTTTGAACGCGAACTCGGATTCACTCCTTCCGCACCCGTTGGGATCTACGATGAAATAGACCCGGAAGGAAACCTCAAGACCCTCCGTTTCTTGCCCATACGCGAGCCGAAGATCATCCCTGGATTCTTCCATAAGCTCTAAGTTCGACGCGGTCCCACCGCGTTTTTTCTTCGCTTTTCCACGCACGCATATATTTATGTGCTCCCTTATGCGGAGCATGCGATATAATGGAACAAATTTCGAAAGGGTTTTCCTCATGATTCATAAAATTGGTGTTCTCACTTCTGGCGGCGACGCCCCGGGCATGAACTGCGCCATCCGCGCCGTCGTTCGCGCGGGTTTGCGGTATGGACTAGAAGTCTATGGCGTCACCAACGGCTACAAAGGCCTCGTCGAGGGCGACATCCACAAAATGGACCGCTCCTCGGTTTCGGATATCGTCAACCGCGGCGGCACCATCCTCCAGACCGCGAGGTTACGTGAATTCAAGGAAGAATCCGTCCGTCAGATCGCCGTCAATAACTTGAAGAAGCTTGGCATCGAAGCCCTCGTTGTCGTCGGTGGCGACGGCTCTTACATGGGCGCGAAGAAACTCACCGAAATGGGCATCAACTGCGTCGGACTTCCCGGCACGATCGACAACGACATCGCCTCCACCGATTACACGATCGGGTTCGATACCTGCCAAAACACGATCATCGACTGCATCGATAAGATCCGCGACACGACCGAATCCCATCAGCGTTGCGCCGTCATCGAGGTCATGGGCAACCACTGCGGCGACCTCGCCTTATATACCGGCTTAGCCGAAGGCGCCGAGATGATCATCACCCCCGACCACCCGATTCCCGAAGAGGAAATCATCAACTCCTTGAAGATCCTCCACGACTCCGACAAGAAGCGCGCGATCGTCATCGTCTCCGAGAAAATCTATCCCGACATTCACGCCTTCGCGGCCAAGATCCAAGAAGAGACCGGCTTTGAGACCAAGGCCGAGGTCTTAGGACGCGTCCAGCGCGGCGGCTCCCCGAGCGCCTTTGACCGTGTCCTCGCCGCCCGTATGGGTGCCTATGCGGTCGACTGCCTCTTAGACGGCAAAGGCGGTATCTGCGTCGGTATGGTCAACAACAAAATCGTCGCTTACGACATCTACGAAGCGTTGCAACTCCCCCGTGATAAGCACGCCTCCATGCTCCGTCTCATCGACATCTTGAAATAAGAAGTCCTTAGGGACTTTCTTTTTTCGCAAGGAGAACACATGAAACTCAACATTTCCAAGAAAACCAAGATCATCTGCACCATCGGCCCGGCCTCGGATACCAAAGAGAAGGTCCGGGAACTTTACGAAGCGGGCATGAACGTCATGCGCATCAATTTCTCCCATGGCACCCATCCCCAGCAGCAACAAAAGATCGACATCGCCCGTTCCTTTGAGAAAGAGGGCATCTACATTCCCGTCGCCTTGGACACCAAAGGACCCGAAATCCGCACCGGCTATATGACCGGGGACGCCTTAGACATCCCCGATGGCCACAAGATGCGCATCTCCATGGAAGAATGCCTTGGCACCTTGGAGAAATTCTCCGTCACTTATAGTGGCCTATACGAAGACGTCAACGTCGGCGACCACATCCTCATCGACGATGGCAACCTCGACTTCGAGGTCATCGGCAAGGATGACAAGACCCGCGAACTCCTCGTGGAGGCCAAAAACCATCACGTATTAAAGAACCAAAAAGGCGTCAACTGCCCCCACTCCCACCTCTCCATGGCCTTCATCTCGCCCAAAGACGAAGACGATTTGAAATTTGGCTGCGAGAATGACGTGGATTGCATCTTCGCTTCCTTCGTCCGTCGTCCCGAAGACGTCCTCGAGATGAAAGCGATCCTCAAGAAATACGGCAATCCCAACATCCCCATCTTCGCCAAGATCGAGAACCCCGAAGCGGTCACCAAGATCGAAGGGATCGTCGATGTGGCCGATGGCGTCATGGTCGCCCGTGGCGACCTTGGCGTGGAGATCCCACCCGAGACCGTCCCCGACGTCCAGCGCCACATCATCACCGTCTGCCGTAACAAAGGCAAACCGGTCATCACCGCGACCCAAATGCTCGATTCGATGGTCACCCATCCCCGTCCCACCCGCGCCGAAGTCACCGACGTCGCCACCGCGGTCGACGAAGGCAGCGACTGCGTCATGCTTTCGGCCGAAAGCGCTTCGGGTCTATATCCCGTCCAGGCCGTCTTGATGCAAGGCTCCATCGCCCGTACCGAGGAAAACAACCACCTCGACTACGAGAAACTCGCCACCCAAGCCTACGAGACCAGCGACCGCACCAATAACGACGCGATCTCTAACGCCGTTGCCAATACCGCTTTGTTAATCGGGGCCAAGCTCATCGTGAACTTCACCGAGCGCGGCAATTCCTCCTGGCGCATTTCCAAGGCCCGTCCTTGCTGCCCGATCATCTCCATCACCTCTTCCCGCCGCGTCGCCATGCAAGGCGCGTGGATGTGGGGTGTCTATAGCGTTCTCTTAAAGACCTCGATGCCCGACTTCATCGAAGAGATGGAAGTCCTCGCCTTAAAGATCGCGAGGGAACTAGGCATCGCCCCTGGCGAGCACATCATCATCGCCGGTGGCACCCCCACGGGAGCGGGCAACACCAACTTCATGCGTATCGTCACCGTCAACGACATCAAGGAAATGGATGAATAACCATGCGTAAAGTCATTGCTTTAGATATCGGCGGGACCAATACCCGCTGCGCCCTCATCAACGAAAAATACGAAGTGGAGAACGTCCTTATCAAACCGACCGTCGTGGGCAATTTGGATTTGTTTTTGGCCTCGGTCGCAAACGTCATCGAAGAAGCCATCAAGGACTTCGATGGGGTCGTCGCCATTTCCGCCGGCGTCCCGGGGCGCGTCCGTCATGATGGCTACATCTACGCTCTCCCCAACGTCCACATCTCCGCGATTCCCTTAAGCGAATATCTTTCCAATAAGTTCCATCTCCCCTGCTACGTCCGTAACGACGCCGAAGTCGCTGCCTTAGCAGAGGCCAACGTCGGACCTTATAAAAAATTCAAGTCGCTTTATTTCGTCACCATCTCCACCGGTGTCGGAGGCGCTCTTTGCATCAATGGCAAGCTCACCAACTCCTCCTATGAGATCGGCCATACGATGACCGCCTACCATAACGAGATCCACGAATTCGAACACATGGCTTCGGGCACGGGCTTGCGCCGCCTTTGCGACATGAATGGTTTGAATATCGAGGATGCGCGCGCCTTCTTCGAGCTCGTCAAGAACAAACATCCTCTCGCCTTACGCGTCTATAAGGATTGGATCAAGATGCTCTCCGAATGGATCGAGATGGTCCAAGATAACTTCACCCCCGATGTCTTCACGATCACCGGAGGCGTCATGAAGAGCAAGGACATCTTCTTCGAGGACCTTCGTAGAGCCTGCCCCTTCTCCCACATCGAAGAATGCGCTTGCGGCCAACAAGCGGGCCTAATCGGTGCGGCGGTGTTCGGGTTCCAAAAAGCCGCCTAATCCCCTAAATATGATGAAAGAAGCCGCAATTTGTTCTAGCCGAGCAACTATCGCGGGGAACCTTATATGATCAAAAGCAAACTTCTTTGCGTGCTCGCTTTTGTCCTGATTTCGTGTTCTTCTAACACGGCACCAAGCAATTCTACCCACTCGATGGATTCCATAACATCATCGCCTTCCTCTTTATCCACGGATGGATCCTTCACGTTTTCCTACCCTATTTGGCAGTTTTATATGAATGGGCTGACGCTGCTATGGGGCGATTATGTGATTCCTAGCTATCTGACCAAACAAATTGCAATCGAAAATATGTTTTTGGGCGATTGGATAACATTGAATTGCCGCGGCACGTATTGGTATCAACTAGAAGAAGTGCCGATGACATTAGTGGTAGCGGATTACGAATATGTTTCCATTGAGCAAGTCAAAGGGTGTTGCATTGAAGTCGCGATCGAATCCGGAACACCCAAGATTGAAGAAAAGGGACTATCGATTTATTCCGATTCCTCTTATGCGGGGTGCGAGTTTGGTTACCAGTACGCGCTTGATGAAAACGGGGCATCGGTACCGCTTTCCTCGTTAGGGAAAGCATATGCTTGGACGAACGAAAAGCATCCAAATATCGTCTACGGGTACACGACGTATTCTCGATAAGAAATCAAAAAAAAGCCGAAGCGAACTTTGAAATTTTTGATTATTGCTCCGTTAATCACGCAATCTTGATGGCAGGGCGCACGCTGACGAACGTGGTGTCGACGAAGCGCCTGGTCTCGTCGACGTAACCATCGTACCTGACATACCACGCGCTGTAGGAGTGGTCGCTGCGAGGAGAACGAGTCCAATAGTGGCCATTATATAAGTAAGATGAGCTGGTTTCATACCAAGCGCCTCTTGCTCTAGCCCAGTCAGTGGTCCTGCAGTATCTGGTATTCGTTGATGATGTTGACTCTGAGAAGCCATAACTACTGTTGATATAGTTCTTATAACTTGGTAAAAACACATTGTCCTCGGTATTGGCGCAGGCATAACTATTACTAGTGCTATTTGTAGTTGAAGCACGATTATCAACAGTTGTTGTTTGAATATGACTATTTCCTAAAGCAAATGCAGAATTATAGAAGTCATTATTAAGCCATGTACGAATATCGCTGTATTTGTAGTTATTGGCATAAACAGTCTTGCCATCAATGGTTCTGCTAGATTGTGAATCGTAATAACAATGGGCGTCGAGCAAAACCGACGAGAGGACGTAGCGTTTGCCGTTGCTATTGCTCAGGACGTTCCACACGATAGGTTCACATTTAAACCAATAAGTGGTTTTCCTTACGATGGTTGTTCCATTATCAAATTTACTGGTAAAAGAATTAGCAGTATATGGTGTCGCACTTAATTTTGCGTAATATTCATCGTTATATAAATACCATCCATTAGATTCTGGTGTAGTTAAAGCATTTAGAGCAGAAACTAGAGATGAATCGTTCACGTTCTTTTGTGGGTATAGGCCATAGGTAACGGTTTTATTTTTAGTAGAGAACATTGGCGTGATGCCTAAGCTTTCGTTTCCGCTTGGAACATATCTATCGTCGTCACATGTTAGAGCAGCAAATGAATCATAAGTGAAAAAATCGTGCTCAACGCATGTGACTCCTGGATCAGTGAATTGATGGGTAGCACATCCGTTAATGCTGCTAGCCCAGAATTCTTTACTGCCGTGAGTGGTTTCGGTAGGCGCAACCGCCGCATAATGATGCCAAACCTCGCCATTCGTAGCGAAGCCAGATGAACTTTTCAGACCACCGCTAACAGCCAAAACGGCACCGGTGATAATCATTGATGTTGCAGTAACGGACAATAGAATTTTCTCTTTATTATTCATATCTACAAACCTTCTTTGTATTGATTAAAAGAAATAGCGAAGATGCGAAATCAATTCAACATTTTTATGTAATAACCTACTGAATTACCGAACTTTTTCTTGATAAATCCTTTTCTTACCAAGACCCATTGCGTCACCGAAACCACATTCACTACTAAATACGGAATTTATATCAACAAATATAAAAAGGCCCAACTTCCTAAAATGATGGCTTTTCTTCTTGAACGAGGTTATTTCACCAAATAACGACCGCGGAGGAAGCGTTCATATAAATAAACGTATCCAAGGTCATAGATGACGAAGGCGAAGAAGAACCCGCTCGTAACGTCGCTTGCGTGATGGGCCCCGCAGACGATGCGCCCAAAAGCCATCGCGATGGTATAGACATAAACCCCGACGCGGATTCCTAAGGCGGTGTGTTTCTTGTCTAGTGTGGGATATAGACGCGGCAAGGCACATAAAGGAAGCATCATCAACGAGGTCATCACGTGGGAGGAAGGGAAGGCGAAGAATTCTTCTCTGGACCACTTGGTAATGCCAAGGATCTTCATCGCGCCGTCGATTTGGGCGGCGGTGAGCTGATATTCGCCACCGACTTGGTATTTGGAGAAGGAAAGGAAGAACTGCGGCTCGAAAAACGCCTTCCAGCCATTAGCTAAATTAATCGGCGCGCCTACTTCTTGCAAGGCATATAACGTGCGGAAACGCGGGCGAAGCCAAATGAATTTGAGGATATAGGCCCAGGCCAGCGTACAAACTACAAGTACCAAGACGAAGATCGCAAAGAAGAAGGCTTCCTTGCTTTGTTCTTTCTTAATAAAGCGCACGGGTAAAAATGATAACCCCGCGAAAAAGACGGCCAAAACGATGATGATCAACGCCTTGCTTCCAAAGGAAAAGGAATAATTGCGGACAAGTGACCCGTAGAGGTGATATCCCCCAAACGCCGATACGCCAAGCGCGGCTAGGATAAAGATGATAAGCAAGACGCGGTGCACGGTCTTGTTTTGCTTTGGGTGGAAGAAGGCAAGCGTCCAACTGGCGAAAGATATGAAAAGGAACGGGAGTCCATCCCCAAGAACTTCAAAGAACTTCCCAAAGCCGTTTTGAAGGGAGAAAAGATTCTGGGAGATTTGGAAATCGAAGAACGCCGTGACCGCGAAAGCCACCACGACCATCCCATAGACGATATACCGTTCGATCTTTCCCATCGCGACGATATTGTATCGATGTTCGGCCAAAGAAAAAAGTGCCCCACTATCGACGGTTTGGCTTTTATCGAGTCCTCGTCCTTCTCTTACCAAAGCCCTTGGAACAAGTTCTCTTTTTATTGAGCGTCCCGGTGTTATAATTGTTGGCATGAAAACCCTGAAAGGTTTGTACTCCCTTCTATGCGCTCTTCCACTTCTTGCTTCATGCGGTGGGGAATCCAGTCTTTCCTATTCCAAAAAGGAAGGAAGCGACGCAGGGGATTATTCGCTCAATTATTACGAAGATAAGAAAGGGTTCTTCATCGAGGATTATCTTGGAAGTGATTCCTCGATTTCCATCCCTTTAGAAGCGACCGTTGGTGAAGTTACCGCACCAATCGTGGGCATTAGCGAATTCGCCTTTGCGGGTAGGTCCGTAAGGGAAATCCATCTCAGCCAAAACATCCATAGCATCGGCGGATACGCGTTCCATCAAAGTTCGCTTCAACGGCTCGTCGTCACCCCCTATTTATTGGAGGTCGATCCCAATGCCTTCGCCAATTGTTCCATTTCCTTCGCGGAAAAAGATGGCGTGAAATACCTTCCCACCGAAAAAGGCGATCGTGGTTACGCCATCGCTTTTTCCGGGGGTGAAAAGGCGACGGTCACCTTAGCGGAGGAATGCGAGGCAATCTACGACGATATTTTCACCGGCGCCCAGACGATCAACGTCGGGATGAACGTGAAATCTTTCGGAAACATCGCGCCATGGTGTCGTAATATTTTGCCTTCTACGCTCGAAGAAATCAGCGTGATCAAAGTAGGCAATAACGCCCTCAGACTCAACAAGACCTTAAAATCCGTTACCATCAGTGGCTACTCCAGCTTCATTGGTCAGAAAGCCATTTCCGATACCAACGTCGAATCGATTCGCATCGAAGATGGCGTAGAAAGCATCCGCGCCCTTGCTTTCTCCGGTTGCGAATCCCTAACCTCCATTCTCATCCCAGAAAGCGTCACTTCCATCGGAAGAGAAGCGTTTGGGGGTTGCAAGGCGTTAACGACGATATCTCTTCCAAGTTCCTTGAAGGCAATAAGCCAAGCCACCTTCACCTATTGCGAGTCCCTAACCTCGATCACTTTGCCAGAAGGCATCACTTCTATTGGGATACATGCTTTCTCACACTGCTCTTCTATAAAGACCATTTCCATCCCAAAAAGCGTCACTTCCATCGATGGATGGGCCTTTCTTTACATCCCTTTTGAATCGGTCTTCGTTCCGATAAACGTCACCTCGATGGGCAAAAACGTCTTTTATCCTGGCGGTAATCTCACCATCACCATCCAGTGCGAAGCAGAGTCGAAGCCTAGTGGCTGGAACGCGGAATGGTGCGGTTCGCAATGCACCGTCGTTTGGGGTTACAAACAGTAACGACTAAAGCGGCAAAGAACTTGAAATCGTTTTGAAAATAACGTTATACCGCCCGCAAAACCCCCGTTTTTTTTGACGGCGATCCTCCTTTTGGCCATTTTCCCGATGATTGAGAACTTGGCTCCATCCGCAAGCCCCGCATAAAGAAAAGACCCGCCAGTTGTTTCCAACTTTTGGGTCTAGTTTCAGTTAAGGTTTTGCCCGCAGGAATTAGAACTTGCGGTTGGCGAAGGCCTTGAGTCCGAGGTATTCGGCTTCCTCACCAAGCTCTTCCTCGATGCGGAGGAGTTGGTTGTACTTGGCCATACGGTCGGTACGGGAAGCAGAACCGGTCTTGATCTGGCCCGCGTTGACGGCGACGGCGAGGTCGGCGATGGTCGCATCCTCGGTTTCGCCCGAACGGTGGGAGACCATGCAGGTGTAACCGTTGCTCTGGGCGAGGCGGATGGCGTCGAGGGTCTCGGTCAAGGTGCCGATCTGGTTGACCTTGATGAGGATTGAGTTGCCGATGCCTTTGATGATGCCTTCACGGAGGATCGAGGGGTTGGTGACGAAGAGGTCATCGCCAACGAGTTGGACCCTCTTGCCAAGGCGCTCGGTGAGACGCTTCCATCCTTCCCAGTCGCTTTCGGCAAGGCCGTCTTCGATGGTGATGATGGCGGGGTATTCGTTGACCATGGATTCGAGGTAATCGATCATCTCTTCGGTGGTCTTCTTACCTTCTTTGGACTTCACGAGGTTATAGACACCATTGCCTTCATAGAATTCGGAGGAAGCGACGTCCATGCCAAGGAAGATCTGTTCGCCAAGCTTATAGCCGGCTTTTTCGACGGCTTCGGCGATGAGGGCCAAGGGCTCTTTGTTGCCAGAGGCGCAGCTGGGGGCGAAGCCACCTTCGTCGCCAACGCCGGTCTCATAGCCATGGGCTTTGACGACCTTCTGGAGGGTGTGGAAGATCTCGGTGCCGGCGCGGAGCGCTTCACGGAAGCAATCAAAGCCAGCGGGGATGATGAAGAATTCCTGGAAGTCGACGGTGGACTGCGCGTGGGCGCCGCCGTTGATGACGTTCATGCAGGGAGTCGGGATGACTTTGCCATTGGTGCCGCCGATATAGCGGTAAAGAGGGATGCCAAGCGATTTGGCGGCCGCGTGGGCGACGGCGAGGGAGACGCCAAGGAGGGCGTTGGCGCCGAGGTTCTTCTTGAACGCGGTGCCATCGAGGTCGAGCATCTTGCGGTCGATGCCAAGTTGGTCGGTGACTTCCATTCCTTCGACCACGGGGGCGATCTTCTCGTTGACGTTGGCAACGGCCTTTAAGACGCCTTTGCCGAGGTAGCGGGACTTGTCGCCATCGCGGAGCTCGAGGGCTTCGCGTTCACCGGTGGACGCGCCGGAAGGGACGATCGCACGGGCTTTGATTCCAGAGTCGAGGGTAACTTCGACCTCAACGGTGGGGTTTCCACGGCTGTCGAGGACTTCGCGGCCATGGACTTTGATGATTTTTGCCATTTCTTTCTCCTTAATACTATTAAGAATTTGGTATGTCGAAATTATACGGCATATCCGCCTATAAGGCGCATAAAAATGTTTCGAAGTCTCGGATTGCTTAGTTAACGTCGGAATCGCGTTCGCCGATATAGGTGGAATCGGCGAGGTCTTCCTTCTTCATCTCGCGCTTTTTGCCATACATCGCGCCATCTGCGCGGTTAAGGACGTCTTCGACGCTTGTGTCCACGCTAGGCTGGTATTCGGCATAGCCGATCGCCGCCGAGATGCGCTCTTCCAAAGTGAGTTCGACGTCGCGACGAAGTTCACGCATCTTCTCATCGAAGCTTTCGATAAGCTGCTTGGCTTTGCGGTGGTCGCTACGGCGCAGAAGCGCCACGAATTCATCGCCCCCGATGCGATAGACGCGGGAATGGGCGAACGTACCGCAGATGATGCTCGAGAGTTTGATCAAAGCCAGGTCGCCCCTACCGTGCCCGAGTTCGTCGTTGATGGTCTTAAGATAGTTCAAGTCGATCATCGCGATGCCAAAAGGTTCGGCCTTGCCTGAGGCGATGGCCTCATTGATCTCCGCCGCATCGGTGTCGAAGGCGGTCTTATTCCGCACTCCGGTCAGGGCGTCTTTATTCGCGAGTTCGGTCATCTCCGCGGCCTTGCGCTCGGACTTGGTGAGTTCGCTGATCTTGTTCCGCAGATCGCGCTCCATGGTTTTCATCGAGTCGGCCAACTGACCGATTTCATCGCGGTTTTTGATCGTGAGGTTCTCGAAGGTCTCGCGGTTATGTTCGGGCAAAGAAAGGTCATAGCTCGCCGCGGCTTTGGTCAATAAGCGCAAAGGACGGATCATGGAAAGGTCCACCACGAGCATCGCGACGATACCCAAAACCACCGCCGTGATGGCCATGTAGACGAACAAACTGATGATGCTGCCCGCTTGGGTGGAACGCACCGCGGAAAGCGAGATGTCGATCATCGCGTAGCAGGTCACATCGCCCATGGTGCAAATCGGGCTGCCCGAAGTGACGAGCCAACCATATTCGGCCGTGTTGGTGATGTAGGCGGGAAAGCCGCGGGAAGGGTCGGTGATGACGTCTTTGTTAAGATCGTAGATCGGGTCGATGCATCCGGGCGGGCAAGGTTCTTCCAAGGCGCTATCGACGAGATAGACGAAGAATTCCCTTTGACGGTCGACATAGGAAAGGTAGATGCAATCGATGTCCTTGGAATTCGCGGATTCGATCTGGCGGAGATAATCCCTGAGCTTGAGGAAATCCGGGCTCTTCTCCACTTCGCCAAACTGAGCGATATACGTATTCCACGTATCGCTCCCCCACTCTTCGGAGGTCGGGTGGGTTGATGAGGCGTCGACGATGGATTTGACCTCGGTAAGAAGGTTGGTCACCTCTACTTTGTCGACGACTTTGGACACGGTCGCGGAGAGGTTGTCCGCGTTTTGCTTGTAGCTTTGTTCGTTACGCGAAGAACTAAACAAGGAGAAGTAGACCATCGCGACTTCGACGAGGACGACGGCGGCCACCACGATGAGGATGGCGACTTTCGCATGGATGGGGAATCTTCTTTTTCGCATCGTAAAACTCAAATAGGCATAAGAAGGCACCGACGAAAGCTTTTAGATGAAGAGCAACTGGCTGCCCCATAAGGGCCCTCTAGCTTTGCGTCGCCGGATTGCTCCGGTTTTGCCGATATGTTTCATTCATTCTAGACCACCTAGAAAATATGTAAAATCCCCCAAAGAAACGGACTGGACAGTTTAATAGACTGAGCGTTTCGGCGAGGGTGGAAACGGAGTATTTTCATACCGGCGTTCCCGAAGCGAACGCAAAATGCTTCTATTTTCCCTTTAAGGGAGTAATATAGTGGCGCGTCGACGGAGACACGGGGGACGCCTATAGGCCATCCCTTACCACTCCTGAGCACCATGGGAAACAACCATGGCGTCCGTCCCTGCGTTAAGGGGATCCCAAAGAGCGTCTTTTCCATAAAGGCGAAATAAGGTGGTACCGCGTCGATGTCTGGCGTCCTTATGTAGGACGTCTTTATTTTTATAGGAGGAACATCCATGAACATCATCTACCAAGGCAAGAAACTCGACCTTTCTCCCGAAGCGACGGGTTTTGACGCCTTAAAAGCCCTCGCCCCCGAGAACAAAAAATCCATTCTGGCCTTCAAAGTAGGCGAAGAAGTCTTTGACTTAAGCCACGTCATCCCCGAAGGCGAACTCGTTTTCCTCACCGGCGAAGACCCCGAAGGATTCGAAGTGATGAACCACTCCTGCTCGCACTTGATGGCCCAAGCCCTCAAACACCTCTATCCGGGTGTCCTCTTCGGCTTTGGCCCGGCGATCGAAGAAGGGTTCTATTACGATATCGATCTCGGAGAGCGCGTCTTAACCGATAAGGATTTCCCCGCGATCGAAGCGGAGATGAAGCGCCTTTCCAAGGAAGCCATCCCCTATCGCCGCAAGGAAATCAGCCAAGAAGAGGCCAAGGAAGTCTTTAAGGACAATCCTTATAAGCTCGAGCGCATCAGCGAGCTCGACGGCGGCATCTCCATGTACGAGCAAGGCGATTTCGTCGACCTTTGCCGTGGCCCCCACGTCCCCAATACGTCTTATCTCAAGCACTTCAAACTCCTTTCCCTCGCCGGCGCTTATTGGAGGGGCGATAGCAAAAACAAACAGCTCACCCGAATCTACGCGACCTGCTGGCCCAGTGAAGAAGCGCTTCAAAACTACCTCCAAGTCCTCGAGAAGCGCAAAGCCAACGACCACCGTCGCCTTGGCCGCGAATTAGGTCTATTCATGTTAAGCGACTACGCTCCCGGCATGCCGTTTTTCCTCCCCAAAGGACAGATTGTCATGAACGAGCTCATCTCCTATTGGAGGAAGATCCATGAACGCGAAGGCTACACCGAGATCACGACCCCGACGATGATGTCGCGCCGCCTTTGGGAGACCTCCGGGCATTGGGACCATTACAAGGACAACATGTACACCACGAAGGTGGACGAGGAAGACTACGCGATCAAGCCGATGAACTGCCCCGGCTCCATCTTGGTCTACCAAAACGCCCTGCGTTCCTACCGCGACCTCCCGCTTCGTTATACCGAGCTAGGCCACGTCCACCGTCACGAAGCCTCCGGCGCCTTAAACGGCCTCTTCCGTGTCCGCGCCTTCACCCAGGACGATGCCCATATGTTCGTCCGCCGCGACCAAATCGGCGACGAAGTCAAACGCATCATGGCCCTCTTCGACGAGGTCTATGACGTCTTCGGACTCGACTACCGCATCGTCTTGTCCACCCGTCCGGACGATTACATTGGCGAAATCGAATTCTGGAATGAATCCGAAGCGACCTTGGCCAAAGCCTGCGAGGAATCCGGCCACGCCTACTCCATCAATGAGGGCGATGGCGCCTTCTATGGACCAAAGCTTGACTTCAAGCTCAAAGACTCCATGGGACGTACGTGGCAATGCGGCACCATCCAGCTCGACGTCAACTTGCCCCACCGCTTCGGCTTAACTTACGTCGACGAAAAAGGCGAGAAGGTCGAACCGGTCATGCTCCACCGCGTCGTCTTCGGCTCGGTCGAGCGCTTCATCGGCGTCTTGATCGAACACTATGGCGGCGCCTTCCCGACCTGGCTTGCCCCAGTGCAAGTGGAGATCCTCCCCGTCAACGACGAAGCCCACGGCGCCTATGCCGCGGAAGTCCTCAAGGAGCTCAAATCCATCGACGTCCGCGCCGAGATCGACCCCGCCAGCGAAAAGCTTGGCTACCGCTTACGCAACGCCCAAGTCAACAAGATCCCCTATACCCTGGTCTTAGGCGAGAAAGAATCCGCGGATCATTCCGTCACCTACCGCGTCTATGGCGATCCCAAGCAGATCACGGTGTCGTTAGAGGAATTCAAATCCCTCATCCGCAACGCCATCGATACCAAAGCCCGCTTCTAAGAAACTTCAAGGCCATCCCCACGGAAGGATGGCCTTTTTCTTACCCAATGTTAGACAGTGTATAAAAGCGATAATTGCCCCCGTTTCGCCTAAGGGTATAGTTATGCCGTGCCGATTGAACGCAGCATCATCACCGAAGATCCATTGGAGCTCTTGCTCCGTTATGGAAGGGATATATTGAAGCATCCCAAGTTTTTGCATCTTCGCGATTACAAGCAACACCAGCGTTCCACCACCTATGACCACTGCATCGCCGTGACCTTGGCGGCCCTAACCACGGCCAAGCGCCGCCGCTTCAAAGTCAACGCGAAGATCTTGGTCCGCGGTTGCTTGCTCCACGACTATTTCCTCTACGATTGCCACCAGAAGGGCCATCCCAAATGGCACTGGTTCTTCCATGGCGTCCACGCGGCGATGAACGCGCTTCATGACTTCAACATCAACGAAGTCGAAGCCGACATGATCGCCAACCACATGTGGCCCCTTCACCCCTTACGCTTCCCAGTTCACCCAGAAGGCTGGCTCCTTGTTTACGCGGACAAGAAGGTCGCGATCAAAGACGCGTTTGGCGTAAAGAGAAGAACGACCGCCCACGTCGCCCCCCGTCCCTAAGCGAAGGGACTTTTCTTTTTCGCCTTGTTTATACACTGTCTAAATGGGCTTAACGGAGGGTTTTCATCCCTATTTCTTGTATATAGCAAAATATGCAACTCCCACTTAATCTAGGCGCGAAAGGCATATAAAATATAGGTATGAGCAAACCGACCGAGCCCTTCAAATGCGCTGTTTCGCTGTCCAACGAACTGTTGATGGCGATTTCGTCCATTTCCTACAAGCTAGGTTCGCTTTCGATTACTTATGATGGGCGTCCGGATTATGAAGACTTCGGCTTGGCCACGAAATCCACGTTGGCATTAGAAGGAATCGACATCAAGCCTTCGCAGATGCGTGGCATCAACAAAGGCGAAGAAGTGCCTAGCGCCCCTCTTGCCACCGCGGTAAGCCGTCTTTACGCGAAGATGATGAAGACCGATCCCCGCGATCCAAGCTTCATCGCCAAATTCGAGGAGGCATTGTGGCCCGATGGCGTCCCCCACCGACTTTCCCGTCGGGTGAATTCCTTTCCTTATCCGATTCCCATGCATGCGCGCATCGAAGCCATGATGAAGGGAATCTATAAGTTCTCGTCCAGTTCCCGTCCCAAGCATCCCTTGATGGTCGCCTGCCTCTTCTATTTCGAGATCATGGCCATCCAGCCTTATAGCGAATACACCGGCATCTTGGCCCGTTATTTGATGAAGTCTTTCTTAGGCGATTATTGCCCTGCTTTATATTCCCTTCCTTTGGAACGCATGATGCTCGTCCATAAAGAAGACGTCGAGAAAGCCTATGCCGCCTCGGTGGAAAAAGCCGATACGGGGCCCTTCATGCTCTATATGTTCTCTCTGATTGAGGAAGGCATCGGCAACTTGCTCCGCCGCTCCGTCAAAAAAGCCCCCGAGCAATCGCCTCTAGTGAACAAGATGCTCGAGAAGATGGAGCCGGGCCGCTTCTATAGCGCAACCCAACTTTGCGAACTCCTCGGATTGAAGTCGCGCCTTGGTTTACAAAAGAATTACATCAAGCCGGGGTTAGAAGCGCATTTGCTCGAGATGTCCAATCCGCTCTCCCCCACCGATCGCACGCAACGGTACCGTAAAAAATGAGCCCCTTTGGAATCCTTGCCATACTCTTCGCCGTCTTCGCCCTTGGCTTAACGGTCTATAAACTCATCGCCAAGGAAAGGACGTGGCGCTTTGTCCATATTCCCATCATCGTGAGTTTCCTCGCCTTCGCGGTGTGCTTCGTATTATGGGCGAATAAGCTTTATGCAAACGATCAGCCGCCTCTAGCCATCGTCACCTTCTTAGTGGGCGCGCTTTTCTATGGCAGCATCTTGGCCATCCCTTGGACCAAAAACCGTCCCAATATCCTTATTTATATAAATATGGGTTTGTTCCTCGCTTTGGGGGTCGCCCTCATCATCCTTGGCGTCTATCTTTCCAAGAGCGTTCTTCAACCCGATACCTTCATTCTTGCCCTCTCGCGCGTACGTATTTAGAAATTCGTCAACAAAGTTGTTGCATCACGAATCAAAATGCGTATAGTTACACACGTCGAAAGAAGTAGAAAGCAGTCCCCCGACTCGCCAGATCTTCCCTGAAGGTTGGCTCCTAACTACCAAGACGGACGTCCAAATCCATCTGAATCGTTAGCCGGGACATTGCTTCCCGGCTTATTTCGTCCTTAGGAGGATCGCAACATCGCACACTTCAATCCCAATGACCGCCGTCGCCCGAGCAAGCGCGTCGACCCCATCAATGAAAACGTCCGTTATCCGGAAGTAATCGTCATCGGACCTAACGGTGACAACCTAGGGAAGATGTCCTCTCGCGCGGCCAACGAATTGGCTGTCAGCTATGGCTTGGACCTCTTCTGCGTCGCCCCGGGCTCCAACCCGCCCGTCTGCAAAATCCTCAATTACGGCAAATACCGTTTTGAGAAACAGAAATCGGAACGCCAGCAGAAGAAGAACTCCAAATCCGCCACGCTGAAGGAAGTCCAACTCCACATCTCCATTGGCGCCCATGACCTCGCCACCAAAGCCAACCACGCGAAGAACTTCTTGGCCGACGGGGATAAGGTCAACATCCGCGTCGTCCTTAAGGGCCGTGAAATGGCCCACCAGGAAATCGGTGAGGAACTCCTCAAAAAGTTCATCTCCATCATGGAGGAACAAGGGCCCATCAACATCGAGAAGGCCCCGTCCTGGGAAGGAAAGTGCTATAGCGCGATCGTCGCATCGAAAAGCAAGAAACAGTAAAGGAGAAGATCATGCCAAAGATGAAATCCAATCGCTCCTTAATGAAGCGAATCAAAGTTACCGGCACCGGTAAGATCAAGTACGTCCACGCCTACAAGGGACACCACGCCCCTTACAAAACCCCCAAGCAGTCCCGTCAGCTTCGCCGTTCGGGCATGCTCGACCGCACCGACTATCGTCGCATCCGGTTCATGATCGTCAAATAAGGAAGGAGAACAGAAACAATGGCTAGAGTCAAAGGTGGCACCGTTACCCGTGCCCGTCGCAAAAAGATCTTGAAGGCCGCGGAAGGCTACTTCGGTTCGAAGCACCTCCTCTTCAAGACCGCCAAAGAGCAAGTCTGCCACTCGCTCCGTTACGCGTATAATTCCCGTCGCCTCGTCAAGCGCGACTACCGCAAACTTTGGATCAAGAGAATCAATGCCGCTTGCCGCGTCAACGACATCTCCTACTCCAAGTTCATGAGCGGACTCCGCAAAGCGGAAGTCTCCATCAACCGCAAGATGCTCTCGGAAATCGCCATCGCCGACCCCAAGGCCTTCACCGGCTTGGTCGAGACCGCGAAGAAGAATCTCGCGAAGTAATCCTAAACGGAACCAAAAGCCACCTTCGGGTGGTTTTTTTGATGCGCCCTAAACTTCCGCTACCCCCTAAACTCTTACACCGCGCAACAGATCCCAATGCGCGGTTTCTTATATAAAAAACCAAGCGCTGAGGCTTGGTTCAATGATATTTTCGTCTATTAGAAGAAATATAGGAACGCGCCGCCCCCAATGGCGCCAACCATGCCCACAAGGCAAATAATCCAAAGGGCCAAGGCGAAATATTTGCCACCGCTATTGCCATGGCGGAAACCGCTCAGATTCACAAGGAAAAAGATCAAGGCGATGATGAAGGCGATAACGAACAATCCTAAGTCGAACATGATGCCAAAGGCAGCCGCAAAAATCGAAGCGAACGCGCGGCCGACTTGTTCGGCTGGCGTATAACTAGTTGCCATACTCGAAGCGGCACTCGAAGTAGCGGCACTCTCGTTAGCAAATCCCGCCTTCAAAGACATCGCAAAGGAATATCCAAAGATGAGCAAGAAGATCATCGCCCCAACGAAAATCGATGAAAGGACGAGCCCAGCGATGCTTGGCCTACGTTCTTTTTTCTCTGCTACAGGTTGAGTTTGTTCTGCCATAAACGGTACCTCAATTCTTAGCCATTATACTCCCTAGATAGGAAGGACAAGCAAAGCAAGGACGTTTAACGCGCGCTCTTGAGGTAGCTTTCGACGCCTTCTTGGAGTCGCTTCATGCCATTTTCGACGCGGCTACGAGGGGCGGCAAGGTTGATGCGGATATATCCTTCTCCGCCTTTTCCATATACTTCGCCCGAAGAAACGAATAAGCCCGTTTTTTCCCGCAAATAGGAAAGAAATTGCTTAGAATCTTCGCAAATCTCACGGCAATTCACCCACAAAAGATACGTAGCATCGCCATGGATTGGCTTTAACTGAGGAATGTTTTCCTCGATGTACTTCATCGCGTAGTCGCGGTTAGCGAACACATATTCATTCATCTTCGCTAACCAAGGACGGCCTTCATTCATCGCCGCGGTTGAAGCCACGCACGAGAAGACGTTGGGTTCGGCGACTTCATCGGTGTTGATTTGTCGTTCCACCTTAGCCCGAATCTCAGGATTAGGAATCACGATGGCGGAAGTATGGATGCCCGCAAGGTTAAAGGCTTTGGTGGGCGCGATGGCGCTATAGGCGACCTCGCTTGCCCCGGGAATCGAAAGCATCGGGACATAAGGATGTCCTGGACGCGAGATGGGTCCATGGATTTCATCAGAGAGAATGACAACGCCATGTTTCTTCGCTAAGGCTAGAAGACGTTCCATCTCCTCACGGGAATAAATCTTCCCAACCGGATTATGGGGATTGCAGAAGATGCATAACGTAGTTTTTGGGTCAGCGAACACTTCCTCAATACGTTCGTAGTCCAAATAGAATTGGCCTTCCTTTTCAAGCAAAGGAACTTCCACGGGTACCCGTTTGGAGTTGCGGATGGAATTGAAGAAGATGTTATAAACCGGCGTAAAGATAACGACGTTATCCCCGGCGGAGGTTAACGCGCGGACCGAGGAGGAAAGAGTCGGCACGACGCCGAGGCAGAAGATCAAGTCTTTCGGGTCGATGGTCCAAGAATAGAGATCCTTGTAGAAAGAAACATAGGCCTTTGCCCAGGATTCATCGGGCATGCAATAGCCAAATACGCCGTGCTCGACGCGCTTTGCTAGTGCTTCCTTCACGCATGTAGGCGCGGCGAAATCCATATCCGCCACCCACATGGGCAGTTCGTTTTCGCCAACGTCCCATTTAATGGATCCGCTGTTACGGCGATCAATGAGGGTATCGAATTCACTCATGGATGATGATTTCCGTTTTGCTGTGGTCGATGGCGTCGTCGTCTAAGATGACTTCCCCTACCGCTCCGCATTCGATGCGGCCGGAAATAGGATTCTTAATGGAGACGACGGGCGAAACGATTTCCGCGTCGATGTTCTCGCAATATTCAAACGCGAGGTCGGTGTCCACGAGGCGGCAATCAACGAGTTTCACGTTCTTCATATAGCAGAAGCCTTGATGCGAATGGATTTCGCAGTGAACTAACGTCACGTCCTCGCTATTCCAGCCGAAATATTCGCCTTCGATGTAGCAATTCTCGCAGTGTACCTTCTTACAGTTCCAGAACGCGTCTTTGGTCCGCAAGACGGAATTCTTCACGACCACGTTATGGCAGCCGTCAAAAGAATAGTTGCCCTGCAAATCGAGATGATCAACTTCGACGTTCTTACTGCCTTGGCAGAAATAAGGAGCATTCACAACGTTGGCGTCGACGAGCTTCACCCCATCGTTCCACCACAAGGTCTCTTGACCGTCGGTGAATTCGGCGTCTTCAATGTAGAGATTCTCGCATTTACGGAAGAGCTTCGGCGCTTCGAAGCGGCAATGGGCGAAACTCGCGTTTTTCGTATACCACACGCCCGCCCTGCTCATCGGCAAGAACGTGCATTCGATGACATTGATGTCCTTGTTGTACCAAAGAGGATATTTCCAGCCAAAGGTGGAATGGGTAACGTCTAAGTCCGAGGATTCCTTTAACGGCGATTCGCCATCGTCGAAGAGGCAATCCTGGATATAGGCATCCTTGGTTTTGAATAAGGCGCGTTCGCCCGTGAAATGTTCGTTGATGTAATTAGCCATAACTATCTCCTTATTTCTGCACTTCTTTGCCTTCGGAGTAATAAATTGTTTCGATTCCTTCAAGGCATTCTTGGATTAAGGTCTCATAGTCGAAGCGCGATTCATAAAGACGGCACTCGTCTAAATGCGGTTTCGTCTTGGGACGCTTGGGCTTGAAGATCGTGCAGCAATCTTCATAAGGGCGAATCGAAATATCATAGGTTCCAATCCGCTTGGAAGTATCGATGATCGAAAGTTTATCTTCGGCGCATAAGGGGCGAAGAATCGGGAAGTTGGTCACTTCCTCGATGACCCCAATGGATTCCAGCGTTTGGGAAGCGACTTGGCCAATGGATTCACCCGTAGCCACGGCGAGGCATTTGTTCTTCTTCGCCACCGCGACCGCAAGGCGGATCATCATGCGCCTCATGATGGTGATGCAATAAGGCTCGGGGACATTCTCATAGATCGCTTCCTGGATTTTGGTAAACGGAAGCACCTGCAATTTGATGTCGGGCTGATAGACATTAAGGCAAGCCAAAATGTCTTTGAGCTTATCAATGACCGCCATCGAGGTGTATGGAGGCGAAGCAAAATGCAGACACTCTAACTTGATGCCACGACGGATCAAGGCATAGGCGGCGACCGGGGAATCGATGCCACCGGAAAGCAGCATCGTCGCCTTGCCAATCATTCCTAAGGGGTATCCGCCTAAACCGAGTTCGTCATGGCAGGAAAGATAGCAGGCGTCCGGACGTAAGGTCATCTTCACCCGGGCATCGGGCTGGTGTAGATCGACGGTAAGCTCGCTATGGTCAAGGACATGATCGGCGACCGCGCAAGCGATCTGATAGGAATCCATTGGAAAGCGTTTATCGACGCGTTTAACGTCAATTTTGAACGTTTTTGCGGAGTTTTCGGCAGTTAAAAGGCTTAAGGCCGCTTCGCTCATCGCGCCGATTTCCGGGGCGACTTTCATCACGGTGGAAATGCGTTGAATGCCCGCGACGTCTTTCAAACGCTCGACGATTTTGTGGGGGCCTTGTTCGCCTAGATAAACGTAAATATGGTCGCGGTCGGCCTTAGATTCCACGTTAAAAGGCTTCAAAGCGCAGCGCACATTGTGCAACAAGCAAGCGATAAACGCCTTTCGGTTATCTCCTTTGGTGGATAGTTCGCCAAAGTGAATCATGAGCATATCGGCTTTCATCGTTGGTGGACCTCCTTGAGCAAGTGCTCCATAACATATACGAATTCATCGATCTGTTCCAGCGAATTGCTCTCGTCAAAAGAAAGGCGAATCGCGTTGCCCGATAAATCATGGGAAAGCCCCATCGCGGTCAAGACATGGGAAGCGTGGTCGATGCGCGAAGAGCAAGCCGAAGCAGAGGAGACGTAAATCCCTTTTTCGGAGAGCGCCTCAACGATGACGGAGGCCTTATGGTGATTGAGCGAGAAGTTGAACACATACGGCGAGCCTTCTTTGTAGGAGTTAACCGTGACGTCAAGCAAACTCATCTTACTGTCTAACGCGTCCCATAAGATGCGGACTTTCCTTAATGATTCTTTTTCCTTGCTAAGAGCTAAGGAGGTCGCCTCCACCAAGCTGGCGCATAAAGGGACCGACACGGTCCCGCTACGCATTCCCGCCTCCTGTCCGCCACCAAGCATCTGAGGAGAGAGTCGGATGGCTTTTTTATAGATCAACGCACCCGATCCTTTGATGCCGTGGATCTTATGGCCGGAATAAGAGAACATATCAATCGCACCATAAGGAACGTCGATTTTGCCAATGGCCTGCGTCAGATCGCTATGGAAGAAGGCTTTGGGATAACGATGGACGATGGTACCAAGAGTTTCTAGGTCATTGATGGCCCCGGTTTCGTTATTCACGCCCATAATCGAAACGAGGATGGTCTGATTGTCCATCGCCTCTTCCAAAGTCTTAGGATCCACGAATCCTTTTTCGTTCACGGGTAGTTCCACTACTTCAAAACCATATTGGTCCCGCAGGTGGTGGAAGACCTCAAGCACCGAAGGATGTTCCACTGCACTGGTGATGATTTTGTTGCCACGCTTATGATAAGCGGAAAGACAGACGCCTTTGATGGCGAGGTTATTCGCTTCGGTGGCACTAGAAAGAAAAGTCACCTCATGCGTCTTTTCTAGTCCAAAAAGCGTTAAGAGTTCCTTACGATAGCTTTCTAATGCCCTACTTGCTTCGCGCCCTAATCCATGCGCGGAGGAAGAGTTTGCGAAAAAACGTTCATTTACTTCGAGAAAACATCGGCTGACCGCCGCATCCGTTTTGGTGGAGGAGGCGGCGTCAAAATAAATCATTATTCGCCACGGATGCGCTTGAGGCAGGCACCCGTCTCGGAATAGGCACGGCGGAAGTCGCCATTGAAATAGAGGCTCTCGGTTTGTTTTAAGGCGTCGTTGACTTCGCCTAAGTGGCGGCGGTCGCGGTTAGCGTAAACAATGGCCGCGGTGGCAAGCATCGATTGCTCATAATCGCCTAAGGCCTCTTCGACGGTACGCGTGCCTTCTTCGTGAAGTTTGGCGATGTTTTCATTCACCGCTTCCACGTCGATGGGAAGAGTATGGACGAGGCGATACACCGCATCGATGTACTCGTAGCAATTGTCGATGGATTCTTGGTAACGCTGTTTGGTCACGTCGAGGCCGATTTTGTTAATGGCCACTTCGGCGATGTGGAGACGGTCATGGAAGTTCTCGATCGTCGCCACCGCGGATTCGGTGTCGGACTTCAGCGAATAGAGGTAACGCTCAAAATCATCGATCGCGGTCGAGGCGTGCTGAGCTTCGTCACGAAGCGTCTTCATCTTCTCAACGAGGATGGAATAAGGCTGTTTGGTGCCCGAATGGATGAAGGTGTCCAAGGAACGCTTGGTCGCCCCAGCGATATTGATGAGGTTCTTGATGCCGTCGATTTGGCTTTGGGCATTCGGCGAGATGACATAAATCCCCTTAACCTCAGGCAAGCCATTGGAAAGGCGGATGTATTTCTTCTCGGTGCTCGCCTCTTCGGTATAGACGAGGTCGCATTGGGATTCGAAGACGCTGCGGGCTTCTTTCTCTTTGTCGAAGAGGTCGAAGTATTCATCGATACGCGCCAAAATCGCGTCGAGTTCTTCGCGGACACGGACAAGATCGAACTCCATCACGCGGTCGGTTAGGTGGGAAAGCGAGGTGTTCATGTCCTCGATGTTCCCCTTCACGATGAGGTGGTGCAAGGGATATCCGGCACGCTGCATTTCGTCATAACGGTTTTGCAACGAGGAAAGCTTATCGGGGATGATGGTCGTGATCGTGATGCAAATATTGGGAAGCTCTTGCAGGCAACGGCCGAGTTCTTTGATGACCGCGGCGATGTTGGGAAGCAGTTCCTTCGCCTCATCGTATTGGGCGGATTCAACGAATCCTTCGAAGGCCTGGAATTGCTCGTCGAGCGATTTGAACACCGCATCAAAAGACGCCGCGACCAAAGAGAGGTCGGCTTGTTTTACGAAATAGCTTTGCTTGATCTTGCGTAGATCTTCTTTTAAGCGCAGCGACATCTGCCGGCATTCTTCTTCCGGCTTGATGATCTGCAGTAAGTCGTCGTTAAGCTGATTCACTTCCTCATCGTAGTTTTCGATGATGGTGCGAGCATGGGGCAATTCGGTCTTAAGGACTTTGTAGCTACGTTCCGAGACGAGGTCTTTCAAATTGTTGATGGTCGCTTGGGCGAGGGAATCGGACTTATCGCGGATGTCTTTAAAACGCTTGTTGTAGGTCGCGTGGGTATCGACATAAAGCAAGTTCGTTTGGGAAATCGCCTCGATTCGACGGAGATATTGCGAATCTTGGCCCGTTAATAAAGCGTGGAGATATTCAAAGCGGCGAGACAGTTCGTTCACCGCTCTTTTTTGACGCAAAGCGGCGAACAAGGTGAAATGAAGAGCGAGCCCAACGCCAACGGCGACGATGATGGCAGAGAGAACGATGAGTACCGTTTGATAAGTTTCGAGAAGGATGAGGGAATGCATTGCTATTTAAGCATACACCCTTGCCCACGCCCTCGCACGAAGAAATGCATCGCGAAAACACGATTCAAAACTCATCCAATCTTGATTGCGCCATCCTGATTGCTCTTTGGAAAGAACCGATTAAGAGCCCTAAGGAAGTATACGCGGCAACACATCCATAAAGTTTTGATATGTAATGGGTTCCCCATTTTTGGATAGCCCAAAGAAATCGCCTTTCGTCGAGGGATGGAAGGGAGGGAAATCGCCTTCTGGACACACCAGGGCATCTTCGCTAATAGCGGCAGATAAACGGAAACCGGCTGGAACGATGGGGCCAAGATGGCTTGACAGCAAGGGGGAAAAGTCAAACAGCGGTTCGAAGAAAAACTCTTTTTGGTTCGTAAGGAATGGACCCGTATAGGAAGGGGCGTCGTCGTCAACTAACTGTTCCGTGGTGGGCGCCGTCCTCCGATACCATTCTTCGATTCCCGAAGGACCCCATTCTCCCTCGTAGTAGTAAGACGTCGTGCACGAGTAGGAAAGATTCATGTCCTTTTGAAAGACATATTGCTTGCGCCAGGTCCGAACACGGTATTTTCCGTTCTTGTCCGGCGTAAAGCCAATGCGCTCCATCAAGGCTTCTGCCACGCCTCCGTCCAACGCTATGGTGCGTTCAACATAAGGCATTACGTCATCACGAACTGCTTGTGTTCCGGTAGACCATTCTAGGGGAAGAGTGCCATGGGTAAGTGGTTCTAGTCGCGCAAGCAGGGACTCCGAAAGCAGGTTCGTGTTAAGCTTAAATTCAGGCAATTTGTAAGGTTTATCTTCAAAAAGAATTTGCAGTTCTTCCACTTCGGGTTGATACAAAAGAGAACCCCGTGGACCGCCGGAAAAATAGTAATTATCCGCTGGTTTGTTGAACTTTTCCTCAAGGCTGAACGATGTCGCGACAAAGCTTGAAAAATCGGTAACGGTGATCGCGATGTGTTCAAAGCCAACGGAATAACTCCTCCGTCCTTTGTTAAAGCGCTCATTGGATCCACGATACCACGGCGCTTCCTCAGAGAGGCCTTTGGATAAGGTTTCAACGATCGGGTTCAACGATGAGGACGAGGACGAAGAGGGCGTAACAGAAGAGCATGCGCTGGCAAAGCACAAGAGAGCAAACATCGATAAGTAGCGAAGTTTCTTCACGGTCAATCGTCCAACATGCAAATACAAAACCGCCCAGAATGTGGCTCAAGCATCGTGTCGCCGCAAACAGAGCATGTCTTCCGATGAGAAAAATTATTCACCCGTTGATAATGGTAATCATGGACTAAATAACAAGTACGAGTTCCACAGGTGCAATAAGCAAATCCGTTTGATTTCAAAACCACATTGTTAGAATGAACATGCATTTTATGGAAGTCAACCATCGCGACACACGCCAACTCAGATTCGGTGAACGTGACGGGACCTAAATATGGACTAAATCCCTCAAAAGTATATGTTGTAAGTCCCCCGAAAAGATATTCTGTATATCCGACGCAAAAGAAGGGGTAATCCGAATTAACTCCAAGATAGTGCGAATTAGTCGTTGTAAAAATAACAGGAAGATCATTATCGACCGCATATTTAAGGTTATCCGCTTGCGGCGTAGCCGTATAACCGGAGCCGCTAACCGGATCAAACCACAAGCCTTGTCGTCCATACGAAACAGAAAAATCGTGAATAAGCCACGGGTCGGTGCCTTCGTCTTTCGAAAACCCTCGCGATGTCAAATATGCCTCGATGGCATTCTTCCAAAAGAAATCATCATTGTTTGCCGTTCCGCTAACCGAATTAAGCGAAGGGTCGTAATCAATTCCCTGTGAGTCCAAAAATGCAGGAATAAACGAAAACTTGTCCGCGGTGTTATTTTCGTCGTTATCTTGAATGGTAGCTAAATGCATAGCCGCCCTTGATGGATGTATATCCCATTGACTATAGTCCTGAATGTCGGTAATCCAATCATTTGCCTCAGCCAAGACAGCATCGTCATACCGCCGATCTAAATAGTCAAACAAAACAAATAGCATGAAATAGCCATGATCATCGGCACTCCAATTCGACGAACTATCAAAATATGAGTGATATGAGTTACTGGACCAAGAGTCATCGCGCACATATTCCCTAAATGAATTAGGGTAAACGGTTCTGTTTTCTACTGCTTCGGGAATAGAAATAATCTTTTCAAACAAGACCGCTTGAGAAAGCCCCGCCGTCTCCGTTCCGCCAACGGATAGAGCAATAACCTGTAAGATTGGAACAATTAATGACATATCACTATTATGGCGGTAGAGAATCTTTCCACAAGAGAAAAGCGCCCCGTAATCTCATAACCCCGATGCAAAAATAATTTGAAAACCGATCTTTATGCGCCTATACTTGCCCTTGCGTGTGAAAGCAGCAGGCATCTACCCTTTCGCCCGACGTCGGTAAATCACAACAAGTAAGCCCCCGCTACTAGGGCCGAACGGAAGCTCCGACACCCGGAAAGACGGAAGATACCCTCTGGACTTTGCACCGCAGCAAAGAAAGGAGACATAACAAATGTCTAAATCCGCATGGAAAAAGAGCCGCCGCCTTGGTTTCTCCACCCTTGAGACCGGCGACGAACTCAAAAAGCGCCCCTATGGCCCGGGCCAACACGGCCAAGATCGTAAGAGGAAACCCTCCGAATACGGCATCCAGCTCCTCGAGAAGCAGAAACTCCGTGAACTCTATGGCGTCTCCGAGCGTCAGTTCCGCCGCCTCTTCTTGATCGCGAAGAAGGAACCCACCGTCACTGGTTTAGCCTTCTTCCGCATCCTTGAATCCCGCCTCGACAACCTCGTCTATCGCATGGGATTCTCCCGCACCCGTGCCGGTGCTCGCCAACTCGTCAACCATGGCCACGTCTTGGTCAATGGCAAGAAGGTCGACATCCCCTCCTACCTCTGCAAGGTCGGCGACGTCATCTCGATGAAGGAAGAGAGCCCGCTTAAGGTCGTCAAGGAAGCGCTTGAATCCAAACCCGCCTCCGTCGGCTATGTCCAAGTCAACGACACCAAGTTCGAAGGCACCTACCTCCGTGAGCCCGAGCGCAACGAGCTCCCGCAGGAAATCAACGAATCCCAGATCATCGAGTACTACAACCGTAAACTCTAATATCGGGTTTCAACTAGTAGCCAAAACCGCGTCACCGATGCGGTTTTTTCTATAATAGAAACCCGCCGGACAATCCGGCGGTTCTTCATAGGCGGGCACTTAAGCCCTAGGATACCAGCGGCCGCTTCAACGCGGCGCGGGGCGGACCAACGCCTGCATCAGACCTTGTGCCTACCCGTT